>SDBU01006508.1_pt1 | contig 13714 bp, 18 predicted proteins | sample 2277071 | NCBI WGS metagenome assembly SDBU01 (sample SAMN10397929, study PRJNA504765) | marine sediment metagenome | isolation source: marine sediment core GS08_GC12, 126 cmbsf | place: Arctic Ocean: Gakkel Ridge, Loki's castle | collected 2008
GCCTGATATTGTTCCATTTCCGAGCCTCTACTTTCCTAATAAGGACGCACGCACGCACGTAGCATACGAAAAACCGCCCGTCAAATTATCGTTGTCGCCGTTTCATTCGAACGTATTCCTCGGCGGCGATTCGTTTTCTGAAATTCGCTTTCAATCGAGTGCCAGCGTAAACACCAAAAACAACGCTGCGCCCTTTGCCAGCTTTGTGAATACTGTACGTTACTTTAGCCAATTATTTTCCCTCACATTTCTTACACCAACGGCGAATCGTTATGCCGCCACGAAACCAAATAGCACACATGCTACGGCGTTGCGGTTGGAACCGGCGACGGGCAAACACCAACGCCGCTAACCGGGTAGCAACGATCAGGCTGTTCGTTTGTCAGTTCCCAAGCATCCAACTGCGCCGTCGTAATTCCAAGAATTTCGATAGCATTCAAATACCGTTCTTTAGCACGGTAAAGCCCGCCGAATCCCTGATCTTTTAGCGCATCTAATTGTTCATCGGTTAGCTGGATTCCTGCAACCTTACCAGTCCTCAAAACAGCGATAGCATTCATAGCATCCTGAAACGCCCGTTCGCCACCGTTCAACGCAGCGTATGCCTCATGCATGCTCGCAGGGTTGGTGTTCGCCGGTAGCGAAATCGCACGTACCGCATCACCCTGACTAGGCACACCATTAGCGGAAATAATAGCCGCTGGAATCATCGCCGCAACTAACACAACCAAGATCGAAACTAGTAATTTTTTCATAACAAAAATCCGTTCTAAAACAATGAAGTTACAGAAACTTTGTAGGTTTCTGACGCCATAGATAGAGATAGTGTGCGAGTGCCGCTCATAGTGTAAGAACGTGCAGATGGCGCACCACCCCCATCTTTAGACGTAGTGCTAGCGATAACAGTTGGCGACAAGCCAGAAGAATCAGCAGGCATTATTACAACGTCGATAAATGAGGTATTTGGATCATCTATTTGAGTGCCCGAAATGATTAAGAAGGAACCCACACTGGCACTAGATTGATAAATTTGTGTTGCGCCTGAAACACTATTAGTGTTAGTACGCCCAAGTTCGCCGCCCACTGATACGCCGGTGGCGGTTTCATCTGTAAGAATAAGAGGGCTACCTTTTAGCCCTTTTAGATTTACTCGAACCCCAAAAGTCGCGCCTGTGCTAGTAATATCCGTACCAGCATTTCCGACGTTATGCAGATCGCCGTTATTCATATCCAAATCACCCGGTAAAACCAAATCCGTAGCCTGTTCACATGCGAACGCATTCGTTGTTACGTCGTACTGCAAACGTGCCAAAATATTCGCATCGCAATCAGGCAACGCCGCCGCCGCCGGAACACCCGTAGCGTCGCCAAGCCAAACGGAATCGTCCGCTAAATTAGGCAACGCATTAGCACGACCAGCACCAACAACACCTATGCGGCCATCGCTGTTATGAGAACGGGCGACGATGGCGAATTTTTGAACCAGTGCCGTGCCAGTCGGCGCAACGTCGGTTAGTTCGCCCGCAACCTCACTAACGTAAAGTGCATCATCCTCACTATATGCGGACGTGTCCAAATGAATAAACCGCCCGAATCCGACCATTTCACCACTGGTTGAAACCGTAGCCTCACTCCGCATAATTCCGATACCGGGCATCGTAGCGGCAGAACTGGAATCGGCCAATTCAACTTCTACAACATTTGCACCAACATCAAATCCGGTAATGTAAACAACTTCTCCAACCGCCAGCGTACCGGGCGAACCCTTTTGCACGTCATAAACCAACGCACGGGAATCATTGAATTCCCCTTCACCACACGTCTGCCATTCGAAATCGCCAATTGATTCTTCGAACGTCAAACACTGCTCATCAATAGGCGAATCTACCGATTTCAAATCTTCCTCTTGAATAGAAGAATTCACGATGTTAGCCGAGTCAACGCTAACACTGCTGTTACCGGCGTTATTGAACGATACCAGCATCGCCATAACTGACAACGCCAGCACGAACATTATCACCCACTGGTTAGAGATTCTATTCATATTCGTCCTCTGACTTTTCTGGCTCGTTGGAATCATCCAAGAAAACAACGACCGCCAAACTCAAAAATATCGCCGCCAGCATGGTTTTAGCAGGGTCGGCTAGTCCGCTGTTGTTGTAGATAAAAACCGTAACAACAACGGCCACCATACCCAGCAAAATTTGGTAATACATCACGCATCCTTATTATGGTCGGGCCGCACGATTTCGCTAACCATCGGGTGGCGATTCTTCACGTATTGCCCGTCAGATTCTAAGTGCGCAACGTACCGCCCAAGCCCGAGCCGAATCCATACTTTACGGTAGTGGTTCGGCGTGGCGCACACCGTGTACCAGCCCGCCAAAGTAACCAGCGTTAGTATCGCAAGTTTCCAAAACTCTAACAGCGGCGCAGCAAGCACTAACCCCATTGTAATCAACGCAAAAAATGCTGACGGTATGGCAAATTTCCAACTAGCGTAATAATTCCGACGTGGCTTTGCATCGGCGTGAATCGTTACCGGAATAACGTTCGGATTTTTCTTGCTCATGTACTTGAACCTCTCGCTATTTTGATACCGACGATTACCATGATGAAACCGAGCGGCGCAAATATAAGCCCGTTGACCAGCGGCGGAACGTCCTCACCCTGAAACGTGGCTAATTGAAACAGTGATGCAATGGCGTTGAATGCCCAAGCCAACGGCGCAAGCACCGCAGAAATTTTATCCCACAACGAACCGCCGCCGCTGGGCGCATCGGGCGGTGCGAAATCCACAACGGGCGCAGTCATTCCAGTCTCTACGGCGATGTATCCCAACACCACGTAAACCAAAATAACTCCAGCGAGAATAAAGCTAGCTTTCATCGGTGGTTTTCCTCCCGCCCGCAATCATAAACACTAACGCCAGCCCAGCCAACGCAACTACAGCTAACAAAATCCACGGCGGCAGAATTTCCTTACGTGCAAACACGCCCGCAAGAATTGCGTTTATCATCGCCAGAATAATAAAGGGAATTTCTGCACGCAATCCCAAAATGAAAATAAGCGCAATAACCGCCAGCGAAAATAAAGTGCCGCCAACATCGCCCTCTAATTTCAAATATTCCCGAAGATTTTCTATGTGGCTGTCGATTTTCCCGTCGGTCGTAGACGCTTCTACGATATCGGTTTCGATACTGTAAACCATGTCGAAATTATCGCCCAAAAAATCTGTAAAATCCCAGCCCGTATGACTGATACACGGCGAGCCGATACAGTCCATTCCCTGTTCGGGCACGATTTCTTCGATTCCCTGAACCCAACCAACGCTAACATTAGAGCCGATATCGGCGTGAATTATCAGCGCATACAAATCACCCGGCGTAAGTTCGAGCGGGCTAGCAAACGTGAACGTCTGAAAGTCGGGAATATCCCCACATGCAAACGCTTGCCCGACACCAATCGCCCGGTATGGCAGAACACCAACACCTTTAGAAACTGTACTACCAGCAACTATCGAACCGTTCGGCAGTCCCGCCGTGGTTTCTTGAATTGAGAAATGCACATTACCCGAACCGGGCGTTACTTGCGACCCGATATTTACGGCAACGCTAATCAGCTTACCCGGCGAATCTTTGTAATACTGTTGCCCGAATCGGCTTTGCGTAGATAGACCCTGCTCTCTCGTGCTGGCGGGGATTCCGTAGCATTCGGTACTTGCGAACGCCGTACCGTTGACAGTAAACAACAGCACCGCAGAAATCGCCGCCAGAATGATTAGTTTTATCATTCGAATCCCTCACTTTTCTTACGATGCTGAATAAGCAAAAATATCACAACGACCGCCGAGATTCCGAACAGCACCGACGTTAGCCCGTCGCCCAATCCGATAACAAGCCAGCCGCCGCCGATGAACAGGAACGCCAGCGCAAACGGAACGAACCCACGAATACGCTTACTAGACATGAACAGCATCACCCCGAACATAAGCAAAAGCATCGCCAACGTTCGCCCCATCGGGGTATCAAACCCGAACCCGTTCAACGTGTTTTCTACCCGGTCAACAATCGCCATAGATGAGGCGATTATGTAATCATGTTCAAAGTAGAATCTACGTTCCGCCAGCGATGCCGAAGTCATGTTAGTAATGGTCGGATAAATTAGCCAAATCGTCGTTTCGAATCCTTCAAGAATACCGACCGGATACGAGGTTGTCCGGTACGGCGAATATGTGTAATTGTCGCCATCCATCGAACCCTCTTGCGTATCGTTCAATTCATGATCTAAATAACCGTCGTTCCATACAGCTTCGGTTTTACTTTCAACCACTAGCCGAATGTCGTTACCCGCACCGATACTTTCCTGTTTTCCATTTATCGCCCACTCATTCCGCCCGCCCTTACTGACAATAAAAACCGATTCGCCATCGTCAATATTTGCGCCGCCCGCCGTGGTACGTTCGTAGTCGTAAACACCATATTCGAAAATAGCTTCGTGCGGGTTATCGCCTGTATTGAACGCATCGGAATTTTGGTCGTGGTTTATCCAGTCAGGCGTTACGCCGTTCGTTGTCAGAATAACGAAGTTGTACGTTTGAATCGTTTCGCCCAAAGTAGCACGGCGAACATCATCGTTGTAATCGTACAAATCATCTAAGTAAAACCGATAAAGCAACGTAGAATTTTCCAGATCGTAAATCTGGTAAATCTCGTTAGTCGGCACGATAGCTGGGTCGTAAAGATAGTGCAGAATAAGATAGTCGCCCTTGCCAACGGTTACATATGCGGCATTCTCGTAATCGTGAAACCACCCGTCCACGTTTTGAACCATTACACCATATTCAGGTTTGCGAATAAGCACCCGATTTTCTACACCGTTTTCGCCGCCGGGATTCGACCAACCTTGTTCGCCACAATGTTCGTAAGTATCGTCCGAACACATGCCTAAAATGTAGTGCTTTCCAATCTCATTCCCGAAGTTGTCAATCACCCGAGCCGGGCCGCTAAACACCGTGCCGTTCTGGTTGTTGAAATCCGAGAAATCGAACGTGATTGTGTGCGTGGTTGTTACGCCGTCGCCGTCCAAAAATCGCAGCCCCAAAGCCTCATTTGAGCCGCCGCTAATGCTGATACCTTGCAACAGCCAAACATAATCAGCGTTTTCATCCAATCCGGTAAAATGATAGATCAGCAGATTGTCGCCGCCGTACAGATTCGTAGAAGAAAATTCAGCGTGATAATCACCCGCCGCCGCCGCAGAAACACCAACGGTATTTGCACCAAAAAATACCGCAACAACCACAACGAATACCACAAGTTTTTTGAACATTTCAAACCTTCTACTTTCGGGATTTTTCTAATTCGGCAAGCCAAACGGATTTCTTCGGCACAATACCCCACGCAAACCAAAGCCCGAACCCGCACCCGGTCAAACCCGCAAGCGACCGCCACAAAGCAAGTTCGACGGTTTCTGTGAACAGGTTTAGGAAAATCGCAATTCCAAAATACACGCTAACGCCGACCAACACACCGCCTAGCAGCACGCCGAAAAATCGTTTACGTTTTTCAGTTTTTGAAACCCAATCGGGCGTAATGATTTTCGCCATATCAATCCCTCAATTTCTCAAATTCTTGGCGGGCGGTTGGTGTGCGCCGTTACGACTTCCTGATACACCAACCGCCCGTAAAAAATTCCAGATAGTAGGCAGTTTATGTTAGCTTTTAGTGATGCCCAGCACTACGAAATAACCGGCTACCTACCTCCGCCGACTACGCACGTAAGCCGTTGCCCGAGCCTTAGTGTTGAAGTTTTTCACCAACGTTGTGCGTTGGGGATTTCCCACATGCCGATAAACTAGGTAGATTTTGTATCTACCCGTCCCACTCTTACGAATGCTATAAATTGGCTTGTTCCAATTCGTCCCTGCCATATCGAAAACTCCCGTAAAAAATTCCAGAAGCACGGCGGCGGGAACGTACCAACAAACCCGCCGCTGCACAAAATATAAAGGGCTAGCCAGCCCGCCGCCCAAGAAACGACCGACCGACTAGCCCGTTTTTCGCACCGTGTCCGCTAGGGCGGTTAGCCCTTTACGTTGGAGCCGCCAAGCCCGCCCATTTTCAGGAACAGGAACAGCACGCCAAGACCGATAAAGATCGGGAGGTTAGTCCAGATAGTTACAAGGGTGGTATTCCAGCCCGACGTATCCACGGAGCCTAGCTGCGTGATGATAATCGGGAAAAGAATGGCAACGATGAACGCAATTCGAAGCGTCTTAGTCATATCCATTGTGAGAAATTCTCCTACAAAACCGTCGAAACTTTCGACGCTTTTGGTGATCGACCGAATCGCAACTTGCGACACCCCCATTATACCACCCCTAGGGGTCGCCATGTTGCAAACCACCATATGTAGTGCTTTTGCGTGGCTAAGGCGCAGATTGGCTTTGACTTTCGAAAAACCACTATATGTAGTGGGTCGGCGGTTGGTGAGGTACTACATATGGTGTACTACATGTGGTATGACCATCTTTTGACCCCCTACATAATGTGATATCGGTGCGTGCTGCCAACTGATATAATTCAGGTATGCCCGGCGACGGCTGGCGCAAACAATCGAACGCTAAAAATTGGTAAGGAAAATCCAAGAAAATGGCAGAAACAAAAGCAAGTAAATACACCAAAGAAATCTCTTCGGATTTCGTAAAGATTGGCGTAAAGCCAACCGACGGTTCGGACGAAGATTCGGTGTACGTTTCGGAACTAGAGGGCGTGTTGGAGTCGGTTGATTCCATCATGATGCAAGGTCGCCCGGTTGGCAAATATTTGCTGACTAAGGAAGATGGTTCGCAGGTTGCGTTTTTGGGGTCGGTCATTCTGGACGACAAATTGAAGCTGATCGAAATCGGTTCGGACATTCGAATCGAGTTTGTAGGCTCTGAGAAATCGTCCACGGCGGGCCACTCACCCACGAAGCAATTCCGGGTGTTCATCGCCGAATAGAACGGCGAACAACCCAAACTTTAGGGGTGGTAGTAACGTGCTGCCGTCCCTTTATTTTGCGGGCGGTTGGTGGTGTTTTTCTACTTCACAAAATGGGTGAAGTTCTCCATTCGGCTACCAATCGTCCGCCAAGTTTTACAGGTTGCGGGCGTGCCTATGGCTTGCCCTAAAAACGTTGGGTTATCCAATCGCCCGCAACCACTAAATTTTTTCCGGTTGTGCGCTGGCAAATCCCAACTGCGTTTTTACTCAAAAGATAATGAACGAACAGTTGGTTAGATTCATCGGCGTGCAACCGCAAGAGGTTTAGAAATGTCTAAAATTTATTGTGGAAATTGTGGAACCGCTAACAACCCGCACCGGGCAAGTTGTGTGTGATGCGGTGCTTATCTCTAATGACTTGTAAAACATGTGGAACGAAAACCGCCGAACGTGGGAAATATTGTTGGTCGTGCGGACGTTGGAATAAATAAATGCCTGATTACGGAATCAAAGAATATTGCGGTTCGTGCGGCGCAAAATGGAATGGCGAACGTGAAAATGGTTGGTGCTGTTCGTCGCCCGGTTTCATGTCCTCAGAATTCGGTAATTGTCCGAAATGTATGGGTACAGGCGGCGAATATCCGCACGCCGTTTGCCCGCATTGTGACGGTACAGGCGAAACGCCAGAGGAAATTTTGGTATGACTTGCGTATTCTGTTTCAAGAAAATCGGCGATAGTGTTTTGGTTCGCACACTTAGCCCGCAAAACGGCAAGCTGCACCCGCAAACGCACGTCACGCCGCACGGTGTCGGGATTGATAATAAACCCGTTTACAATGCGTGCGCCGATCTACATTCGGATATGGAACACATCCACGATTCTTGCATTCCCTCATGGTGCGATAAGTTCAACATGCCGCAGCCCGAACCGTTTGAACCGGGCGATTGGAACCGGCTAAATTCCGAAGCGTTTGACAACTAGCCGCCCGCATGTTACGTGCGTGCGTCCTTATAGGTGTTGTGATTGTGTAAGAAATGCCCTTGCGTTGATTGGCGCAAAGCGGGCGCAGTTACTACGGTGCGTGGCGGAAAAACATTATGTCGGTGTGACTGTCACCCGATGAGAGAATGGGCGAGAAAATATTGAAATCCAAGAAAATTTATTTAGCGTCTAGCTGGCGGAATCCCTACCAGCCCGCATACGTCGATATGCTCCGAGATTGGGGCTATCAGGTTTACGATTTCAGAAACCCAAAAGGTGACACCGGGTTTTCATGGTCGAAAATTTCGGATGATTGGGAACAGTGGACTACGCACGAATATTTATTGGCATTAGAAAATCCGGTTTCCGTTGCGGGTTTCGATAGCGATTGGGCGGCGATGAAATGGGCGGATACGTGCGTGATGCTGTTGCCGTGCGGCATGTCTGCGGGAATAGAATTTGGTTGGTCAACCGGCGCAGATAAGAAAACGATTGTTCACTTTCCAGAACAGAAAACTAATCCCGATCTTATGGTCAAAATGGCGACGAACCTAACCGATAGTATGGTCGGTTTGTATAAAGCGTTGGCGAGGTAATAATGGATAACAAAACCCGGCAGTTATTTGCAATTATTCGGCAGCACATACACGAAGTTTGCTGGCTTTGCTGGCACGGCTACGACGGCACAAACGCCGAGGGCGAACCCGTTTTAGGCGTGCGAGATTCCGCCGAATGTATCTGCGAACCATGTGTAGAAATCACCAAATTATTACAGGCGGTACTCAGTGCCTAGAATCGTAAAAACCGACCGTAAAGAACTACGCAAAGAACGTTACAACGCTATGCGAAAATTGGGTTTCTCGCCTAAAGAGGCTAGGCGACGGCGTGACCAATCCGCCGTTCACATTGTCGAATATATCGACACCGAACGGGAACGAATCGTTACGAAGAAATCCAACATGCGTACCGAATCCGAAAAATTTACCCTGAAAGCGATTCGCCAGAGCCGCCGCCGGGAACGTAAAATCGACGAAGCACCACGACTAAAACCCATCACTGAGCGGGCGAACGATTTCGCACGTTGGACTAGCGACGGTAATTTCCCGTTTTGGGCTAGGGAATATATAGCAGGTCAAAATGACAGCATCGGCGTATCCCCAATAAACTCATACGGCTATCGCCGGTTTTACTGGCGGTACGTGGAAAATATGTCCGAAGATGAAATTGGTTCGCTCGCCGACCGTGGAGATTCTGGAATCGAACAGGCCTCATAATTGAACCCAACAAATAACCGCCACATAACTTTGCAGCGGGTACAACGTTTATACAATTCTAGGATTGAAAAATTAGACCATCTAACCGCCGTGCAAAGTTCGATAGTTCAACAACTGGATTATTCACTCTACAACCAATCCGCCAATTTCAAACTTTTACACCCGTTACTGATCGGGAAATATGCCCGCATGACACAACATTTTCGAGATGAACCGTTCGACACAATCGGGCTAGACATTGAAACGATTGCAACCACTGGCGAACCCCGTCTTATGGGTTTTGCATTCGACTCCGGTTATTACAAAATAGATAAGCCAACGTTAGAAGATTTTTTCGACGTTTGCCGAGAGATTATCGACAATAGGCCCGGCGCAAGTTTATCTGTTTGGGGTAACTTAGATATTCAGTGCATCTTGCGATTATTCGACCCCGACGAAATCGAGCGCATGTTTATTTCTCGGGGAATTTCCGCCAATTTCCGCAAGGGAAAATTCGTTGGTTCGCCGCCCGTTATGCGATACATGACCGAACGGGAAATACCGTTTTTTGTTGACCATTATATTCCCGGTCGCTCGCTCAGATTGGGAATGGTTTTTGGCACAAGAGTTTACGCAATTTGGATATTCAACCTTAGCCAGTTTTTTGCGGGCACGATTCAACAAACCGCAAAAGGGCTAAAAATGGATTGGAAAACCTACCCTAAAAATACGCATATTGTGGATTGGGCAAAGTACGAAAGGGGAACCGCCAAAAAATATATTGCGCAGGTTATCGCCAGCAATAAACAGGATGCGGTTATAGCCCGCCAACTGGCGTACAAAGTGCAAGAAAACTTTGCATCGGTTTTTGATGCGTACCCGAGAATTTTAGTTAGTGTTGGTTCGCTCGCCGATGCTGCGGTTTCTAAACTGCTAAACGATCAGGAGTATCAAAGTAATTCGTGGCGATGGTTGACGTATCATGTTTGGCAAAATTACGACGATGTAGCCCAAGCAGAAACGCTCGCCGCTGAATGTTTTTCGGCGGGCTATGTTGACCAATTCGGGCTGGGTTATTATGATCACGTTTTTATGTCGGATATCGCCGCCGCTTATCCTGATAAAATTCGACACTTACCCGACTTACGGGATTCCCAAATTTTTATAGGCAAGGGAACTCTGCGCCGGGATATCTCAAAAATTACACGCACACGAAACAAAATTTTTACGGCGATGATTCGGGGAGTCGTAACGATTCCGCCCGAATTCAAATATCACCCGATAACTGTGAAAACTCCCGACCGCCAGAACATTAGACCGATAGGAACATTTCGGGCGGCGTACACCCTAGAGGAACGCACGCACTGTATAAAGTACGGCGCAACGTTTGCTGATGAGGAATATGCGATTGTGTCGCTGCGTAGGCAACGGCTTGCACCTATCGCACGAATATCTCGCAAGCTGCGAATTATGCGGGATAAATATTTGGCAGAATTGAAACAGGAAACCGACCCGAACGCTAAAACCGTTTTGGACGGGATGCAATACCTTACGAAAATTGTCGATAATTCCCTGTATGGCAAAACGGTTATGAGTACGCCAATCGTGCAGGATATAGAGGGTGTGCCACGTATTACAGGATACCGTGCGGGTGATAGGTATAACCAACTTTATGGTTCGGTAATTACCGCCAGAACACGAATTCAAATGTCCGAAGCGTTGATGCAAATTGACCGTAACGGCGGGCGACCAATTCTAGCTATGACCGACTCAATTTTTTGGAGCGGCTCGATTGATGCGCTACCCCGTAAATTATGGAACCCGATAAAAACGCCGGGATATTTTGAGGAACCCGAACGGTTGGATGATTTTTATATTATCAAAACCGGGCAATATGAATATCGTAAGGGCAAGAAATTTTATCACAAAATGCGAGGGCTAAATATTCCTTACGAAGATCGTTCCTCTAAGGTTAGCTATTACCGCAAAATCATAAAAGCGCACGCCGCCAAAATCAGCAAGTACACACACCCGCAGGATTTCCAGATACCCGTAAACACCCGGCGACTTGTTACGATTGGCAGTTACGATTTACAGAAACTTGGATTGGTAGAGGATAGAATCGCCAACATGAAACCGTTCGTATTGAGCGGGAAACAAGCCGAGCGATACGTTCATAACTGGGCTAAAGTTTTGGACGGGCATATTTGGTTAGCGCAGGTTGTCGCACTAAAAGAAAACTTAGGAGATTCGCCGTTAGAATTTCTACGGGGATTACATGAAACTGGAGAGGATTATTTGAACACGTACCAACGAAAACAGATGTACTTATATCAGGCAGTTCTAGCGACGAATAAGCTATTGCCCGACGGCAAAAAATTGTCCGATTGTACTATCGAATATTTGGAAGAATATTTCGGTTTAGAGTGGGCAAAATTAGTAGTGTACGGCAACGATGAAAATAATAACTAAGGGCTACGCCGCTGCGTTGTTGGTGGTTGGCACAAGTCGATTTTTTCTGTTCGCCGATTTCATGTTTTTCTATGACGTTCTGATTTCGCCGTTTTTTGGCGGGCGCAAACCTGCACATCCGCCTAAAGAAATTATGGCTATCGTCGGCATTCTGGCAATTAGTTCAATCGTTGCGCCGCATCCAATGGACGGGCTACAAACTGCATTCCGAATTTATATTCTGGCGATGGTTTTACCAATCTATAAATACGGATTTTATTTCAAGAAAATGCTCGGGTTTACGCTCGGAGCGTTGGCGTTGTTTGCCGTGGCGCAAGGTGCGTTTATGACTCGTTCGGTTGGGATACACATGAACGCCAGCATGTTAGGCCAAACCGCCCTAGTGTTTGCGCCCGTCTATTGGTTAGAGGTTGGGTTAGCAACGGCGGTTATTATGACGGTTAGCATAGCCCGTTCGCCTATGGTTGCTATGGTAATTTTCGCCGTGTTCAACCGCCAAAAATATTACGTTTGGTTAGTCGCTATTACGGCGGGAATGTTTTTGATTTATGCGAGCATTTCCCAACCCGACCGAATCACGTTAGCCGGGATTGTTTACGCCGTAGAAGATCGTATAGAAACTAATTTGGGGCATCCTGACGAACAGTTAGAAAAACGATTTTCCGCTAAAATTTGTGGCGAGTTTCGTCCGATTGAATATTCTAATTGGGGCTATGGTTTCGGCGGATTCTGCGAGAGTACCGGGCAACCCCGACCGCACAACATCTACGTGCTAAGTTTCTACGAACTTGGCGCACTGTTCCTACCGTTTTGGTTTCTCGTAATGTACGCCGCCCGCCGTCTGGAATGGTGGCGGCTTGTGCCGCTACTGGCGTTAGGGCTTGTAACCGATGAATTATTCGGTAGGCCCGAGGGTGTTTATCTAATTGCTGCGTGGATAATTTCGACACACCTACTACAAACCCGGCGCACGCCTACCGTGCAGTCAGAATTGAGATAATAATGACTGGTCATACTAATAAAGTACGTCAGGATTTATCCCCTATGGCAACACAAACCGCCCGAACCCGCTACCTACTAGGCACGCCCGATTTGTGGGTCGTTCCTTACCTATGTTGCGTACACTGCGTGCATTGGGATGTGGCAGGCAAGAATCCGAATAACCACCATACGCCGTGTAGTCACGTAGATATTGTGTACGGTCGGAAAGATTGTATTGCTGGTCAAATACCGGCTGGAGAATAATTATGTTGCAAATACATGAAGCTGGAAACGTTCTAGTAGTTTCACAAGACGGTGTGAAAACGTTCGACATTGAATTTTCTTATGCGACTCACAAAGGGAATCAAATCAACGCTATGCGGTTGGTTATTGCTATGGTCGCCGCACACAACGCCGAAACGTTGAACGCAAAATCTGCCAAAGAACTAGAACGCCGCATATTGGAATTCTAAATGTATTCGGAATACGAGCGGGAAATTCTCGCCGACATAGACAGGGAAATTTTAGAACAGCATCCGGTTTTATCAGAAATAAGATTAGTGCGATTCGTTAGCACTTCTAAGGGGCGTGGTCGTAAACGTCGCCGTCCGGTTGAAACCGCCTTGCTAGTTCGTCGCCGTGGCGGTGCTACATCGTGGCACAAGGTAAAACACGACCAAATAGCCGAACTAATCGACGGCGAAAGCTATCTTAGCGAACACGAAATTATTCAACTTTTATTAGACGGTTCAAACGAGCCAGAACGGTAAACCGTGCCGAGTATTTTAGACATGATCGGCAGTAGCTTTATTGCCGCCGAACGTCAGTCACAACAAACCAACAAACCGCCGGGAAATAAAATGAATAAGAAACGTCAAAACAAACAAAAGAAACGTGCGAAAAAACAACGTCGCCAGCAACGGAATAAATAATATGTGCACCGCATTTGTAATATTTTTGTATATAGCATTCATTCTAACTTGGGCGGGTATTCGACCTATTCATGCGTGCCTAGCCAGTTTAGTGATTGTGTTCATCAT
>SDBU01006509.1_pt1 | contig 13713 bp, 12 predicted proteins | sample 2277071 | NCBI WGS metagenome assembly SDBU01 (sample SAMN10397929, study PRJNA504765) | marine sediment metagenome | isolation source: marine sediment core GS08_GC12, 126 cmbsf | place: Arctic Ocean: Gakkel Ridge, Loki's castle | collected 2008
GTCTTCGGTGGCCTTGAACTCGGTCGCTGATCTCGCCCCTGCGGTGCCTGGCCACGGCGTAAAACACGTCGATCAGGTCGGCCTTGCCGCCGTCGGGCAACCGGCCGGCCTCCATGGGGCCGCCGCTGAGGAAGACCGTGGGGATGTTGCACCGCTGGGCGGCCATGTGCATGCCGGGGATGATCTTGTCGCAGTTGGGGATGCAGATCATGCCGTCGAAGTCGTGGGCATTGACCATGGTCTCGACGGCGTCGGCGATGATCTCGCGGCTGGGCAGGCTGTATTTCATGCCCACGTGCCCCATGGCGATGCCGTCGCACACGCCGATCGTGTTGAACACGAACGGCGTCCCGCCGGCCGCTTCGACGGCCTGCTTGACGTACTGGCCGACCGCATCGAGGTGGGCGTGCCCGGGAACGATGTCGGTGTAGCTGTTGCAGATGGCGATGAACGGCTTCTTCATGGCGGCGTCGGTGACGCCCACGGCCTTCAGCAGGCTCCGGTGGGGGGCCCGTTCGTCGCCGGCCTTGACGAGGTCGCTGCGCATGGCGTACTCCTTTGTGGTCCCGTATCGCCCGGTCCGAGCCACGGAGTATAGCCGCCCTCGCTCGACGGGTCAGCAGGAATCTGCCGAGCGGCCCCACGCCCGCGGCCTCACCCGATCCCGCCGTTCTCGAGGAAGCGGACGGCGTCGTCCATGGTGGGGAAGCTCTCCACCGTGGTCAGCACGTACCGGGTGGTGGCCTCGTCGCGGAGGCGGCGGATCTCCTGGAACTCCGGGTCGTGGCTGAAGCGGCGGAGGTCGTCGAGGCTCTGGTAGGCCACCAGCCCGCAGTAGTTCTGGGGGCACTGGCCCATGTGGACCGACCGGGTCAGCCCGTAAAGCAGGATGCGGGCGTTGACCCGATCGAGGATGGGTTGGACGCGGCGGAGGTATTCGGCGTAGGTCTTCTCCCGGCCGGGGATAATGTCGAACAGATTCAGCACTACGATCACAGGCACTCTCCCGGGCGCCGGCGGGGCGCCGATTCGTGGCCCTACGATACGCCCCGGCCCCCGCAGTGGCAAGTCCCCGTCGCCGGAGCAGGGCGGTGGAGCCCCGGCCCCCGCCGGCGGGCCGTCCTTTGCCCCCTCCAAGCGGCATACAATCTCTGTTGGGCCCCGCCTGGACCGTTGACAACGGTACAGGTGCCATGGCCACCACGCTTGCGTGGCCATGCCGGACGACAATTCCCCGCGAACATGCCCCGCAAGCGTGGCCGTGTCTACTCTCTCCTTTCTCCTGTTCTACTGCTCTAAGCTGCGTGCAATCTTTGTTGCACGCAGCTTTGACCCTTGACAACGGTACTCGTGCCGGGAAAATGGCGTAGTTCGGGCCGCCGTAACGCCGAGGAGACCCAGGTGGTCTATCGGCAACCGGCCGCGCGAAGGCCGCTGGGGCGTCGCGGCGGCAAGCCGTGGCCTCACAGGTGATAATGTTGGCTCCAAGGGCTCGATGGGCCGGACAGGCAGGGAGATCGACATGAACGTGCGCGCGAAGTGGTGGGTGGTGGCCGTTGCGGCGGCGCTGGCTGGGTGCAACCAGGGCGCGATCGATACGGGCGGGTCCGCTGGCGAGGCGGACGCCCCGACCGAGCTGGTGGCCAAGGCCCGCTCGCCGATTCCCGACGTGCCGGCGCCGCTCGGGTTCAAGATGGACCAGAAGCATTCGCTGTCGGCGGCGGCGCCCGGGGTGCGGCTGATTACGTACCGATACAAGGGCTCGGCGGACAAATGGGCTGTCGGGCGGTTCTACAAGCGGCAGATGCCCAGCTACCAGTGGGTGCACGAGGCCGACAGGATGATCCACGGCACGATCTTCCTGAACTTCCGCAAGGAGGGCGAACTGTGCACCATCGTGATCCGTGACCGCACCTGGGGCGGCAGCGAGGTCGACGTGGAAGTGTTCCCGGCCAGACGAACCGGCAGTGAGTGAACGAAACCGAGAGGACCGTATTGAAAGCCAAACGTCGTCATGAGTTGAAGGAAAACCTGCTGGCCAAGGACCTGGCCAAGGCGCGCACCTGGATGAGCGCCCACCGGGGCTGGGTGATCGGTGGGCCGGCGGTGGTGGTGGTGATCGTGTTGCTGATTCTGTACGTGCTGGACCAGCGCCAGAGCACCCGCGACGCCGAATACGCCCGGTACCAGACACTGACCGGCTTCACGACGCTGGCCCCGGCGGACGTACGGAAGGACCTGATAGCCCTGGCCGAGGAGACGTCCCAGGAGGCCCTGGCGGCCCTGGCTCTCCTGCAGGCGGGCAGGCAGGCGGCCCAGGAGTTGGTCATCCGCTACACCAGCCTGGATGCGGGCGCCCGACGGGGACTCGATGAGGAAGCGACAGAAGCCCTCCAGGCCGTTACGGACAAGTTCGGCGAGAACAGGCCGGCGGCCTCACAGGCGCATCTGTGGCTGGGGCGACTGGCCGAGAGCCGCGGGGAGTTCGACGAGGCCGAGCAGGCCTACCAGCGCGCCGCGGACCTATGGCCGGAGGGAGCCGGGCTGGCGGCGCTGCCCAGTCAAGCGAAACTCCGTCTACTCCGCAAGGCGACCTGGCCGATCGTGCTGCCGGAAGAGGGCCCGCCGCGGCCGCCGCCGGCCAGTCGACCGGCCCTGTGGCCCACCCCCGGACCGGCCCTGCCCACGACCGGGCCGACGACCGGCCCTGCCGGTGGGCTCGTGGGGCCGCCGGCGACCGGGCCCGCCAGCCGACCCGCCAGTCAGCCGAGCGGCTGAGCGGCGGTGGCGGCTCGCTGTCGGACGATAATGACCGAATAATGTCTCGATTGGGTATTGCGGTACCGCCCCGGGCTGTGCAAGATACCGGGGCAAACGAGTGAAGCAGCCGCCGGCTTGATGCCAACGGAGGCCGGCGGTTTGAATACCTAGTGTTGAGGAGGTACCTTCGTATGGCTGATTTGGAAGCGTTAAAGGAAGCTGTCATCAAGGGAGACCGCGACACGGCCTCTTCCGTAACGCAGCAAGCCCTTGACGAAGGCATGGAGCCCGGCGATATCCTGACCCAAGGCCTCATCGCCGGCATGGGCGTGATCGGCACGCGCTTCAAGGCCAATGAAGTCTATGTGCCCGAGGTCCTCATTGCCGCCCGCGCGATGAAGGCCGGCATGGCGATCCTCGAGCCGGCCCTGGAGGCCTCCGGGGTCAAGGCGGCCGGTAAGGTCGTCCTCGGCACGGTCAAGGGCGACCTGCACGATATCGGCAAGAACCTCGTCGGCATGATGCTGCAAGGGGCCGGGCTGGAGGTGGTCGACCTGGGCACCGACGTGTCGCCCGAGAAGTTCGTCGAATCGACCAAGGAAAGCGGCGCCACCGTGGTGGCGCTGAGCGCCCTGCTGACGACGACCATGCCGCAGATGGCTGAAGTGGTCAAGGCCTTCAAGGACGCCGGCGTAAACGCCAAGACGATGATCGGCGGGGCCCCGGTGACCCAGAGCTACGCCGACGAGATCGGCGCCAGCGGCTACGCCGCCGATGCCGCCAGCGCAGCCGACTTGGCGTTGGAACTGCTCAAGGCGTAAGGGTTCGTTGAAGAAGTGCTCCGTCGCCGAGGGCGAGGAGTTTCGCTCCGGAGCCAGGAAGGAAAACGGAGACGAATCGTTGGATTCGTCGAGTTTTTCTGACGCCGCGCCCGGGGCGAAAGGCCCGCCCGCAGGCAGGATGACTTCTTCAACGGGCTGTCAAGGGCCCGGGCACAACGCCAGCGTGCATAGGATCGGATAGGTTTCGGAGCCGCGGCCCCAGTGGGCTGCGGGTCGGGGCCTATCCGTGTCTTTCCGTCGGGTGACCGCCGTGGGCAGCGAAGCGAGCCAGGACGACAGCGACCGCACGGAACCGGCGGCCGGGCTCGATGCGAACGCCGACGCGGAGGACGTGCAGACCGACGCCGTCGAGGAGGACGGGCTTCAGCGCGTCCACATCGAAATCCGCCGCTCGCTGCGCAACCGCCGGCTGGACAAGTACCTCGCCGGCCGACTGGGCCGACCCGTCAGCCGCACCGCCCTGCAGCGGTACATCAAGGAGGGGGCCGTCACCGTCAACGGGCGGAAGGCCAAACCCAGCTACACCATTCAGGCCGGCGACCGGATCGACATGCTGCTGCCCGAGCCGGAGGTCAAGACCATCACCCCCGAGCCCATCCCGGTGGACGTGGTCTACGAAGACGACGACATCATCGCCGTCAACAAGCAGGCCGACCTGATCGTGCACCCCGCCCGAGGGAACTGGTCGGGCACGCTGCTGAACGGCCTGGCGTGGTACTTCCAGGAGCACGCGGGCAGTATCGGCGACCTGCCGCTGCGGGACGAGGCGTATCGCCCGGGGATCGTTCACCGGCTGGACCGCGATACCACCGGGGTGATGCTGCTGGCCAAGAGCGAACTGGCCCTGTGGCGGCTGGGCAGGCAGTTCGAGCTGCGGCGGGTGGCCAAGACGTACCTGGCCATCGTCCACGGGCACCCCGAGCTGGACGAGGACGTAATCGACATGCCGATCGGCCATCACCCGCGGATCAAGGAGAAGTACGCCGTCAACCGCCGCACCGGCCGGCCGTTCCCGGGGGTGGCCAAGCAGGCCACGACGCACTACATCGTTCGCGAGCGGCTGGGCGGGGGCGAGAACGGCCCGCCGCCGTTCGCCCTCATCGAGTTCCACCCCAAAACCGGCCGCACGCACCAGTTGCGGGTGCACGCCAGCTTCCTCGGCCATCCCATCGTCGGCGACCGCCTGTACGGCGGCGGGCCGGTCTACCGCAGCCAGCTCCTCGGCCAACACGACGTCGCCGAAGGGCCGATCATCACCCGCCAGGCCCTGCACGCCAGGGAGATTACCTTCCAGCACCCCCGCACGATGAAGCCGATGACCCTCTCGGCCCCGCTCCCGGACGACTTCAAGGTCGCCCTCGATACCCTCCGCCGCCTCGCCGGCCCGGCCCGCTGATCGGCACGCCCGGTGAGCGGTCGGCCGGAAGGGGAGATTTGCGTTGACCCGTCGCCCCCGAGTCGGTATCATTGGGGTTTGCCTTCGGGCGATTGGGAGAAGAGCTTATGAATACGTTGGCCATGTGGATGCCGGGCCCGACGGAAATGATCGTCATTGGTGTCGTCGCCGTGCTGATCTTCGGGCGCCGACTGCCGGAAGTCGGCAAGAACCTCGGCCGCAGCCTTGTGGAGTTCAAGTCGTCGCTGAAGGGCGCCAAGGACGACGTCGCCGAGGTCGGCGAGGCCACCCGCGACGTCACCGATGCCATGGCGAACGCCGGCGAGAACGACGGGATGCCCAGCGAGGACAGCCCTGCCGACGCCGACGAACTCTCCGGCAAGGCTTGACACGCCGTCGGCAGGGGGGGGAACCCCCCTTCCTCACCGCCGTCCGGCCGCCCTCGCCGGACCGCGAACGGGCGATTAGCTCAGTTGGCTAGAGCGCGCGGATCACACCCGCGAGGTCACAGGTTCAAGCCCTGTATCGCCCATTCATCGCGGCTCCCCGCTCCCGCGGGGGGCCGAATTGTCTTGCGGTGTGCCGTGAACAAAGGACTACTGGCGCTCGGGGACCTCTCGCTCTTACGCCGTCACGTCAGCTCAGAGCCGATCCCCATCCGCTCGATGGCCTTGGCCATCGCCTCCCGCCGCTCATCGGCCGCCCGTCGCCGCTCGGCGTTATACGCGTCCAGAATGAACTTCGCGCGAAGCTAGCCCGCATATTTCATGAACCGCCGAGATTGAAAAGGACGGAGAGGCATGAGCAACTCAGCGGATCGGGGCGGCCGATCGGAGCTGCCCGGCGCAAGGCAAACGCCTTCTGCTCTTCCGTGAATCGCTTCTGCGCCATTCCTGGTCTCCTATGAATGCGAACCCACTCCCAACAGACTCGCACTTGCCGTGGACCGGAAAACAGGGAGGAGATCAGCCGAAAGTGGAGAACGCAAGCCCTTTGAATAATCCGGGGGATGTGCGGCTCCGGTGCGCTGCAGAAATATCGGGACGTGCGGGTGGACTGTCGGAAGTCTCACAAGAACAACGTACATTATTGACGCCAGCTTTGTGGCGTGATAGTCTCCCTGTTCGACCGCCCGATAGTGGGGAGGCGGCAGATCCTTCTCCAGGCGGGCATCCTTTCCGTTGGCGTTTCAAGCGGGGCGTGTTGTTGTGTTGCGAAAACGAAGAGAATCAAGGTCGCCAAGGGAGGCACCAGCCCACTCGGGCTGCTTCATCTGAAAGTTGCCTGCCAGAGGTGGCCGTGATATCCGAATCGGTGATAGTCAGCGACAACGTGCTGCCATTGCAGGAGACTGAGCATGAAGAACGCCAAGGCAATCCTGACGGTTTTCCTCGTGACGGCGACATGGTCCGTCCTACCTTCTTGCCGAGATGCCAAGACGGAAGTGACGGAAATCGAGCGAAAGATCGCACCTTCGCTTCTCCAAGATGATTCCGGGCAGCCGATCGAGTCTCCCTATGCCGAGAACATCACCTTTGCGAATGCCTCGGTCCGTGTGAACCCCGAAGATGACGATGAACTGCTCATCGAACTGGACGTCAAGAACGCCGGGGACAAGACCGTCACGGAGCTTCATGTGTGGGTAGACTTCTACAACCGCAATGGACGGAAGGCTGCTGACGAGGGAGAGCTACTGGCCCACAACCTCGGCTTGGGCGACAATAGTTCGCCAGTGCGCCCGCATTCCAGCAAGCGAGCGATCATCGAGTTGGACAGTCCCGAGGACTGGACAGGCGGCAAGATGGTAATAACAATCGACGGACTCGAGATCGAATGAAGGGGCAAACATGACTCGTACGGCGGGTACTGTGGCAGTATTGGCGGGCGTGAGCGTTTTCGCTCTGACAATCGCCTTCTGGAAGAAGCCCGAAGAAAAGACCCTAAGAGCCAGTGGTCACCAGATTAACAACGCCGCCTTCTGGAACGGTGCGTTGTGGTTTGCCGAGACCGAAGGGGAGGTCACAGAGAAAGGAGGAGCATCGGCGAAAAGCTGGCTCGTTCGCCTGTTGCCGGGTCCGGATCACTCGCTGGAACAGGTGTCGGCCCTTGATGTCGTCGAACCTTGGTTCTTGGCAGGGACAGACCGGCTATGGATTCTCTCGTCAAGCCGTGTGGGCTACTACAAGGATGGGAAAATCGAGTCGAAGAAACTCGCCAAGCCCTTGGGCAAGGTCTCCAGGCCGTTCCTGTATGAGGGGCGCCCGGCTCTCATTGCCTCTGAAGCGCCGGGCTATCGCTTGCGGGTCTGGGAGGCCGGTGGGTGGCAGTCAAAGCAGAAGCTTCGGATGAAGTTGCCCAACGAGAGCGACGAATGCTCGGGCGAGTACGTCCAGGCGTTCGAGCGTGATGGCGTGGTTCACGTATTCTGCCAGGTTCCGTTGGTGGCCCCTGTATACTATCACCGTGGATTGCCTCTGGCAGAGGCAGAGCAAAGCTGGCAGAAGGTAGCCGAAGCTGGAGGCCAGTGGAAAGCGGTCTGCCTGGACAACCGCCCGGCGTTCTTCTACCACACGGACCGCGGGGGGCTGGTGGTCCTTGGCTTGATCCGTCGCGACCAGGGCTGGGAAGAGCTCTTCTCCCGGGCGATCGGATTGGACATTGGCTTGGGCGTCTGCCCCACGGGAGACGGAGAGGACTTCATCCTCTTGCGACGGATTCTGCCCTTGGGCATGAAAGTGCTGGGGGTGGAAGATGGACAGCCTGTGTGGGCGTATGAGGGCGAGGGCAAGACGAATCTGATCGAGACCCTGACGCGCTCCGCGATGTGAATGCCTGCACCAGTGGCGTACGAGCCGGGTGCCACGCACAACACCGTTGGGCGTGCCCCTCGCGACAGGACCCTTCCCTTCTCCTCCCCACAAGCGGCAGTTTGTCCGGCCCCTGGGTCCGGTCTGCCGACATCGTAGCGCGTTCGTCGCGGGATGCTCGCTTCCCCGGGGGGCGCTGGTCGGCACCACGTCCGGCCCGCCGCGGCCGACGGCGTGCGGGGGGGCGAAATATCCCCTTGTGATTCGGGCCGTGCTTGGGATAGCATATCGCTGCGGCGCGGGCGTTGGCCGGCGCGGGTGCGAGGACGCCACGTAGGCCCTTTTCAGAGGGAGAAACCATGTTGAAGTTGACCAGTCGACCGAATCGTTTGTGGGTAGTGGGTATCGTCGTTGGATTGGCCGGGATTATCCTGGCCGCGCCCGGCGCCAGGCCGAAAGCGCCTCCCGCGGCCAAGGCAAAAGCGCCTCCCGCGGCCAAGGTCGCGGCGACCGCCCCGGCGGCGACCAAGCCGGCGGCGGCGAAACCGTTCACCGTCAAGCGGTCGGACTTCCGCATCACGATCTCAGCCAAGGGCACCTTCGACGCGGCCGGGGCGACGGAGATCCGCGTGACGCCCAAGGCGTGGACGCCTCGCGCGGGCATGAAGGTGCTCGTGGCCGCACGGCGCGGAAGCATGGTCAAGAAGGGCCAGTTGCTGCTGAAGCTGGACACGCACGACATCGACGAGGCCATCCAGGACGCCCAACTGAACCAGCAGGCGGCCGAGCTGACGCTGAAGGTGGCCCAGCAGGACTTCGCCGCCAAGACCAAGACCCACAAGCTGGACCTGGCCGCCGCCGAGCGGTCGAAGAAAGAGGCCGACGAGGACTACCAACGCTATCTGAAGATCGATCGGCCGCTGACGATCAAAACGACCAACCGCTCCCTGACATCGGCCGAGCGCTCGCTCTCTTACGTCAGGGAAGAGCTGCGCCAACTGGAGAAGATGTACAAGGCCGACGACCTGACCGAGGAGACCGAGGAGATCATCCTGAAGCGGCAGCGCTACGCGGTCGACCGGGCGGAGTTCTCGCTGGAGGTACGCAAGCTCAGCATCGACAAGACGCTGAAGATCGACATTCCCCGGCAGGATATCGTCGCTCGCGAGGGGCACGAGCGGCAACGCATCTCGCACGCCAAGAGCCGTATCACGATGACGGCGTCGCTGCAGAAGGCGCGGCTCGAGTTGGCCAAGCTGAAGATCGCCACGGCCCGGTCGGCGAAGAAGCTCACCGAGCTCAAGGCCGACCGCGCCATCCTGAGCGTGACCAGCCCCGCCGCCGGGATGGTGATCCACGGAGGCAGCGCCAAGGGCGCCTGGCCCAAGCTGGGGCGAGAGCTCGAGGCGGACGACAAGATCCAGCCCGACGATGTGGCCATGACCGTCATCACGCCAGGGAAGGTGATCGTCCGCACCAAGGTGCCCGAGGCGGAGGTGCACCGCCTGCGGGCCGGCATGGCCTGCGAACTGGTCCCGGCGGCGTTCCCCAAGAGCAAGTTGAAAGGGAAGGTCAGCTACGTCGACCCGCTGCCCGCCGCGGGCAACGTGGCGATGACCCTAACCGTGACGACGCCCAAGGCCGCCCCTCGCCTGCTGCCCGCGATGAACTGCAAGGTGACGCTGCTGGTATACACCCGGGCCAACGCGCTGACCGTCCCGGCCGGGCTCGTTCATGCCGGCGAGAAGGATGCGAAGAAGAAGTTCGTCTACGTCCACGGCGGCGGCGGCACTTCCAAGCGCGCCGTCACCGTCGGCCGGACCGGGTCGGGCAAGACGGAGATCCTTCGCGGACTGAAGGAAGGCGAGGTCGTCGTGCCGGGGCCCGCCAAGTGCAAGTGACCTCCGACGGAATCCTGATGAAAGGTCGATCATGAACCCGCGACGCCGGCTGATCGTGGCGCTGCTTGTGGCCGTCCTGTCCCCGGCCGCCCTGGCCGAGGCCCCGGCCCGCCGGAAGGGGACGCCGCGCCCCAAACCGATCCAACCGCCCTCGGCGGAGGCGATCGAGGAAGCCGTGACTCGCGGTGTGGATTTCCTCCTGGGTCGCCAGAGCCCCGCCGGGTGGTGGGGCGCGGCCCGCAACACCAAGGGCCTGAACATCTACGCCCCCGTTCCCGGCGCCCATCACGCCTTCCGCGCGGCCGTGACGAGCCTGTGCATTTCGGCCCTGATCGAAAGCGGCGACACGCGACCCGCCGTGGGCAAGGCCATCGAGGCCGGCGAGGCGTGGCTGATCGAGCACCTGCCCAAGCTCCGCCGCGCCCGCCCGCGCGCCCTGTACAACACGTGGGGCCACGCCTACGGCATCCAGGCGTTGGTCCGCATGATCCGCCGGGTGCCGGACGACTCGGCCCGCCGCGAGCGACTGCGCAAGCTCATCGCCGAGCAGATCGAGCTGCTGGGGCGGTACGAGACCGTCAACGGGGGCTGGGGGTATTACGACTTCCGCCTGCGCAGCCAGAAACCCGGCGGCGGGGAGACCAGCTTCACCACCGCCACCGTGCTGATCGCCCTGCACGAGGCCCAGTCGGTCGGCGTGACCCCGCCGCCCAAGCTCGTCAAGCGCGGGCTGGCGACCGTTCGCCGGATGCGTAAGCCCGACAGCACGTACCTGTACTCCGGGGGCATGAAGTGGCGGCCGATGGTTCTCATCAACCGGCCCGCCGGCAGCCTCGGGCGCAGCCAGGCGGGCAACTGCGCCTTGCGCGCGTGGGGCGCCGAGGAGATCACCGACGAGGTCCTCAAGACCTGGCTCGATCGCCTGGCGGCCCGCAACCTGTGGCTCGATATCGGCCGGAAACGCCCGGTGCCGCATGAATCGTACGCCCAGGTCGCCGGGTACTTCTTCTACTACGGCCACTACTACGCCGGCCTGTGCATCGACCAGCTCCCGGTGGCCGAGCGGCCGCACTTCCAGGGCCACCTGGCCCACATCCTGCTGCCGCTGCAGGAACGCGACGGCTCGTGGTGGGACTACCCGCTGTACGACTACCATCAGCAATACGGCACCGCCATGGCCGTCATGGCCCTGACCCGCTGCCGCCCCGCCGGCACGACGACCAAACCGAATTAACCACAAATGAACGCAGATAAACGCAGATGAGGCCACGCCAGGACGAAAGGATCCACATGTCCTTGTACGTGGGCCATGTGGCCTGGTGCCTTGTCAGGGCATTCTCTCGAAAGGGCGCGACGATGATGAAGCATAGTACGACGAAGTCGACACGGTGCCCGGCACTGGTGGTTCTGTGTCTGGCGGCGATGGCGGGGCTGGGCTTGATGAGCCCGACCCAGGCGGCGGCCAAGCGGCCGCTGAAGGTGTTCATCCTTGCCGGGCAGTCGAACATGGAGGGCCACGGGGTCATCAAGGGAAAGCCCGGGCAGAAAGGCACGCTGGAGGCCCTGTCGAAAGACCCCGCCACCGCGGCACGCTACAAGCATCTCCTGGACGCGGATGGAAAATGGGTCGTCCGCGACGATGTGTGGCTCAGCTACGACGCCACCAAGTGCAAGTTGACCATTGGCAAGTCCGCGGCCAAGAACAGCATCGGACCCGAACTCGCCTTCGGGTGGGCCGTCGGCGACTATCTCGACGAACAGGTGCTGCTGATCAAGGTTGCCCCGGGCGGAACGAGTCTTGCCGGTCCGTGGCGGCCGCCGAGCTCGGGGGATGCGGGCGAGCGCAAGCGCGGGCCCGGCGTCGGCGACCTGTACGACTCGATGATCGCGGGCGTGAAGAAGCAGCTCAAGGACCTCAAGGCCGATTTCCCCGCCTACGACGGGAAGGGCTACGAGATCGTCGGCTTCGGCTGGCACCAGGGCTGGAATGACGGGTGCAGCGCGAAGGATGTGGCCGAGTACGAGAAGAACATGGCCAACTTCGTCCGCGACGTCCGCAAGGACCTCGGCGTGCCGAAGCTGCCCTTTGTGATCGGCGGCAGCGGATTCGGCGGCTGGGGGCAGGACATCCCCCGCCGGATGGGCATCATGCAGGCGCAGGCCGCGGTGGCGCAGTACGCTGAGTTCAGGGGCAATGTGCGATACGTGGAGACGCGCAGTTTCTTCCGGGATGGCGATGTCTCGCCGCGCCCGATCCGCTACCACTGGTGCTGCAACGCCGAGAGTTACTACCTCATCGGCGACGCCATGGGCAACGCGATGGTGGAGGCCCTCGGCGGACCGGCCGGGGGAAATGCCGCCGCGGCGCCCTTCGCGGACAGCTTCGAACCTGTGCCCGCTCCGGGCTGGTACTTGCTGCGTGAGGACCGGGGGGCTTGGCGGCTCCAGGACGGCGGATTCGAGATTCGCGTTCAGCCGGGCGTGGCGCGCAACGTGAAGAACGCACTGGTCCGAGCGGCGCCCGACCGCACGAAGGGGCCATACGCCATTGACGTAACGATCACGAACCACACGGCCCCGACGGTGCAGTACGAGCAGGCGGGCATCACGTGGTACCACAACGGGCGGCCCGTGATGAAACTCGTCAAGGAGCTGATCAACGGCAAATTGCACATCATCCCCGGCCGCAAGCCGATGGACGCCAAGACCGTGCAACTGCGGCTGGTGGTGTCGGGCACCTCGTGGACGGCCCAGTATCGGCCGGACGCCACCGGGGAATTCCTCACCGCCGCCAGCGGCCGCCTGCCCGCACCGGGCGCCGACGAGATCAGCCTGCAATGCTACAACGGCCCGGCGGACGCCGAGCACTGGATCCGGTTCGACGACTTCCGCATTACGCCGCTGGAGAAGTGACCCGGTATCGGGCCCGCCCGGTCAAACGAAATTGTGTCTTCAGGTCGTCACTGTACTACTGACGTTCAAGATATAGAATTGCTTTTGCACTTCCTTGCGCCTTCTGTTGTAACTCCTGTGATTGTCTGTCGTTGTGTTCTCTGCGATCTCTGTGATGAATTCACCGTTGACGGCAACGTGGAGCAAGCTCCGCCGCTAAACGGTCTAGACGCGGATGTCGATCCTTTTGTTCTGCCGTGGCCTTATCTGCGTTAATCTGCGTTCATCTGTGGCTGATTCTCTTTGGTTGCGGTCCGTGGCCGCGCTGCGGTATAATATTTGGCCAAGTCGTCATAGCGTGTGTGGCGTGGGGCTTTCTTCGCGGACCTTTGGAAAGGACTGAGCGATGATTGATGAGCAGATCACCCGGCGAGGCTTCATGCGCGACAGCGCGGTGGCGGCGGCGGGGGTGGCCGTGGGATTGGGTGCCGTGACAGCCGTCGGCTCGAAAGACGACGCGGCCATCCGGAAGACCCGCAGCTACAACCCGGAGATGGAGTACCGGCGCCTGGGCAAGACCGGGCTGTGGATCTCGGCGGTCTGCTTCGGCGGCCACTGGAAACGCATCAACGTGATGAAGCAGGATTTCGACAAGAACCGCTACGAGGTCACCACCGCGTGCATGGAAGCGGGCATCAACTACATCGACGCGTGCTCCCACGGCGAGGTGATGGCCTACAGCAAGGCCCTCACCGGACGCCGGGAGAAGATGTACCTGGCGCTGTCGGACTGCTCGCGCGAGGTGCGAAACCCAGCGTTCCGCACCACCGCCAAGCTGATGGAGACCTTCGATTCGCTCATGAAGAAGGCGAAGCTGGAGTACGTCGATCTGTGGCGGATCACCTGCCACGAACCGGGCGGGAGACACTCCTTCAACACCTCCTACGAGCTGGTGGCGGCGCTCGAGAAGGCCAAGAAGCAGGGCAAGGCCAGGTTCATCGGCATATCTTCGCACGATCGCCGATGGCTGAAGATGATGATCGAGTACTTCCCACAGCTCGAGGTGGTCCTGACCCCGTACACGGCCGGGAGCAAGGTCGCCCCGAAAGACAGCC
>SDBU01006510.1_pt1 | contig 13711 bp, 8 predicted proteins | sample 2277071 | NCBI WGS metagenome assembly SDBU01 (sample SAMN10397929, study PRJNA504765) | marine sediment metagenome | isolation source: marine sediment core GS08_GC12, 126 cmbsf | place: Arctic Ocean: Gakkel Ridge, Loki's castle | collected 2008
ATGCTGGATACTGGATACTAGATACTGGATACTGGATACTAGATACTGGATACTGGATACTAGATGCTGGATTCAGTTCAGCTTCGCATTTTTGATCTTTATCTCAGGCTGTGCGCTTGATGGTCAGCCTATGCAGGAGTCCGATGTAACGCCTGCATTATCGTTAGCGCTTGGTAAGCCTGCCGGGTGTCTTATGGGCGTGAACCACATAACCACTATAACGGGATATTTCTCCCAGCCTGTTGGAATCGCAGTGGATGTGGAAGGCAATCTGTACGTTGCTGATTCAGGGAAAAGTGTTGTTCATATATTAAACAGGGACGGCAGGCTTCTGGAATCTATAGGCCGCTTCGGATGGCGCTCTGGCGAATTCGACCGCCCTACAGGTATCGCTGTAGACTCGCAGCTTCGGTTATACGTAGCTGATAGCGGGAACAACAGAGTCCAGAAAGTTAGTCTAATAGATCGAAACTTCAGCACTATCGCTGGCGAAGAGAGAGATGAGACCGGGACATCAGAGCCACTGTACGAGCCGCAGAGCGTTGCAGTTGACTCAAGAGGCTATGTATATATCGCCGACACCTGGAACCATCGTATACTGAGCCTGGACCCCCTGGGGAGATCCGTGATGGAGATCGGCGGCCTGGGATGGAGCGGTCAGCAGTTCAGAAATCCACAGGGCGTCATGGTGGATTTCAAGGGCAATATATACATATCCGACACCGGCAATCATCGGGTGCATAAGCTGGACTTCAGCGGTGTTCAGTTGGCCATCTGGGGAGAAGAGGGTTCGGGCAAAGGGCAATTTCGGTACCCAACTGGACAGGCCATAGACAGATTTGGAAATATCTATGTAGCCGATAGCGGCAATCGCAGGATCCAGATTTTCGACCCGGAGGGGAATTATCTGTCAGAGTTTGGACGGCAGGTACTTAGCGACCCGGTGGACGTGGCGGTTGATAATAGCCTTCGCGTCTACGTCAGTGATACGTCTGCTGGAGATATTGAAGTATTCAAAGTGATCTATGAAATGGCCGAAGATATAAGGTAGCAGTGTCGGGAAAGTGGCATGTCTCCTACTATTTTTATATATCTGGGGCGCAACCGGCCCCATGCAAAATTCCCAGAACATCATATCAACTCTATCGCTTTTTGAAAAGAGCGAGGAAATAGAGGGGAAGAACCTCAAAACGCCCCATCAACTTGCCCACTGGCCAATCATCCCCCATACAGACAAGGTCTGGGTGGGCGGCATACCAAAATCCAGGGATGTGGACTACACTCTGGACTACAGGCTTGGCCAGCTATCATTGAAGTCAGCCCCCTCGCCAGATGTTATCATTAGAATAGACTACCAGGTAATCCCCATTTCGGTAAAAAGATCCTACCACCGTCAACTCTTCGCCCCTGCGGTAACACCGTCGCCTGAACAAGGGCCGATATTGCCTGGTGAAACGCCAGAAGTCATGGGCGTAACTCGTATGAAAGAGCCACCTCCCGAATTGACTTTCTCAGGCTCAAAAACAGTATCCCTGTCTATGGAAAGCGCCAGAGGACTCACTATCAACCAGCCAACCCGGCTCAATGTCAGCGGCAAGGTATCGGAAAATGTCAGTGTGATGGCGATGCTTTCAGATCAGGACCTGCCGCTGCAGCCGGAGGGCACTACGGAAGAATTAGACGAATTGGACAGAATACTGATAAAGATACAGGGCAAACATCTGTCGGCTACTCTGGGTGACTATGAAGCCGGCTTTGGGGAGACTGAGTTCGTTTTGCTCCCGAAAATGCTAGAGGGGGCGCAGGCGCATGGCGAGTTCAATGTTGGCGGATTTACGCTCTTGGGAGCGGTGTCCAGAGGGCAGACCTCCAGCGTTACCCTACCCGGCGTGGAGGGACAGAACGAGTATCGCATCAGCGTGGATGGTAGATATATAGTCATGATCGCCGACAGTGAAACAGTTTGGCTGAACGGCGAAAAAATGCGCAGGGGCGAAGAGAATGACTACGTAATACGGGAGTATGGTGATCCCATTGTGGAGTTCACGAACAAACACCTGATCACAGGCAACGACGTGATCGTCGTGGACTTCGAGTTTATCGAGGAAGATCGCAGCTACAGACAGGATCTGTACGGCACAAGGGGCAAGGTAAATCTCATGCAGGTGAGCGAAGGTTTGACCCTGGGAGTCTCCTATGCCACAGAGTCGGATGACAGGGATAACCCGCTGATATTCCTGAGCGATGATGATATTGCCAGTCTGACACTCAACGAACTGGACCCAGACGGGGATGGCATTCTCCTGCAAGCTCCGAAGCGGCGATCTGTAATTGGACTCGATGGCAGGTTAAACCTGGGTGATAATACAAGTCTCAGAGGTGAGATCGCCCTGGGCAAGCTCGATCTAAATACGTTTTCCCCGCACGATAAGCTGGAAGAGGGGAAAGCCTGGAAACTGAACGGATCGTCAGGCGTTGGCAAGCTTCACGTTGATTTCGATCTCCGGAATCTTGACCCGGAGTTCGTCCCTATCGGAGCAACGCTTTCCAGCAGAACCAGGTATGCGTATCAGGAGGACTACAACGATATAAACTTCAACGACGTTTTATCCAACGTCCAGACGACGCCATCCGGCGAAGAGAGTTACGATATTGACCTGTGGTACGAACCCATCGAACACATAGAGATCAGGGGCGATCTGGGCAGAACATCCAGCAAACAAACTGTGGATGCTTCTTCCACAGTATCGAGGCGAGCGACTAACCACTGGAGCAGAAGTCTGAAAGTCGCTCTGCCTGATCTCCCGCAGATCAGCACCAGATACCAGGAAGCCATCACAGACGTGAACGACAAGGATGACCTCAAAAAGACCAGAGAACTGTGGAATCTAGATCACAAGCTCTGGGGCAAGCTGAATATTGGGGCGCGAAGCGAGGATCTGGAGTCCATCGATTATGCCAACATCCCGGAGCCTGGCGATTCCATGAGTAACAGAAATCGCAAGCGAGAGGAACGCCGCTTTATCGTAGAGGTACCGACTCACAGGAAAGTGTCCCTGTCAGGAGAGTATTCCTTTGAGACGGAGTACACAAAGCCAGAATTTACAGAGTGGATCAAATCATCATCTGCGCGCACTGTCTCAGCGAATCTATCCACCAGGCCAATATCATGGCTGGACTTCTCCGGCTATTTCGCCCGTAGAAAATTCAGCAGGTTATCCGGGAGCGCGGACATCCTGTCCGCCTCTTCGCAAGCTCCCACAGATTCGACGACGAATTTAGCCGATCTGAAACTGAATCTAAAATCGCTCCGCATCAACTACCAGATCGACAGAAAGCTCTCCACAGAGCGGGAAGAGCAATACGTGAACTACATTATAACGAGGGTGGATGGTGTGGAGGAGCGGCACGATCTCCGCCCCGGCGAGGGGAACTACGTCAAGATCGACGAGTTCACCTTCCGTGAAGACCTGAAGGAGGGGGATTACATCCGACTGGTGCGAACGGTCAGAGACAGGCCCGTCACTTCGCTTACCTTCCAAAGCGTGTATAGCCTCCGACCGCGAAGCTCATTCCGCTCGCGGCGAGTGGGGGCAGATGAAGATGCCCGACCCACCATTGCCAAACGGCTTACAGGTTTGATCTCCTTATTGGAGATCGGCTTTATGGTCAGCGAGGAGCAGGAGCGCGCGTCCAGCGGCTTTTACGTGCTCCAGGATCTTCAGACGGATAAGGCTATAGATGGTCGCAGGCGATACTGGTACAGAACTCAACTCTCTCCCGGCAAGCGTTTTGTGCTGAACGCGAACTGGGAAACAGGACGGACTATCAACAAGCGCATCAACAACCGCGCCAGGGAATTCAAATCTGACAGATGGAACATCAAACTCGAAAGCCCGTTGACAACCAGGTTTTCACTGGGCGGTGAGTGGGACCGCGATGATTCTTTTGAGACGGTATCAAGTCTGTCAGAAGCCGGCGAAGGTGATATTATCTCGGATATTTCAGAGCAGCGGCAATCTCGTTCCTTATTTCTAATCTACCGCCCGGCAAAGACATTGTCATCGCGGTTCAGGCTGGAGGGAGCCTATGAGACCGAGTGGGATGAGGATGCTCTCAGTAATAATCCGCCGGTATTTACCGAAACGCTTTCTCTTGGTTCTGAGGCCACGTGGCGCTTTAGCGGCAAGGGCACAACCACCGCGAAGTATCAGATCGCCAGGGGAACCAGCAGCGGCGAACTGCCATTCGCCAGATTCGACTTTCACGAAGGTATAAGCCATGAGGTCAGGCTTGAGGTGAACTACAGGCTGCAATGGTTCACGGACGTCACAGCGCGATTCATATACAGAGCGGAGTTCGCCGAACGCGAAAAACCGGATCACCGTCTGGAAACGGAGATGACAGCTAATTTCTAGGTGATCATATCGTGGTTTCGTGCCTCAGCGGATTCGGCATAAAGCTCTTGCGTCCCCGCAGGCTTTGTGCTATATTATCACTGGCATATTGGAAATATGTGCACTCAATTTGATATTAGAAGCATTTGTTTACAGCTATCATGAGCATAAGCTCACCCATAACCATGGAAGTGTCGCTGCAAGAAGAATTGCCCGGGAGCGCGGACATCTTGTCCGCAAAGAATGCGGACAAGATGTCCGCGCTCCCGGTAGCTATTTACATAACAAACAACATGAATCGCCAATTGGCAAAGGCAATGTTGGGAGTACAATCATGGGCAAAGCGGAACTCTCTACCACACAGAAGGCTGCTGTTGAGAGGATCAAAATCCTGATGAACGAGTATGCACTCGTCAAGCGGCCATCGTTCTTATACACTCAGAAGGAACTGCTGAGGAACATGAAAGCGGATCTGTCCATGCTGGATGAGGAGTATATCAAGAAGCACAAAATACCCGATTGCGTGGTAAAGAAGATGGCTGGCGAAGTGTATGATGCGTTGATGGAAAAGAGCGAGTATGACAGAGCTATCACAGTAGCGGAGCACTATAAACTTTAATTTATCAGATAGGATGGACAAACATGAGTGTTATAAGGGTGGCCATAGTATATCATTCCGAAACTGGCAATACGCAGAAGATGGCAGAGCTTATCAAAAAAGGCTGTGACAAGGTGGAAGGCATCGAGTCAAAAACCATGTCCATAGATGATATGGACGCGACCTACGTCGCTGGCGCTGAAGCCGTTATCTTTGGATGTCCCACGTATGAAGGCACGGCAAGTTGGCAGATGAAAAAGCTGCTGGATACTATATCGGTGGATTTGGACGGCAAGTTGGGCGGAGTGTTTACTTCGCAGAACTGGCCCGGGGGCGGCGGAGGGAGTTTCGCTGAGATGACGCTCATCGCCGGGATGCTTGTGCGGGGAATGCTGATCTACTCTGGCGGGATCACCCGCGGTCGCCCATTCCTGCATTTCGGAGCCGTATCCGAGAGAGCGCCAAAGGGTCTGTACGAAAAGCGATGTATAAAGCTGGGAGAAAACATATCCAACAAAGCTAGAGAACTCTGGGGATAGAAGGGACGCGATGCAGTAGTTCCGAATTTGCAGGAAAGGTAATAATACCAATTCCATCATTTTGTTGTGCATTAACCTGATAATTGGACGACAGCCTTTGGCCTACGCTTTAAATCCCCCTAACCCCCTTTACAAGGGGGGACAGGACAGGACAAATGCGATCCCCCCTTGTAAAGGGGGTTAGGGGGATTTTCTGAATACCTGTAATGCACAATGAAATAATGGAACTGGTATAATAGATTCAATGGAAAAACCTAAACTACGAAATGTTAACGCGTTCCCAGTGCAGGTATCTGGAAAGCAGATGATCTGCCTTCAAGACCCGCTCCGGTATTCGGAGGAGACAGTATTCGTTCCCAGGGATATTTTCTTCATCATCAGCCTATTTGATGGGGAACACTCTACGCTTGATATTCAAGAGCAGTATATGCGGAGATTTGGCGATATACTGTTCAGCGATCGCGTGCAGGAGATCATAAAGCAACTGGACGCCAATCTCCTGCTGGAAAGCGAGAATTTCGAACGACACAAAAGTCTGACCCTGGATGAGTTCAGGGCATCATCAGTGCGCGCAGCAGTCCACGCTGGCGGAGCTTATGAATTGGAAGCTGGCAAGCTCAAAGAGCAGTTGACTGCCTTCTTCGCGTCACCCGATGGCCCCGGCGAAGTGAGCGAAGCAGATGCACCCAATGGTAGTATTAAGGGCATAGTAGCGCCCCACATAGACCTGGCAAGAGGCGGGCCATGCTACGCGTGGGCGTATAAGGAGATCGCGGAGAGATGCGATGCGGATCTATTTGTGATCCTCGGCACATGCCATACCACGTCAGAGACCCCATTCATTCTCACAAAGAAGGATTTCCAGACGCCGCTGGGCGTGATGGCCACAGACGAGGATCTTGTTAGGTCGTTGGCGGCAGGATATTCCAAAGACCTGTTTGCGGATGAGCTTACACACAAGTTTGAGCATTCCATAGAATTTCAGGTGGTTTTTCTCCAGCACGTTCTCCGTGGGAAAAAGGATGTGAAAATCGTACCTATATTATGCTCATCTTTTCATGAGATGATCGAGAAGGACATCGTTCCATCAGAGTTCCCGGCTATCGCCGATTTTATCTCTCTGCTGAAAGACGCTGTAGCCCGAAGCGGCAGATCTGTCTGTTTCGTTGCCAGCGCGGACCTAAGCCATGTGGGGCAAAGGTTCGGGGATCAAGTGCAGATTTCGCCCAATCTGCTAGAGGTGATCAAAAGCCGTGACATGGACATGCTCAAGCATGTGGAGCAACTGGACGCAACCGCGTTTTTCCGCTCCATCCAGAAGGACAAAGATGACCGAAAGATCTGCGGCCTGCCATCTATCTATACGCTGCTGAACGTCATTGAGGCCTCAGAGGGGAAAATCCTGAAATACTCCCAAGCGCCAGAGCGCCAGACAGAATCGGTTGTGAGCTTCGCCAGCGTTGCCTTTTGGTAGATATGGTGTCCATTATCACTGAGAATCTGCGGGCGATTCATCCAGAGGTGATGAAACATGCGATTCGCTAGATTTGAGCCGCTTATATACCTGCTTCTTATTCCGGTCATATTCGGCTGCGGTTTGAAAAAAAGTACACCTTCTGAACGCGTGGCGACGGATTACACATCAATCGATCATCCATCAACGGATCAGATCATTCCAGAGGCAGCCTCAGAACCCAGTAGCAAGGTGGCGTCTGAAGTGGTGGAGGAGTATGCCAGGATACACCAGATGTCTGACCTGAAGACGGCGGAACTCTACCTTACCGACCCGGATTATGCCAGAGAGCATCCGTACACCCCCACCGAGGAGGACATAGCGTTCTACGAGCGACCATTTCTGGAGAAGATGTACCCAAAGTTTAAAGAGTATGCGGATAAAGACGGATTTATGAAAGCCCGACGCAGATTCATGGCCAATCCCACTGAGGGATCTGGAAGCATTCGCATTGGCGCTGGTTCAGATCGGTATACTACGTTTATGCGTGGGCTTACCACCAGCGGCGGCGAAGGCGCATATACTAAGGGGCTGAATCCGACTTTTGAGAGAGACCCTGCGGCATCTCACTACCGTGACGCTATGATATCCCACAAAGATGGCAAACTTGATGACGCCATAGCGAGCATGGAAGAAGCAGTGAAGATAAAACCGAACGCGCCAGGATTTCTATACAATCTGGGAGTTATGTATGCGGAGAAAGGGAATTACGCTAAAGCAAGACCGGCGCTACATAACTGTCTTGATCAGATTAAAAGCACAGCATACACGAAGGTAAACCTGGCCATGCATTCGGAGGTCTATTTGGGCGCAGCCACCAACCTGGGCCTGATATACACGCGTATTGGTATGTATGATGAAGCCATAAAAAGTCTGGAAGAGGCGATAAAATTCAGGCCAGACGATATAAGCGCCAACCTGAATCTGGGGACCACGTACTACGTCATGGGAGACATGGAGAAAGCCATCCCGCAGATGCGAAAGTGCCTGAAACTCGCGCCAGACAACGGCGAGCTTCACAACACCATAGGGCTGATCTACTACCAGAAGAAACTCCATAACGCTGCTCTGGATGAGTTTCAGACCGCGGAAAAACTGATTCCCGGCGAGAAGCAATATAGTTACAACGTGGGACTTGTCCTGGCGGAGCTAGGGCGTTACGATGAGGCAAGCCAGGCATTTGAGCGAGCGTCTGGATTGGCGGAAGGCGAATACACGCGCCAGGTCTTCTCAGAGCGCACCAGAGCAAACGAGGCTAGAAAGATGTATAATGATGGCTATGCCGCCATGCAGCGATATGAATTGGACGCTGCGATAGACCTGTTCAAGGCAGCCCTGAAGCTAAAGCCGGACATAGTCGAGGCGCACATCAATCTGGGCGTGTGCTACAGAACGCGTGGCAAGCGGAAAGAGCAGATACATCACTTCGAGGAGGCTGTCAAACTCAGACCTGGTATGCCGGATGTGCATTATAACCTGGGGTTGGCGTATTCCGACGCAAAAATGTACCCGCAGGCGATAGCAGAGCTTGACAGGGCTATCGAACTCAAGCCATCATACGGAGACGCCCATTTCAAACTGGGAATAATTCTATATAAACAAAGGAGATTCATAGACGCCGCTACGGAATTCAAGAGGTGCGTGGAACTATCCCCCAAATGGTTCGAGGCCTATCTTAACCTGGGATCATGCTACGTAAAAACCAGAGACTCAGATGACGCTATAGAATCCTTCGTGAAGGCGGTGGAACTGAAGCCCAGATCAGCAGAGGCTCACTACAACCTGGGCGCGGCATATATGCTGGCTGAAAGATACGGCGAGGCATCCGCCCAATTCCAGAAAACCCTTGATATTGATTCAACCTACAGAAGGGCGCGGCTGATGCTCAAGCAGTTGGAGATAAGTGGCGACGAATGATCAGTAGGGTGGGCATTGCCCACCGCAATACGCTGGAGAAAATATATGAAAGCATACAACATTGAGAACGCTGATTTGGAAGCGAAAGACGTGATAAAACGCATCTGGCAACGCGATTATACCGTCTGGGACGACGATGTTCCCACTGAGATAAGCAACCGGCTGGGCTGGCTGGATATTGCTAAGGTAATGAAACAAAACGTGGATCGTATGAGGGTACTGACTGAAATAGTGTGCAATAACGGTTATACACACGCTCTGTTGTTGGGAATGGGTGGCTCCAGTCTGGCTCCCGAAGTCTTTCGTAAGACCTTCGGCGTGAAAGATGGGTATCTGGATCTGGCAGTTCTGGATAGTACTGACCCGGGAGCAGTTCTGGCTCACGCGCAGAGTCTTGATCTGAGTCGGACGCTCTTCATCGTTTCCACCAAATCTGGCGGCACGGTGGAGACCCTTTCGTTCTTTAAGTTCTTCTACAATCGAGTGGCCGAAGCTGTGGGAGCGGATGACGCAGGAAAACACTTCGTCGCTATTACCGACCTGGGCAGCAAGCTGGCTGATCTGGCTGAACTTCACAACTTCCGGCAGATTTTTATCAACGACTCCAACATCGGCGGGCGATATTCCGCTCTATCATATTTTGGTCTGGTACCGGCGACGCTTGTGGGTGTGGATGTGGACACCTTGCTGGATCGAGCCATAGCAATGATGGGTGCCTGCTCGGCTGAAGATGATAATCCCGCCGCCGGATTAGGCGCCGCAATGGGTATGATGGCTCTTGATGGACGTGATAAACTGACGCTTATCACTTCCCCTCAGATCGCGGCATTCGGAGCATGGGCTGAACAACTGATCGCTGAGAGCACAGGCAAAGAGGGTAAGGGCATTCTTCCGGTGGACAATGAAACATTGGGCGAATCAGATGTGTATGGCAACGACCGGCTTTTTATCTACCTGCGTCTGGACGGTGATGATACCTACGATGCCGCTGTGCAAGAATTGATCGACGATGGTCAACCAGTAGTACGGATCGATCTGCAAGATCAATATGATCTGGGTGGCGAATTTTTCCGCTGGGAGATGGCAACCGCAGTGGCAGGGCATTTTCTGGGCATTAACCCATTTGATCAGCCCAACGTGGAATCGGCCAAGGTGTTAGCCAGGGAAATGGTGGCGGCATACATGGAGGAAGGCACCTTGCCTGCTATGACGCCGAAGCTGGAAGAAGACGGAATCACGGTTTACTCCATCTTTACCGAGAACAGTCTCGACGGTACGTTGGACTCCTTCCTAAAACAAGCCAGGCCTGGAGATTACGTGGCAATCCAGGCCTACGTCCAGCCTACCGAGGAAACCGATGCCGCTTTGCAGGAGTTCCGCATCCGCTTGCGGGATCAGTTGAAAGTGGCAACAACCGTGGGATATGGGCCACGTTTCCTGCACTCCACCGGGCAATTGCATAAGGGCGACGCTGGAAGAGGGCTTTTCATCCAGTTCACATCCGATAATCAGCAGGACGTATTTATACCTGACGAAGCAGCCGCTACAGCCTCATCAATGTCCTTCGGTGTACTCAAGTCGGCCCAGGCGTTAGGTGATCTAAAGGCACTGCTGAACGCCTGGCGGCGAGTGATCCGATTCCATCTGGGAACGGATGTAGTTAGTGGACTGAAACGCCTAACCAAATATTAGATCGCGATACCGGCGCAGTTGCTGGACGGAAAGAGGTGAACGGTGAAATGAAAGTAGTTACCGCGCAGGAAATGCGAAATATTGATACGCAAACAATCAATGAGACTGGCATACCGGGCATAGTGCTCATGGAGAACGCCGGCATGGGGGTTGTCCATGCTATGGAGAAACGTCGCGAGCCGCGCCTCTTTCCCGACACATCTTCATCCTCGCGTCCTCTTCACATCTCTATTTTTGCGGGTAAAGGCAATAATGGCGGCGATGGACTGGTGATCGCGCGCCATCTGGTCAACAGAGGACATGATGTCATAATATATCTAATCTCAGAGCCAGATGAGTTCACCGGCGATGCCCTGACCAATCTGAAGATAGCTCAGAATATGCAAATACCTATGGAGATCATGCTGTCTGAAGACCAACTGGCGGATTGCGAGCATCAGATCGTCACCAGTGACCTGTTAATAGACGCTATCTTTGGCACAGGTTTGAAAGGGGCCGTAATTGGCTTCCCTGCCAACGTCATTGATCTCCTGAACCTCAGCAGCGTTCCTATAGTCGCAGTTGATCTGCCGTCCGGGCTGGAAGCTGATACAGGAAAGGTTGAGGGTTCCTGCATCCGAGCCGCTTTGACGGTAACGATGGCGCTTCCAAAACGCGGTCTCCTGCTCTATCCTGGGGCTGATTTTGTGGGTGAACTACAGGTTGTGGACATTGGGGTTCCGCACGAAGTTATGGAATCTCAGAATATCCATGTTAATCTGATTCAGGCATCTGAAGCCGCAAAACTGCTTCCCGTCCGTCGGCGTGACGCGCACAAGGGCAGTTTCGGAAAGGCGCTGGTACTCGCCGGGTCAGCAGGTCTCACCGGGGCGGCGGCGCTGGCGAGCGAGGCGGCTCTCAGGGTTGGCGCAGGGCTGGTTACGCTGGGTATACCCGAAAGCCTGAACGCCGTCATGGAGGTGAAACTCACGGAAGTCATGACCAGGCCGCTGCCGGAGACGGAGTCGCAGTCATTGGCATTTAGAGCACGCGATGAGATCATGGATCTCGTGGATGGACTTGACGTGGTGGCTCTGGGCCCTGGACTTTCCAGAAGCCCTGAAACTGTGTCATTGGTTCAGCAATTGTGCAGAGAGATTCAGATCCCGAAGGTGATCGATGCTGATGGTCTTAACGCCCTGGCGGAAGATAGAGATGTTCTGAAAGACCTGGCCCCTCAGACAATCCTCACGCCACATCCCGGCGAAATGGCCCGCCTCATGGGATGTTCCATCTCAGATGTCCAGTCTGATCGTATTGGTGTCGCTCAGGACTTTGCGAAAGAAAACGAAATTGTGCTGGTTCTGAAAGGCGCTCCTACTGTCACCGCAGATCCGCAGGGGATGGTTTACCTCAACAGCACAGGCAATCCGGGCCTGGCGTCCGGCGGCACTGGAGATGTACTGACTGGTGCAATAGCCGGATTCATCGCTCAGGGACTGGATGTGATCGATGCAGCTATATTAGGAGTTTACGTCCACGGTCTGGCGGGAGATCTGGCCGCCGAAGCTCAAGGAGAAGCAGGGATGCTGGCCGGGGATGTACTTCGACATCTGCCGGCGGCGATTCAGCGATTGAGCGCAGGCAGATTTCCCTTCTAACCGACATTGAGCAGCGGAGGAAAAACCATGAGGAAGAGACTTTTGGTAGTATTGTTCTTAAGCCTTGTATTGAGTTGTCTTTCTACACAAGGCCAACTTACAGGTCCTGCCTCAGTTAAGCCCGCCCCATTTACACTCGTAATTCTGCCGGATACTCAGTTTTATAGTCTGCGACATCCTCAAATATTCACCGCTCAGACAGAGTGGATCGTGGACAACGAGGAAAAGAAGAACTTTGTCTTCGTTCTCCACGAAGGCGACATCACTCACAATAATACTGAGCCAGAGTGGCAGAATGCCAACAAGAGCATCAGCATCCTGGATGGCGCAATACCATACGCACTAGCACCGGGCAACCATGACTCAGGGAGAAATGGAAATACTAGAGACACGGCATTCTTCAATACGCACTTTTCTCTAAATCGCTACCAGAACCTGCCTACCTTCGGCGAGGTCTATGAGCCGGATAAGATGGACAACTGCTATCACCTCTTCAGCGCAGGCGGAGTCGACTGGATGATTCTGGTACTGGAATTCGGGCCGCGAGACGATGTCCTGACCTGGGCCAATCAAATGGTCTCCGATAATCCAGGCCGTCAAGTGATTATTCTAACGCACACCTATCTATACTCCGACGACACGCTTCACGGCAGCAAAGCCTCACATAAATGGAATCCCCATAATTATGGTTTAGCCGGTGGCCCTGGCCGTGCCAACGACGGCGTGGAGATGTGGGACAAACTCGTCCGCCTTCATGCGAACATCTCTTTTGTGATTAACGGACATATACTAAACGATGGTGTAGGAAGACTGGTCAGTGTGGGTGATCATGGGAACGAGGTCTACCAGATATTGGCTAACTATCAGATGTTGAGCAATGGTGGAAGCGGCTGGCTGAGACTTATGGAGTTTGTCCCTGAACTGAACAAAGTGTCGGTAAAGACCTACTCGCCACATCTAGATCAGTATAATACTAGTGAGGAACATGAATTCGAGCTTGAGAACGTCGGTTTCTTTGACAAATTCACTACTGCTGTCGCTCCGCAGAACAAGCTCTCAAGCGTATGGGGAGACATTAAGCGGGAAGAGCGATGACTATCAGATTTTCCTCTCACTAACATCTGCGTAGAACATGCCGCTGGCTGAATGGCGCTGACTTAACGCCTGGTGTGAATTGGCTTTCCATCTTCTGCTCCTGTATTCCGCGCCGCATGTCGGATTTGCACCGTTTTTGCACCAAAAATGCACCTTTTCTGCACCATTTTTGCACTGTTTCTACACTGTTTCTACACCAGAAAAACTAACATCTTGACATACTGCCTAAATGAGATAAATGCCTGGATATGTAGTGTTCATACGGTTTTAGCAAGAATAAATGAATATTGACAATCCGAAAAACAGGCGCCAAATGCAGC
>SDBU01006511.1_pt1 | contig 13709 bp, 30 predicted proteins | sample 2277071 | NCBI WGS metagenome assembly SDBU01 (sample SAMN10397929, study PRJNA504765) | marine sediment metagenome | isolation source: marine sediment core GS08_GC12, 126 cmbsf | place: Arctic Ocean: Gakkel Ridge, Loki's castle | collected 2008
AAAGGATAAAAGAACAAAAAAAAGAATATTTGCAAAGACCAGAAGTAAAAATAAAAAATAAAAAATATCATAAAGAATATCGTAAAGAATATAATAAAAATAATACAAGTAAAATTAATGCTTATTATAAACAAAGGAAGAAAGATGATTTAAGTTTTAGGTTTGTTTGTAATTTAAGAACTAGACTTAATAGGTCACTTAAAATATATTCAACAAATGGAAAGGTAATGTCTACAAATAAATATTTAGATATGCCAGCAATTATTAAAAAGTTAACTCCATTTCCAAAAGATATAGAAAATTATGAAGTAGACCATATAATTCCACTTGTAAAATTTAATCATAATGACTTTGAACAAATAAGAAAAGCGTGGTTGCCATCTAATCTACAGTGGTTAACTAAAGAAGAAAATAGAAAAAAAAGTGATAAAATTCTCTAATTCTAAATCACAAACATTTAAATAAGTTAGAATATTACATGTAATATGAAATGTAATATAAAATTTAAAAATATGATTAGTAATATAACTATAAATACAGCAAATAATCAGTTTGTTATTAGTCTTCGTAAAAAGCAACTTAAGAAGATGGATATAAATACTCCAAAACAACTAATGGACTATTTATTTCCTAACCCTAAGATAAAAAATGAAAAATGAAAACCAACAATAATACTCGAATTCTAGAAAAATCCTTCCATATATTTCTAACCTTCGAGCTCGCAGGTTCTAATGGACCTGCCCGTATATTTAATAGAAATGAAAAGGAGGTACACTTGAATGAATAATAGAGGACAAACGGGATTTGGTTTTATAATGGGAATTATAATGTTAGTAGTTGCTGTTTTACTTATAACAGCTTTCTGGCCCACAATACAGACCTCGTTCGATGATTTGAGGGACCAGTCAGAATTAAACTGTAAGTCTACTACAGACATCTGTGGAGGAACTGGAAGTAATACTACATGTTACAATGCAACTGTAGGAAATAGTCATACTACAACTTGTGCAATGTTAAGTATTGGTCCACCATTAATTTTAATTATGCTAATCCTTGGAGCGGTTGGATTAATAATGAAAGGAGGACAACAACCGCAAATGCAACAACAATATCCAGCATATTAAATTCATTCCTGATTAAGATGGAATTGAATTTAATATTTGAGGATGAAAAGTTATTCATACTTAAAGGTGTACCAAAATGAAAAAGATATTTTTAATTATGTTTCTAGCAATTTTACTAGTTGGAAGTGTAAGTGCAGGTATTTTAGATATTAAATCAGAATTTAAAAAGGTTGATTCATATAATTTAAATACAAAAGTAATAGAATATAATAATCTTTGGGAAAAATATGCTCCTATAGAAATTAAATCTTGGTTAGGATTAGGAGAAACTTTATTTAAAGGAGCAATAGTTGAACATACCGAAGTTTGTGGACAAGATTGTTTTTCTACTATGGAAATTTATATTCCAAATGAAGGGTCTTTAGTTGATGGAGTTGTTTTCAAAACATTACAAGAAAATGGGAGATGGGTTGAACAATCAATAAGAAATTATCAATTTGAATATTTAGGACTTGAAGGTTGGGTTAATTATAATTTAGGAGAGATAGTTCCAGCAGGAGAATATACTCTTAAATTAACTGGTGAAAAAAAGCCTTCAAGAACTGTTGATTGGATAATTGATACACAAGGAAAGACTCTAAATTCTTGGGCTGTTTGGAGTGAAGAATGGATTTGGTCTAATGGTTCTACAGATGCAACACACGACCCAGATAGTTACTCAAATCCAGGAAATTGTTTTGATGAAAATGATGCAACTTATGCAGTAAAGACTTTTATAAGTGGAACCCCAGTATCATATACTTATGTTTTAGGAAAAACATTTACAGCACAAGAAATAAGAAATGTAACACTTAAAGCAATTATAACACAAGAGAATAGTCAAGATAGTAAAACAATAAGAATAGAAACATATAATGGAACAGATTGGAATTTTTCTGAAGTATTAGCAAGTGGAGGTACAGACCAAACTTATGATGATGTATATGAATTAAATGATATAGTAAGTGGAATAAGAATTTCTCTATATGCTGCTACGAATGATAATCGTAGAGTATGGTTGAGGGCATATACTTTAGAATATGAAGTACATGGAGATGCATATATACTTCTTAACTCTCCTACAGATGAATATACAACTACATTAAATGAGAATTTATTTAATGCTTCTGCAATCATAACTGATGGAGCAACATTAGTTAATATGAGTTTATGGACTAATGAAACTGGAAGTTGGGTTGGATATAATAGTACAGATTTTCCACGATATAATTTAATTATCTTTGATGGTGAACAAAAAAGTAGACAAAGTGAAACTTATGGAATCGTAAAAACAATTTCTGATATTAATTCTTTAGTTGCATACGCAACAAATGAAATAAAGGGAAGCACTGGAGGGGGTACTAACTATTGTAAATATCATTTCATTTATCATGATGATTCTACACAAGATGTTATTGAAACAATGACTGGAAATGTTTGGAGTGAGGAAACATACACAAATCCACTTCCTGAAAAAGAAGTTAAAACTATTGAGATTTCTCTTAAAGCATCATCCACCCAAATAGTATATGAAAGGAATGATTCTATTTATTCTGAAACATATAGTTTAATAATTAATAGAACAATAACAAATGATATCATCTGGAATGTTAAAGCATGTGATTCAGATGCAGATTGTGGATTTGCAGTGGATAATTATACTTTATTTTTAGATACAACATTTCCAATAATAAATGTGACTTCTCCTACTTCAATAGAAGATTATGGTGCAGTTGGAGAAAATGAGTCTTTAAATTGGAATGTTTCAGATGTTAATCTAGATACTTGTTGGTATGATTATAATGGAACAAATACAACTGCAACTTGTGGAGATAATCAAACAAATTTTGTTTTGGAAGAAGGAATCTATAATCTTACTTTTTGGGTTAATGATTCAGTAGGGAATACAAATAGTTCTTTTGTTGAATGGGTTTATAATATTGTTGCAAATTCACAAACATATAATAATCAAACTTATGAAACAGCGTCAGAAACATTTGTAATTAATACTACTGCTAGTTCAAGTTTAACAAGTGCAAATTTAATTTATAATACTGTTTCGCATTCTTCAACAAAAAGTGGAACAATTTTTACATCTACTTTTGATATTCCAGCATCTACTGGAAATAAAGAATTTTATTGGGATTTTATTTATGCTGGAGGTTCAATATTTTCAACACCTCACAATCAAACAGTTTCTATAATTCAATTAGGAATATGTAATGCAACACTAACAGTTCCTTATATTAATTTTTCATTTAAAGATGAAGAAACAACTAATGTTTTAAATGCAAGTTTAGATACTTCTACTTGGAGTTATTGGTTAGGAGATGGAACATATACTAAATCATTGTTATTTTCAAATACAACTGATAATTTTTATTATGATTTTTGTTTAAGTCCTGGAAATGTTACAATGAAAAATACTCGTTCTCTTCAATATTCTAAATCAGGTTATCCACAAAGAAAGTATGATGCTTCAAGTGATTTAACAAATTCAACAACAAATAAAACTTTATATCTTCTTTCAAGTGCTGATGGAATTTATTCAACTATTCAAGTTGTAGATGAAGAAGGAGATAGGGTTGGTGGTGTTGAAGTAACTTCTGAAAGACAATTTGAGGGTATTTGGACAATTATAGGTCAAGAAGTAACAGATGATGCAGGACTTGTAACTTTTTGGTTAAATCCAGATTATGACCATAGGTTTACTTTTGTAGATGATGATTGTATTGGGGTTACAGTAACAATTAGACCAACACAAACACAATACACCCAACAATTACAATGTGGAGTAGGTGCTGATGTTTATGTATCTCAAATAGAAGGTATAAAATATGCAAGAACTCCTTTAACAGGAATTATACAGGAAGGAGTTTATAATTTTACTTATCAAATTGTTTCATCTAAAGATAATATAATTAATGCTTCTTTTAAACTTGTTAATTCTTCAACTGGTGTTACTTTAAATTCAACATGGGATGCTTGTAATCCTGGAGGATGTATTCTTTGGTTTATGTATACATTTAATTTTGGAGACGATGTTAAAGGTAAATATTATGTAAATGTAGGTAATGGGAGTATTTTATTAGAAGGGGATGCTCGTTGGAGAGTTGTAGATATACCAACAGCAGGAAAGGCAGGAATGAGTACATTTTGGAAAGACCTTAAATATGTAATAGACGAATGGGGAGATGATTCAGATACAGCTGATTTTAATAGACTTGTTGTAATATTTTTCTTTATGTGTTTAGGTATTTCAGTATTAAATTATAATTTTGGAAATGACACTCAAAACCCAGGAGCATTTTTAATGATTATGACAATTGTTATATTAATGGGAAGTATTGTTGGAGGAACAACTGGGCAAGGATTCTTTTATTTTAATAATCTTACAAGTGCTAATTTTATAAATAACTATATTTTATCATTTTTTACACTATTAATTACAATATCATATTTCATAAATATAAATAGACAAGCATCAAGATGAAAATAAATAAATCAAAAGGGGTTGAAATAGAATGAAATTATCAAATATGATTATGATTTTAATAATCTTACAGGCATCAATTATTATATTTGATGCAGTTTCTGTTTCTGATTATGAATTAACTTCTTATAGTTCAAATGAATCTACTCTTTGGAATTTTGTAGCAGACCCTACTGGATGGAGTGGAAGTGCTTTATTGGTATTTTTTGCTTCATTAACTGCTGTTGCAGGGCTTATTGGTGTTGGAGTTTATCTAGTAACTAAAAGTGATACCTCTCTTTTCTTTGGTATATTTACTTTATTTTTAGGTTTCGGTTCTATCCCAATTATCTCTCTTTATAATATGTTTATGAGAAATGTTAATTTCTTTGGGTGTAGTTCTATTCCTTGTGTACCTGCAATTATAGTTTGGGCATTAACTGGTGGAATTTTAGCAATATTTTATGTTTTAGCTGTATTAGAGTGGTGGTCTAATAGAAGAGTGTAAAATGATATTAAATAAATTAAATGGAGTTGAAATAGAATGATTGACCTTTGGACATTATTAGTTGTAGATTTATTCCAAGGTTTTTGGCCAGCTGTAATTGGATTGGTTGCTTTATTTTGGATAATCTTTATAATTGGAAGAGTTTCACAAGTAACAATTCTTAATTTTATGTCAATATTTGTTTTAGCTATGGCAATTGGATATGGTTATGAAATAATTTCAGTCTTAATAACAATGGCTATTTTAACAATGCATTTGTTAGTAATTCCTAAGTTGATAGATTCATAAAATTAAATCACAAACATTTAAATAAGTTGGCATATTCATTTAAATGACGAAAACGACAAAAAAATAAGATGGTAAGTAAAAGACGAGCTCAAAGACAAGCTCAAAGAGTAGCTAGGAGAGTGGCTAGAAAAGGGGGAATTAAAGTAACTAGCAGGGCACTTCCAGGACCAAAGAGACCTCCTACTAAAGTTAAAGTTTTTAGAAAAAAAGTGGTTTCTAAACCAATAGTAAAGGTAAATCAAGTACGTAAAAAACAATCACAAAGAGTAAATGTACAAACAAGAATAAAAAATCAAACTACACAAAGAGTAGCAAAACAAGTAATAACAAAGAGATTACAACCAAAAATAATATCAACACAAATAATGCTTAGAACAAAGAAATTACAGCCACAAGTAAGAAATGTTCAGGGAATGTATGAGAGAACAAGGGTTCTGAGAAAATCAATTCAACGTTCATCATCTAGAACTTATCAACCTATTAGAAAAGATTTTACTATAGCTGTAGATGTTGGTAGAGGAAGAATGCAAGACTTTCATGTTTGGACTGAAAATGGTAGAATTGTTAAGAAAGAATCAAGGTCTAATAAATTAATTTATTCTCCAAGATTTATAGATAGTGGGAGGGTAGGAAAATCTATGCAACAAATAGCTCAAGAAAAGTTAAATCAACAAAGAAAATATAGATAAAATGGTAGCAAAAGAATATAAACAGTTAATTAAAGAACTAAAGGAAAAAGGGGAGTATGTAAAGCCTAAATTTGCAGGACAAATTCTTAGAGAGGGTTATCAAAAAGGAGTAAAGTCTTTTAAGAAATCTCCAAGAGAAAGAAGACAATCTGCAATTGCTAGGAAAGCAATTAGTTTAGTTGCTCCGAAAGGTTCTTTGGTTAAGGCAATAACACAACCGAAAAAGAAAAAAGGAGATAGAGGAAGAGGAAGACCTAGAGGTACTTACAAAGCTAGATACCTTCCTTCTGGGAGAATAGTTAAAGTTCCAACTCGTGTTTATAAGAAGATGCTTTCAGCAGAAAAAGCTCAGATGAGATTAGCACGAGTTCAGGAACAAATGGAAGCAGAACAATTAGCGATGCAAACAGACCCAAGATATCAACAAGGTGCTGAGGAACAATTTTTAGCAGAGCCAGACCAAGTACATGAAATGGAAGTTATAAGAGCTCAGCAACAAGCAGAATTAGCTCAAATGGAAAGAGGATATAGACCAAGACCTCAAGTTGGGAGAAGAATTGTAAGAGGATTTGGAGATTTTAGAAGGGGTTTATCTAGTATGGAAAGAGTAAGACCACAACCACAAATGGTTGACCAGTTTGGAAGACAAGTGCAATTACAAGCACCTCAAAAAGTTCCTGTGGTAGATATGAGACCAAGAGAACCAAGAGTTACAGCGATAAGTGGAAAAGCAAATCTTTTAAATGTTTCTGGTAGACCTAATATTCCTAATCAAAGTTTAACTCCTTGGAATAAAAGGAAGGAGGTATATTAAAAAATGGAAAAACAAAAAACAGAAGAAGTTGAAACAATGCTTTTTCATCCTTATGGAAGTAAAGAGTATGATAAGCTTAAAAAATTAACAGAAGAAAAAAAGAAAAAATTAAATTTATATTAAAAAATGAGTACAACAAAAACAATAGCAAAGATTGTTCCTGGAGTAATGAGTCTTGGTTTAGTTAGTGAAAGCTTAAAGTTAGTTCCAACTGAGAAAGAATTAAAAGGAAAGAAAAAGGCTAAACCAAAGAAGATGATTAAAGGTTTTGTTAAAGTAGCAATTGGAATTCCTTTAATAAGTGCTACAGCAGGAATGGTTAATAAGTTACCTTAAATAATTTAAATAGAAAATGGCAAAGAAACCTGATTTTATATTATGGGGAGAAAACAATCCTGGAAGAGAGGTTGTTAATGTAGCGTGGACAGGAGCTAAAGCTATAGGATTTGCAGTTGTAGCTGGTTTGGCTTTAGGATTAGGATTAGGAGCGATGGATTCTGTTAGTAGTTAATTTTGTTACCACTTTGTAGTGATTAGAAAAGTTTATAAAGGATGAAATCTTTACAATAGATATATAATCATTTATAATAATGAGTATTTACTCTTTAAAGTAAAAAAGATTTAAAAAATTATATATTGGATATATGTGTGATTATATATCTATAAAAGAAGATGAAGAATAAAATACAACATGAGTTCCTGATAAGCATAATTAAAAAGAATGAAGGTATAAATATATACAAATTAAGGAAGTTATTAAATAAAGAATTTGATATTGATGTAAGTTATTCAACAGTTCATAGATATGTTGTTTTGATGGAAGCAAAGGGTTTAATAAGAACTGAATTAAAGCCTTTAAAATATGTTAAAAAACTATATTCTATTTAACTTCTTTTTCTTCTTTAACTTTTCTTTTACATTTACAACAAATCCAGAAGTTATCTTTTTTATAACAACCCCTATACATTTTACATTTTCGGCAATAAATCATATCCGTTTTAATATTTAGTTCCAAGGTCTTTCTGTTTTAAAAGGATATTTTTCAAGTCTTTTATTACATGAATTGTTTAAAACTTCAAAGTTTTGCTTGTTAATTCTCCTGATTAATTCAAACTTTTCCATTTCTCTTAGAATAGGATAGTGTAATGGTTTTGGAATACGGCATATTCTTTTTAATATTTCTAATAGGTATCCTGGTCTCACAAAAGGAGTACCTGTTAGATGTTTCTTCATTTTAGCATAAATATAAATATAAATTAAGGGTATATCTCTATTTGATTTCTTCATTTTCTGTTAATATAATGTTTGGAATTAAATTAGAAGCATCTGAATCATCTGAATTATTTAAAAAATAATCTCTAATTCTATAATCATATTCTTCACAAAATTTATCTGGATTTTCCCATAACTCTTTATAAGTATTTAATTGGCCTACATATACCCAAGTTCCAAAAATTGATAAAAATATGATTATGAGAATAATCCAATCTTGAGATGTTGGCTTCCTCAACAATTTTCCAAGATTTTGTTTTGTCAATCCACGATTAACTTTTGTAATTTGTTTACAATGAGGACATACTTCGTCCACAACATTCCAGTTTTCTTTAAACTTTTTCTTTCTCATTTTAATTAAGTTTGCCTATATTCTATTTTATAATCTAGTGGTTCACTCGTTCTTTCTCCTCCTCCTTCATCCCCATCTTCTTGTTTAAACCAACCTTTAACCATAGCAAAAAAAGTGTCTATTGGTTTTTTTGCTTTGCTGTAAATTAACATTGCTAAAAATATAAATATTAAGGCAGGTACTATTACATTTAAAATACTATCTAAAGTCATTTTCCTCTTCCTTGAAAAACACAACCATTTATTTTAGCATCCTTGATTATAATAGGTATTAGGGCCTCATCATCTTTAGCACTTTGATATTCTTCAAGATTCTTACCAGAGTTTGCATCTTCAATCCAATTAATTATATCTTGAGATAATCTATTTCTTGAAAACAAAATTATTTTGTTGAGGTTACTATCTTTAGGCATCATTTGGAATCCCTTTGGAAATTTCCTATCCCTATATACAATAATTTTGTTTTCAACTTCTATAGTAAACGTTTCTCTTATTCTTGTAAATACTAATTTTATCATTCCCCTTTTTTATTTTAAAAAAATTAAGAATTTATATTATAATAATCTTCGGTGAATTTCTTTAATATAACTGCTTGATAAAAAAACAAAAGTATTCCTATTATAATAAGTTCTGTTGTTCTAGCAAAGGTTAAAGTTATTGTTAAAAGAAGAGATGGAAACAAAATTGTAAAAAAAGTCCATGTACTTTTTTTTTGTTCTTGACTTAAAGGTTTTTTTACTTTCTTTTTATAACTTCTTGAAACTTTTAATTCACCAAGTTTTTTCTTTTCCATTTTATTTACACTCCACTTGCGGTTTCAATCCTATCAAGTTTATTCAATTTTAATGCTTCTAATTCAGCAGTTGGAACGTCTCTTAATCCTTCAACTTTTACTTCTTTAGTGACAGTATCTATAATTCCTATTCTTGCCTCTTGATAAAAAGCTGTATATCTTTCAGTTGGTTGTTCTTTTGCTTTTACTACTGCTTGTGGTTCGTTTGAAGGGACTTCTTTAGAATCATCTTTTATTTCTTCCTCAAGTTCTTCCATTTCATCTTCTATATCTTTATGTTCTTCGTCCATTTTTTTTACCTCCTTTCATCTTTCTTTTTAAGTTTGTTGATTATTTTACTAATATCATAATTATTTTTATATAGTAATGTAAAAAATCCTATTGAGAATGCTAAAACAGTTAATCCTATTGCTGAAGGAAAATAAATTAAAAGTACCATTAAATTAGAAATATCTGAATAAAGTAAAAACAAAAATAAAGCTAGATTTATTAATTGTATTATAATTATAATCAATATAATTTTTTTAGCAAATTTAGAAACTTCTTTTTCATTATATTTTTTCTTTTTCTTTTTCACTTTTTTGTTATAATCTATCCCACCAATCATTTTAAATCCAGCAAAACCAATTAGTATCCAAGCAATTATTTGGGTTCTATCTTGTGAATCTGTTAAAAGTAATATAAGGATTCCTATAATTAAACATAAAATTATGCCACCAACTTGTAACCACAAATTTACTTTATCTATTTCTACTTTATTAACTTCTATTTTTTTACTCATTTGTATTTTCTTTTGGAACTTCTTCCATCTTCTCCATATTTGTTAGAGCATCATCTACAATACTAGGGACTAATCCTGATTCAGGACTTTGTATTAATTCTTTTTGTTCTAATTTCTTTTTCTTCTTATTTTTAAAAGCAAGGATAATCCTTTTAAATATATTTCCTTTCTTTTTAACTGCTGATTTTTCCGCTTGAGGGTCAAATCCCATTCCTTCAGAAAAACTTACATACTGTTGATAGGTTGTTACAAGATAGCTGGAAATTAAAAGCCAACCACAAAGAAGATTAAATATAACCATGAATTTATAAAACCCAGTTGTTTGTCTAGAAAAAATTATATAGATAACCATTATACTTAAACCAATAAGAAGTAAAAATTGAGACATCATTCCAGCTTCCATTTGAGTTCTCATATCTACTTTAGCCATTCCTTTTGCCATGAAGTTAGGGAAAACATAGCGATGCTTTTCTTTAGGCTTTTTTGTTTTCATCTTCTTTTAAAACCTCCATTAATCTTGCTAAACAAATAACAAAAAGTAAAAGAAAAAATAGACCGACAATTTTAACAGCTATATTTTCAATGAAAATTGCTAAAATTATAGGAAGTGATAAAAACATTCCAGAAATCATTCCTACTTTAAAGTTACTTACTTCTTTTTTCTTTTTTTTATTAGGCTTTTTAATTTTCATTTTTTAATTAATTGTTTTTTAATAAAGTTATCTAGTGAAACAAAATAACTTTCCCTTTTAACTGTTATTTTCATATCTCTAAAAAATATCCAAAAGAGAAGGCATAAACCGAAATAAGAAGCAAAGTAACCATAAATAGTCCCTTCTTCAAAGTGATTAATACTATTAATTGTATCTGGTAAACCTATACCAATAATCCCAAATATAATTGCTGCCATAATAATAGTAAACAGACTAATCCAGTTAACTCTATTTTTTTTCATATTTCAATCTCCTTCTTTATTGCTTTAATGTGTCCATCTCCAACCATTACTAATATCTTTTTTCCAGGATACTTTCTTTCTAATTTTAATATGTTTTTAGAAATAAACAATTCTCTTATTGTTATTAAAAACTCAAATGAAATAGGATAATTTGTTTTTAATTCATTTAAAGTTTCATCTGGATTTATATTGTCTTGAACTTCTTTCATACTTATACTCTCAAACTTTTGAAGTTCTTCCATAAATCCTTTTTTTTCATTATCAGGAGTCTTCTCCATCAATTCTCTTATTCTATAAACATCTAAATCTAAAAATTCTAAAGGAATATTATTTTCTTTAGCATATATAGAAGCATTAATCATATCAGAACCATATTCTAAATTAGATTCTTTTGCTTTATTTTTTAGAGCATCTGATATTTTACCTAGAATTGTATCATCCTTTTGTTCTTTTGGTTCAAAATAATCTTCTTGTTGATTTAACTTTGGTAATACCATTAAGTTAAATCTTGTATTACATAGTTCAACACCAATAACATCTGGTTTTTCTTTATTTATAATATCATAAATTTCTTTTTTATTCATTAAGTGATTAGTTCCAATTAATTTAATCATTTAGTATTTCCCTCTTCTTTCAAGATATTTATTTGCTCTTTTTAATTCTATAAATAAAAATATATTAACACCACCCATAACAATTATAGTTCCTAACATTAAAAGTGATATTTGTTTAGTTAATAAATAACCCCAAAATATAAAAGTAAGAGTTAATAATAAATAAGCCATTCCTACTACGAATCCTCCAAGATAATATGCCCAACTTTCTCTTTCATTCATTTTCTTTTTTTCTCCCTTGTGCTTTTTTTATGACAAAGAAAGCCAGTAAATATGGTATAATTATAGCTAATCTTTCTAAAATATTAAAGCCTGCGAAAAATAAAAGGACCCATGAAATAAATAAAATAATTATTATAGCTAAAAAATCTCTCATTTCAATACTCACCTATCCCTTTAATTTCAACATCAAATATTCTAGTATTCTTTGCTTCTTCCATACAAAAAGGGCAGAAGAACTTTCTCTCTGTTTTATCTTCTGTATTTATGTATGATTTCTTTTCACAACTTGTACATTCATATTGCTCAAGTTTTACTTCTATTGGTTCTTTAAGTTTTTTAATATTATTCATATTCATATTCGTCACCTCCGCCCCCAAAAATGCTTCCTCCAAAGTATCCTCCAATAAGCATTGCTACAATTGCAATAATCATTGATAATCCAATCATTCCTGTAAAAAGAATTACTATAAAATACCCTAAAAAAGCTCCACCAAGGCCTAACCAAAAATTATATTCTACTCCAATTTCTTCTCCGCCCCATTTTCTTACTATAGCGTTTATAAAAAATAATCCTACTAAAGCAAGTCTGGCTCCTGCACAATCTCCAAACTGTAATGTTGTCTTTTCAACAACTGCACCAAAGCCTTTACAGGATAATATATTATATAGACCCATTAATTAAACCTTCCAATGTTTAGAATTTGTCATTTTGTAGTGGTAAATTCTAAAAAGTATAAAGAAGTTAGGGTTTATAAACTTTTCTAATCACTACAAAGTGGTAACAATTCTAGAAATCTATATTTTTTTATTCTTTTTTTTCACAATCAGGACATATAAAATTACCTTTTTCTTTTTTATCACTACCGTATTTCAAACTACATTTATCACAAGTGTAAACATAGTTATAAATTTCTTTTAATCCTTCTCTTCTTTCATCAAGTGTCATTTTATTAAGGTACTATCTTACTAAATTTAAGTAAGAAAAATAAGTTACTCCCTATTACTACACAATATAATATTATCATTATCCATAAAGCAATTGAAAATGAATTGGTTACTTTAAATAATGAAATTGACCATTCAAGTATTTTTAAAGCAATTAAAAAAGTTATAACTGAAAGAACTCCATATAATATTGTTCCCCATATTAACCCGCATTTTTCAAAGAAGAATTTTGCAAGAGGATTTTTTTCAATATCATATTTATTTATTTCTGGAAAGTTCTTCTCTACTGCTTTAATATTAGCAACAGTAATTACTTTATCTATTCCAACTAATAGAACTATTAAAATTAAAACCCAAACAAAATTCACATTTGTCATTTAAATATTATTAAAAATTTACTTATTAATCCTGGTTCTTTTATTACTACCCAAAGCTCTTTAAGACATTCCCAGTAAAACACAATTGGTCCTTCACCTTTAACTATAATGGGATAAAAGATTAATGCTAGAATTAATATTATGTTTATAATTCCTCCAACCCAAGTAAATATTTTTTTTATCATTTATTTTGTAGCTTCTAAAACTGCTTTAACTTTTTCCATTTTCTTGATGTAGTATTCAATAATTTCTATGATTGTATCATTCCCTAAAGGAATTGTTGGAGACAAGTAACCTAATTTTTTTCCATTATGAAAAAACTCTCCACTAAGAAATAATTCTCCATCTTCAAAATATAGTTCATTAGTTTCCCAGTTTAAATCTGGATAATAAAGTTCATCTTTCCCATCCTCTTCACCAAATTCTTTTATGGCTTCTTCATTTACTTTTTTTTGTGTAGATTTCAAAGTATCTTTACGAAGTGTTAAATAAGTGTCTACATTAACATTCTTTTCCATTTATTTT
>SDBU01006512.1_pt1 | contig 13709 bp, 11 predicted proteins | sample 2277071 | NCBI WGS metagenome assembly SDBU01 (sample SAMN10397929, study PRJNA504765) | marine sediment metagenome | isolation source: marine sediment core GS08_GC12, 126 cmbsf | place: Arctic Ocean: Gakkel Ridge, Loki's castle | collected 2008
TAAATAATAATCCTGAAAAAATTAAAGAACCGGTACTTTTAACTACTTAAAAAGGAGCGATGGACCATGTTAATTTACAGAAAATATTTGACAGAATCCCTTTGGTGTTTGGAGCACTCTGGCCTTTGATTGCCATACTACTTGCTTTATTCGGCATTCTTATCCTGCCATTTAAACTGCTCTTCAGGTTTTTCCGGAAGTCCAAAAAAAGAAAATCAATTTTTTTTAGTATTGCTGCCGGGGCTATAATTTTCTTTGTTATTTTCACTCTTTATGGTATTAAAAGGGACAACAAAATGGAAACAAAAGTTATTGTGCTTGGAGTAGATGGCTTTGAACCGAAGATAGTTGAAGAATTAATGAAGGAAGGTAAATTACCCAACTTTTCCAGATTAAAAGAGATAGGGGCTTATTCTCATATGGCAACTACTATGCCGGCAGAATCTCCTGTGGCCTGGTCTTCTTTTATTACCGGAACTAATCCTGGAGGGCACGGAATATTTGACTTTCTTCTGAGAGACCCCAAAACCTATATGCCTTATCTTACCCTATCCAAGTTTGAACCACCCAAGCGTTCTATTAACGTAGGAAATAAGAAGATTTTTCTTGATAAAGCTAAAATTGTCTCCTATCGGAAAGGAACACCTTTCTGGAGGATTCTTTCGCAAAAAGGTATATCTTCGGTAATCCTCAGATGTCCGGTAACCTTCCCTCCTGAAAAAATAAAAGGCAGGATGCTCTCTGGTTTTGGAGTTCCGGATATCATGGGAACTCAAGGGACTTTTTCCTTCTACACCAGGGAAGAAATTATTGATCCAGAAGGGATAAATAGTAAAATCTTTCCAGTAAGTTTCAAGAATGGTAAGGCAGAAACCTTTATCCGAGGACCAAAAGATAGAACATTAAAAAAGCCAGAGGATATGAAAGTTCCCTTGTATTTAGAATTAAATGAAGAAAAAAAGAAGTTAAAAATTCTTTTCCAGAATAAAGAAATAGAACTTGGAGAAGGAGAGTGGAGCCCCTGGCAGAGAATAAGATTTCGCCGTGGATTGGTAAGAGTGAATGCTATCTGCCACTTTTATCTGCAGAGCATTGAACCTGAATTTGGCCTTTATCTTTCTCCTCTTAATTTTGACCCCGAAAAACCGTCTTTTCCCATATCTTATCCTGCCTCCTTTTCAAAAGAATTAGCCAGAGAGATAGGGTTATATTGCACCCTTGGCGAACCGGGAGAAACCTGGGCATTAAATGAAGGAAGGATTGACGATGAAGCTGTCGTTCAGCAATACTACCAGGTACTTGGAGAAAGAGAGAAGATGTTGTTTACTGAACTGAAGAAGTTTCGTTCCGGCCTCTTCTTCTGCTACTTTGGGGTTACTGATACAATTCAACATATGTTCTGGCGGACAATAGATAGAGAATCTCCTCTTTACGATGAATTCCTGGTTAAAAAGAATATCATCCCTGATTTCTATCAGGCAATAGATAAAATCCTGGGTAAGGTAATGAAAAAGTATGTAGATGATAATACAACTCTTATTCTTTTTTCTGACCATGGTTTTTCTGCCTTTCATAGAGTAGTTCATTTGAATACATATCTCAAGGAGAATAACTTTCTGCGACTCAAAAAAGACAAAACTTCTTCAGGGGAATTTCTTGAAAATGTGGACTGGAAGAATACAAAGGCCTATGGCCTGGGTTTCGCTGGTATCTACATAAACCAGAAGGGCCGGGAAAAGTATGGTATTGTTGAAGTTGGAGAGGAAAAAAGAAAATTAGAAGATGAGATTATTAAAAAATTAAGAGAGATAAGAGACCCCAAAAACGGGAAGGAAGTTATCAAGAATGTTTACCGGAAAGAGGATATTTACCATGGTCCTTATCTAGATAATGCTCCGGATTTGATAGTTGGTTATAATGCCTGCTATCGGGCTTCCTGGCAGACCGTCCTGGGAGGTGTTCCTGTTGAATTGATAGAGGATAATAAAAAGAAATGGAGTGGAGACCATATAATTGACTCTTCACTTGTACCGGCGATTCTCTTTGTAAATAAGAAGATGAATTCAAATAATCCCAGGATTATTGACATTGCTCCCACTATTCTTGGCCTCTTTGATATAGAGGTCCCAAAAGAAATGGATGGAAAACCTCTTGGTCTTATTAAATAAAATTATGAGGAGAGTAAGTAAAATAACGATACCTTTATCTCTTTTTAAAAGGCTAAAAGAGGGTTTTAAAAAGAAAGGGTTTAAGAGTTTTTCTGAATATGCTACCTATCTTTTAGAAAAAGGATTAGAAGAGGAAAAAGAGCAAGTCAGTCCTTCCGAGAAAGAAGAGTTAAAGGAAAGGTTGAAGTCATTAGGGTATATAGGCTAAAATAATGGAAACTCACGGTGGCAAGTTGATTGAGAGATGTTAAAAAGTAAAGAAGGGGAAGTGTTAAATTTAGGGGGTGGAGATGAAGTTAAATCTTAAAAAGATAAGGTCAGTTTTTGATTTTAAGAAAGCCTCAAAGAAAAGATTGTTTATATTGGTTTTGCTGGGTGTTGGAGCCATTTTGCTGGGTAAATTAGCCGGTTTTATCCTCTTTCGGGTTGAGATGAAACGTATGGGTGGGGGAAAAGCAATTGGTTCTCTACCCAAAGAGATGGACATTCAAAGAAGGGCTATGACTTATGAAACTGAAGGAAAGTATAAGAAAGCTCTTTCTCTCTACCTTAATTTTATGGAGAAGAATCCAGAACACAAAAGAAGCGATTTTTTTCTCTTTAAAATAGCTGATTTACAAAGCAAACTGAATCTGCCCAGGGAAGAAGTTATCCATTCTTTTAAGGAGATAATTGAAACTTTTCCTGATTCCTACCGGGTGTCTCAAGCAATATCCAGAATTAACCTTTTGGGAGAACCTGTAGAATTGAGGCTCTATTATGAAGAACTTATGGACAAATACCCTGAACAAAAAGCCGGGATAAGTGCCTTTGAAATTTTAGGGAGTTCAAAATTCCTTACTGAAACAAAGGAAGGTTCATTATCTTTCTGTGAGAAGGTAATCGAGAAATATCCTGAGCAAGAATTAGGAATTACGGCTTTCAGGAAAGTGATGGAAAATTTTAAAGGGAAAAGAGAATTTGATAAGGTTGGTGAGTATGCAGAAAAAATATTTAAAAAATATGTGCCCAAAAAAGTTTCGGTCGCAGCCTTCCAGGAACTTCTTTCCTTTTATGAGAGCCAGATAAGAAGGGACTTAGCACTTATTCTTTGCTCTAAGGTTAGCCACGACTATCCTGAATTTAATATAGGCCAGGAAGGTTTTTATAATATTCCTCTTATCCGTGAAAAGCAAAAGAATTTTCCTGAAGCCCTAAAAAAATGGTGCTCCTTTCTAAAGAGATATCCAGAGGATAGCCGTTCTTCCTCTATCCAGAATAGGATTGTAGGAATTTTTACCTCTTTGCCTTCAGGACAAAAGTCAGGTTTATATTCTGAGATTACCAGCACTTACCAGATTCTTTTGAAGAAAGAGGTAAATATCAACAGAGGCCTTACACAATCAGCCGGGAATTCCTACTACACTCAAGGAAAATATGGAAGAGCACTTAACTGCTATCGTCTTCTTGTCTCTGGCACCCCGCCTTGCCTACCAAAAGAGGTAAGAAATGAGGTTATCTCAGAAAAATATACCGGTTATTCCTCTGGCCAACTTAAGGGCAAGGCAGATTACTGGCAAAATTATTTTTTATTTTCAAAAGGTAAGAGAGATGAGGCAATTTCAGGCTTTAATCAAATTCTAAGTGGTTACCCGCAGATGAAAGAAGCAGGTAGTATGCGATATCTTCTTGCTTCTTACTATCTGGGAAAGAAGAATGTGGAAAGGGCAAAAAAGGAGATTAAGTTAGCAAAGGCGCTTTTTCCTAATGATAACCTTATTATAAGTTTAGAGAAAAAGGTTGTGGAATTAAGCAAGAAATTTGCTGATATAGATAAGCAAATAACCGAACAGGAAAAGATAACAGTTTCTAAAGGCAAGGAAGCGGATAAGGCCCAGTTGAAGATTGGCACTCTCTATTTGGAGAAAGAGGACTATAAAAACGCTTTGATTGCCTTTGAAAAGGTCGCAAAGGATTTTCCAGAAAGCTCTTTTATTCCGGAGGCACAGTTTCAAGCAGCCAAAATCTACGGAGAAAAACTAAACAATAAAGAGAAGATGAAGAAAATGCTGGAAGAGATTATGAGTAAGTATCCAGAGCATAAAGTTTCCTTCAAAGCTTTAGAGATTATCAGGAAAGAAAAATAAATTCAGAGATATTACCTTTCTTAGATATATTGGGGCAAGGTTTTACATTTCTTTTCTTTTCGTTTATAATTGTATCAAGAATCACCGAAAGAGTTAAAAAGCCCGGAGTATTTGTAGGGTGGAATAAGAGGTTTGATATGTATTTAGGATTATGTTAAAATAAAAAAGTAAGGAAAAATTTTGACTAAATTTGGAAAGTGTGATAGCATTGAGAAAATAAATTTTTATGTTAAATAATTTTATTAAGAAGTCGAAAGATAACAGGAGAGAAAGAGAAGAAATTTCTCTCTTTTTATTTTTGAACTGAGGAGAGGAGGAAAATGGAAGAAATATATGTAAAGGATTTTAAGGAAGGGTTAGAGAAAAATTTAGCAAAATTCAAAGGTGTAAAATAATCTAAATAGACCGTAAGTCCCATGCTTTAGGTAAGTGTTTGTAAATTTAGAAAAGGACAGAACTTATAGTCGAGATAAAATTTAGAAAAGAGGAGATGCGAAATGCTGTGTGTGTTGTATTGGACTACGGATGCTGAAAGGGAATTTATCAACATACCGTTTATAAATGAGTCGCTCACATTTGTTCGTAATGGAAGCCATCTTGAGGATAAACTTGAGGATAGAAAGGATAGAGTTGACATAGTTATTGATACTATAGTTAATAACCATGCACATAAGTCAATAGATCTCAATATTTTACATAGAGCAAGCATCGAAATGAAGGGTTGTTCTCGGAAATGGGAGGATCCTGAAGACTATCATACGGGTCTATTTCAAGATGTTTATGGGAATATTAATATAGAGAAAAATATACTGCGTACATCCGAGAATTTTGGCTTAGAGACTACAAAGTCTCATATTTTAGACATACAGGAAGAACTAAATGAATCTGAAGGAATGCCTACTAGCTCAAAGGATGAAGTAGCTCCTTATAGTTCTTTCAGAATCTCTGAGATTCCCCCTAATCAGACAAGCATCTTCCGCATTAAATTCATTATTCAAGGTAAATCACATGAACAATTAGTTAATTGCCAAGGGAGGTCATCACCAATATATAAAATATATGGTATAGCAGAAATGGAAAATGGAATAGAACTTGGTGGTCTAAAATTTTTCGACAAATCCGGACAGTATAAAAATCTTTATGAAAGTTCTATTAAAAATTCAATCATTGTACCTCAACATTATAATGTGATAGCCGTGGATTATCGAACTAACATGGAATTAACCCCTCTTATAGCCCGAAAACAAAATGACTGCACCGAACTGGACCCAGAATTTGATAGACAGTTTAGGGGAACCAATGGAACTAATTATAGATATTTTTTCTTTCAAACTAAAGATCCAAGAACTTTTATGATAAAGCTAATGGGTTAATGAGTATTAAATAATACCTAATGACAATGTGGCTTAACATTCTTAACTTTGTTTTTACTGCACTTGAGGTTTTACCTGGTATTAGAAAGGGTGCCCTTTGGGTTAGGAATAAACTCAATATTCTTACCAAGACGGAAAAACAACTTTGTGATTTAGCTGAAAAAACGCGGGGCTCTATTGCACAATATAAAAGTGACGAAATTATTAAGGATGAAATTACTACTAAGCAAAACTTCTCTAAGAATCTTTTCTGTAGGCTAGTTGAGATAAATAATTATTATAAAGCTACTATGTCTAATAAGGTGCATGAAGAAATGACTACTTTGATAGTATCAATTATTAACATTTATAAGACAGGTGAGAAGGAACTTGCTGTATTTGCTTCAAAAATAGGAAATGTTTTAACATCCTTGGTTAAAGAAATACCAAAGGGAAAATTCAGTAACCCGATTAAAGAAATGACTCCTAGTGAAGATTTCGTTAGCGTGATAACCGACAAACCAAGATACCCTGGACAAGCTTATGGTGAATTGTTGAATTCATTTATCCTCCGAGTCAATAGTGAGAGAGCTACAGCAAATAAAAATGAAGCTAAAATCTATGACAACTTTCTTGCATATGTCATACTGGGCCCATGGAATTATCTCGAACCTTTGAAGTATCTGTTACGTAATAATAGTATGTATAAATTTCCTATCATATCAAGATTACTATGTAAAGCTATTGATCAGGACTATAAAGCTGGCCTATGGGTTAGAGATGAGAGAAAAGAAGCGCTATATGGACAAGGGAAAATATGGGAGATGTTTGATTTTTTGAATACTTATGTTCGGGAGAACAAAGAAGACAAAGATGCAAAGAAATATTTTGATTTGGTGCTGGCTCTTAGATGCTTACCCCAAAAAGTTGTACAGTGCTTCAAAGATGCATATCCTGGCAGAATTATCGGTCCATCTCCCCAGATTTTTTAATCCTCCAAGGGATTTTTCGCCAAATAATAATAAATTCTAATTAGAGGAAATCTCAAGGAATAAGAGTGTTCTGTACGACTCCGAGGTAGTGGAGAGATGTGTCAGGGTTTTTTACCAAAGAAAGGGTTTAAGTTTGAATAAGAGATTAAAGATAGAAACTCGACCCAAAGCGCATTTGTAGTTCGTTTACCGCTTTTAAAATATCACTCCCATAGTATCTTTAGGACTATTTTCTAGAACTGATAGACAAAGGTCACATATACATATAAAGGATATACTAATAGAAAAACAAGAAAGTATTAGAAAAGACTTGCGGTTGTCTGGATTGTCTTAATTCTGGGTTCAAGGAATTTTTAACTTACTACTAACGTTTTTTTGACACCTAATGCAATCTTTTCTTAATCCTTCTCTATAGGTTCGAGAATGGGTAGGACAGAGAGAGGTGCTAACTACTTCAGATTTACAGACTTAGAGATAACATAGACCAGAATCCTATTTTGTTTGCACAAGTGTTTCGCATGGCTGCCTGTGTATTGCCTCAACCAACACAAATTTGCTGACCTTAAATCTTGCCCACGATTTTGTTAAAATAGAAAGTGAAAGAGGAAAGGTTCTGGAAACTTAACTTGTAAGCATAGCTTGAGGCTAAGGCAGGTTATCATAAAAAAGAGACCTGCCAGGCGTTTTTTAATGAACCCGGCAGGTCCCAATTTCCTGAAGTGTACTTTTTCGGACAAACTGGAGTGTGTCACTTTTTGTGTCACCTCTTTCAGCAAATTGCCGTAATTTGCCACCAACAGAGGAAGTCTCTGGAATACCCGGGTTCAGCACTACTCAACGGTTTTGACTGATTTACAAGGACTTTGCCAGAATGCCTTTTCGGATTTTAAGTCCGTTGCGTCTGCCATTTCGCCATCCCGGCAGTTTATTCTTTGGATTCCTCGATTAATTTCTTTAAACTCCCCATAATTTGCTCGGTGACTTTCTGGAGAATTTCCTTATTGGCAAACCCATTGTTAGTTTTTGCTAAATCTAAATACACGGGAGAGCCAATTTGCACTTTAGCCCAACGGTAAGGTCGGGGTATCTTTGCCTGGGGAGGGAAAACATTGAATGCCCCTTGAATTGCTACTGGCAAGATAGGAGCGCCACTTTTTAAAGCAATCAATGCTGCCCCTAATTTGCCTTTTAGTAATTTGCCATCTTTACTTCGCCCCCCCTCAGGGAAAATTCCCAGGACCTCACTCTCTCTAAGAATATCAAGCGCATACTTAATGGCAGAAATGTTTGGCCCTTTGATATTAACGGGGAAACTGTTGATAGATTTAAAGACCCATTTTAACCACCGCAATTCGTAGTAGGGTCTCAGGATAATCCAGTTAACCTTTCTGGGAATTGCTATCGCTAAATATAAGGGGTCAAAGTAACTACAATGATTGGCAACTAAAATTACAGGACCTTTTTCGGGAAAGTTCTTTAGTCCCTTTACCTTTAAAGGAAAAAATATCTTAAATATTAAAGAAAGAATTATTTTACAAAGAGTATAGAGAAACATAATTTTGAGACAGCCCCTTAGAGGCGGCACTCGGATTTGAACCGAGGAATAACGGTTTTGCAGACCGCTGCCTTCCCACTTGGCTATGCCGCCAAAAATTTTCTTTTAAACCACGGGTCAACACAAACAGCCACAAAACATTTTACCACGGAGACACGGAGACAAAACATAATTAAGAGACGTCGTCATTCTGAGTGAAACGAAGAATCTCGTAGTATAATAGAGACCCTTCATTAACATTCAGGGTGACACTTCGTGTCAGTTCTCCGTGCTCTCTGTGTCTCCGTGGTGAAAGATGTTATAATTCCTTAATCTTTTCCATCTGGTAGCCAAAGCCGAAACCTTTAATGCTTTTGGTAGAAACTTCTCCGTCCTTCAGATTAAAGAGTTCAGGGTGAACTTTCTCCTCTCTCTCTGAAGCAAAAGGGATAAATTGACGCGCATTTGCCTCTACTCCTTTAATGGTCTTGATTCTGGCAGCTAATCCTACCGATTGAATCAGAGAAAGTTTAGGATTGGTTAAATCCTGAACGCTGTAGGGAATCTTTTCTTCACTTGCTTTAGCGATAAAAATTAAATCAGCCGATTGCCCTTTACAACTTTTTAGAGCAATTCCTGACCAGCCCAACTCTCTTGCTCGTGTAAAATTCTGGATATCAATCAAAGATTCATCGAGCAGAACCGGTTTAATTTCAGAGAGTTGATGCATATCAAAAGAGTGGCTGTTTAAATCTCTTTCGGTCGGTTGTTCCAGATAGAGAATCTCTTCAAAGGCGCGGGGAGATTTTTCTTTGATTTTATTGAGCATCTCAATCAGATATTCGGGGTTTTCACACTGTTCATTGGTATCAATGCTAAAATAAAGCTCCCCCCTATTTTGGGAACTTTTTATTTCGTGCAAAACCTTTACGATTTCCAAAGTGCGGTTGATATCCCAGGTTAAGTCGTTTCCTTTCAATTTAATTTTTGCACATGTAAGTCCGTCCCTTTCTATCCATTCCTCCAGGGAATTGGGTAAGCCGTCTTGAGGGTCATTTTCATCGACCTCACTCTTCCTTAATTTGTCCAGCCCTCCTACTAAGTGAAAAACAGGAATTTTTGGGAGATATTCCATACGGATATAATCTGCAATATACTTTCCCTTAAATTTCTCTCCTAACCAGGGGGATAAATCAGACATAAATTCTGCCCCGTAGCCATCATAAGCGGAGATTTCATTGACCTTGCCAAAGGCGTCATGAATGGCAGCATCAATAGGGGAGGCAGAGAGAAGAACCCCTAAAAATGGCATTTCTTCCCTTAAATTTAATCTTTCATAAACCTTTTTATTTATTTTCTTAAATTCCTCTTCCAGATTAAAGAAGACCTGGACAGGGTGTCCAAACTCCTTATATGATGTAAAGAGTTGGCAGAGTTTTTCGGTTACCTCCTTCATTGTTTTTTCTCTCTGACTGTGCTCAACAACCTTACTCGGCCAGGCCCAACCATCGGAAAGGAGAATTCCGCCGAACCCTTCTGCTACCTCTCCACGATGGTTTTCCACCTTTACCCTTACCTGAGAATAAGCAATATCCTCAATTACTACCGCACCGAACTTTAAGGGAGTCCTGAACTTCAAAGGAGTAAAGGTGCTTTCCACCTCTGAAATCTTAATATCCGATTGCATTCCTATTAAAATAGCATATTCTCAAAAGAAAAGCAAAGTTTTTTTGCTCTCTTTACCAATTCTATGCTATAATTCTCCTGATGAGAAAAAAAGTTTTAGCCAAACCTTCAGAATTTAAGCGGCTTCTGAAAATTTCCCCTCCTTTCAAACAGCGATTATATTTTGTTGGCATTCTCACCAAATATTTAAAAGATGAGGGAATTAGACCAGTAGTCGTTGGAGGGAATGCGGTAGAATTTTATACTTTAGGCACCTATGCCACCGCTGATATTGACTTAGTCTCACCCGGTTACGAAATTATCGATAAACTGCTTAAATCATGGGGGTTTGAGAAATTAGGAAGACATTGGCTTTTATCTGAGATTGACTTAGAAGTGGAAATTCCCGCTTCTTCATTAGGAGAAGATGAAGAATCTAAAATATTGGAAGTAGAGGTAGAAAGATTAAAGGTCTATTTAATTGGAATAGAGGACCTGATTATTGACCGACTTAATGCCTATGTCCATTGGAAATCTTTAGAAGATGGAGAATGGGCAGAACAATTAATAAAACTTCATTTTTCAAAGATTGACTGGTCGTATTTAGAAAGCCGTGCTTTAAAGGAAGAAACTCTAAAGGCATTAAAAAAATTGAAAAGAAGTTGTGGAGAATAAATGAAGAAAGTTAATTTTAACGATTACTACCAAAAGAATTTAGCCAGATTTGCCAAAGTGCGAGTTTTGTTAATCTCTTCTAAAGGAAGAAGAATAGGGAGAAAACCACGCGATAGAGAGGAACAGCAAGCCTTATTCCTTCTAACAAAAGCGCGCTGGGAAAGATGGCAAAGGGAAGGTAAAGTTGAAATTCTTGCTCCCAGAAAATACAGGTTGAATTAATACATCTTTTTTGACATTTTGTAAAAGAAGGTAGTATACTTACAATATATCCAGGTTAAGGGAAGTCCGAAGAAAGTGCTCTTGGGGAAAATGCTAACCAGCGGACACGCTCCCGGCGCTGTAAAGAACTACGAAAGCTCAAAATACCACTGCCCAGCACTAATTTTTTGAGGATAATTAACCAGAGCAGAAAATTAGTGCTGGGTGGGAAGGTGAGTTAGTAGGTTTGATGTTCTGAGTCAGAAGACCTGCCTGGGTAAAAATTCTTTTTTTTCTTCGCGGAAAGAAAAAGATAAAAGGGTAAAGAAATCAGGGTGCAGCCCTTGACGAAATTATTTTGTCAAGGGCTTTTTTATTTTTATGAGAATTATTAAATCTATTTTATTTTTTTTAATTCTATTGCTATTGATTGGCAATAAGAAAGAAGAAAAAGTTCCTCAGCGAATTGTTTCTCTGGCACCCGGATTTACCGAGACCTTAATCGATTTAGGGTTAAAGGATAAGATTGTGGGGGTGACTACCTCTTCCGATTATCTTGAGGAAGTGAAAGATGTAGAAAAGATTGGATTCTACATGAAACCAAGTTTAGAGAAGATTGTTGCCCTTTCCCCGGACCTGGTGCTTGCCACCGATTATGTAGGTCAAAGGCAAACGGTAAAAACCCTCAGGAAATTGGGGATAGCCGTAGAGGTTTTTGAGGAAAAGGGGGTGAAGGAACTTTTTCTTGAGATAAAGAAAATTGGAGAGGTCTGTGGAAAGCAGGAAAAAGCGAATCTTCTTGTTCAAAGAATGCAAAGAAAAATTGAGCAGATAAGAACGAGAACTGCTTCTCTTCCCCGACCTCGTGTCTATGTGGAAATAGGATATAATCCTCTTTTTACCTGCGGAAAAGGTTCATTTATTGATGAACTAATTGAGATTGCCGGGGGAGATAACATTGCCAGCAAGATTGATAAACCCTATCCCCGTATATCGGCTGAATTTATCCTCAGTAAAAATCCTGAAGTGATTATCCTGCCTGATATGGAAAGAGGTTATGACAAGGAAACATTAAAAAGGAGAAATGCGTGGCAGAATGTTTCCGCTGTTTTGAATAATCGGATTTATGATGACATTGGCTCACAGATGATTACCATTCCATCTCCCAATTTGATTCTTAAAGGTCTTCCTGAGTTGGCAAAAAGGATTCATCCGGAGATTTTTAAGAGTAAACCCCCACCCAATCCCTCCCCCACAGGTGAGGAGGGAGTGAGGGAGGGGGAGGGCTGACAATGAATAAGAAATTGAAGAAGTGGTTAATCTGGCTCTTTGCTCTACTCGGAATTCTTTTAATCTCAATCTTCTTTTCTCTGAGTGTAGGAGCGGATAGAATTTCTTTGGCAAAAGTCATTTCTTTTATTTTCGGTTCTCAGAAAGGAACCGAATCTACCATTCTTTTTCAGATTCGACTTCCTCGCATTCTTCTGGCTGTATTTGTAGGAGGTAGTTTGGCTGTAGCCGGAGTAATCTTTCAGGGGATGTTTCGCAACCCTCTTGTCGGTCCTTATACCTTAGGTGTTTCAGGAGGAGCAGGATTGGGAGTAACTTTGAGTATTATTCTTGGTTTACATTTTATTGCTCCTTTAGCCGGGATGCTGGGAGCCATTTTAGCCATAATAGTTGTCTATTTTCTTGCCAGTAGGAGAGGCTTCTTAAGAGTTTCTATCCTTTTGCTAATTGGGGTGATGGTCAGTTTCTTTTCCTCATCCTTAATCACTCTGATTATGGCTCTGGCTAATGTGACCGAACTTCATGGCATTTTTTTCTGGATAATGGGCTCTTTGGAAGAAAGCAATGTTAATTTGATAAAATTAGTTGGCGTCTTATCCATTTTCGGGGTGCTGCTTTCACTCTTTTTTGCCCAGACCCTTAATGCCTTTTCTTTAGGGGAGGAGGAGGCATTGCATCTGGGAATTAATGTTGAAAGGACTAAAAAATTTCTTTTTATTCTTGCCTCTTTGCTCACCGGTGCGGTTGTTTCCGTCTCGGGAATGATTGGTTTTGTGGGGTTGGTTGTGCCGCACTTTATGCGACTGCTTGTGGGTGCTGACCACCATATACTTTTACCTTCTGCTTTTCTCGGTGGAGGGATTTTTCTTCTCCTTTGCGATACGCTTGCCCGAACCATAATTTCTCCGATGGAACTTCCCGTAGGGGTGATTACCGGCATTTTGGGAGGAATAATTTTTATCTGTCTCTTAAGCAGAAAAGGGTCAGGTTTCAACAGTTGACAGAATAAGGAAATGTTAAAAATAAAAAATTTAACCTGTGGCTATGAGAAAGGATTTTTCCTGAATGACGTTACCTTTGATGTAGGTGATGGCGAATTGATGGGAATTATCGGTCCCAATGGTTCGGGGAAATCTACTCTTCTGCGGGCAATAAGTCGGGTACTCAAACCGATAAGAGGAGAAATCGTTCTCAAAGGAAAAGAGATTGGCAGAATGAAATTTAGAGAATTAGCCCGGAGAATTTCGGTTGTTTCCCAATCTCCCGAACAGATAATGCTCAACTTTACCGTCAAAGAATACGTCCTTTTAGGAAGGACTCCTTACAGAAAAAGATTTCAGATTCTGGAATCAAAAGTGGATGATAGGATTGTAGCTGAGGCAATGTCTCTAACCGATGTCGCTTACCTGGCTGAAAGAGGTTTTGGGGAATTGAGTGGAGGAGAAAAGCAGCGCGCCATTATTGCCCGGGCTCTGGCGCAGGAACCGGAACTTCTTCTTTTAGATGAACCGACTACCCATCTTGACATTGGTCACCAGGTAGAAATTCTTGATTTGGTAAAAAAATTAAACAGGGAAAGGAATCTTACGGTAATTGTTGTTCTTCACGATTTAAATTTGGCCTCTCTCTACTGTGACCACCTGCTTCTTTTAAAGGAAGGTAAAATTCACTCTATGGGCAGCCCGGAAGAAATCCTTACCTATTCT
>SDBU01006513.1_pt1 | contig 13709 bp, 12 predicted proteins | sample 2277071 | NCBI WGS metagenome assembly SDBU01 (sample SAMN10397929, study PRJNA504765) | marine sediment metagenome | isolation source: marine sediment core GS08_GC12, 126 cmbsf | place: Arctic Ocean: Gakkel Ridge, Loki's castle | collected 2008
CCGGCACATGGCACAGAGCTCTTCGTGTTATTTGTATTAAAATCGATTATACGCTATTTTCGCTTGGCCTCCTAGGGTAGAGCCAGGAGGCTATAAATTGACCTAGTGAACACGATTATAAGAACCTCGGGAAAGGTGTCCCTAAAAGCGGTAATACTTGGAAAAGGGGAAACAAGGGAACAAATACAAAGACAGTATCTATCATTTGAAAAAACTAGGACAATATTGCAATGGAAGCCAAAGTATATTTTAGAAAAAGAGCTGGAAGAAACGATAAGATGGTACGAAGTTTTTTCAAGATATGATTGATAAAGGGGAGAGAGAATATATGCACATTGGGGTTGATGCCCGTGCACTCACCAAGGAGAAGAAAGTAGGGGTACATAATTATTGCTTAAACCTGCTTAAGTCCTTAGCCCGGATAGATTTTGACAATAAATATACCCTTTACGTTGATAAACCGGTTAAGGAAAGCTTTACCGTTGAAGATGGGCGCTTTAGCTTCAAAATCTTAAACCTTGGCTGGCTTGGGCGCCGGCACCGTTGGCTGTGGCAGGGAACAATTTGGGCGATGGATCTTGTTCTTCATCCTATAGATATTCTTTTTTCTCCTGCCTCCGCTTTCTGCTGGTACCGTCCGGGTAAATTCGTTGTAACCATACATGATACTAGTTTTCAGATTAGCAAAGATTTCTACACTACCAAGATACGGGCTATTTGGGGGATAAGCCCACGTTCGGCTAAATATGCCGATATGGTCATTGTCCCTTCTCAGTCAACTAAAAGAGATGTCGTTAGATTTTATGGAGTCAACCCGGAAAAAATTGCCGTTATTTTTGAAGGTCACGATGAAGAAGTGTATAAGCCACAGGATAACCTAGCGCAGATAGAAGAGACAAAGAGAGAATATAATATTCGTGGCAAGTATATCCTATATGTTGGCACCTTAGAACCGAGGAAGAATATCCCCAGACTAATTGAAGCCTTTCACTCCCTCAAGAAAGAGGGGGTAAAACACAAATTGATAGTTGCCGGCAAGCTGGGCTGGCTTTACAAGGATATTTTCACCACTGTTAACAGGCTCAATCTGGAAAATGAAGTCATTTTCACCGGCTATGTCCCACAAAAGGAGCTACCTATTCTTATGAGCGGAGCCGAGGTGTTTGCTTATCCCTCTCTATGTGAGGGATTTGGTCTTCCTCCCTTGGAAGCAATGGCTTGTGGCACTCCGGTGATAGTCTCTAACACTTCCTCACTTCCTGAAGTAGTAGGTGATGCTGGTATCCTTGTTGACCCTTATGATAGTAAGGAGATAGCTCAAGCTATGTATCATGTTATATCAGATGAGGGGCTAAGACAGCAGATGCGCCAAAAGGGATTAAAGAGGGCAAAAATGTTTTCCTGGGAGAAGACAGCCCAGCAAACCCTTAAAGTATTCGAAATCGTTTACCGCTCACAATAATTAACCTGGAGGTGAAATGGTGAAAGGTATTTCGGTTGTAGGCATTGGCAAGCTAGGGCTGTGCACAGCAGCTTGTTTCTCTGCCAAAGGTTACAAAGTTATCGGGGTTGATGTCAATCAAAATACAATAGCTGCTGTCAATGAGGGAAGGTCTCCCATCTATGAGCCAGGTCTGGCTGAGTTAATAGCCAAGTGCCAAGGACGCCTTTCGGCTACAGATGACTATAAATATGCCCTAGTAAACTCTGAAGTTACCTTCATTGTGGTTCCTACTCCTAGCCAAGACGATGGCAGTTTTTCTACCAAGTATGTTGAAGCTGCTGCCGAAAATGTAGCTGCAGTATTGAGAGGCAAGGACACCTTTCATATAGTAGTGGTGACCAGCACTGTTCTGCCTGGAGATACTGAAAGTGTGATTAAACCATTGCTTGAAGAGGTTTCCGGGAAAAGGTGCGGCGTTGACTTTGGACTGTGTTACAACCCAGAGTTTATTGCCTTAGGCAGCGTCATTCGTGATTTTATGAACCCCGATGTGGTTCTTATTGGTGAATCGGATAGCCGCTCTGGGGAAATCCTGGCTGAAATCTACCGCACCACCTGTGATAACCAACCCTACATTGCCAGAATGTCACTGTATAATGCCGAATTAACCAAAATTTCGCTTAATGCCTATATTACCATGAAGATTAGCTTTGCCAATACACTGGCTGAGCTGTGCGAGCGTATTCCAGGTGGGAATGTAGACCTAGTCACCAGGGCAATAGGGTCAGACACAAGGATAGGTCGGAAATATCTGGCCGGTGCTGTTAGCTATGGTGGTCCCTGCTTTCCCAGAGATAATCGGGCTTTTCTCTCCTTTGCCCAAAAGCTTGGCTGCAGAGCCAAGCTGTCTCAGACTACAGATGAAGTAAATACAGACCAGACCCATAGAATCATCCAGATGGTAGAGCAAAAGCTTGGGAAGGTTAAGGATGCCAATATTGCTATCCTTGGCTTAACCTACAAGCCAAATACAGATGTTATTGAGGTATCAGCTCCGCTAGAAATAGCTAGGGTACTCTCAAAAGAGGGGGCGAGGGTAAGTGTTTATGACCCGGCAGGGATGGAAAATGCAAAGAGGATTTTGGGCGAATCGGTCAAATACGCTAGCTCAATTGGGGAATGCCTTCAGGATGCTGAGTTTTGCCTTGTTGCCACACCATGGGAGCAATTCAAGAAACTCAAACCCGAGGATTTCACCAAAAAGATGAAGAAGCCGGTTCTCCTTGATTGCTGGAGGATTTATGACCGAGCTGAGTTCAAATCTAAGCTGAGCTACTTAGCAATAGGACTCAGCAATCAGTTATAAACGATAAGACACACCCTACAAGCATCTTTCCTTGCGGCATAACCTAGAGTAACTCGCCTTCAACAGGGGAAAAATGAGAAAGTTAATATTTTCAATGTTTCGAAGGTTGGTCAGACCCTTTATGGAAAAAGGACTTGGCAAGCTTCCCTTAGTTTGGTCTGTTTACCAATTTTTCTATCAATATCTCAAACCCGAAGGTATTGTTCTAATCGAAGTTCATGGTAGTAAAATGTACGTGGATACTTCTATTGTCCAGACTATTCAGCATAACCTGCTAATAGGGTATATTTATGAGAGAGATGAAGTAGAGCTGTTTAAAAAGATGGTAAAAGAGGGTAATGTTGTTGTTGATGTGGGGGCTCACATTGGATATTATACGATGCTTACAGCAAGACTTGTGGGGAAAAGCGGGAAGGTGTTTGCTTTTGAGCCGCTTCCTGATAACTATGATTTGCTGGTTAAGAATGTGGAAGTAAATGGATATGATAATGTGGTAGCTGTGAGAAAAGCTGTTGCGAGCAAATCCGGAGTTGCCAAATTATTTCTACCGGAGAGGGGTCCCGGACTGGCTAAGACATCGCAAAGCTTGGTTGACATTGGATTGGGAAAGGAATTTATTACCGTCGAAACGGTAAGTTTGGATGATTTTTTCCACGATAAAAATACTGTAATTGACTTTATTAAGATGGATATTGAAGGAGGAGAAACGGCTGCCCTTTTAGGAATGGATAGAGTGATTAGGGCAAATGAAAATTTGAAGATGATTGTTGAGTCCTGGCCTGGGTGGATTACAAAAGCAGGGTCTTCCGTGGCGGAATTTTTAAACAAATTCGCAGAATACGGGTTTAAGCTCCATGTTATAGGCAAGGGTGGCTCTATCAAGCGGTTTGATGTTGCTGAACTAGTAGAATTGTGTGAAGGCGGAAAGGTCGGCAGGAATCTATTCTTAGAGAAATAGATTTAAGCTAAAAGCGAAAGCTGGAGATTTATTTAAGGAGGCAGTAAGCACAATGCCTAAAGTTCTGCATATTGGATACGGAGTCCCCCCGGTCTGGCAAGGGGGTGAGCTTTATTATAAGCTAGGTTTAATGGAGGAGCTTGCCCGGCAGGGTTGGTCGGTAACGGCTTTTCTTGCCGGAAGATACGACTTCAGGCTAAGACCTTACTTAAGGTATAGCATAGACGGAGGTATCAGATTCATCGAGTTGAGAAACTCTCCTCACCCCTACTTTAACATCGAACGCAGAACTGACCCCTTGGCAGAGTGCAACAGCCCAACAATAGAGCGCTTTGCAGCCAGGGTACTTATGGAAGAGAGACCAGACATCGTTCATATTCATGATTTGAAGACATTCAGCGCTTCCATAATAGACCTCATGGTCGGTCAGGGAATACCCGTAGTCAAAACGCTCTACAATTACTGGGATATATGTCCACAGGGGCGGTTATTGTATTGTGGTAAGGAAAGGTGCTTAGATTTCGAAGATGGTGAAAAATGCGTTGACTGCCTTCAGAGCCTTGGTGAAGAATACTTTCCTCTTATGCCCCAGCTATTTGACTCGGTAAAAATAACTCCGCTTTATCCGCTGGCGAAAAGGCTTTTGATATTAGGTTGGCTTCTCCGTTCCAAAATGAGTAGCTTACAACCAGCAATTAAAAAGCTGCCGTTTCCACCACAATCATATCGTTATCGGAGGGATTTCTTCATACAAAGGCTCAATAAACTATCTTTTATCCTCGGTCCTAGAGCTATGGGACAAATTTTAGTTAATTATGGGGTGGCAAGGGAGAAAATATATCCCATGCTAACTATCGCCGTAGATTCGGAAAGGGTCTCACCTAAACCACTGCGGGATAATAGACTTCCTATAATATTCGGCTTTTTTGGCGGTAGCGATAGGCGGAAAGGAATCCACTTACTACTTGACGCTTTTCAGTTCCTAGAAAAAGATAAGGCTAGGCTGGTAGTATATGGGAGAATGAATACTCCTCTACCTCAATACAGCGGTATAGAAATGAGGGGGTGGTTCAAGAGCTCTAAGTTCAACGAGGTGCTTGCTGAAATAGATGTGGGTGTGGTTCCCTCTTTGTCGGATCCTTGCCCCGCTATCATAGGTGAATTTCTTAAAGCCGGGATTCCGGTGATAGGGAGTGATATTGACGGGATTCCCGAACTTTTAAAATATGGGGAATACGGGATACTCTGTAAACCAAATGATGTTAATGACCTTGCGGCACAGATGAAAAGGTTCATTGAACAGCCGGCATTGGTGAGGGAAAAACAGGAGCAAATTGCTTCTCCCGAAACCATGAAGGAACATGCCAGTGAAATCGGTTTAATTTATGAGCAATTGATAGCTCCACACAAGTAAGGGAAATGAGCAACCTAAGAAGTCAAGTGCGTCACATTGTGTTTCTAAAAAAGCACAAGGCTCTTTTGTGAGCAGAAAGGAGGTCTAAAATGGGAAAGATAGCAAAGTGCATAATTTTAATGGTTATCACTCTATCCGTGCTAATGACAGGTTGTGGCGAGGGAGAGAAGCCCAACCTACAAGACCAGCTAGATCAGCTCCAGCACAAATTAACTGTAGTAGAGCAGGAACTCTCTCAGCTAAAGGAGGAGCAAGAACAAATAGAGTCCCAATTAGCCAGCTTACAACCGGGAGTCAGTGAGACGACGGTGCCATTACCAATTCCAAGAACAGCTACCAAGGTTGTGGCTGCCAGCAATAGCTCAGACTTGGGTAAAAAGCAAGCTGACTATGCTTGTGATGGCACTGATGACCAGGTAGAGATACAAGCAGCCATTGATGCCGTAGATGCTGTTGGCGGGGGTTGTGTGCTTCTGTTAGAGGGCAATTATAGTATATCTGATACCATAGATGTAGCATCTAACCTAATCATTCGAGGCATGGGCACAAATACAATCCTTACACTTGCCGATGGTGTAGACGACAAGCATATGTTTAGCAATATAGAGTTGCCTAGATCACGAACTCATTTGACAATTGAGAACCTTCGTATGGAGGGTAACTTTGCAAACACTGTAGGTAGTTCTGGTGGTATTTTCTTTGAGCATTCTGGTGTCGAACAAGCAGTAGATCATTTCACTTTGAGGAATTGCTACATTCGGGACTTTAGATATAATCTTGTTCATCTTTATACTTATTCCCACTACTTTATCTTTGAAGGTAACCACTTTGAATCTACTAATAATGTGGGAATTTATATTGATAATCATAGCGATCATGGGATAATCACACATAACTACTTTCAGGATTGTTATATAATGGTTGATACCTGCTCTTATCTTAACATTACTCAAAACCAATTCTATGGGGACTCTGATTTCTCTGCATTTCTGCAATTCCAAAGAGGAGCAACTCACAATATCATTGACAGCAATGTTAGTCTCCGTGAGGGGGCTGGTGTTCAGCCTTTCATTACTCTTCTTGGGATGAATTGGGGCGGCAATCCTGCAATGGAATATTATAAAATAACAAACAACCTCATTGTTGGTGGCTCATCAGGAATAAGGTTAAAGAGAATGGCAACTCCATCAGCTGAGGTGAAGAATAACCTAATAGCTGGTAATTTTGTAGATTGCAGCATTGGGATAGAACTTATAGGAGCAGATAATAATACTGTTCAGGGTAACAAGGCTATAGGCTGCACTAAGGGTATTTCCATTGATTCGGAGAGCGATGATAATCTAGTTCTCGGCAATGACCTTAGCGGAAGGTGCTTATACTAGGGATTATGATGGGGTAGAGAGGTGTGATTTCACTGCACAATAAAGTCAAACCATTTTGGATAAGCAGGGCGAAGAGGCTACTGGCTAAGGGGAAGATATCATGGTTGGAACCAGGTAAGATTGACGGGCAGTCAATTATTGATTCTTTAGTCGAAGCCAAGGGATATGCCAAGGGAAGATTACTAGATGTTGGTTGTGGACAGAAGCCGTATAAAAGCATATTTTCCCATGCCGTCAATGAACATATTGGCATTGAGCTTCCTCTATTGGAGTCGGCAAACGGGAGAGAAGACAGAGACATTGATGTGTATGGAGATGCACTGAACCTCCCATTCAAATCCAATTGTTTTGATACTATTTTATCCACCCAGGTTTTAGAGCATGTCGTAGAGCCAAAGCAAATGTTAAGAGAGGCATACCGGGTTCTAAGAGAGGGGGGATACATAGTATTGACCGCTCCAATGATAGGGGAGCTGCATGAGGTGCCTAACGATTATTATCGCTATACAATATATGGTTTAAGGTATCTCGCAGCAAGCGTTGGATTTGAAATTATTTCTATTAAGGCGAGGTCTGGATTCTGGGGGGTAACAGGGCAAGGATTGAGTAGGTATGTATATAATTGGAAAGGGAAGCCAAATTACCTGGTTGAACAAGCAATTAAGAGAGGTTTGGCTACTATTGTTCAGGCTTTTTACAGCTTTTTGGATAAAATTGATAGAAACGAAACTGAAACCTTGGGCTATATAATGATAGCAAAAAGGTGAGAGAGCGAAAATTGTCTTAATTTAGGTTTACCATTCTGGGGCTTGAAAGCCAGGTGTACGGCAGATAATAAGGAGTGAGCAAATGTCATCGGGACTTTTTGGGTGGGCTCAATTAGAGGATATAGGTAGTAAGTTACCTCACCCTGTGCAACGGGGGTTGAGATATGTTTATGGAGCTATCCCTTCCTCTATCCGCTATGGGAAGGTGTTCTGGGAAACCTATAATTTTCTTCAGGAATCACAGCGGTGGAGTAAAGAAAAATTGGAAGAGTATCAAATGCAGCAATTGAGCAAGCTTTTACATCACGCCTATGAGAATGTCCCTTATTACCGAAGGGTATTTGATGAAAGAGGCTTAAAGCCAGAGGATATTCAGGATATTGATGACCTAAGGAAACTGCCCTACCTGACCAGGCAAATTATTCAAGAAGAGTTACCAAACTTAGTAGCCCAAAACCATTCTAGGTGGAAGTTGCAATATAACACTACAGGTGGTTCCACTGGCATCCCGCTAGGGTTCTACCAGGAGAGAGGCACAGCTAGGGCGAGTGAGCGGGCTTTCATGCTGACCCAGTGGAACAGGGTTGGATTTAAGATCGGTGATAGAAGCGCGGTATTAAGGGGCAATGTGGTTCATTCAGCCAGCAAGGGCAAGTTCTGGGAATATGAACCAGTGGATAAGAGCTTGATTTTGTCCTCTTACCACATGACTGACGAAAGCCTGCCAAAATATATTGAAACAATCAGGAGGTTCAAGCCAGACTTCATCCAAGCATATCCCTCAGCAATAACTATTCTAGCCAGATTTATGAAGGAAAATAGCACTGAACCCTTCCCAAGCATTAAGGTATTATTACTTGGTTCAGAAAACCTGTACTCTTGGCAACGAGAATTATTAGAAGATGTTTTCCAATGCAGAGTCTATAGCTGGTATGGACATACAGAACAGGCAGTTCTGGCAGGCGAATGCGAGAAAAGCACTTACTACCATATTTTCCCTGAATATGGCCTTGTTGAGCTAATTGGTAATGATAACAAGCCAGTTACTATGGAGGACGGAGTGGGTGAGATTGTGGCCACTGACCTCAAGAATTTCGCAATGCCCTTCATAAGATACAGGACTGAAGACATCGGAGTTTATAGTGCTCAAACATGTAGTTGTGGGAGAAACTATCCCTTATTAAAGAGAATCGAGGGAAGATTGCAAGAACTCATCATTACCAAGGACAAAAGGCTAATAACCTTGACCGCACTTATGTTCGCTCAGCACTTTGAGGCTTTCTCTAAAGTGAACGAAATGCAACTTCTTCAGCATAGGGAAGGCGAGTTGGTAATAAAAATAGTAAAAACTCCAGGATACTCAACCAAAGATGAGCAGGAAATATTATCTAAAATACAAAGCTGTGTTGGTGATGGATTAAATATAAATTTCGACTATGTGGACAACATCCCCCGCACCAAAAGTGGGAAACACAGATTTTTGATTCAGAAGCTACCAATTAGGTTTGGGGATTAGCCAATGAACTCGCTGAAATTGATGGCTGTGGGTGACATCATCTTGCAAACCAGAAATAACAAGCATCCCTTTGAGAATGTAAGAGACATTTTTAAAGGGAAGGATATTCTCTTTGGCAATTTGGAGACAGTCTTATCAAATCAGGGGAAGGAAGCTGAGAAAGCTGTGCTCTTACATTCGCCTCCAGAAAAGGTAGGATGGCTGAAGGATGCAGGCTTTGATATCCTCAATATAGCTAACAATCATATATTGGATCTGGGGGCAGACGGATTTCATGAAACATTGAAAGTATTAAACGAAAGTAATTTGACCTTCATTGGTGCCAGCGATAAAGGTGCACCAAGCTATACAATATTGGATAAGCAGGGAATAAAGTCGGGATTTCTCGGCTATACGCAAGGTGGATTTAGCCTGCCTGAAAAGGGGGTGAGGATAAATAAAATAAAGGTGGTAGATATCATAACAGATATTGAATGTATAAAACCGCAATGTGATTTTATCATCATTTCCCTCCACTGGGGAACTGAGAATGTTTTGTATCCCTCTCCAAAACAAGTAGGCTTGGCTCATAGGTTAATTGATGCCGGAGCAACAGTTATCTTGGGGCATCACCCACATATAATTCAGGGGATAGAACGATATAAACACGGCTTAATAGCCTACTCCCTGGGCAATTTCCAGTTCAACCCTAAGATATCCTACACTAAAACAAATAACTCCATATTAATCTGCTTAGACTTCAGTAAGGAACGATTGGAAAGCTACTATACAGTGCCTATTACCATAGATCAGGATTTTGCTCCAACAGTCTCTAGGGAAGCCAGCGAAAGCCTGCTAAATTTCATAGATGATATATCTGAGCCGATAAATAATGGTACGATTACATGGGGGTGGTGGTTTGAGGAAATTGCCCAGGAGCATCTTTCAGGCAATATGAAAAGTTATATCATTAGGATCAAGAGGTATGGGTTTAAACACTTTTTGCAGACCATCGTATGGCTCCTCTCACCATTTTGCCTTATATGCTATGGAGCAATTATAAGGCGAAGACTTAGAAGGTTTTTGAAGATAGAGAAGCGAGGATAGGATGGAGATAAACATAAAATTAGTGCAGCAATACTGGGACGAACACCCTTGCGATTCAGAAGGGATAGCATTTCCTGAAGGGAGCCTTGAGTTCTTTGAAAAGATGGAGGAGGAACGCTATCGAGGCCAGGCTTTTATTCATGCCTTTGCTCAATTTACCCGCTGGCGGGGCAAGAAGGTTTTAGAGGTCGGCTGTGGTTGTGGCATTGACCTCATCCAGTTTGCCCGTGCCGGAGCTGAAATATATGGTATTGACCTCAGCCACTACTCAGTAGAGCTGACCAGAAAGTGCCTTGAACTCTACGGACTACAGGCTGAGGTTAAACAAGGTGATGGTCGCCACCTACCCTTTTCCTCTGACTACTTTGACCTAGTGTATAGCTGGGGAATGCTACATCACTCACCACAGCCTTCAAAAGCTGTAGAGGAGATTTACCGGGTTCTAAAGCCGGGAGGATATATTAAGGCAATGGTATATTATCATAACTCACCTGCCTGGTTGCCGCTGTGGCTTAAATATGCACTCCTAAAAGGCAGGATTTTCACTTCGCTATCCCGGGTAATCAGCGAGCATTATGAGAGCCCGGGGACAAGGACCTTCACTATGAAGCAGATAAAAGACCTTTTTCGTTTATTTTCTGAGCTAAAGTTTGAGTCTGCCCCACTCCGTGAGATTGCTTTTCTAAAAAAGTATCAGGCTCTTTCCTGGCTTGTCAATCTATACCCACGCAAAATTGCTGCCTGGATGGCAGTGGACGGACGAAGGGCGGGAGAGCGGAATCAGAAATGAAGTATGTCAGAATAACTATTACTACCGTGCTCGTGGTGGCAATCGTTGCCCTCACCATATTCTTCATTATGCCCATGCTTCAGCAGGATACGGCGACGCCACAGACGACAACAGTTAGTGTGATTGAAGCTGCCGACCTTGTTGTTGCTGCCTCTGACAGCCCACACAAGGAGCGAGCCGACTATGCCTGTGATTGTATCAGTGATGATATTGAGATACAGGCAGCGATTGATGCCTTGCCTTCCGGCGGTGGGGTCGTTGCCCTATTAGAAGGAACTTACATAATTGATGGAGTGCCCGCAGTTAGCCCAGAGCATCGCTCAATAATAATTCTCAGGGATAATGTGTCAGTTGTTGGCAGTGGCTTCACCACTATCTTAAAGCTTGCCAATGGTTATACCACTGATGTAGGTGGCATAATTGGCAACTCTGAATATCCTACTACCTTTTATGATAATGTCCGCATTGCCAACCTAAAGGTGTATGGCAATTTGGGTGGAACTTATGGGGAACAAGGGGGGATTTACCTCCATAATGCCGATGATAGTATAGTTGAGAATTGCACTGTTATTAGCTGCTCTGGACATGCTATTCGGCTATTTGACCAGTGCCGCAGATGCATAGTTCGAAACAATATTGTCTCTGGATGCACTCAAGGTATACTTATTCATATGGGTTCCGATTGTGTAGTAGCCGAGAACACACTTGAAACAAGAGGTGATAACATAGTGCTGGACAAAGCCCAGCGTTGTACAATAGAGGGTAATGTTTGTATAGGTGGTCGCAATGGGATTATGCTTTTTTGGAGTAGCAGTAACAACACAATAGTTGGGAATACTATAGAAAGACCGTCAGGTTCCGGAATAGAGATTAGGGCAAGACTGTATTCAAATAAGTTCGGTGATGGAGCTAAAAATAATATAATCTCAGAAAATAGCATTTATTCTTCTCGTCAGGATGGAATTCGCATTGTCAATACTCCTTCAGCTGTACCCTGTGCCAATGATTATAATATCATTACAAATAATACGATAAGGATAAGTAGAGGGCATGGCATCAGTTTAGTCTCTGACCACAATCTTATAGAAAACAACTCAGTTTTTGAAAGCTCTCAAGAAGGAAATAATAAGTATGATGGTATTTTCCTCTATGATGGAGCCAGCTATAACGAAATTCTTGGCAACGTTTGTGGTAAAGGGGCTGGGAAGAATAAGCCAAGATACGGTATAAATATCTCTGACGCAAGCTGTGTGGAAAATGTGGTCAGAGACAATGACCTCCGTGACTCAGGTGATACAGGTAACTTTAATGATGCTGGCACTAACACAAAAGTATAGAGGTCATACTCGGACTCTCTTTGCTGCTTGGCTGGTAGTAGAGAGGCGAAAGGCGGAAGAGAAGTGGAGATAAACATAAAATTAGTGCAGCAATACTGGGACGAACACCCCTGCGATTCAGAAGGGTTAGAGGATTTTCCCTGGGGGAGTCTTGAGTTCTTTGAAAAGATGGAGGAGGAACGCTATCGATACCAGGCTTTTATTCATGCCTTTGCTCAATTCACCCGCTGGCGGGGCAAGAAGGTTTTAGAGGTCGGCTGTGGTTGTGGCACTGACTTTATCCAGTTTGCCCGTACTGAAGCCAAAATGTATGGCATTGACCTCAGTGGGCGCTCCATAGAGTTGACTAAGAAACGCCTTGAACTCTATGGGCTGCAGGCTGAGGTTACCCAAGGCGATGCTCGCCACCTGCCCTTTCCCTCTGACTACTTTGACCTGGTCTATTGCTGGGGAATGCTACATCACTCACTGGAGCCTTCTAAAGTTATGGGGGAAATTCACCGGGTGCTAAAGCCGGGAGGATATGTTAAGGCGATGGTGCATTACCGTAACTCGCCGATTTGGCTATGGCTGTGGCTCAAATATGCGCTGCTGAGAGGCAGGATTTTCACTTCATTGTCCCGCGTAATCAGCGAGCACCGGGAGAGTCCGGGGACAATGGCTTTCACCATCAAGCAGATAAAACAGCTTTTTCATCAATTCTTTCAGCTAAAAACCCAACCGGTGCCCATCGAGGAGATGAAGATAATCAAAAATTCTCACTTTCCCTGGCTGGTAGATTTCTACCCCTATTACTTTGGTGCCTGGATGGTAGTGGAGGGGAGGAAGCCTGAGGAAACTAGTTATGAATGAGGGAAGGGTTATCATATTCTTATGAGGCTATTTGAGAGAGTGACTAAATTTATGGATAGATTTGTATGGATAATTGGTCCATATTTACCCTGCACGTCTATGAACAATATCTGGAGAGAACTGGATAGACAAGGGAAGGATGTTCTTGATGTCGGCGGAGGCTGGGGAGAGCCTATGAGGTTTCTCAGTAAAAAGCATAAGTTCGGACGGAAGGTAAACGCTGATATTTTCCTTCCCCACCTTAAGCAGAGCAAAAGGCAGGGAACTCATGACGAGTATGTTCTGTGTGAAGCCCGACATCTACCTTTCAAGAAAAAGAGCTTTGACATAGTGCTTTGCCTGGAAACTATTGAACACCTGGAGTAAGAGGAGGGGCATAAGCTACTCCTCAGCTTAGATGAGATAGCACGCAGGCAAGTGGTTTTGTCCACTCCAGTAGGGGAAAAAATAGCACCAGAACCAAACAAGACTAAAAAATTCCCTTGGGGTCATTTTTCCTCTTGGTGCCCTGCTGAACTCCGCAAACTAGGATATAAGGTTAGAGGCGATGGATTTCCTTGCATTAAGGGATACTTGCTTGTGACGTCCACTAATAGAGTTTTAACACTATTGGGCTATTTGCTATATCCACTAAATCACATATTTCAGTTTCGGAAGCGTCAGATATTTATCATTTCCCCTACACCAGCATAACTAACACTGAAAACCTAGTTAAATCACGCAGCAAATCTTTAGCCGCCCCTCTGTCATTAAAGAAAGGTAATAAATATGATGTGGTCTTTGGAAAGAATGATTAT
>SDBU01006514.1_pt1 | contig 13709 bp, 12 predicted proteins | sample 2277071 | NCBI WGS metagenome assembly SDBU01 (sample SAMN10397929, study PRJNA504765) | marine sediment metagenome | isolation source: marine sediment core GS08_GC12, 126 cmbsf | place: Arctic Ocean: Gakkel Ridge, Loki's castle | collected 2008
TCCAGTGACAGGCGGTGGCGATGAAGGCTTCATGGAATTCGTTGTGAAAATCCCTGAAGCTGGAACTTACGCCATCTGGGGACACGTTGTTGCTTGGGATGGCAATAGCGACTCCTTCTGGGTGACAGTTAGTCCCACTGATGAAAATCCCCACGAGACGGGGAACACGGAATTCCGTTGGTCTATCGCTCAAGGAAACGATTGGCATTGGGATAGAATCAATCAGTGGTTAGATGGCGGCACCTTTGAGAGACAATGGGATTTGAGCGCGGGCGAGACGACAATTATGATTTATACCCGTGAAGATGCAGCCATGCTCGACTCCATCTACATCACTGACAATCTCTCGGAAGATGAAGCCGAGGTGAATCCCAAACTGCCCCCAGAGGTCAGTTCTATTCCTGCTGTAAAACCTTCTGGAAAGCTTGCGACTACATGGGCTGGTCTGAAGGCAATTCACTAAAAACCGAGTTTCTCCGAGAAACTTGGTTTTTGAAGCACTTTGTATTTTGCGACAAGAAGGCAATCATCTCGCTTACCTTATAGGTGAGCAAGATGATTGCCACAAGAGATTAGACATGGAGAGTTAAAATGTTTAAGCAAAAACTGATTGTATTTATCACTATAGCAATATTCTTAATTTTAGCTTTAGAACTTAGTCATGCCGCCAAAACAATTGAAATTGCGTTAGAAGCCGAATTTGCAAATAAAATTCAAGCGCAGATGGTTGTAGCTGTACCTGACGACGCTGAACCTAAGCCAGACGAACCATCGCGCGGCAAATACGTCTGGGCACCTGGTGCCCCAGTAACCGGCGGGGGAGACTCTGGTTTCGTTGAGTTTATTGTCGATATTCCACAAGAAGATACCTATGCTGTCTGGGGGCACGTTGTCGCTTGGGACGGTAATAGCGATTCCTTCTGGGTAACAGTTCGATCAGCGAATCCTGATTGGCTAAAAGCAGACCCGGACGAAAATCCCCAGCAAACAGGAAATACACAATACCGCTGGTCTACTGCACAAGGCGGCATCTGGCACTGGGATAGAATTAATCACTGGCTTGATGGAGGCACTTTTGATAGAGAATGGGAACTCCCAGCAGGGGAAGCTATCATAACGATTTGGTCCCGCGAAGATGCCACAATGCTTGATGCACTATTTATTACGAGTGATAATAAATCTACTGACCCTGCTGCCGCAGGTGTCCGACTACCGACCGATGAGGATGTGGAATTGCAACTCAGCGGGACATACGCTGTCCATTCCACAGGCAAGATTTCAACGACTTGGGGACACATTAAAGAGCGTTATTAGTACCGACAGAATCCTACCATTTTCGAATATAAGTCCCATCTGTCCAATGGGGAAAAATGGGGAAATGAAAATTGGCTCTTCAGGATTAGGTGTGGAAACGTCGTTATGATGAGATTGCTTCTTTGCAATCTCATTTTTTTTTAATGTTTTTCCTCACACTCAAAATGGATTGGTACTATACTTTCCATTTGACGCTGGCCAAGGCGGGGTAGCTGTTGATTTGTCTGGGAACGAACACGACGGTAGCATCGAAGGAGCCGAATGGGTCGAAGGTGAGTTTGACAAGGCTCTGAGCTTCAATGGTACAGATAGCTTCGTCGAAGTTGCTTTTACGAACGATTTTGTAATCACGGAGGCTATAACCCTTGGAGCCTGGGTGACGGCAAACGTCCCGTTTAATCCAGAATGGAGATGCATTATCAATGCGCGTAAAAGCACCTATGGCCCTTTCTTGCTACAAACGGGTGGTGCGGCAAAGGCAGAAGTTGGCTTGTACTTGTCGGGCGCTGTGCAAACATGCCGCCCTGATGGGGCTTTTTGAGATAGGCATCTTATTTTCTATAAACATATTGCCCCTACGGGGCTTTGGATAGTTTTCCCAGACATTCATAAGCGGTCAGATGCCTTGAGTCAAAATTCAGTTTTTATCATATTGATTATGCGAAAGATAGGTACTCAATATGCCTTCCTCTTTATCATTCCCCACAAATTTATCTGTCTGCGAGATTTCGATACACCAATAACGTGGGAATTAGATTTTATCGGAGACCATTTTGGCTGTGTATCCCAGCCTGCGCTGCTTGTAAGCATTCTCTTGTTACTCCCGTCGGCGTCCATAACACAGGTTGTCCACTTTCCATCCTGTTCAAATTGGAATGCTATGCTTGCGCCATCCGGCGACCATGACGGCACTGCATCATCGACATCATTACGAGTAAGGCTTATTGGATTATTACCATCAGCATCCATGACGTAGATGTCTAAATCGCCATCTCTCATAGAGGAAAACGCAATCTTTTTGCCATCCGGCGACCAGGCGGGATAGCCATCCTGTGCTGGATTTTCTGTGAGCCGGGTTTGATTGCCGCCGTCAGCATCCATAACATAAACTTCCCAATTTCCATCCCGCCGAGATTGAAAAGCTATCTTGCTGTTATCCGGCGACCAAGCAGGAACTTCCTCATCGGCTGGCTCACTGGTCAGATTGACCTGATTGCCGCCGTCAGCATCCATAACGTAGATTTCGTAGTTTCCATCCCTATTGGAACAGAAAGCAATTCTTTTGCCGTCCGGCGACCACGCTGGGGCTTTATCCGTTGCCGGGTTGTTCGTCAGCCGTCGTTGATGGTTGCTATCAATATCCATGACATAAATTTCGTGATTGTCATCCCTCATTGAAAAAAACGCAATCTTTTTGCCATCTGGCGACCAGGCAGGATAATAATCTGCGGCAGGATTATTCGTCAGATTTATCGGATTCTTTCCATCACTGTCGATGAGATAAATCTCCCAATTCCCACTCATATTAGAGGCAAAGGCTATTTGGGATATCTTTTGTTGTTGCGCGCGTACATCTCCGATGACGGCAGAAACACAACTGAAAAAAAGGAGAGTTATCAGAATGATTTTTTTCCACTTCATCTATATTCACTATCTTCGGTGGAATACCACTGACTTTAGGCTCGAAGCCAAGTCACTGAAGTCCCTTATTTCATCGCGAAGCTGTGGCAGCACGGAGGCATGCCGCTACAACAATGATGCGTAGCAGCACGGAGGCATGCCGCTACAACAACGATGCGTAGCGTCGTCCCTCTGTGGCGACACCTTGCTTATTTCAGTGCCATTTATCTTCGGTGGGCTTTTATGGAGTGCGAAAATTCAATTTTCGCCGAGCCCGAAGGGCGAGACTTGAACGAGATTGCTTCAGTTTAGTTTGCTTCACTGCGGGTTTCGATACTGGTTTCGATACGGCTTCGCCTACTCAACCACCTTGGCACCGACAAGTCTCCCTACAACCCCGTTCGAATATTCTAACTATGGCCTTGCGCTTAAATCCGATGTGATGAAAATCTTATCCAATTTACTGTTTACCTCTCTTGTTCGGATAACGAGGGTGTTCATACCCTTTGATATATTGAATATGACCGGGTCGGTGCCGTCTCTCTTATTGACTTTATCCCATGTCCATCCACCCTGCTGCAAATCCCAAATATCTTCAGGTTGGTCAATGTCTATGCCAACGAAAAATGAATCGCTCCCGCCGTCTTTCGCCAGAACACGCCCCCATATAACGTAATTGCCATCTTCAGGAAACATAATATCGAATCTGGCAGAACCTTCTCCACCTCCGACGATATATTTGCCCCCCGAAGCGAGCGGGTCATTTTCGATTGCCATACGCTTTTTGATTTCGGTCGCATCCTCGGCTTCAAAGTAGGGCCAGGTGGACATGCGAACCTTTATCAAGATAGAATCCCCAACCTTGACTTCCACACCCTCTTGTTTGAAAGACGGAAATTTCGTCTCTGGCGTTGTATCTTCAACCCTTATTGTATAAGTTCCCGGCAGAACAATGAGCTGGAACTTGCCGTCTTGGTCAATTTTCAGGACAAATTCCTGATTATCGGCTTCGTTTACTATTGTCATCATCATTTCTTCAGTGCCATCAGGTTTCACTTCGAATTCAACATTACCTATAATTAAACCACCAGGTTGAAGAACTATCTCTGCACCGGTATTCTCTCCTTCGGCAATATCTATCTCTTTGGTGACAGTAACGAAACCATCCTTCGTGAATTTTAATGTGTATCTACCCGCCTTCTTTAGACCGATGGAATAATCTCCGCCTGCGTCAGTCTCGGTCCCATCAAGAAAATTTTCGTCGAGAAACAAGGAGACTTCTATTCCTTGATGTTTATTTACTCCCTCTAAGGTTACTTTTCCTGTTAAAGTTGCTACATCTGGTGTTGTTACAAGCTTTTCAGGTTCTTCAATCACCTCTTCACCGCCACAGCCGACGAATAACCAGAGTAAAGTTATGGTTGTTAAAATCAATTTTACTTTCAAGTTCTTTTCTCCTTCCATTAAAATCTGCTTCTACCCGCTCTCCATGAGATAGCGAGTTTGCCCATTTGGAAAATCAATGAGACTTTATTTTTCCCCCATGACGCTGGGGCAAAAAAAGAACACGGATTCAAAAATCCGCGTGAATCCCCGTTCATTTAAAAACGCCCGTTCTGAGTTTTGGGAAGCATGTAAAATCGGGGACTTAGAAAGAAATTATGAGCCACGGATGATTTTCGTGTACGACACGCTTGGAACTTTGCTCACAACTCTAACTCCCTTACCATCACACCTTCTTTGACAATCCAGCCATCCTCTACGGGTTCAAGATAGAGTTCTATCGTTTCTCGGATGTTCGCCCTGGCACATCAACTTCGAAGCACTTGAAGCTCTTCAGTGAATTCCGGTTAATATAAACGTTTAATCTGTCCCCAAACAGTGGAAAGTTTATCCGCAGGAGTTACAGCATAAAACTCCGGTTCAAAGATACCCACCTTGTAACCGATATAATCGATTTGTATAGCGCCATCTCTGCCTGTGGAGCCCATTCCAATGGCAAGGTAATTAGAGAAGTTTGTATCGCTTCCATCACCCAGTGGAACTACTGATTCTGAAAATATCGGTTTGACATCGCCATTCAGATAGATGTTTATTTCCTGCCCCGAATCTTTAATAGTAGCCCACACAGCTTTGAATTGGGTTTCATCGCCTACATCAAGTGCTTTTTGAGCCTCAGAAGCAAAATATAATATTCCACCTTCATCGAGCGCCATGGAAAAGAGAGCAGCAGGATTCAAACTGCCGACAGCCACTTGACCTTTTGCGCCGTCATGCAGGGTTTCACCATTGGCTGGAGCTTCTACGGGGTCTGGATTAATCCGCCAGCGCGCGATAAACGTCACGCCATCGGTAAGGAGATGCCCATTGTAATTGATGTTATAAGTAAAGTACACTTTGCGATTGCTGCCCGGGTCAGCAAAACCGTTATTCCGTGGGTCGCCAGTATCCTCAATCGAGAGCACTACTGCATCACCAGTTGGGTCACCTTCTCCTGCAACTGCATTTATAGCTACCCCGCCGGGTGCTTTCCCTTTCTCACCGGGCGCGCTACCATCCCATTGGTCTGAGCCATTGTCGTGGTCCCACGAACCATCAATTGCAGAATTACCCGCCGTTTTTAGTTTCTTGTCCTTAAGTTCATCAAAGTGGAAGAGTACATCCCATCCACCTGGAGGGTCACCCCATCCGCCAAGTGCCCATAAATTAGTCGATGTTGCAAATAAAAAAAGGATGATTGAAATTAATAGATATCTGTTCATTTTGTAATCGACCTTTCACTAAAAAATAAAGGGATGGAGAGCATCAGTTACTTATCGTAATGTCTGCTCTCCATCCCAGTTTTTTTCAATAATCAGTACATCGTTTGATATACTAATTATTTCTTCAATTCGCCCCAGGTCGTGGAAAGTTTACCTGCTGGGTTGACGGCTGTTCCCAATTCAGGTTGAAACACCCCTGCTTTGTAACCGATGTAGTCAATTTGTACCGCGCCATCTCGACCGGTAGACCCCATGCCTATGGCCAGATAATTGGCGAAGGAAGAATCACTTCCATCGCCGAAAGTCATGACGCCGGAAAAGGCTGGGTCGATTGAACCATTGATATATATATTTACCTCATGTTGGTCCCCGGAAGCAGCAACGGTAGCCCATACTGATTGGAATTCAAGCTCACTGGGCACCGTAATTGGGTCTTGGTCTTCCGCTCCGAAATAAAGGATGGCGCCTTCATCCAACGCCAGGGAAAAAAGTTTTGGCACAGCCAAGCTACCGATAGCGATATGCCCCTTAGCGCCATCATGGAGTGTATATCCATTTGCTGGCGCCTCCTTCGGATTTGGGTTAATGCGTAAGCGGGCGATAAAAGTTACACCGTCGGCAAGTATATCGCCATCATAGCCAATATCTCTTGTAAAATACGTTTTCCGATTGCTGCCCGGGTCGGCAAAACCGTCATCTCGTGGGTCACCCGTATCTTCAATTGACAGGACAACAGCGCCATCCGCCTCTTCGACAACGACACCGCCGGGAGATGTATCTGCTGTTCCGGGCGCGCTACCGTCCCATTGGTCAGAACCATTGTCGTGATTCCAAGTGCCATCAAGAGCAGCAGCATCTGCCGTCTCCAGGGTTTTGCCCAACAGGTCATCGAATTCGATAAGTAAGTCCCAGCCCCCGACGGGGTCAGCCCAACCGTCAATTGCGTGGGAATATGTGCCTAAGCACAGAAGAATTATGCAACTTAATGCAATGGTTTGTAATCTAAACATTTTTAACCTCCATAGTTGGTTTGTAAAGTTAATACGCGTTTTTTATTGCTCCCCATGTAATGCTCAGTTTGCCTTGTGATTGGACTGCTTGCGGTTTACCAGGCGTTAGGAGTACCATATAGTTGCTGCCCTGTCCAGCAGCAGGTGGGTCTGTGTTGCCACCTAGGGTTAGTTATCGTTCCCTTTTCGAATTCTGCCTTCCAGAGCGCAAAGAAGCCCATGTTCCCATCAGTGACGTCAATTATCAAATCTGGGTGATGTTCGAAATTATCAGCAAGCCAAGCTGGCGGAACGCCACCTTTATCTTTTTCGCCTCTACTGTCGTGAGCCACCCAGACAACTACTGGCTTATCAACCTCAAAAGTGAGAAAATCATCGCCTGCGGAGTTCTTGTCGTCGTTGCCCGTCATAATCCACAACGCGCCTTTGATTTCATCAGGCATACTTGTGGCGACGTAATCTCTGTCAATATAATACTTTTTGTTCAGGTCAAATTCGCCATCACCTACTTCGTACTGTTTGCCGCTTTTTACCTTGATGTTAGTGACTTTTACATCCTCCCCTGCAATAGCCAGGGGTAGATAAATTAGGGCAAGCATCAGGCAAATCAAAATAACAATAGACTTTTTGGTGAACATTTTACCTCCCTCCTCTCTAAGGATTATGTTAAATTATACCATAAACTGGCGGAAATGCCAAAAAAATTGGCGTGTAATAGCTTGCCTTGTTAAGACAGCTAGACAATAGTACCTCTTTACTCCATTCGGGGTAGAAGCGGTTCCTGCTTCCCTAATTTTCAGTTTTAATCCTTCCCCATACGGTGGTGAGTTTGCCTGAAGCGGAAACGGCAGTTAGACCGAGCGTCTTCGCCAGCCCTGCCGTCATGATGTTTTTAATATCAGCCTCAGTCAAAGCGATATTGAAGAGCCCCACATCATCAATGACACCTTTGGTTGGGAAGTCACCTGCAGAAGCCGCGCCAATGGTCAATGGCTCATCATTGGTGACAGGATTTCCAGCCGCTGCTACTTCTTTTTCCAATTCCCCATTCACATACGCTCGCACTGCCTTTTGGTCGTATGTTCCAGCAACATGATACCACTCTCCATCAGTAATGACCGTTGTCCCTTGAGCAGTTGCCGCAGCAGGGAAGTGACTTTGCGCCCACAACTCCCCCGAGTCTGTCCATGTCCAAATTCCGTAATTTCTGTCGGCTGCGCCCGGCTTTTTTGATTTTACCACAATTCCCTGCCAACCCCCAGGCTGCATGTTGACCCAGGCAGTTGCAGTCCAAGTGACCAAATTCAGGGATTTGTCATGCGGAATACTGACATAACTATCACTACTCCCTGGGAATTCCAGCGCATTTGAAAATTCCCCTTTTGTCCACTTGGTTTTGCCCAGAAGTTCGCCATCACGCCCATTTCCAGAGGAATCTTTAGCGGTTTGACCTGTACTCTCGTCAAGGAACCATACCCCCAAGATGGCATCTTTGTTGATTTCAGCAGAACTTATGCCTGTAAACATACAAATCAAAGTTAAACTTGAACAAATCAGAGTCAATGTTACTGCTAGATTCTTCATTTTTCTTAACCTCACTTTCGATAAAATTACAATATTTTGCATAATCTACGAAAATCAGTGGCTGCTCAGAAAGCAGCCACCCATCTCTGAGGATAAGGCTTCACCGTTTGGCATTTCGCCCCTTTGCACTCACTTTTTGAGTTCGCCCCACGTAACAGTCAACTTGCCTTTAAGAGACACATCCAATTCTGACATTATCTCTCTTATCTCATCTTTGCTCAAAGCACGATTATAGATGCGAAATTCGTCGATAATGCCATCGAAAAGGTTTGTACCTGGGTAATTCATCTGGTCATTCCCACCGATAGCAAGCTGTCTACCCGCCTTGAAACCTACTTTTCCAGCCGCTACGGCGGTGTTTTTTTCGCTCCCATTTACATAAATGGTAATTTCGCCTGCTTCTTCCGTCCAAGTCGCTGCTACATGATACCACTCACCGCTTTTGGCGGGAACGTTGCTATTTACAGGGTTCCATAGAGCAGCGCCTGGGTTTGTCCAGATTTGAGCGCTGATGGAACCACCCGAAAAATAGAGAACCATCGTGCCGTGGAGCGTGGCTAAATTGGAGCTCTGTCCCTCCACATCGGTTTTAAACCACAGCGCCCAGGTGGTTTCTTGTCCGATACTAACCTCTACTCCAGGCATGACGGCAACATAGCTGCTTCCATCAAAATACAATGCTTTGTTAAATTTGCCGTCTTCTGTCCATTCCGCGCCTTCTAATTCGCCGTCGTTTTGAAATTCAGAATGGTCTTTGGCGACTCCCCCACTTCCTTTATCGAAGGGAAAATACATCGCTAAAGATTCGTCAGCGGCTTGCGCTTCATAGAAGGCTGAGAATCCATGCAATATCAAGATTGTTAGAAAAAAGGGTGTTAGATTTTTCATTTTATTTAAACTCCTTTATGTACTGTAGCCCAAATTTCTAATTTGGCCTCTCCCGAATTCTTAGCGAATTCGGCTACGATAGAATCTTAGGCTACTTACCGAGAGAATTCTGCTAGAAACCGAGTTTTTGGCAAAAACTCGGTTTCTAACATTGAAACTCAAGGGGATATCTGCCAAATTTTCGTGTGGCATCCAAAAAGACCAACATATTCTCCGCCGGGGTGTCAGGCGCAATTGGGCTGCCGGCTCCCATTACGACGCCTCCATCTTTTGCAGCAACAGAGAGTTGTCTTTTGACTTCGGCTTCGAGTTGTTCTTTAGTGCCTCTCGGAAGCAGATGTAACCCGTCCATATTGCCTACCAGCGCTTTCTGATTTCCCACACATTTTTTTACCTCGGCAATATCCACCTCGAACCACTTTTTACTCTCCTCAAAGGCGATTGCATCAACCTCCAGGGAAAGAGCTTTATCCAATTTTGGCATAATGTCGCCGCAGAAATAATACATACTGAGTTTGCCACTTTCTCTAATCGCCTTCGCCAACCTCAAGTTCGGTCTGAAAACATATTCTTCATAATGCTCTGGAGAAATCACGTCGGTGTAATATTCGTCAAACCAGAATCCATCAACACTGCTTGCTGAACGGATATTTTGCAGCCGCTGTTCAGTGGCGCGCTCAATGAAGTATCCAAAAACTTTTGGTTTGTCGTGGAGCGCGACCATCGTGCCCTGATAGCTGAAGGCACCGATGGCTGATACAAATGGCGTGGTGAAACCTCCTACCCGAAAGGAGTCCGCAATCGCTTTGTGGTGGAATTCCCTCAGATCCAAATATGGGTCTTCCTGCTCCTTTTGCTCCGTTCTTTTTGGAGAAGGGGTTGACGGATTAGGCTCAAAATATTTATCAACGTCTGCTTTGGTATCAAGCTTCGCTGCACGATTCCAGTTACCTTGGAGCGTAATACCTTCTACTTTTGCGCCGTCACCGTAATTAACAATACGAACGGATTCCGTGTCCACCCGTAGCGAAGCGGAGGGGCGAAGCGGCTTTTCATACTTGATTGCCAGCTCAATGTACTTTTTCGAGATTTCCCCTTCACACTGAAGTTCTCGAACATTTGGAAAGCCGAATTGATAATCCACGCGACCAGAAAACAAATCAAGCGTCTGTTTAATAACCTCCCGCCGAATCTCTATATCTTCTTGCGTATCAATTGGATAGCTGTCCTTTTCTCCCATTCGTCGCAGATACTCCGCGAAGTATTCGAGGGCGGTGTGTCGTTCTAAGTACATACCGTGGTAGCATAGATAAGTCGGAACCACATCGGGCTTTCCGCCACTGAGCGCTATCCGCATCCGTTCTCTAGAAGTCATATTCCAATGGCCTCCTCATATTATAACCGGTTCGTAGTAAGGCGATTTATCGCCGTCAGTCGTCAAATTCGTAATTCGTAATTCACTTAGATTAGGGCACGGGTAAAAAATGATAACCCACACCTGTTATTAAACTGATAATTATCCATACGCCTGCGATAATATAATCTCCGAAGATTAAACCCAGAAAAAACGGCAAAAGAGAACGATAGTATCGGAATCCGCCGAAGTGCAGGACGATGTATTTAATCAGCCATCCTATAAACAAAGATGACCAGAGATAGTAGGGAGCGTAGCTTGCACCGACTGCGTATCCGATGGGATGGAGCGCCCAAATGAACCTGTACCGCATAAATAGCATTACACAAGTCGCAACCACGCCTATTATGATGCTGTAAAACTCTCCCCACGCCACTCCCACAGGATTTTGCATGAGAGAGCTTGCTATTCGGTATGGTGTTCTGGAATACCATCCTCCTCTATACGCAAGATTCAAAGCGCCTTTTGAGTAAGCTAATTTCAGCGTGGAATAATATGATACGACCATCCCAAGCAAGATGGCTATCCCTATCATAATGACTGTATTTCGTTGTTTTAAATGAGCGGCGTCAGAAATTTTAAAACCATGCATAATATGGGGCATCATAAGTTCGCCCCATGAACGCATGAGCGCATGCTGGGGAATGCCAAGCACTGTCAAATTCGGAGCCCCTACAACTCTTGACCCCATAGTAATTACCAAATAATCCGAAGGATAAAATGGAGCTTGCACCAAGAACATGCCGCCGTTGACCACCATCCACGTCATCACAATGGATACGATAAAGAAAATTATCATAACAGCCAAAGCGATTTTGAAAGAAACTCCCGCCCAAAAGCACAACAGCGCCATCAAAAGAAGCCCTATTATAAATCCCCAAAAAGCCCATCTGTAGGTCAGCGGTTCATTGGTATCGTCTACTTCGCTGAAGGAAGAGAACGTTTTCCTGAAAACATTCCATAAGTGTTCCCTGGCAATCCATAAAATAAAACCTGCAATCACTAAGGTCGAGCCCATCGATTGACGGCTGGCGGATGTCCAGGGGCTAATCGGAATTGAAAACGCGACGATGAAGAGGTACTGCAATTTGAAAAATATATAGAAAAACCAGAAACTTAAAGATATTTCCAAAGGCAAAAGATAACTTACGCCGATGACAGAGGGAAATATCATCAGGATAGCAGCCGGCCACCATCGGATGACGACCCAGGGCCTTTCAGTAAAAGGTTCGTACAAGTTAAACCTGGTCGGAATTTCAGGCACCGAAGGGAAAAATCTGTGCAAGCCGTTTATAGTGTGGAGTACGACCGGTATGGCAATTCCTATCCACACAAGCCGATTTTTAAAGAAATCTGGGAGCAGAGCGTTTGCCCCTGGTTTTTGTATCATCTCCACAGGCACTTTAACGAGGGGATACGTAAATTTCTCCCGCTCTGTCCATTGCCTACGCAAGATTGAACAGAGACAGAGAGTGGCGATATAACATAAGATGGCAAATGCGCTCCAAAACAGAATCGGCTTTATCCATGCCCCCCAAGGCACGGAAGCATCGGTAAACAGCGAACCTTCATAAAAAGCTGTAGCCGCTTTTTTATTCGATACAATCGCCCAATCTGGCAGGTGTGGTCGGAGCAGAGCATTCCATTCATTTTCTGGCGTAGCAAAATAAGAGGGAGAAGCCAAAAGCGGTACCAAAAAGGCTATCAACCCCCAAGAAGGAATGCTGCTGGCTATCACAGTCATTATCCAAACTGTGGCTAGCTCTCCGCTGGAAAGTTCTCTTCCGGGAAAAGTCTTTTTTATTATAACATTCGCAAAGAGACAAAGCACCGTCAAAATAAATACTGAGGTCACCGGAAAATGATTCCCCGAAAGCGAGGAACCGCGAATGTAATAATTGTTATAGGGGGCGACAATGCTCTGGACGATTACCCATGTTATACCGATAAGAATTGCTCTGAAGGTCACTTTGCACCTATACTACTCCACAAAATATATTAGGACATATAGAAACCGATTTTTTCGGAAAAACTCGGTTTCTTATCCTTTTATCTTTCCCCATGTGATGGCGACCTTCTGCTTTGAGGTAACGGCGAAGTCATCGCCCTGATGCTCTTCGAGCCACTTCAAAGATTCATCATCTGTGGGTATCTGATTATCATTTCTAAGGCAGAATACGTCGAGCTTGGTGTTGTTTTCCCTCTCAGCAATGACTAACACATTATCTTTCCCTTTTTTAAGTTGTACGCCATCCCAGGGAAGCTTCCATTCCCAATCCGCCCACTGTGCCCCGCCATGCGCCTCCTTTAGCGGGGCGAAGGTTTTCCCGCCATCGTTGCTAATCTTCCAATAGAAAGAATCTGAGCCAGTCGTTTCCATAATGCACCGCGACCATAGCTTATAAGCTCCATCTTCGCGAATTCTTGAGATGGGATAAAATAGAGGCGCGCAAGCCTCGCAGTTGTTTCGATTGGCGCCTCCAAGCGTCATATACTTTTCTCCCAAGGCTTTCTTATCGTCGTTTATTGACCACAACACATTTACTCCCTTTTCATTTATCGCCAGCACACTCCTTTCTTCCTCAAAGTCTTCCGCTTGTACAAACCAAACATCAGCCATAACATAGCAAGCGTAAAAAGCGCAAATGCAAGTTATTGTCAAACAAAGCAAGATTGTGTGTTTCATTTTTCTCACCTTCCCTTTTCACTTTTCACCTTCCCCCATGTTACCGCCAGTTTGTTGACTGGTTCGACAGCCCTGACGTTTTTGCCGGTGACTGCTATCTCGTTAAACATCGGCGAAGCGCCGGCTGCGCCAAGACCTATCCTGCCCTTCGGCTTTTCATCCATTTCATAAACATTTGTTTCGTTGAGATTCTTACCTTCCGGGTCAGAACTGCCGGATAAAGTAATCTCCTTCCCTTTGATTTTGATTCTGATATTGTACCAGCTATTCATTTCCAGCGGTTTCTTGACTGGTACACCGGGCACGATATCAACCCCCCAAGCGCCGCCTTTCGATGAGATGGGTGTAAATTGGAACATGCGCCATTGGCTATTTCCAACACCTGCTCCCGCCGACCATACCAGATCTTCATCCTCGTAGGCGTATACGAC
>SDBU01006515.1_pt1 | contig 13707 bp, 11 predicted proteins | sample 2277071 | NCBI WGS metagenome assembly SDBU01 (sample SAMN10397929, study PRJNA504765) | marine sediment metagenome | isolation source: marine sediment core GS08_GC12, 126 cmbsf | place: Arctic Ocean: Gakkel Ridge, Loki's castle | collected 2008
GGCTCTTCTCATCGAGCACACCTTCATCAAGCGCTACCGGCCGCGGTTCAACGTGCTGATGCGCGATGACAAGTCCTACCCCTACATCGCGATAAGCGTCGACGAGGAGTATCCGCGCGTCTACTTTACTCGCGAGCGACACAGGCCGCGGCGGCTCTACTTCGGCCCGTTCTCGGGCGTGCGCAGAGTGAGAAAGACGCTGGACGTCCTGGCGAAGGCCTTCAAGTTCAGAACCTGCGAGGGAGAAAAACCCGGCCGCGCATCGGGCAGCCCCTGCCTCGACTTCTACATCAAGCGTTGTTCGGCGCCGTGTATCGACGAGATCTCGAAGGACGAGTACAGGCGCAGCATCAATGCAATCATCGGTTTCCTGTCGGGCAAGCACAATCAGGTCCTTAAAGAGCTGGAGGCTCGTATGCAGAGCGCCGCTGAAGCACAGAACTTTGAGCAGGCCGCGACAGAGCGTGACCGCCTCGAGGGAGTGCGATCTCTGTTCAGTAAAGAGCGCGTGGTGCGCAGGACCGCGGACAGTGTCGATTTCATAGCAGTTGCCGCCGAGGACGCCGATGCAAATGCACAGGTTTTACAGGTCCGCGACGGCGTCATAGCTGACCGTCACAGTTTCTATCTGCAAAACAAGGCAATAAAAGATGTCTCTGATGTCGTTGAGGAGTTTGCGGTTCAGTACTACTCGAACGCCATCTCGATTCCGCCAAAGATCATCTTGCAAAAAGACGTCTCAATTTCTGAGGCTCTGGAAGAGGCACTTTCGGAGAGGAGGCAGAAAAAGGTCAGGATCGTCCATGCCGAGCGTGGCGAAAAGAGGCGAGTTATTGAGATGGCCGAGCGCAACGCACATCTTGCACTGTCGCAGGACAAGCTGAAGGCCGAGCACAGGCATCAGAGAAGAGCCGCCGGCCTTGGAGCGCTGAAGGAAGCTCTCGATCTTGACACCTATCCGATACGCATTGAGTGCTTCGACGTCTCCAACTTGGGCTCAGCGAACAAGGTCGCATCGATGGTGGTCTTTGAGGGCGGGGAGCCGAACAAGGATCACTATCGCCACTTCAATATTCGCACGGTAAAAGGCCAGGATGACTTTGCCTCGATCTCAGAGGTTCTGGGCAGGCGGCTCGCCAGGTTCGAAGATGCGCATCTGCTCTCCCCCTACGATGAAGACCGGGATGAGAGCTTCGCCGCGCAACCGGACGTGATCGTTATTGACGGGGGCAAGGGGCAACTGTCAAGCGGCATCGGGGCGCTGCGGGGCTTTCGCGAGCGTGGAGTCTGCATCATCAGCCTTGCAAAGCAGATCGAGGAAGTATTTCTCCCGTCGGGATCGACTCCGCTGCTTTTGTCACGTGACTCTCCGGGGCTACTGCTTCTGCAAGGGCTGCGAGACGAGGCACACCGGTTCGCGATCACACACCACCGTGGGCAGCGGAAGAAAGCGATGACGGCATCGATATTCGACGAGCTGCCCGGCGTGGGGCCGGCGAGGAAGCAGTTGCTTCTAAAGCACTTCGGCTCGCCACAGGCGTTCACTCAAGCAACGCTTGACGAGATGGAAGCGGTACCGGGCCTGCCGGAAAAAGTTGCTCGCGACATATACAGCAGACTGAACAAAACCGGATAGTCGTCCAGGTTCGGCAGTCCGTGAGACGTCGACACATATATATGAGGACGTTTGTCACAATGTTTTTCGGTCTTTGCGTAAAAAACAGATTACTTTTGGACGAGCGAGTACACATGTTCGACCCCATCTACCGTTGGGCTGATAGATTGCCCTCTCAGCCCAAACTGGTGGGCATTAACCGATTCGCCCTCAAACCCTAGGAGTGATTCACGAATGTCTGTAAAGGCCGCAATCAACGGATTTGGCCGTATTGGACGTAACGTCCTTCGTGCCACATATGAACAGAATGCCGATATCGAATGGGTCGCGGTAAACGACCTGGTGGATACGGAGACGCTTGCGCACCTGCTCAAGTACGACTCCACATTCGGTCGTTTTCCCGCCGAAGTCTCGGCAGGTAAGAACTCGATCAAGGTGGGTGACAGCGAAGTCCAGATCCTTTCCGAGAGGGATCCTGCCGATCTACCGTGGTCAGACCTTGGCGTCGATGTTGTGGTCGAGTCAACCGGGCTCTTCACGAAGCGCGAGGGTGCCGAGAAGCATCTCAAAGCGGGGGCCAGCAAGGTGATAATCAGTGCACCCGCGAAAGATCCGGACGTAACACTCGTGCTCGGCGTTAACGATGGCGAGTACGACCCGGAAAAGCACAACATCATCTCGAACGCCTCCTGTACCACCAACTGTCTGGGGCCGATTGTGAAAATCCTGCACGATGAGATTGGGATAAAGCACGGTGCCATGACCACCATCCACGCCTACACCGCCGACCAGCGCCTGCAGGATCTTCCTCACAAGGATCTGCGTCGTGCACGGGCAGCGGCGGTATCGCTCATTCCCACCTCAACCGGTGCGGCGAAAGCGATCGGCTTGGTGATGCCGGAGATGCAGGGAAAGCTGAACGGAATCGCAGTACGCGCCCCGGTGGCTGACGGCTCGGTTGTTGACCTTGTCTGCGAGGTCGAGAAGTCGACCAGTGCGGAAGAGATAAACGCCATGTTCAAGGAGAAGGCCGATTCCGGTCATCTGAAGGGCATCCTTGCCTACGTTGAGGATCCCATAGTCTCGGTTGACGTGATCGGCTCGAGCTACAGCTCACTGCTTGACTCTCAACTGACGATGGTGATGGGCGGTACGCAGGTGAAGCTTATTTCCTGGTACGACAACGAGTTCGGCTACTCGTCCAGGGTGGTCGACTTGGTTCAGCGCGTGTGAAGAGATCCGTTCGCGATCTTGACGTATCCGGCAAGCGGGTGCTTGTCCGGGTTGACTTCAACGTACCTCTGGAAAACACAGGAGGGGAAGTTCGGGTTGCCGACGACCAGCGGATCCGGGCGGCGCTACCGACGATCAAGCTTCTGATGAGCAGGGGAGCCAGGATTATCTTGGTTTCTCACCTCGGACGGCCGAAGGACAGGGAGCCGGAGTTGTCGATGGCTCCGGTCTCGGCGCATCTGGCGGAGTTGCTCGGCGATGCGGTTGTCCGGCAGGCACCGGCGGTTGTCGGCGAGGAGGTCGAGAAGATGGCCGCCGATCTGGAGCCGGGGCAGATACTCGTGCTGGAAAACAGTCGCTTCGAGCCGGGTGAGAAGAAGAACGACCCCGAGCTGGCGGCCAAGCTTGCCTCCCTTGCCGACGTTTACGTGGACGATGCATTCGGAGCCGCACACAGGGCACATGCGACGACGGTCGGCGTGGCCGGCGACCTGCCCTCGGCAGCCGGCCTTCTCATGCAGAACGAGCTCGATCAACTGGAGGGGCTGTTGAAAGACCCGAAGAGCCCGTTTGTAGTTGTCTTGGGCGGCGCCAAGGTGACCGACAAGGTGGGGTTGATCAAACGCTTTATGGGATTTGCCGATGCCATACTGGTCGGTGGCGCGATGTGTTTCAGCTTCTTCAAGGCACAGGGCCATTCGACAGGCGACTCGCTGGTAGAGGAGGAGGGTGTCGAGCTGGCCAAGTTAGTGCTTGAAGACGCCGGGAGTGGCAACTGCAGGCTGGAGCTTCCCACCGATCTTGTGATAGGCGACAGTTTCAGCAAGGATGCGCAACACAGAGTCGAGGACTCGGTGGACGTGCCCGACGGGTGGATGGGACTTGATATAGGGCCGAACACGTCGGATGCGTACTGCGATCAGATCTCCGCTGCGGCAACCGTGTTCTGGAATGGCCCGATGGGAGCCTTCGAGCTGGATCCGTTCGCATCAGGCACCGAGGCGGTGGCCCACGCGGTGGCCAAGGCGGACGCGACCACCGTCGTTGGCGGCGGTGACTCGGCTGCAGCGCTGGCAAAGTATGGTTTGGCCGGAAGCGTGAGCCACCTATCTACAGGCGGTGGCGCGTCACTGGAACTTTTGGAAGGAAAAAAACTGCTCGGAGTGGAGGCCTTGGATGATGTCTGAAAAAAGAAAATCGCGGCGACCATACTTTGCCGCCAACTGGAAGATGCACAAGACCCGGCCGCAGGCCGAGCAGTACTTCAAGGTGCTGATACCGCTCGTCAAAGACGTTGAGTCCGAGGTCGTGGTCTGCCCGCCGTTCACAGCACTGGTCACCGCTGTCGAGGCTGCCAGCGGATCACCGGTGAAGATCGCAGCTCAGAACATGCATGAGAAAGAAAAGGGTGCCTTTACCGGTGAAGTCTCCGCTCCGATGCTGGCCGAACTGGGTGTAGACGCGGTTGTTCTCGGTCACTCAGAGCGTCGCCAGCACTTCCATGAGCTGGACAGCTCGCTGCGGTTCAAGTTGCCCGTCGCGCTGGATGCAGGTCTCGAGCCGATCCTCTGCGTCGGTGAGACCGAGTCCGAGCGCGAGGCGGGCGATACCCAGCGGAAGCTCCGCCAGCAAGTTCAGGATGATCTGGCCGATGTTCCCGACGAACGCCTGTCGGATATCGTGATCGCCTACGAGCCGATATGGGCGATCGGTACCGGCCAGACGGCCTCTCCGCATGATGCGCAGGAGGCCGTGTCGTTTGTCCGTGCGCTGGTAGCCGATCGGGATGAGGCTCAAGCCAAGCGTGTGAGGATTCTCTATGGCGGCAGCGTCAAGCCCGACAATGTAGCGGAGCTGATGGCGCAAGAAGACGTCGACGGCGCACTGGTCGGCGGTGCCGGTCTCGACCCCGAGAGTTTTGCGGCGATTGCAGCAGCGGCGAAATGACGCGTATTCCAGCCGGATCATCCGAGGACGAGCTTCCCGTCTCGTCCCTGGCGCTGGTCGTTCTCGATGGCTGGGGCATTGCGCCCCCCGGGCCCGGAAATGCGATCTCGCTGGCCGATACTCCGGTATTCGAAGAACTGTGGGATACCTATCCACACACGCAGCTTGATGCCAGTGGCTTGAGCGCCGGCCTTCCCAAGGGCCAGATGGGCAACTCCGAAGTCGGCCACCTCAACCTGGGTGCCGGCGCGGTAGTGAAGCAGGATCTCGTACGTATTGACGACGCCGTCAGCGACGGCAGCTTTTTTGAAAACAGTGCACTGGTGCATGCCTGCGACCGGGGGAAAGAGGTTGGGCGGCTGCATCTGCTCGGTCTGGTCTCGGACGGCGGCGTGCACTCTGGCTGGGAGCACATCAAAGCGCTCATCGAGCTTGCCTCACGCAGGCAGGTGCCGGATCTGGTGGTCCACGCATTCACCGATGGTCGCGACACGCTGCCCAAGTCCAGTGTCGGGTACTTGGAGAAGGTCGATGACTGGCTCGCAGCGGCGGACGGCTGTGAGCGAACACGGATCGGCAGCGTCATGGGCCGCTACTACGCGATGGATAGGGACAAGCGCTGGCAGCGTACAAAGAAGGCCTACGATGCGCTCGTCTGGGGCGAAGGCCTGCACACCGATACTGCGGAGGTCGCGGCAAGGGAGTCGTACGAGCGCGGCGAGACGGATGAGTTCATCGAGCCAACGCTGGTCGGCGATGAGGCACGTATCAGAGACGGCGACGTGGTGATCTTTTTCAACTTCAGGCCGGACCGGGCCCGCCAGTTGACCAGGGCGCTGGGGGAGAGGGAGTTCGACGAGTTCGACCGCGGCGAGGCGCCGGAGGTTCATGAAACAACGATGACCGAGTATCAGGGTGGCTGGTCCTATCCGATTGCCTTCGCACCCAAAGAGCCCGGCTCCGTGATCGCTGAATTGATCGCCGAACGTGGGGAGAAACAGCTTCATGTAGCCGAGACAGAGAAGTACGCGCACGTGACGTATTTTTTCAACGGTGGGTGTGAAAAGGAGTTTGAGGGTGAGGATCGCTATCTGGCGCCATCACCGCAGGATGTGCCGACCTACGACAAGAAGCCCGAGATGAGCGCGAGACAGGTGGCCGATGGTTTTATCGACAGGTGGAGCAAGGACGATTACCGTTTTGGCGTCATCAACTTCGCCAACTCTGACATGGTCGGCCACACCGGTGTGATCGAGGCTGCGGTCATAGCGATTGAGACCGTGGACTCATGTCTTGGGGACGTGATCGACACGGTGCATGAAAAGGGCGGAGTCTGCATCATCACTGCCGATCATGGAAATGCCGACAACATGCTGGAGCCGGACGGGTCACCGAACACAATTCACTCGACCAACCCGGTTCCCTTTATTGTGACGGTCAAGGGGATCGAGCTTGATGACGGCGGCGTACTTGCAGATGTCATTCCCACAGCGCTCGATCTCATGGGGATTGAACAGCCGGGCGCGATGACCGGCAAGTCGTTGAAGAAGTGAATTGTGGCCGCAAGGCTCAACATCAACAAAGAAAAGAAGAAGCTCGTCCAGGAGCTGCGAAGTCTGGCACCGAAGCAGGCCGACCCCAATCCAATCATCAAGACAGAGCTTCCGTTTTACGGCGTAAAGGTCGGTGAGCTGCGCAAGCTGGCCGGGCAGTGGGTTCGTGAGCACAAAGAGACGAATGCCGGGGAAGTCCTGGATCTCTGTGATGCGCTTTGGAACGAGAAGGTGCGCGAGGAGATGGTTCTGGCCAGTGTCATCTTGCAGCGCCACGGGGGAGCGCGCGACGAGATAACACCGGATCTCATCGACTCCTGGCGACCGCTGCTCGACAACTGGGAGACAACCGACCAGTTCGGTCAGGCGGTGATCGGCCTGTGGGTTGCCGACGATCCTCGTGGACGCTTCAAAGAGTTATCTCGACTTGTACGTGATAAGCACCCGTGGAGCAGACGGCTCGGGTTGGTCGGGTGTGTGGGGATTGCACGCAGTGACTCCGCTGAGCAGTACTGGCCGAAGGTCAGCAAGCTGATCCTCAAACTGGCCGATGACCGTGAGGCTGCGATACCGAAGTCGATCTCCTGGGTGCTCCGCACAAACCTGCGAAGCTGTCGCGACCAGGTCGCGAAGTTCATAGATGAGTACAGCGACGAGCTGCCGGCAATCGCGGTGCGCGAGGTGCGCAACAAGCTGAAGAGTGGGAAGAAGGCCGCCCCGAAGTGCTAAAGCTTTCTTTAGCGGACCCGCACCGACTTCTTGGCCATCTTCAGCCAGTTACCGGCGTTGTGCTGTCGTTGGCACTAGATTGACTCGCGAGTCAATACAATATGGATTAGCAGAATACTCGGTATTCAGGCCGCCAAGCTTTGCCGGCTCCAACCAAGACTTATACGGAGGCACATCTATGCAGAATGGAACTGGTCGTGAAGTTGTAATAGTGGAGGCTGCTCGCGTCCCGATCGGCCGCGGACACCCGGAGAAGGGTTACTACAAGGACACTCATCCCAACGCCCTTATGGCAGGATGTCTCAACGGCCTTATCGAGCGCGCCGGCATCGACCCGAAAGAGATCGAGGATTTTATCTGCGGCTGCGTTCAGCAGATCGGTGAACAGAGCTTCAATATTGGTCGCAACGCCTGGTTGCAGGCGGGTCTGCCGATGGAGACTCCGGCCACGACGGTCGATCGCCAGTGCGGCTCGTCGCAGCAGGCGGTCAACTTCGCCGCAACGTTGATCGCAGCGGGCGTTCATGATGTTGTTATCGGTGGCGGCGTCGAGTCCATGGGGCGCATCCCAATGGGAATCGCGATGATGGATCAGGATATTGCCGCGAAACTGGGCGTGCCGTTCCCGCCGGAGCTGATGGAGAAGTACAACCTGGTTCCGCAGGGAATATCTGCGGAGATGATTGCCGACAAGTGGGAGATCCCACGCTCCGAGCTTGATGAGCTGAGTCTGCGCTCTCATCAGAATGCACATCAAGCCACCGAGGAAGGTCGCTTCGAGCGTGAGATCATTCCGACCGAGGCAGCGGTGAACGGCAATGTCGAAACCGTTGTCAAGGATCAGGGAATCCGACCGAATACGAGCCTGGAGAAACTCTCCGAGTTGAAGACCGTCTTCAAGGAAGACGGCAAGATCACCGCCGGAAACTCCAGCCAGATCTCCGATGGTGCTGCCGCGGTGCTGCTGATGACCAGGGAGAAGGCCGATGAGTTCGGACTCAAGCCGAGGGCCCGCGTGCTTGATCAAACCACCGTTGGAGTCGACCCGGTAATAATGCTGACCGGCCCGATTCCGGCGACAAACATACTGCTCGAGCGCACCGGCCTGAAGATGGACGACATCGACCTGATCGAGATCAACGAGGCATTCTCCTCGGTGGTCGCAGCTTGGCGCAGAGAGTTGGAGCCAGACATGGACAGGGTCAATGTAAACGGCGGCGCAATCGCGCTTGGCCATCCGCTCGGCTCAACCGGCGCGAGACTGATTACGACTCTGCTGCATGAGCTAGAGCGGCAGGACAAGGAGACCGGCCTTGTGGTCATGTGCTGTGGCGGCGGCCTCGGCACTGGCACGGTAATCCAGCGCGTCTAACTTTGACTACTTTGACTTTGGGGTCAGGTCGTGCAATGACACACTTTGGGGTCAGGTCGACTTTGGGGTCAGGTCGTGCAATGACACACTTTGACTTTGGGGTCAGGTCGTGCAATGACACAATTTTCACGGGCCTTGAATCTGGGGGTTAGGTTGTGTCATTGCACGACCTGACCCCCGCTTATGACCCCCGCTTACTAACCGGGCAGCCGCCCGCCTATAAACTGGGCTGCGCCTGCGAGTCTCTGCCTGATGTCGGTGAACCCTCTACCGGCGAGCGCATCGGGAAGCTCGGACTGGTCAAACATGTTGAGGCCGCTTATATTCCCGACCTCCGACTCGATTCTCTTGAGCGGTTGTGTATTACTTTTCACCGCAACAAGCAGTGCTATTCGCCCTTCAGGCGCCAGGACGTCGACTATCTCGTCGAGTGTTTTCATAGGTTCCGGGAAGAGATGTAATGCTGCGAAGCAGCACACAGCGTCGAAGCTTTGCTTTTTAAAGGGCAGTTCCGATGCGCTCGCTCGCACGAAGGCAAGGTTGTCGTGGCCCTCATTCTCGTTCTCCTTGACCGCACGTTCGAGCATTGGCCGAGATACGTCCAGGCCGACTGCCAATCCTTTGGGGCCGACTACAGAAGCGAAGTTGCGCGAGAACTTACCGGTTCCACAGGCGATGTCCAGGACTCTGTCGCCGGGCTTCAGGGCCAAAAGCAAACGGGCAATATTATGCTCGTCTGCCATGCTCGGTCCGAACGCTCCCTTTGCAACTCGTCCCAGAACCGGTCGCCACCAGCGCTCGTAGATGAGCGTCAGTGGTTTGAAGAGCATCAGATCCTGACTCGGCCCGGTTGAGTTTGGATCGTCTTCCAGGAAATTGATATAGCCCGCGCTGTTAGAGGCCTGATCAAGAAGCCCGGGCTCAATCAGCTCGGCCAAGTCCTTACGTGTTGCGGTACTCAAAACCTAGCTCTTCCTTCGCGGGACTGGCACCCCTGAGCCCAGAGAGGGCATTACTTGTTCACCTTCCTGGATAGGGCCCTGTCTTTCACCCTCTCTTGTCAGCTGCTCCAACCTGGAGATCTCGCGTTCGGCCTCCGCTCTGGCCGGGTGTCCTTCGGGGAGGTTGTCGATCAGGCGCAATACGCGTTCCCGTACCTGCTGTGAAAAATGCGGTGTAGCCGCACCGGTTATCGCGCCAATATCCTCAACTGTGGGCTCGTTGCTCGGGTCTTGATTTTTCGATTGGCCTGCTTCGCTCATCACTGTACCGTTTTGGTATTGGGTGCCGGTTTCACCTTTTCTATCTCGGTAAGACTGTCGATCTGCGCCTGCACAGATACACTGATCGTGCTTTCGTTGCCCATGATCCAGGAGTGATTGTAAACGCCGCGACTTGGGTCGGTCTCGTATCCGGGCTGAATGTCCAGCAGGTACTTGCGGTCCGGTTCCGGGAGCTTTGAGGAGCGGTCGATGAGCAGCAGCGGCCCGTACTTTCCGCTCGCGGCAAAGGGTGCCGATGCGGCTGCATCAAGTGGGCGCGACGCATTGACAAACACAAGCCCATGTCCGGGATCGACAACGCCCCAACCGAAGTCCTGCGCCTGAAAGCGTGCAAATGCAATAGCGCTCTCGACCGCCGTGTCTTCGGCTATCCGTTGCACTTGCCCCAGCTTTTGTAGCTCAACAACGACATCTTCCGATATCAGCTTCTTGGGACCCAGCACGTAGATATTGGGCTGCTTGTGCAGTGAGAGCGCCTGGCTGGTGTCGGCCGGTATCTTGTTCTTCTGAACAAAGAGCACGGGGTCACCGCTTTTGGCTGCCCAAGCCGCTGCGGGCAAAGCGTAGGAGACCGACCTGGATGAGACGATCACGACGTTCTTGCTGTACTCGCCGTTGATTCGGGCCAAAAGCCTGTCGATCGATGCGGCCACAGCGTACGGGGTTCTGCCTCGCACATTTCGTCGCCTGAGCTTTCCTGGAACGATGGTATTGCCTACTCGGATAGCTTTGACCTTGCGCCGGCCCTTGCCGATCTTCACTCCGGTTGGTTGGAGTGACTTGGCGGCTTCTACCGTTTCCTTCGGAGCCGCTTTGTCGTCAGAAAGGAGGATGGGAGCGCTCAGGGGCTTGCGAACCAGGGCTGAAGCTGCCACACCGGCTCGCCAATCGTTTCTGTCAACGAAGATCAGCGCTCCTGGCCTCTGGTCTTTATCGAGAGAGGGGTAGACGATACGGGCGGCGAACGCTGCGTCCTGGATTGCGTTTTTTCCAGGCACGCGGGTTGAGTTCTTGGTTGCAAGCAGGGGGTAGGGGCGTGCCGATTCAACCTTCTTGTCTTTCTTCTTCGTCTTCGATGTCGTTGTCTTAGACTTCGATCCGTTTTTGTCATCCACGTTGAGCGGGTCGAAGCCGTCGTCAGAGCCACCGCAGCCGATCAAGGCTCCCGCGAGCATGAGGGGCAGAAGCATTGCCGATATTCGAACGATGCGATGTATGTTCATGTTCAACACGATATCCAAGATTGAGGCAGGCGAGCAGTCGCTACTGCCCTCTTTGCATAGAGCAGTGCCTGCAGAATGTTGTCATCTGCTGTTCAAAACACGGTAATATCGTAAGTGCCGTCCGGTTGATTGACTTGTCAATCAAGCCGAAATTCAACCGCTTCTCGAAAGGTAGGGAGTGCGACCCATGGATTTCAAGCTCACTGATGAACAGCTCGAGTACAAGGACTACTGTCACAGATTCGCACGTGACGTGATCAGGCCGGTTGCGGCCAAGCACGACCGGGAAGAGTCAGTTCCCTGGGACGTGATGAAAGAGGCGCGCAAGTGGGATCTCAACACCCTGGATCACATCCAGAGGGTTGCAACGGATTCCGATGGGCTGATGAACTCGATCAACGCGGAGGAGATGCATTGGGGCTGTGCCGGGATTGCACTTGCAGTTGGTGCAAGCGGCCTGGCTGCGGCCGGGATTGCATCGGCGGGTACGCCCGAACAGGTTATGAAGTGGGTGCCGGAGTGCTACGGAGCAGGAGATGAGATAAAGACCGGTGCATACGCCGTGACCGAGGCGCAAGCAGGGTCAGACGTTAAATCTCTTCGGACGACTGCGGTCAAGGACGGTGATGACTGGATATTGAACGGCACCAAAGTATTTATCTCAAACGGAGGCATTGCAGACGTCACGGTAATCGTCGCGACCGTTGACCCGGAGCTCGGGCACAGAGGTCAGGCATCTTTCGTTGTGCCCAAGGGTGCCGAGGGGTTCAGCCAGGGGAAAAAGGAATCGAAACTTGGAATTCGTGCGTCGCAAACGACCGAAGTCATAATGGAGGATTGCCGTATCACAGGCGACCTGCTTCTCGGCGGAGATGAGAAGCTACAGAAGAAGCTGGAGCGCGGCAGGTCGGGAGCACCGAGCCGCTCTTCGGGAGCACTGGCGACTTTTGAGATGACGCGCCCGATAGTGGGTGCCTCGGCGTTGGGTATAGCCAGAGCTGCCTACGAGTGGACGATGGAGTATCTGATGGATCGCGAGGAGGAGGGGAATCCCGCGCTTCAGACCCAGCACATCCAGCAGGTGCTCGCCGATGTTGCAACCGAGATAGACGCGGCACGATTGCTCGTGTATCGCGCATCCTGGATGGCTCGCAACGGCATGCCGATGTCCAGTGGCCAAGGGTCTATGTCAAAGCTAAAAGGTGGCGACGTGGCAATGTGGGCAACGACCAGGTTGATGGACTTGGTGGGGCCGGAGGCACAGTCGATGGATTGCCCGCTGGAGAAGTGGTTCCGCGATGCCAAGGTCTACCAGATCTTTGAGGGCACGGCCCAAATACAGCGACTTGTGATTGCGCGCCTGCAGACGGCCGAGTTCAAGGAGAGGCTCGATGAGGCCAAAAACGCAGTCGACACGGCCGAGAAGGAAGCGGAGAAGAAGGCCGACAAGAAGTCCGAGAAGCAGACTGCCTAGCGCCGCTTAATCAACTGATTCTTAGCCTCTATCTCGTTTCGAGTAGGAGGCAGCCCGCTTGACTCGGGCTCACGGAATCCGTTGCTTAATCTCTTTCGCTTCGTTGCCGTCGTGGCAGTGTCGGGCGGTTGCAGCAGCAGCTCCCACGTCTGCCTGTCCATCTCTCCCGTTGACTCAAGGCCGTGCGCCTCCTGGAAGGTCATCACAGCTTCCAATGTTTTGTTTTTGAAGTAGCCCGTACGCTTGACCTCGTGGCCCCACTCCCGCAACTGGCCCTGCAGCCAGTAAACGGGGTCGCCCTTGCTTCCCTTCTTCAACTTCGGGTAGCGAGGCTCTTTCGGAACGAACAGACTCTCATCCAGGGGATTTGCCAGCACGGACCACTGCCAGCGGAATGCATGCTGCATGCTCCAGTAGCTCGTTCCAATTGCGCCGTACTCTGCCGAGAGGCGCCGGAAGGCTTTGAGCTCGCCACGACTCTCCTTCAGCCACAGTCCAGCGGTCGGAGCTATTTTCGCGTCGTAGATGCTGTTCCATTTGAAGGTTGTACTCATTGCACGGCTGACCTTTGTTCCAATTGCGCGCCAATAGACCTGTGGCAGGTTGAACTGGGCACCGTAAGGTGGCTCCAGGAAGGCAGAGTAGGGAAAGGAGCGGTGGTAGTTAACGTAGGGGAAGCTTGAAAGCCCTATGGGAAAAGAGGGCCCAACCCTTTTTCGCAGTGACTTCATATAGCGCCTCGCCGCCTTGTACTTGCCACGCCTTTCAAAATGGATCTCGGCGTTAACGATGAAACAGTCCGCGCCTTTCTTGATCGCCCGGGCCGCCACTCTTGCTTCGCGCAAGTATCTTCTTCCATAGACAAACTGCCAGGCGCATACCTTCATGCCCGCTTTTTTTAATCCCGGCAGTACCTTGTCGAACTGTTTCCAGTACGTCGTACCGTCGCCAGACTTAACGAACACCGTGTCAAACCCAAACCGTTTAGCTTTCTCGGCAATACGTTTTGCACTGCCACCCGCCTTACTAACCATCCAGACCCACTGAGCCTCGGCTTCAAACGGGCTGTCATCCGGCGCTTGACCTGGATCTGCCGGTGGCGGTGTGTGGTTCACCGGAGGCTCTGTGTTGCTGGGGGCGCCACCGCCGGCCGCGCTGGCAATGCCGACGTGCATCCATAGAATGAACGTAAAAACAAGTCCCAGTTGTTTCAGAGTGCGAGTCAACTCATTCATAAATAATCGGTGTGATCGATCGGTTATCTAATAAACACACAGT
>SDBU01006516.1_pt1 | contig 13702 bp, 29 predicted proteins | sample 2277071 | NCBI WGS metagenome assembly SDBU01 (sample SAMN10397929, study PRJNA504765) | marine sediment metagenome | isolation source: marine sediment core GS08_GC12, 126 cmbsf | place: Arctic Ocean: Gakkel Ridge, Loki's castle | collected 2008
TCGCGGTGCACCGAGGCCCACATCGCGTTCCACATTCGGTCCAGGTGCACGGCGTATTCCTGGCGCACCACGGTCTGGCTCGATCCCGATTCGCTCCATCCGCAGGAGCATTCCCCGGTGGATGCCGATTCGATTCCGCGCTCGCCTGACCACGTCATGGTCAGCTTGTGACAGGGGACGGCCCGGCCTCGCGGTCGCACCATCGGATTTGGGCCTGCGAGGATCTGCACGGGATCAACCATGGTCCACATCGTCCCCCACCCGAACGGGGGCGTAGTCGTGGTGTTGCTTGAAGGCGTCGAACACCTGCTCCACCGAGAGGATATCGGCCTCCACGAGTAGCTCGACCAGTTTACCGAGGGAGGCGTTGCGATCCACGAATGTGGCGACATCCTCCGTGACCTCGCGGTCGCCGTAGTCACAGTCGCGGCTCGAGGTGTAGGTGATCTCGACCGCCATCAGAGTTGCTCGCCAGTCACGCTATTCTCCATCCCGCTTTATCCGCGACAGCCTCCCACATTTCCCGCGACACGTAGACAGTTCCGGTATGACCGTTCACGTCTAGCAGAAGTCCTGCCTCACCTGAATCCATGCCCGCGAAGCTGAACCCAACCGAGTTCGCCCCACCCAGCGAAGGTCCGTGGTCCTCGAGCGCTGAGGCGAGGTCGTGACCCCGCCCATGGATCCCGCGCATATTCTCGGTGTGGGCCAGCGAATTGGACTCGTCCTCGTAGAATGCCTCGATCTCCGTCAACATCTCGCCCATCAGTTCACGCAATCGTTTGGCTATTTCCGCGATGGTCATCACTTCTTCTTCCTCTTTCTGAATACGAATGTCGCGGTGATGCTCAGGACGTGATTGCCGTCCGCATCTTTGCCGGCGTTGATCTCGCCGTCCATTTCGGCGACACCGTAGCGGGTATGGTTGAAGACGAAGTGCTCCTTCGTGAAGGGGTCGACCATGAGGATGATCCGTTCATCAGACTTCAACTCTTCGCTCATTGGACTCCTTCACGATATCCTGGCACAGGTCGACACACTCGTCGCAGATGTAGACGGACGGCCCCGCGACGATAGTCTTGACCTCGTTCTTGAACTTACCGCAAAACGAGCAAGACAGCACCTTGCCTGCGGGATCAATCGCCTTCGTATCCTTGACACCTTGGCGCTCGTTGAGACGCTTCAGCGCGGTGAAGGACGATCGGTATTCCTCATCGGCCTTTTGGAGCTGGCCGATCCGCGCGAGCATCTTCTCGTCGGAGAAGATGCAGTCGAAGGCGGCCTGGTCCAATCCGAACAACGCGCCGAATTGGTTGAGCCAATGCTGGAGAACCCACTCCTTGACCACGGCTGGAACAGAATCGTCTGCGGCCATGACGGTGCATTTGCGCAGCCCATCAGCGACGCGACAGATGTCCTCTGCCTTATCGAGGATCTTGTTGGCTTGCTCGAGTTCGCCGCGCATGTTGAGGCGTTCATTGCGACCGAACTTGAGCGCCTTGTCCCAGATCTTCCGGGGCGTCATGTCGCTCGTGTCGAGTTTGTTGAACGCCTTACGCTCCCGCTTGTGCTGCGCCTGGTCGCTGTAGAGCCACATCATCGCTCCGATGGCACCCATGCCGACGGCGAGCCCTAGGAGGGGATGATTAGTTTCTTGTTTAGCTCCCATTATCCTCCGATTCTAGCTTTCAGCTCGAGCTTCTCTTGGTCGAGGATTTCCTGGCACAAGACGACGCATTCGTTGCAGATGTATACGGCCGGCCCGGACACGACCCGTACGCCATCTTGTTTTGACTTTCCGCAAAACGAACAGGATAGATCGATCACCTCGACGTGGCGTGGACCTTTGGGAAGGCTGAGCCCGTAGAGTCCGACCTCCCACCCGAAATCGGTGATCATGTATTTGGGGTGTTCAGCCTTTTCGATGAGCCCCTCTTCGAGCGCCGGGAAGCCGAGAACAGAGTTTCTCCACCGCCGCATGTCGTTTTCCACATGACTGATGAGGGCATCTCGAAGAGCATGGCTCAGGTGGTCCCAGACTTCTTTCGGGGTCGACATTAGCCTTCGGCCACTGGGGCCGGCTCGTCGGTGTCGTCGATGGACGTACGCACTTCGCGGTTTTCGCTGCCGAGCCTGTTTTCGCGTAGATCGTAGGCGTACTTGAGTGCTTCAGAGTGGGATGTATTCTCGGGCAAAAGGCCGATCGTCTCGACAAGCTCGTGATAATCCCTTTGCATATTCAAGAGGGCCTGACGATCCTCGCGCCCCCTCTTTCGGAGCTTGAGCATTGCGGTGGTGATGTCCTCCTTCGAATGGAGACTCATCACGCCTTTTAATTCGTTGTAGACAGTCATTGTGCTTGCCCTTCAGTCTTCGCCGAGACTCGATGCTCTCTCCTGTGCGACCGACGCGACGAACACGGTCAGCATAGTGTAGGTGATGATGAGGTTGTCCATCGCGTCGAAGGTGTCATCGAATGACTTGTGGGCCATGCCGACAATCTCCCCATTGTCCGCGCGAATTTTCCAGCGAATCCTCTCATCCGCGTCCCCTTCGAAGTAGACGTTTCCGGCCGCAGGCTTTCCGTCCGCCCGCGCGACGCCGGCTACGAAGATACTCATCAACGCGTGGTTGATGAACAGGTTCTGCTTGGAGTTGTGGTCGCTTGAGAACCCCTCGTGGCATGCGTGCATAACGATGCGCTTTGAGCTGTGAGGCGCCGCTGCTGGTGCGCCGGATTCATCGTCCTCGAAGATGTGCCAGCGGTGCTCCTCGGCTTTGTCTCTGTAGAACTCGACGGTACTCATTTTGTTGTCCTGCCTTTTTCGAACTCTTGGAGGGAACCGCTTTTCTTCGGCCCCACCGAGGTTACGGGTTTGAGGGTTCCGCCCTTCAAAAACTGGCGGTCATTTTTCTCGATGACGAATGGAGCGCCGGTCGGAGCCTTCGGCTTCTCGACGGGCTCCTTCGGCCCAGCAGTGACGTCGACAGACCTGGGCTCGCCGAAATCTACCGGCTCTGGAGCACCTCGAGCGGCCAGGGCGAGCATTGCCCCCATGACGGACGCGGGCCTGTCACGCCACTCCTCAGCATTCCAGTAGCCAATCTCGTATCCCTCGGCGTCGACTACGAGCACGTAGGCCCCGGCCCCGACAGCGCGGGAGCGCGATTCGATACGGACTCCGTTGTCGAGTACGAGCAATACGCTGCCGTCTTTATCGAGTTTTGTCCTGGGGAGGATCGGCTCGAGAGTGCGAGTTCTTCTATCCCCCACAGGTTGCCCCGATCGCCAGGAACAAAGCTGCAGCTCCGAACACAAAGCCGAGGTAGTAGTTGCCCCACCGGTCGGCGATGTACACCGGATTCAAATAGTCGATCAGCCGCATGCGTTCTCCTACGTGAGGAAGCCAGTCCGATAGAGCCTGGACCGGGGGAGGGTTCGTGGGTTTTCCGTGTTGAGCCTGTAGCTGAACCATTTTCCGAGCAACGCGTCGAATTCCTTGCGGGAGATCCCACAAGCGTCGGCCTGTTCGTCGCGGTATTCGGCGGTGAGCCACTCGAGGTTCGGATCCATCAACATGTTGTTGATGCGGACGAGAGCACGGTCGACGGTCTCCTTGTCCGCGCGAGACGTATCCACCGCCGTCGAGTTGATCCAATTGTTGTGGCACGCCTTGAGCATCCGCAGGTCAGCCTTCTCAACCTCCTCACGAGGCACCACGTAGTAGCTGATATTCTCGGGAAGCTCCTCCCAGATAATGGTGACGTACTTGAGCTTCTTCTTTTTCTTCTTGTCGGTCATTTTTCTCGCCGTCGGAAGGTGCGAAAGTTGAGGAACTTGCGGGACAGGAATGTCGCCAAAGTGTTGAGGTCGCGCTTCGGGTCGGAGAGGATAGCGACTCGCCCCTCGGGTGTCATCCCCCACAACCCGTCTTCCTGAGAGTTGAGCGTATCGCACTCTGCCTGGGCGTCCTCCCGCTTATCGAAGTTGGCAAACGAGTCCCCGCCGCGCATGCAGTCCCACTCCTCGGTCCCGTCGCCGTTGTCGCAGCGACTCACGACCCACTTGGAGTGTCCAACCATTCCCGCGCGCGCCATTACAGCCCGAGCCTTTGGCAGACGACGGCGGCGACCCCCTCGACGAACGCGAAGGAGATCAGCGCGGAAGTTTCACCATGGCGCCGGACGAATATCAGGGTCTTGATGGCAGCTTCCATTTTCTCTCCGGATTATCTGGGTCGCCGAGAAATACGATGCCTTCATCGGTGACAACGAGGAGGCAGCGCAGAGGCTGCCCGTCGATCACCACCTTGATGATGATGTTCGATGGAAGCTCGATTGTGGCTTGGGTAATACACTCGCGCAGGCAGTCCTCGTCCCGTTTTGCGACCTCCACTTCAAGAGTAGCAACGCCCATCGCTACCCGACATCGACGACAGGCGCGTCGCGGAATCCGATGTGCCCCGCGCTCTTGGGCACCACCTTGATTTCTATTTCAAGGAGAGGTTCCTCCTCCCATTCTTGTATGAGATCGTCTTTGTAGATAACACTGCCAACGTTGAATTCCACACGGCTCGCGTCGCACTTGAGCCGCGCGAAATCTCGCGCTACAGTCCTGTCATATTCCACGAGGCTCTTCGGTTTTTTCCACCCGCCCATCTTGAGCGTATGGGCACATTCGAAAGAGCAGCAGTTGAGCCTGAGCCCGTTGCCATGCTGATCGTGGACCTGGTCCATCCACGCCCGCCAGTCCCCGGCATCGCGCACGCCCCCCAGCATCATGAAGGACTGCCCACAGCCCGCACAGCTTTTCGCACGCAACGATTTCTTGACGGTGACTTTGTACTTTTTTTCCGAACCATCAGCACGAATGACGGTGACGAATTCGGTGACTTCTTTGCGCAGCTCAATCTTCATTTTGGGCTCGTTTCCTTCCTCGCTTGACCTGGCGAACCTTCGCGCCCCACCCACCAACGAATGCCTCGAATAGGAGCTGTCTCAGCATGGGCGAGGCAACGTGCGATTCGTAGCCCATGTCCCGCACCCACTCGTCGAACTCAGGCGGAAGCTCCGGACGCAGTGCCAGCTTGAGCCGCTTGCGAAGTTGACTGGGCATGCGGTCGAGCGCGGCCTGGGTAATCGGGATGACCTTTCCGGTTTCGTCAGCAGGCATATTAGTCCCAGTAGCTCAGGAATCCCCACCGGGTCCTGACGTTGCCTTGGCCGAACCTTTCGACCAGTTCGAGGAGTTCTTCTTTGTACTGCTCGAGCATCCATAGGATCTCATCTTCGTGCGAGACCTCGGTGAGATCCTGCGCGCAATTGTGCAGCCAGAACGCTCCACGATCGAACACCTCGTCGGCAAGGTTCGGTACGAGGCAGTCCCGAAAGAAGTCTTCGTCGGATCTGGCAAACTCAATTTCGAGCGGACTTTGTCCGTCTTCGTTGAGCTGGAGCAGGCGGTGACCATCGAGCATCTCGGTGAAGTCAGGTCGCCGCTCACGCCTGGATACTCTCCCCTTGAGCTTGATTCCGCATACAGAACAAAAGGAGTCTGCCTGACTGCTTCGAGCGCCGCTGTCCGGGCTCGGACATTCCGCAGGCTTTTTGCAGCGGTCGATTCTCTCAATTTTCTTGGGAGAGCGCACCTCGAAATACGGACCCAAGTAGAGCCTACGTTTGGAGCCCATTACGAAACCCGTAGGCTGACGAGATTCTCGTCGGTCAGGTTTCGGGTGCCGTGGTACACGAGCCCGATGCGCAGCTGGCCTAGGGCTGCAGGCATGTCGCTGACATTGCCGTCACAGTATTTGGCCTTCTTGCGCTCGGCATTCGTCGCAAAGATGCGGGCATGAGGCCTCCCACGGTCGATGTCATCGTCACGCTTGCCGCCGATACTCTGGACGAGCCGGAAGTTTTCGGGCTGCGCATCCCAGTCGATCCACGGAATCGACTTGGTGTATGCGTAGAAAATGAGATCGGGACACTGCGCAGCAATCTCGAGCCACGCGTGGTAGTAGGCCCGGCTGAAGAAGTCCCCGCTGTCGTGGATCCGTACATGGGTCGTCGCTCGCATACGCTTGACATCGTCGACGATCGCATCGCGGAATTTCGGCATAGTGAGCCGATTGATGTGGGACAGATTGCGCTCACGAGCACTCGTCGCCGCCGGCATCCCCATACGTCCCTGATCGGCGTAGCAGATGTCAGCGCACATCCCCGCGTAGGGACAGGTGTGCTGCCCGGACTCGGACTTGAGACGGGGGATGTTGAAACTGACGAACCTAGCAGGGGTGCCGAAGCGCTTCTGCCAGGCCTTCGCCGTCTTATTCATTTTCGCATTGCCGTCTGACCAGAAGAAATTTCGCATCGACTTTCTCAACTTCCTTGTACAAAAGGGTGGCTCGCACGAAAAAGGCCGCATGAAAATCTCCATGCGGCCCTGTGACTCAACGTCTCAACGGGTGCTGTCCTGTTTGGAAGCAGTGAGACGCGACGCTACTCGGGATAGTCGCATAGTCCGCCATTCCATGAACCGCCACCATCGGCGCAGATGGTCTCATTTCCACGGGGGTGATCGAAAAGCGCGACGTTGTCCATCGCACCCAAAAGTGTATTTTGGGCAGTGGTAGGGCCTTTGCCGATCCAAATGTTCGCATTCGTCTCCGGCATCTCGCCCGCACAATTATAGAACGCCTGCGGCTGAGCATCGATAAACGTACGCTGCACAGCCCCGTCCCACGTCACTGCAACATGATGCCACGTACTAACTCCGACATCGAGACCGGCATTCCAAGACGTGTTATTGTGACAGTGCAAGACGTTGTTGCTGCCCACCACGATTAGGTGTTGATAGGTTTCCGGATTACCATCGTCACCGCGGAAGAAAACATAAGCGCTCGTTTGCTCAGAATCAATTCTGACCCAGAATTCAATCGTATATCCGTCGACGAAATCAAATTCTGGCGAGGTGGGGATTTCCATGAAGCCACCATCCGCTTGGGCAAAATAGCCGGAGCCGTACCGGCCCTGGCCGATAGTCCCCTGCTCCATGAGTGTACCGTCGTGACCGTTTCCGGTCACATCGACAACTGACGGCCCTTCGCCTTCGAAGGTGTAAAAGGCAACTGCACCGTCGGGCACGCAGTCTTGCGCTGCACAAGGATCGCCATCGCCGTCGCCGTCACCGTCACCGTCACCGTCACCGTCACCGTCACCGTCACCATCGCCGTCACCATCGCCATCGCCATCGCCATCGCCGTCACCGTCACCGTCACCATCGCCGTCACCATCGCCATCGCCATCGCCATCGCCGTCACCATCACCATCCGAGTCAAGCGCGGTACTAACAAAGTCTACTTTGCAGCCGCAGAGCAGCGACGCACCAAGGAGGATCTCCAGGATTCGATTCATGATAGTCCGTTCGCAGTGGTCAGGGACGGCGCACGCAGGTGGTTGCGCGACGCCATCGGAAGGATGTTGGGATCTAGGTGCTGTCCCCGAGAGAGGACAGCACCCCCACCCCTGCCTTCGGTTTACTACTAGGACAGCACCCAGCACCGCACCGCCCTAATCGTCGTCGTCGTCATCGTCGTCGTCGTCGTCATCGTCGTCGTCATCGTCGTCGTCATCGTCATCGTCATCGTCATCGTCCGAATCGTCGTCCGAATCGTCGTCCGAATCGTCGTCGTCGTCGTCGCCCTCGCCGCTCGCCTCTCCGGCCTCATCATCATCGTCATCGTCGTCGTCCGCCGACCCGCTTTCGGCGGTCAGCTTTTCGAGCTTCTCGATGATGGTGTCGCGGAGCTTCGCTGACGCGTCAGCCTCGCTGCTCAATTCGAAGTAGAGGAACGCGGCGGGCGCCTTCTCCATGGTCTTGAGGAATCGAAGGAGCTTTTTGTACTCTTTCTGGTTCTCTTCGGAGACCCTTCCGTCCTTGGCCGCGGTTTTCAGGTTTTCGAGCGCCATTTTCGCTTCGATCTCGGCAACCTCCCGCTTCTTTGCTTCAAGACGCTCCTTTGCAGTGCGAACGACCCGCGCCTTTTTCTTCTTCTTCTTTTTCTCATCTTTCGATTTGCCCATTTTTATCCTTCTTCCTTGTTGTGCTCAAAAGGGGATGTCTCTATCGCTCGAAAAGCGGTAGATGTCAAGTTCCCGGAGTGGAACGTGAGTCAGGTCACTGATTATCTGCGGCTAGGACTCGCCTAGGGCGTCGCCCGGTTCCGACAGGGGAATGAGTCCCTCCAGGAACCCAAGCTCCTCCACGACCTCGAGCGCGCTCTGAGTCACCGCCGCGAAGATCTCCGCCTCGTGCTCCACACAGAAGTCACGCATCCGGTCCTCGTCGACGCCAAAATGCTCGGCCAATTCTCGCACGTCAACCGCTCGGGTTGCAACGTAACGCGGTGGCCCTTTGTCGTTTGCAGGATTCACAGGATTCCAAGGTGTCTAAATAGCTCGTGCTGGATCCGCCCAAAGCTGCACTCGGGCGTGACCATCTCTTCGGGCTGCTTCCATCCGGGATACCCCTCGAACGGGAAGCTCTCCATTTTTGGCGGTACCAGGATAATCCCCTCGACCTGAAAGAAGAATGTCTCGAATGCCTTCGAATAGTTCTTGGCGACGGGGATTATGCGAGCCCGATGATCGATGACGCACCCGGTCTCCTCGCGCAGCTCACGGGCTGCTGCGCGAGTCGGGAGTTCGCCAGGCTCTACTGCGCCTCCGGGGAGCCCCCAGTCGAGGGTGTCGTGTCCTCGGGAGACGGAGAGGATGGCGCCGTCGTCGGGTCGTCGTATGACGCTGCAGGCTGCTCGATTGCGCATGGGGGACTCTCCGCGCTTGGACGGCGGACGCTGATCCTCGATTCTACCTCGAGTCCTCCGAATCGTCGACCCGCCCTTCGCAAGAGTCGCTTCAACGACTTGTTGATGGGGTGCCCCAGTGTCACCTCGATTGCGACGTGGAACCTTGGCCAGATGCTGGCGATCAGCTTGCGCTGTCCAGGGCCGTTTTCACCGATCAGCACCATGACGTAATTGCGGCCCGACAATCGCGCAATCTCGATCGCATGGTGGTGAATGCTGGTCGAAAGAGTTACCCCAGTTCTATGGGGGTCGATGATCACGACGCCGAGAATGCCGTCGGTACTGTCGAGTCTGTTGAATAGTTCTCTCATAGCTTTGCCCTGTAGCGCACGCTCATCGTGCGTCCTTGATATTCGACCTGTCCCGATTCGATGAGTCGATTCAGTGAGGCTCGAGCTTGGTGAGGGTCACCCTTGGTAACGGCTCGCAGTTCCACTGCGGACCACCAATACCCTCGCTTCCCCTTCTTCTTTGCTCCGGCAGCGGCGAGCATCCTCTCGTCGTAGACGTCCCGGTCAGCCTGCTTGCGCAAGTTGAGCTTTTGCGTGGGCGTCCTAGGGCCGGGCTTGCCGGGTCGAGATGGCAGCGCCCGCCGCCGCCTGGGGGCCAGGCGCTTGGCCCAGCCCTTCCCGGTTGTAGGAATCTTCCCGAGGAAGCACTGGCCGAGGGTGAGACTGTCGAGGCCGCAGCCATCTGCGAATGCGGACAGCTCAGGAAGTGTAGCGTCCGGGTGATTGTGAACGATTTTGATGAAGGCCAATGACCGAGCTTCGGTCATGACCGTTTCGTACTGGTCCTTCATGGACTCGAGTCGATCTGACATGCCTAGTTTACCTTTCCGAGCGCCTCGACGTGGTCGAGGATCTTCCTGACTGCCCCAAAGCCGAGCGGCTTTTTGAGAAGCAGGCCAGGGTTCCCTGATTGCGGGCCGAACACGATAGCAACCGTGCCGAACTTGCGCCCGCATTTTGCAACACCGTCGACGTGGAGGTTTCCCGTCTCAGGATCGTTTTTGTACTGAAGTTTCATCGCCTCCACCTTCCGCCGTGATGAATGTTGTCCGACTGGCTCATGGCTCTGAGATTCCCCGGCAGGTTATTTGTCCGGATGCAGTCTTCGTGGTTGACGATCGCGTTTGGAGGGATCTCGCCGACCCAGTATCGGTAGACGAGGCGATGGGCGGAGGCCCGGATGCGCACGCCGTTGATCATGATGCGCACGCGCAGGTACCCATTGGACGAGGAGTATTCAGCGCGACGCGGAATGCATGGCTCGACTTTGCCACGACACATGTAGCCGATGCGCCAGATCTCCCCCATGGCATTTACGAGGAACAGCGTCCCCACGTATTTGAGGATGATCTCCTCTGCTCGCTCGTCATTGTGCGGGACCGGATCGACATCCGCTACAGGTCTCTGCGGCTGGACATCTTCGGGCGGCATCGTCGGGGTAGGTATACACGGGCTGAGTATCAGGCGTCATCTGACAAACGAAAACGCCGCCGCACGAACGTGCAGACGGCGCTTCGATGCAAAAGCGGTAAGCCTCAGTGCCCGCGTGCGCGGATAGCCTCGGCGCGCTCTTGTCGCGCGAGCTTCTGCGCTTCCTTGTGCGCCGCCTTTTTCCTGGCCGATATCTGTGAGAATTCGAATGCAAGATCGAATCCTCGACTCGGCGACAAATCGCAATCGAAATTCGAGAGCTGGATGGTCGGGCTTAGAACGCGCAGCACCGACAGCATCTTTTCATCGAGGGCCTCGTCAGGTCCAAGGGCTTGCTTACACATGTCGTCGAACTGCCCGAAGAACTTCTTGCCGACGTGGACGAACTCGCTGACGTGGTTAGTGTAGTCCTCGCCCAGAACCTCTTTGAGATACGCGATGATTTTCGCGGTGTCCTTCGTGGAAATCTTAGCCATGCGGATCGTGTAGGAAGTCCGCTCCCTGTGCGGCGATAGATCGATTCCCTGTCCCCTGAGTTCCTCGGCCTTATCCGTAGTGACCTTGGCGGTGTTTTGCTGAACGACCTGGCAAGATCCCATCCGACCGATGGAACGCCGCAGATCCGGCGCCCTCCCCTTGGTCGCGTAATGCTGACAATACTGGCGCAGCATGGCGGACTTGAGAATCATCTCAGCCTCGTCGACCGTTGACTTGATCGATTCGAGAGCGATCTTGGCTGCGGCGAGCGCATCGGCGTGCGCGGCGATATCCGCACCCGACAACTCGACGTCTTCGATGCGCAGCTTCGAGAGCTTATCGAGATGGATCTCGAGTGCGTCCTTTTTCTTTTTGCCCTTGGCTTTTTCTTCGTTATTCGTCACCGGCTTCGCATTCGTCATCTAGATTCCTTTCGAGTTCCTCGACCCATTTGTCGTCGTCGAGTATATTGACTTTGTCCATCTCCTTGACGAACTCTAGTTCTTCGTCATTGAAGATGCCGGCATCCCGCAGCTCGTAAGTCGTCATAGACTCGACTTTTTCGGTTGCGTAATAGGAGGAAACCGGAATGAAAAGACCGATCATATCGGTCTGCATTTCCAGCCGAAAGGCTGGAACTCCCCTCTTGTCGTAGAGGAATGTTGCCCCAGACTTTGCGTGCGCCAGGGCGATGAGAAACAGCTCTTTTGCGGGTAGCATTCGGATGTACCACGTGGGCATGATCCAGCTCGGACCATGTGCTTCGCGCAAGCTACGCGGTTGACACGCCGGAGCGAATGTCTAGTATCGCGCGATGGGATTCCGCAAAAAGACAAAGAGCGCCTTCAAAACGCTGTTTTTCGGCCTCGTCAAGGGCCACATCAAATACAGAATCGAGCGCGCCAAGTCTGAGCACGACGAAATCGTCGACCGGATCGGGTCACTCGAGACGATAGAGAGGTACGCTGATGAGGCGTTCGGTATGGCGGTGAGTGAGTACGCCTCGCCGGACCAGGAGGAATCCGACGAGACGGTTCACTAGTCGTCGCCGTATTCTTCGACCAGCGCCGCGAGCTGTTGCTCGAAGCCGCGCTCGTAGGCTCGACCGCCAACGTCGATTCCGGCCAGCGCATGCAACAGCGCCATGCCAAACAGATTGTCGACCGTGACGTGGAAGGGGTCGCTCTCCCATCCGTCGGGTCGCTCGTCGATCAACGCGCCGTCGATTGAGCCGGTACCGTCACCGTTGAGGGTGATGACGGCGAAGTGAGAAAGTTCGATGGTCTTGGATTGGTTGTCGCTCTGAGTTTCGTCGGTCATTGGTTCTTCCTTTGTTGCGCGTGATGAAGGCTTCGAGTTCTCCCACTCCTTCGCCGTCTCGACATCGACGAGTGCAAACTCCTGGATATCTTCGTGGTCGAAGGAGTAGTCGCACTCCTGAACGACATCAAACTCGTCCGCACTGGACGCCACATCCAGGCGGACGGTTACATAGACGGATTTTGATTTACCCATATCGCTATCCGAACTTTTTGTTGATCAAGAAGATGAACGCGAACGTCATGGCGAGAACGACGGCGGCGCTGTGAATGCCGTCGCCGATCGGCTGCGTGTCGACCATCACGGTGATGTCGGGCTGGTCGATGGCGATCGCTGAATCGTGAACTGACGATGCGCACGGTTGCCCCAAGAACGAGGCGGCGACGCAGTTCGCATCGATCTGTATGTCCACCCCGACGTTTGCGTGATCGACGACCTCCACGATTGCGTGATCAGCATGAAGCACGGTGTCCGGATCGAGGTCTTGGACCGACTGGTAGTCGAGATACTCGGCTTCGTAGTCGTCGAGATAATCAGTATCGTCGAGACAGCCCCACTGCGCGCCAGCCCCAATAGTGGAGCAGTGCTTGTGGTAGACATCGCCCGAGTCATTCGGGAGATTGTGGCAAGCCCACATTTCACTGACGTTGTTTCGCACGCATTCGTCGTAGTATATATCGCCCATTGCCATTCCCTCTCAGTCGGTTTCTTCCCAGCCGCGCAGGCTGTCGTCTTTGAACTTTCCGGTTTTGTGGTCGATCTCGATTTGAATATCTGTCGCGTCCCCGTCGGGGCCCTCGACGATGATGACAATAGACTGCTGGTCCTGCCCTTCACCGCCGTCCACCTCGAGTTTAACGGAGTTTATTTTTTCGAATGGGGGATCGAGAATCTCCTCAGTCTCCCTGCTGGCGCCGTTGGTGCAGTGGAGATGCGCCTTGACACGGACCTGGTCATCGCCATAGCCATACGCCTCGGCAGTGCATTCGTGGATGTACCACCCCTTCCAGGGGTGGTCATCCGCGGTTTGCTCGGGATCCGATTCAGGTTCCGGGTCGTCCTCTTCGGAGGGATCGTCGACGTCTCCTTCGATATCGTCGCCCGACGTCCCGACGAAGATGCCCTGCTCGAGTCGATAAACGACTTGCGCCCCAATGACTTCGCCCTCGAAGTATTCCGTCAAGGCCATGAACCTGTACGTGCCGAACGTAGCAAAGCACGGGTGCTGGTAGCAAGCGGAATGGCCTGCGGCGATCTGTCCACCCTCGTCGTCAACGAGGCATAGGCGACTGTAACCGTTGTTGTCGATCTGGTAGGCGACGTTGATCTTAGCTTCACCGTCTCTGAATCGGTAGATTTGGACAGTCTCGAATTTTCGCCCCTCGGTTTGAGGGCTGAGTTTTGCGCCGGTTCCCATTAGGACTCCTTTGCTGGATGATCTTTTTCTTCTTGGCCCGCGTGGCGACATAACCAGTTATCCAACGGCCGGTCTGAATAATGGCGAACTATCTGAGTGCCCCAGTACTTTTCGGGATCGTCCGGGAAGGGCTCTCCGTTGGCCATATGCCAGTAGCCGGGCTCGGGATCTTTCGGACC
>SDBU01006517.1_pt1 | contig 13702 bp, 27 predicted proteins | sample 2277071 | NCBI WGS metagenome assembly SDBU01 (sample SAMN10397929, study PRJNA504765) | marine sediment metagenome | isolation source: marine sediment core GS08_GC12, 126 cmbsf | place: Arctic Ocean: Gakkel Ridge, Loki's castle | collected 2008
AGTGTATCTACCATGAAAAACCAACCACCAATTCCCGCTCCTAGTGCAACAAATACTGAAATAAAAATCCCACATTTTTTACTATTCATTATTTCCCTCATTCGTTTTAACTCTTTTCTCCCTTGAAAATACTTTACTACAAACTATCTTACAAATGGATTAAACCAAGTCTGATTTAAGGCAGCAATCAGAAGATAGGCTCCAATAAAAATAATAGCAAAGATTATTACTGTTGACAATCCCTGTCTCCAAGTGTAGTCCCAAACTTTTCTCATCTTATCCCCCTGTGAAGTATTGTACTATAAATGAAATCAATACTACAGCGACTACTGTCAATGTAATAGTTACTAGAAACTTAATGTATGACTTTCTTGTAGGAAAATTCATTTACTTCTTTTGCAAGTCTTAATACCTAAAAAGATGACCCAGAACAGAAAGTAGATAGCCATAAATACTACTAAAGTAATTCCCAAGTTCATTTTTTATCTTCTCGATTCTCCATGAATTCCAATAGCCATATCACAAAGTTCTGCTTTCTCGAAGTCATTACCCCAAGTTCCAGTCAGTTTAATAATAATCTCAAGAGCTTCATTTGTAGTGATGCTATTCCCATCAATATGAACACTCTTACCGTTATTTAATGTTACAATTATAATCACTTCTCTTCCTTGTCGGCTTTTTCTTTATCGTCTTTGTAGGAAATAATAGCTGTTCCTAACATTATTGACATTGTGAATAGAACTAGTAAATCTCCTATTATAGTATGATATAATGGAGCAGTAGTATCGGTGTAAAAAATGAAGTAACCACTAAATCCAGCAGTAATAATTAGTGTCATCATTCCTACTATTAGAAAAAAGACAGAGTTTTTTGCTATAAATTGTATAATCACTTTGTTCTCCTTAATAAGTCTCGTATTAGTCTTCCTGCTTCTGCCATTGTCATCACCCTTTCTTCCAATGGCTCTCTTATCTTGTTCTTCATACAAAGTCTAGTAATAAGCCATCTCTGTTTATCTGATGCTGGTTCGTAAAGTTGCGCCGACTGTTTCATTATCTTTTCCTAATCTAGCTAGACAGGAGCAATGTCAATCTAACCATTCTGATTTTCAACATTATTATTTGACTCAGTGTTACTTGTCATTGCTCCTGTCTTCTGTTTAGATAAAGTAAACTTACCAGAATTGATAAAGTCTAGTAAGTCTGACTCCCAGATTCTATAAGGCTTTCGACTATTGCGGTGTTTTCCACCATTTCCGCCAAGTCGGTGAGCTTGTAGTTCTCCATTATGAATGTAGCGATAAATAGCATACTTCTTGACCTTGAGTATGTCTATAACTTCATTCATGGTGAGTAATTTGGCGAGTTTGGTTTCAGTTATTTCAGTGGTCATAATACTTCTACTTTCTCCTATTTGTATAATCTATTGTATTTCAATTTTTATAAGTCTTGCTTTTCTAATTATAGAAAGCCATTACTGGTAAAATAACAATAGCTAGAATTATTCCAGTTAGGATTACTGATCCAAAACTTATTCTCATTTTACGCATTACTTGGAAGTTCGCAATTAGAGCTCCAATATCTACTACTAGAATGACTCCATTTACTGGCGTTACTCCACCACGAAAGACTATGTAGCCAGTCCATATAACTACTACGAAACACACAAGAACTAATATTCTTAGAAATAACTTAGTCATTTCGTTGTTACTTCTGTTTTACCTTGCCTTATATACTACTATCATACACCTTTTTACCTTAACTTACAAGCCCGCTTACAGCTACCTACGGCTACTGGTGGGCATTGTCGGCTGTTTTACACGCCTAACGCCTACTACCAGCTACTATTTTCGCCCCACTTTAACTTTGTAACATTATGTAAAGTAACCTATTAGTCTTTTCCATTCATTCCATCCAACTAGATTGCCACGAATTAGCTTCGGTATGACGACATCTATTTGCTGCCATCTCTATGTATTTCTCATGGATTTCAATCCCTATGCTTTTCCTACCCAATCTCTTAGCACATGCATTTGTTGTACCTGTGCCACAAAAAGGGTCTAATATTGTATCTTCTTTATTTGTAAGATGTAATATTAGTTCTGTTATGATTTTTTCTGGCTTGACTGTATTGTGAGATATTCCAATTACTGTCATAAATGTTGGGGAGTCTTGAATTGTAAGATTAATAACTTCTCCCGTATATGGTACTACATAGATATTTTTGACATAATTCAAACGAAATCTTTTATTATTATGAATAACTTCACTTAGTCTTCCTCTTTTGTCAATCTTTCCATTTCTAGTTCTATCGTAAAAGTATATTTGGTAGTATGTTCCTTGTGTTATTTGTCTTTCTTTAATATATACTTTTCTGGTTTCGTTAAATTCATATACATCGGTTTGATATCCTACAGACTCTCCTAATAACTTTAACTGAAATGCTAGAGTACGAGAAACTGTTTTAGCAGTGAGATTTCCCCTAATTGTAGAACCATCACCAGCTAAGTAACCATTTAAGAGTTCTTCTCTCATCTTATCGTCAAGGGCAAATATTTTTTGACTGAGTTTCTTTGTTTTAGCTCCAGTTGAAAATAACCTTTTGTATTGAATGGCTAAATGTGGATCAAATACTACAACATTCATTCCCTTGGAATCTTTACTATTATATACTCCTACTTTTTTATTAGTTTGAGACTTTATTATTTCCACAAGATTAGTTTCATTTGAATTTAGAGCAAATACAGGATACTTATTGAATCCATGTCCTGCCTTTTGTAAACTTCCTTCTGCTAACCATAAGCCTGCTGTAAACCAAAAATCATCTCTATAATTGTCATTCACTTGATTTTCTTGGCTAGACAATATGGGAGTCATTGTATAATCGCCGACTTTTATGGAGTCAGCATTTATATATTTGATTACGCATCCAACAATCCTTGTTCCTCTTCGCATGGGTCTATAAATTAAAAATGGATGATTATGTGTGGCGAGTACACTCAAGTTGGTTCCTATTGTTTCAATTTCATATAGTTGTTCATTATAGGCATGATTTGTTTTACTAATTACTGAATGATAATTTCCATCTTCTGATAGAACTTTCTCTTCAATATCTATATCTTTGATGGGCTTTAATTCACAGTCTGTCAGAACTAGGCTATCTGGATGCAAACATGGATGTTCATACTCAGATCTAACAACATTATGAATGTAATAAGTTTTTATCGCATGTTTATTCTTAAGATGTCCTAAATTCTTAAAGATATGAAATATGTATTCTGTGTCTAGAAGCCAAAGACCTGCATGTGGAATTGAATCGGGCTTGTGCCATTCTAGTAATTGAAAGTTTGTCTTGTTTTCTCTTACCCACTTGAGATAATCCATAAATTGATGCTTATTGCAGAAGAAAATCATATTGGTTCTTTTTAGTAAGTAGTCATTCATTAAATTGAGTAAATGAAAGTCAAAACTATCTGCGAAATCATTATCTTGAATCTTAGTAGTATATGTTCTCCCTCCATCCCAAGGCATTTCGCCAGATGTTATATCATATGGAGGATCAGTAAAAACAGCATCTACACATTCTTTTGGCAAGTCCCAACAGAGTTTATTACAGTCTCCAAGGAACAGTGTTACATAGTCATCTTTATAATAAGGTTCAATTATTGTTTTTACCATTAACTATTTAACTCCTCTCTATATTACTTTCTATCTCATTTTGCTTCTATTGCTCCTACTGACATTCTAATAAAAAATAGTCCAATATAGCCTATTAGTATCCATTTGTACGGGATTGTCTTTAACCAATTCAAATCTAATTTGAATAGTTTGGCAGAGACAATCCACCATAGAACAAACGAAAGATCCGTAGCCAGAGAATCAAGAGAATCAAATGGTTCAAAGAAATTCATATCTTCCTCCTTGTCAGCCATATATTATAAGACTCTTATTATGTCCTTATTTCTTTTTCCATTCATATATTCCCCATATAGCCAGAACTGTATATACAAGGAATAATGCAGATTGTGCATAAGCTCCAATAGAAAAATCATAAATAGACCATAGACTATTAGTAACTGCCCAAATAAAGAAGCAAGCTCTAATCTTTTTAATATTTAGAATAACTCCAATAATAGATAAAGTAGTAACAATCCACATGAGTTGACCAAGTTCAATCATTTAATAACTCCATCCTCTTCCGTGATAGATAGTTACCCATTCATCGCTATAATAAGGTTTAATCACTGCACGCTATATCCTTTTATAATAGTTACCCTCGGCTTGTTTGCATTTTGCATAGCTTCTACTACTTCCGCAGGTGGCGGAACATAATAAACAGAAATAACACTAGCTTTCTTCTTAGTACCCATAGTATCTTCCTCGCAATTAGTATTGTGTATAGTTACCCATTCATCTTGATAGTATGGTTTATCGGGTATTTCTAAATTGTTCCAATTCATTTTTCTTTAGACTTCAAAATTCATTACATTTTGTGATAATCTCTTGGCAGCTATTTGACAATATTTCTCTTCTATTTCTATTCCAATACACTTTCTGCCCAACTTTTTAGCGCAGTAGATAGTTGTCCCACTTCCCAAAAAAGGATCCAAAATAATATCATCTGAATTACTCCATGAAATTATATGGTCAGTTGCTAATTCCTCTGGGAATATAGCAGGATGTTGATAAGCTTCTTTGAACTTAGTAACATGTCCACCTCCAACATCATAATACCAAATGTTATTTATAACTGTCATGTCATCCTGTGAAGCAAAGCCAAATGAGAAACTACCATCTGTTTTTCGTTTAATGGCTTTAGATTTTCTGTGGTCTTCCCATAATTTATCTCTCATAATAGGATTAAAAGTTTTAGGTGACCCATTAGAAAATACAAACATGTACTCAAATCCTGGTTCATATCGGCTTGCATTAACTGGTGCAGAGTTCTTGGCATATATCATGGTGTCATGTAGGTTTAGTCCAATTTTCTTGAAATATAGAGCTTGTTTGAAACTTGTACCAGTTTCAGTTCCATTAATAGTAGCATCACCGACAACCCATATAATTATTCCACCTTTCAATATTACTTTTTCTAGTTCCTTAGCTACAATTTCAAAGTTCCAATCTTGCCCACCATATTCTCTCAAGTCATCGTAAGGAGGCGAAGTTATTACTAAATCTATACTCTCTTGAGGTATCAGTGCTAATATGTCTTTATTATCAGCATGATAGATAGCTACTGAGTTTTCTTGATAGTAAGGCTTAGGTAATCTGGCTATTATTTCGTCAAAGTTCCAGAGTGAACTCATTTTAGTTTTCCTTTTACTGTTCCTTTAGGATGAAAACTATTCTTTCTATTGCATTTATTACATTCATAATTAACAAAAAGTGTCTTATTATGACAGGTTGTCATTCATTTTCTCCTTTATTATTCTTTTGATGTTTCTTGCTACTGTCCTTTGACTGATACCGAATTTATTTGCGATTGCTATGCTTGATTCAGTTTTAGATAGTTCAAATATAGTCACTGCTCTCTCTTTAGTCTTTTTGTTGTGTGAAGTGGTATCAAACAGTATACACTGAGGATGACTACAATTATTACAGAATTTTATTGCCTTATCTGTATTTGGATTAGTAAATCCAGCATTTATCATGTCTTCACAAAGAAGAAGTGAATTATCTCTCATTTTGTTGTCTCTTTATTATCTTTTCAATATCAAGAACACTGGTTGCCAGCGTTTATTTAGATAATTATAAAGAAGCTCTATGTTTTTGAATGTTCTCTCTTTATAATTAGTATTTGAATGTCCGCTTTTACTTAGTGGTATTAGTTCAAGCCTGGAATTATACCCACTACAAAAAATACTTAGATTTTTTCCTGTTAGTGTATTTACTATAATATGAAAAGACCAATTATCTCTCTTAATAATATATCCCTTATTTATCAAAAAAGTTTCAGTGTCTCTGAGAACTTCTTTTGCCAATTTATAATGATTACTATTTTCCATTATTATTTATCTTCTGTTTCTTTATTAGTCTCTTGATATCTGGTGGCTTCCATCCTTCTGGTTTCATTAATCTGCCATCTCCTCTTAGTTTCCCACCCTTTTTCGCCATGTTAGTTCTGTGTACCTCATCCCATATAGGACGAATATCTATCCCGTATATAATAGCTGTTTCTAATAACACTACAATAGAGTCACAAATTCCATCAGCTAACTCAATAATATCATCTCTATCAATAGCGTCAAGTGTCTCACTTATTTCTTCTATAATTAATTTACCATGCAATAGCTTTAGTTGCTTTTCTGGAATACAAGGCTGCTCAGGAAAGTTTCTTAATACTATTTGCTTATGGAAGTTTAGCACGTCTTGATACCAATCAAGTCTGCAGCCTTTATATCTGTCTGGACATCCGTCGCAGACTTTCATTTTTCTATTTTCTTTATCAAGACTATCTATGAATAGATATAAATTGTTTAGCTCTAGTTTCATAAAATGGTCTGGTGTATTTCGTAAATTATTAATTCTTTCTTTAAGTTCTATATACCAGTCTTTATTCATTTATTTTTCTCCTTCTACACTAATTTAGAAGTTAGTTTAATCTTTTCAGTCTGCATTATTTCTATTCTTCTATCAATTTTAGTTTCTTCGTCTGCAATAAATAAGATTGATAACGATAATTTTCTAGCCATCATTATAAGATAGCATATTGATTTAGAAGTAGTGCTTCTTGGATTAATTTGCAACATAGCATCTATTAGTAGTATTTTCCCTTGCACAGATCCTGGCTTGTTTGCTATTATATTTAAGAAAGTTCTCAGTTGTTTGGTATCTAATATAATATAATATTTCGATGGAAGTCTAAGTATTCCTATCACTTATTTATCCTCCTTAATAATCAAATCCTTGAATGTCCAGTAATAAGAAATAACTACCATTAGCAAGAAACTTGGAAGAAATAAAAGATAGAATCCAAGCCAGTCATCGACTTTTAAGTAGAAATAAACAAATAGTAAACCACCCACATGTAAGAGTAAAGCAAATATAATGGAATAAAGTAATCGTCTTTTCATCAATAGTCAAATCCTCGCACTAATTCTTATTCACTTGTTCTTCTTAGTTATTTTAATTAAGGAGTAACCTATTGCAAGAATAAAGAAAGCAGGAAGTGCTAGTCGATAAACTTGACTTTCAACTAGTCTAGGAAACATGTCATGTAGTGCAGAACTCTTTTGTGGTGGGACAAAGAGACTTATCGTTAGAAATATGATAGAAATAATTAGCGCTGTTTTGTTGCTTATATCTCTTATACTTTTCATTTTGTTTTTTTCCTTAATAGTCAAATCCTTGTTTTTCTGGATTCCAAACTGGTTGTCTTTTTACTTTTGTTACTCTTCTTACTGGAGCAAGTTCTCTCCATTCCATTATTTGAGGCTCGAATATTGTCCCATCAGCTATAAGTTTTCTTCCGTAACAACAAGGACAAATTTCTCCAAGCATTCCTTCGCTAAAATAGTGGACTCCATCTACAGGACATATAAGTTCACCCATCTGTTATATCTCTAAATAAAATGGGTAACTTTTCCTTTAGCTCATCAAGTAATGGAATCATCAGTTCTCTCATCTGTGGATGTGCTGTTTTAGAAGTTCTTAGTTTTAGAATGTGTCTCCACTCTCTAATATTAGCAGTACAGACTATTTCTGTTTTAAGAGAATTAGGAAGAATGGACCGAGCTTCTTGTGGAGTTGCTCCATCTTCTATCAAATTGTTATATATATATTCACAATTTTCCATAGTGATTTGCCATCTATCCAAAAGTGAAGCATGATTTCTGTCAACTGTAGCATTGTTGTCTTCTTTCCAGAATACTGGTTCAATAAATTGCATTCCCTTCTTATAGTAATTCACATATCTTGTTGACTCCTGTGTATAAGCAACTAATCTGTGTCTTACAAGTTCGTGAGTAACGCCTCTATCGGTGATAAATCTAACCGTAATATTGAAGTGTTCTATCACTGACTCATGTCCTCTCTTGAGAATATTACTAATGAATTTTTCTGCTGATCCTATTGTTATTTTATCTTCTGATTTATAAGCAGTTCTACCAGCAAACTCAATTAGCGAATAAATTGCTTCTCTATCTATTCGAGTTATTATTTGATGACTTTGCTTAATTATTTCCATTTATTTCTTTTCCTCTTTTCCGTGTTTGAATCCATGCAGGAAAGCACTGATATATAACTTTCTTTCCATTGTTCTTTGCTCATTCAATATTTCTTTTAGCCAATTCCAATGTTCTTGTGCTTGTTCTAATGAAGTTTTAATCTTTTTTGTCATCTTTCTCTCCTCGTTTTAGCATTTAGTATATCCACAAGCTCGACAAATATAACAACCTTCTTGATGAGTAAGTAAACTACCACATTCTGGACATTGTCCAGCTACATTAGTTATCTGGCTACTTTCGATATTGTCGCTAGATATTTTTTTATTATCTTCCTTAATGTCTACTATTCCTTTAATCTTTGAGTAAGTAAGTAGATTTATTTTACACTTATCATTACAACAAAATGTGTCATATCTTCCATAAGGAGTTTCGCATTTAGGACAGTTTTCCCAATTAGCTTGTAATTCACCAATAGCTTCATCTTGATCCTTCCTGATAGCTAATATTTTAGTATTTAGTATTGCACGATGGGGAGTAGAAAATTCTTGCCATCTTTTTTGTGCAGGTCTGACAACTTTTTCAAACTCTGCTAATTCTTTTTTGGTAGCTATTTGAAATACTACTTGTGCAGCTATCTCTTTTCTCGCTGCCTTGGTCCTTATTTTTATGTCTTTATCACTTGCTTCTTGTATTTCTTGTTCAGTTTTCATTTATACATCTTTTCTCTCTATCTCTTTTTGTAACACCTTAGCAATAGCATCTGCACAAGAAGTAATTTCAGTACTATCATCAATGGCTTCATTTGGCTCAATTGCAGGTGAAGGACATCTAATAAACTGTAATTGGTCTATATATTCTTCTACTGGAACTCCATGTCTTAATCCAGATGAAATACTTCTAGTGAGTGCTTCTAATTGACTCATTGCACATCCACCTGACTTTCCTAGTGTAGCAAATATTTCCATTATTCCATCTTCGTCTCCTGCGACTGTAACATAAAGGTGTCCACATCCAACTTCAATTCTTCTGGTATGTCCTTGTGTCTCTTTAGGTCTCTTTTTCTTGATTGGTTTATTAGTCATTATTTGTCTCCGTATGTTTTTTCCACTCTTCTATAGCCAATGCTATACATTTCACATCATAGGTATTATAATGTTTGGCTAAAAGCGGATATTCTGTTTTGCACTTCTCGTTAGCAATATCCTTTATAGTTTCTAGATCTAGTTCTTTCATTGTGTTTCTCCTGCCTGTATTTTACAGCTTTATGTAAAGTTAGTTCGCTGAGTCCACCGACTCCACCGACTTACGTACAGGGTTTATTTAACTTAATTATAGGTATGTAATTAAGTAGCATAAGTGGTGAACTTGGTGGACATGGTGAACCTGGTAGGTCTGCCAACTTCGCCAACCTCGCCAACTTCGCCATTTATTTAACTTAATTATAGGTATGTAATTAAACCAAATAAACCCTGTAACGTAAGTCGGTGGAGTCGGTGAAGTTGGCGAACTTTTTATGTTCTGTTTTTATGTTATTGCCTTCTCCTTTATTCTATCTTCTAACCAATATATCTTTCTGTTAAGTTCGTGCACATACTCATTGTTCCAGTTCTTACAATGACATCTAGAACATCTTTGGGGAACACATTTCGTTTTTTGCCACCACCCGTGTCCGCATATAGCACATACTAACCAAGTCTTTTCTATGTTCCAGTATTTACTTGCACATCGAGGACAAAAGACAGGTAATCTCTTTTTTCTTGGTGTCCATTTATAAGAACATCTCTTACACTCACAATCTTCCATCACTTCCTTGGCATTAGCTTTAGCATCTTGTTTTTTCTGTGTGTGCAGTTCCTGCAATATTTCTTTGGTAATATCTTTCATCGTTCATTGTCCTGTTCCAGTTGCTCTACAACTAGATTATCAACTGATGCCCAATAACCATACAAAGGACGATATACTCTGTTTTGTTGAAGTAATCGCCTTAGTCCATGGTCAGCCCAAGTTTCACTATATCCCCGTTCTACCATTTTCTTTTGTATCTCCTGGAATTTCATGCCATTAGCAGGAGTTACTCCATTCTTGAGAATTGCTAGTATATCTACTTGAGCTTTATAAATCATTGTGTTGACCTCTGATTTAATTGTTATACCAAGCGGAGGATCTATCCTTATAAACTTTCCATCTACTTTCTTGAGATACCATAGCATTTTATCTTCGGTACTAAATCTGTTTTTGACCATCTCTAGATAGACTATATCAGTATCATTTTCATAAAGAAGGTTCATGTTAATGCAAATATCAGCTAATCTTGCCCTTGCGAATGCTCCTGTTCCCTTGCGTGTACCCACTAAATTAGCTTTACTTGTATGATGAAATAGTATCATCGAGCAGTTTGTCCAATTTACGAATTGTCTAAGCATTCTCATTTGTTTAGCAGCTTCAGCATTATCATTCTCATCTCTTGTGGCAAATGCCATTGTTTGGTTATCAACAATAATAAGGTTTATTGAGTTCTTTATACAAAATTTTCCTGTTAGTTCCATAACTTGTGGAAAGTAATAATTAGGAGAATTATATATCCATAAGTTTGGAAGATCAAATGTATCAAAAATAAATGTAGCTCTACTTGCTACAAGGCTATCTGCACTTTCGAAATCCATTATTAGAACTTTAATTTGTTCATCTGCTAATATGTCAAGATAAGGTTCTCCTTTACAAAGAGTTCCAGTGAGTTCATATGCCATGGTTGTCTTTCCTGCACCAGGATCTCCTATAACTGATGTAATAGCCTTTTTATATAAAAAGTTTCCCCATAATGGTTGTAGTGGTTTTGCTTCCCTAGCAACCCTTGATAGAGTTCTTAATAGCTCGTCTTCTTCAAGAACTTCATGTGTAGTCTTAAATTGAGGTTTATTCTCTTCGTCTGCCACTATTATTATCCTTAATCTTCGAAATCATAATCTTATAACTACGATAATACTGGACAGTATTTACCATGGCTGTGCCATTATCGTATAAACGAACGCAATTAGCCATTTGTGGAGAACTATTGGAGAAGATAAACTTTGTGGGGAATCTTGACTTGTCAGTATCTAGAAGTTCAAAGCCCTCGGCATGAAGATATGCTGCGAGGGCAATGTCTGTTGTGGAATAGCTTTGAGGATCGTTATTAGTAATCGTTACTGTCTCCGTTCGTAGGGCTATTAGCTACTTACATCGTAACACTTTTGGCATAAAAATACAAAGTTACTGGCGGGTGTTGGCGAGTATTGGCGGGTATTGTCAGCTACTTACGGCTTACCACCTAGCATTACCTTACATTTTCACCTTTACATTATGTAAAGCAGTCCAATGAAGTAGTCTTCTGAATTCCTTCTTACTCATTCTTATATCTTCTGAGTAGTTACTTATACTACTAATTATAGTATTTACATCAGCTTCAAAATGTTTACTCCATTCTTCTACTGATTTCGGGCGGCGTCCAGGTTGTTTATTAAAACAATTCCTGCTACAGTAATTTAGCTTGTCCTTGTTTCTCTTTTTGCCTCCGTTTACTTGACTTCTTTCTCTTTTGAACGTCTTATCACATATACAACAAATTAGTTCTACATAGCAAGAGTCATGTCTACATTGCCTATTGCAATAAATCCTATTACTGTTAATGATTAATCTTCCACAACTTCTACAAGTTATTAGTTTCTTTGGTTTATCTGGTAATTTTGCTCTTCTTGGTAAGTGTGCTTTTGTTAGAATCTGTCCGACCCTGGCGTGGGAAATATGAAACTGCTCGGCTATTTCACGCAGTGTAGCAAAAGCAAACATATTACGATACTCTATTACTCCTTCCCTTGTAAATTCAGCCTGAGTTTTTATTCTAACTACTTGCTTTTCTGAAGAATACATTGCTATTTGTTCGTTGTGTCTAGCGACTATTTCAGACGGATTAAGAAGTTCTTGCTGAGGTTCTATGAGCTGAGCTGTTTTTTGATTGTTCTGTTCAATTATTTCACGACGAAAGTCCTTATACAACTTTGGCTTAACGGAAATATCTGTTTTGTGCTTTCCATTATTTCTTGCTATTATATGTCCACACGATGAACAGGTTTTCCATCCATTATTCCATAAAACAGGCTCAGTTGTGCCATAAGGTAGTATATATACACTCTTACAATGATTGGCTAGATAAGAAAGTTTTGTACGATGTGTTCCTCCACATTCCACAACTATTTCTTCGTACGGTGCATAGATATCAACTTGATAATTCCCTTGCTCATGCTGTTTTGTTTTTATCACATATTCTTCCACAATATCTTCACATCCCATGCTTTGTAAGAAAGATGCTGCTATAAGCTTCAGTTTCTCATGTTCTTTACTAGGCATAAAGTCTCCTTTTTACCTGTTTTTATTATTATAACATACTTTTTATAGAAAGTCAAGTTTTTACAAAAACACCCAAAAAAACTTGCTATGTGGCAGCCGTTGTTATATAATAAGGTAGTAGTAAAAATAGCTTAGCTGATACAACTGAATAACTTTTCCTGCTGAGTAGGATACGAAAACGATGGTATCAATGAGATGATGCTGTCGTTTTTTGTTTATAATGACAATAGCAGGAGGTACATGATTATGGGAGAGGATGAAATTATCTATGAGGGAAAGAAGTTTAATCTTGACTCAAAATTTCTTGCCGATAAAACAAGAGCAAACGAAAGAGCAAAGGAACTAAGAAGTTTCGATCAAAAGGCTATAGTTCTATATAAAGGTGGATATCATCTTGTATATTATCATGCTTAAAGAACAATAATAGGAGATAATATAAATGTCAGTATATAGAATATTTGGAGGAACAATAGGAAAATCAGGACATCTAATTCAACGAAAATTCAAGATAGACGCAATTGACAAAGAAGAAGCAAGAGAGAAAGCAATTATGGACTTGCAAAAAAGATTTGGAAATACATTTTCAATAATTGAAGTTTACACTGTTACAAAAATTTAGGAACTATCGTACAATAATAGGAGGTGTTAAAAATGGCTAAACGTAGAGTAAAAGTTAAAGCACATAGGAGACCTCAAACCAAGAAAGTTGTAAATGTGAAGTCCTATTACCGAAGTAGATAGCTTAACAAATCTAACAGGAGGTTTTTATTAAATATGGCAAGAAAGAAAAGAAAAACAAAGAGACGAGGCAAGAAAAAGAGTTAATTCTATGATTTCTACAATGTCTAGATAGATGAATTTAACAGGAGGTTGATTTATGAATTATGAATGTCGCAGCTCTTAGTAAGATAGGAGCGTCTGATAGTAATGTCAGAATGAAAACCCCGCTAACTCGGGGAACGCTAAACTCTCAAATAGGTATGTTTGGTGAGCAAGCCAATCCCGAACCAAGCAAAGGCAGTAATGTCTTGGGCGTGCGTAGAGACTATAGACGGGGTATCCCTCTTCCCATAAAGTGCAAACTGTGCGGAAAGGAATTTGACAGGATTACACATTTTCATCTTGAGCATAAACATAAAACAACAGTACAAG
>SDBU01006518.1_pt1 | contig 13702 bp, 11 predicted proteins | sample 2277071 | NCBI WGS metagenome assembly SDBU01 (sample SAMN10397929, study PRJNA504765) | marine sediment metagenome | isolation source: marine sediment core GS08_GC12, 126 cmbsf | place: Arctic Ocean: Gakkel Ridge, Loki's castle | collected 2008
CAACTTGTAGAATGCTAACTAGTGTCGTAGATACTGCGGGAATCTTCGCCTCAGGGACATATTCTAGCAACTGCATCTCTGTCTTCGGAACGGGACAGGTTGATAAGTATGGCAACCTTAACTCCACAGTATCTCAGGGGGTATTCATCACTGGTGCTGGCGGTGGTAACGATAGCGCTAATGTCCAGGAGGCAGTGGCCTTTTTGAAGCATCGACGCGACCGTTTTGTACCCAGTGTGCCATTTATCACCATCCCCGGGCAGAGAATAAAAACAGTGATATCAACTTTGGGTGTCTTTGAGAAGCTGGATGGAGAGGAACTTATCCTCACCGGCTATTTCCCAGATACAAAACATGCTTCCCCGGTAGACTTCATCCGAGAGAACTGCGGTTGGGACCTGAAAGTCTGGCCAAAGATTAAAGAAATCCCTGTCCCCTCTCTGGATGAGCTACTAACATTGAGATTGCTGGACCCCAGGGCTCTGTGCACCAGTACTTAGCCCTAACTACAAATTTATGTCAAAGTCAATCCTAGGAAGCTGCCGACGATACACAGCCAGTAAGTTTACTCTTATCTACTAGGACTTACACGGCCGCCACGTCTCTGCCATTCATCACTCCAAACCGGTTTTCTCTTCTCTAGGAAGGCTCGCATGGCTTCTTTACCATCACTTAGGTCAGCCAGATAGGCAACCCTCTCAATGGCGTGGTCAATAGCCGGCCCGTATGGCATATCGCGGGTCATTAGGAATGATTGTTTACCTACTTCAAGTCCTATCGGCATATGGACCAACAACTCCTCGGCGAGCTCAAAGGCTGCATCCATAAGCTTCTCGCGAGGCACCACTCGGTTAACAAAGCCCCAACGCTCTGCCTCTGAGGCAGAGATAATCTTGCCGGTAAACTGAAGCTCGAAGGCTCTCTTGTCCCCCACTATGGGTGGCAGCATAACCGCAGTATTGGCACAGAACATGCCGACCTTTATGGCAGTGGCCCCGAATTTCGCATCTTCAGAGGCCACTATCATGTCGTGGGAGAGGGCTACACCCAGCCCACCGGCACTACAGACACCGTGTACAGCGGCGATGGTTATCTTGCGACAGTACTTGATAGCCTTATACATTCTGCTTAACCCGTGGAAAAAGCGAGACGTCTCAACACCCTCATTCTCCACTATCTCTTTCAAATCGCCGCCCATGGAGAAATGGTTTCCTGCCCCCCTGAAGATGAGCACCCGCACATCGTCATCAACGCTCATCTCTTCCATGAGGTCATTTATTTCCAAATACAACTTGTAGTGAAGAGTGTTATTCTTCTCCGGGCGGTTGAGGGTGACGACAGCTATCCCATTATCCATCTTCTCCGTCAGTAAAAACTCGTATCCCATTTTCTTAAATCACTCCTTTTGTTGTAAATAAGCAACCAACAATGCCACATTTGCATCATAGGATAAGCACTAAAACTTAAATCGTCTCTTCAGTTGCCCGGGTAGAAACTCTTTCTTCCTAATACCTGTGGGGTCAGCCACCCGGCGCAAGATATCTATTTGTTCCTTAGTGGGAGGTTCAACCACGGGGACTTTGTCGGGTATGATGGGTTTAAATCCGGTGTTCTCCAATATCATCTCAATTGTTGTATCAGGATAGAGAGCTTCTAGCTTCATTATACCCGTGTCTTTATCAAAACTGAATACACCGAGGTCGGTTACACAGGCAGTGGGCCCAATTTCGCCAGGATAGGTAACACCTGGTGGCGGATTCCCATGTCCGGTGATAAAGTCAACTTTATCCACCAGAGTATATCTCCCACTGCGTTTCTCATGAGCAGCAGTCCATATTACGATTACCGGGGTACGGCCCAATATTTGCCCAGTTCCACCACCGCCGGCAAGCTTTACCTTGAGATTATCTATAGAACCCAGAAGGGTGGCATTGACATTACCGTATTTGTCTATTTGGGCACCGCCAAAGAACATCAATCGTGTTTCTAAACGCTCAACTAAATCAAAGAGGTGCTCAAACTCGTAATAGAACTCGACATCGTGGCAATATGGAAAATCATTAGCCATCTCCGGCAAGTATTCCGGGTCTGGATTTACGTATCCAGTGATGCCCCCAATATAGATTATATCTGGAGCGTGAGTCAGCTTGGCAAGACGCAGAGCCGCCATCGGCTGATACGAATCACCACCGTGCCAGTGGAGCATTTTACCTTGAATGTATCGGGACATAACAACAACCATCAGTTCATCAATACTATAATCTGTAATCTCGTCAACCTGGCTTTCTGTTACCTTACTTCCCTGGAAGTCAATGAATGGTTTCTGCCAGTTTCTGAGGAGGTTCATCTTGCGTGTGCCGCCAATCTTGTCCAAATATTCCTCATGTGTCTTACAGCCATAGACATATTTATCCAGGTATTCCTCAAACTTCTCGGCACTGACGCTAGCATACTCCTGATATTCTGCAAAGTGCTGCTTATCATAGGTATATTGGGGGTAGCAGTGCGTTGGGTGTGCCCCAAAGGGCAGGTGAACAACATGAGAAGTCTTGAAGAAAGGATAGTGGGGGCCAAAATGCGGTGGGAATATCAGCCCGCTGCTTTTCCTTAATTCTTCAGGGGTAACTATTTCCTCAGCACTCACGATTACTCTATCAGCCGCTTTAGAATATAGCATCTCGTTGAAGCTTTCATGCTCAACCACCCAGTTACCATAGGAGTCAGCTTTGGAACAATGAACGAGATAGACATTTGGACTTAACGCAGGTACCAGAACTATCTTCTCGCCTTCACGCAATGGGTCGTCTATCAACTTCCACTCAGGGTGAAGCTTCATAAAGTCGGTATAGGCAATATGGGGCATCACCGGCATCCAAGGGAGGCCGAAACCTGAGGCACGGAGCTGCTGGTTTATAACACCACAACATTGGTCTCTTGACTTTATTCTTCCACTCTCAACTGCTCTTCTATAGTTATAAGCATTACCAAATTCGCGTTCAAAGCTGAGACGAGTGAGCTGAATTTCAATGAGACAATCCGCAGCACAGAGAAGGTCTAGAGGCATACCACTGGCATGCCCGACTAAACGTAGATTCCTTTTCCGTTGTCTTATCAGCTCGCGAATAAGGGCGGTAGGGACTCTTCCGGCAAATTCACCGCCGACGAGTACCATATCCCCGTCATTGATAGTGCCTATCGCCTCCTCCATTGATACAATCTTGTTCTCTTTGGGAAAGAGCATATTTACGCTCCTTTCTCACTATTTTCTGCGCCTGGTATGGCTATTAACCACTTATGTCAGCGGAACTGGATAGATTGAAAATTCGCGCCGGATTTTTAAAGACTACCTGCTTAATATCATCCTCACTGAATCCAATTCTTTTCATCTCTAAGGCAGTCTTGGGTACAGATAGTGGGTCTGAGGGCAAGGTAATATTACAGTCACTGTCAATCAGGACACTGTTCAAATCGCAATCCTTTACTATTTTAGCCGCATCCTTTGGTCCCAGTCCCCTCCAAGGCTGCACTGATATCCCGACATTGCAACCAAAGTCAAAGACCTTTTTCGTTACCGAGGCATCGGCATGGTCTATTACTACTTTGCTAGGTTCCACCTTCTCCTGCGCTATCAGCTCTAGATATTGCTCAACCCAGGTTTCCTTGTCTGAGTGTGGGGTATGAAAGACCACTGGCATACCATACTCCTTAGCTATTTTCAGTTGCGCCCTGAGGATTTCTTTCTGACGGACTAGGTCGGGGCATGTCTGTGAGCCTGGCTCAAGACCAATCTCGCCTATGGCTACTACCCTTTCCTTAGTAACGTACTTAGGAATTACTTCTAAGACCCTTTCATAATCTGGAGGAATGTTGACCGGATTAAGGGCAACACCAACATGCACATCTATAAGTTCCTGCTTCCCTCTCCAGGTTTCAAAATTAATAGCGCGCTCAAAGTAGTCCAACAAAGTCTGTGAGGTTATAGGTAAGTGAAGATGGGGATAGTAGGTTAGGCTTACCACCGCGGTTATACCAGTAGTAGCCATTGAAGCTAAATCCTCACGTGTACGCGAATCTATATGTATGTGTGGGTCTATCATTTGCATTTATGACTTCTCCTATAAAAGCATAGTGCTAGTTTTTAATCGACCTTCTTCCTTCTTTGCTTCTCCTCATAGCCTGTTTTTGTTTTGGGTTAGTCTCCTATCTGTAGCGGCAAAGCTTTCACATAATCCTCTGGTGGAGCTGAGGTTACAATAGGCAGAACTTTTAAACTTGTCTTTGCTCTCACTATTTAGTAATCATAGCCAGAAACTGCTTGGAGGTCAAATTGGCTGGGATACTTAGCTTAAAACCTGAGGGCGAAAAAAGACTACATCCTGAGGCACTAAAGTGGTCCAATGACCAGAGAGTCACGATTCAGCGTGAAGTGCCGCTGGAAGAACTTAGTAATGATGACCTCAACACCTTTCTATCAGATGATGAGAAGCGTGAGTTCCAAACTTCTATGAATGAAATTGCTAAAGGGCTGGCTAGGTGTATTAATACAGGTGGAGTCTCTCCTGACCTTCTCACCAATATCGGTATTGGTATAAATTCACTGCAATTTCAAGTCGACTCATTATTACTTATGCATAATATCGGGTTATTTCTCAAGAAGGTTTATGAGCGAAAGAGGAAAGAGCAAAGGAACCAAGAGGAGGAAAGGAAGCGCAAGGCGGAGGAAGGGCAAAGGAAGCGGGATGAGGAAGAAAGAAGAAGACAAGAACAAGCCGAAGCAGGACGGACAAAAAAAGAGTACGATGAAAAGTGGGAAGCTGCATTCTTGACACTAACCCCACCCCTTGATGATGCAAAGGTGTACCTTAAAGATGAGGAATATAGAAAATTCAGGTAAGCTCTGTGGGAAACGATAGAAGTTTGCTTAAAGAAAGGTGAAGGAGATGTCCATGACCATTGTACCTTTGATTATCGGTGGTATTTGGGGGAAATAACCAAAAGGAAAGCTCAGGAAGCTGAAAAAACTCATGCCATATCTGAAGCCAAGCAATACAACGCCTCTCTTAACCAGGAAATAAGTAAACTCAAGTCTAAACTTGAGCCTAAGCGAAAAGACCTTTCAAGTTACTTCAAGTTAAGAATTAAGGATGGCCGTCATACTGACCACAATTTTGATTACATCCTCTCTGCTGAGGAGAAAGGTAGTTTTGATGGTACTCTGGTCAGCATCGCCAACAAAAAACTAGAGCAGCTTATCCCAAATGACTTACGCCAATTTATCGATATTCTATCCCAATACTCTAGGATTTACTTCCCATTACCTTCAACTAACTATAGTTTTGAAGGAATAGAATGCTGTTGACCTGCCGGTCTTCGACATTTACACCCTGATTAACTGGATATACACTAGTGTGTTGCGGCGCCCTTTTGCTGGTTTCTCTTAAATTTGGGAATTTAGGAGGACAGATAAGCGATGATTGGTTGGAGAGCAAAGATAGGGTTGTTAGTCCCCAGCGTAAACACAGTTTTGGAACCCGAGATGGTAAAGCTGTGTTCAGGGTTAATCGACCAGGGACTGGCACTATACAGTACGCGGCTACATATCCCCTCAGAAAATATTTCCGAGGGGAAGCAAGAAGAGGGGCTAGAGCTTCTTGCTGAACAGGTAGAAAAAGGAACAAGAGAACTTGAAGCAGCTGAAGTTGATGTGATTTTGTACGGTTGCACTTCAGGGAGTTTCTTTAAGGGAGCAGATTGGGATAAAGAAATCATTCGTAGAATAGAGCGAGTTTGTAAGGTTTCTGCAGTAACCTATACGACGGGAATGCTGGAGGCCCTAGAGACGCTGGGGGTTAAGAAGGTTTCGGTCGCGACACCTTATAGTGAAGCTATGGACAGGAAACTAAGGGAGTTTCTAGAGTCTCACGGATTCGAAGTCATGAGTATTGATGGGCTAAGGTGCATGAATGTCCACGGGTTAGCACAATTCTCTAGGAGCGTTGTGTATAAACTGGTTCGGGAAGTGAATAACCCGGACGCTGAGTGTGTCTTTATATCATGCACAAATTTCCCCACAATTGACATTATTGAGGTGTTAGAAAAAGACCTCGGCAAACCAGTAATCACGGCTAATCAGGCACTTTTGTGGAGTGCATTGAGGAAGCTCGGAGTCCATGGTTCTATCGATGGCTATGGGCAACTGCTCAAAAAATTTTAGAAGGAAAGTATTGGTTGCTGGAGCTACCGGCTATCTTGGCATCTCAATTATAGTTATGTCAACTGTCCCCTAATCTACAGACTTGACTAAAAGCTTAGCTTAAGTACGATAGGTCATGACTCTCTGTTCAAATACTAATACCCTTGAGTGCGTGCCGGGTTTGTCACTCCTGAGCGTTGGCTGGATAGTACACGGCGTTGCCGCATAAAGGCAGGAATCGCCAGCTCTTCCTCAGTCTTTATGCTTTCCAGCAGGCGGGTCATTTCCTTTTCTCGGCCAGCACCAACCAATTCTTCCCTAGTAGCAAAACCAGTAGCGATTAATGTCAGCCGGACTTCGTTTTCCAAGTTAGGGTCAAGGGTGACACCGAAGATAATGTTCGCATCCGGGTCAACGGCCTGCCGGATGACTTCAGCAGCACCATTAACCTCAAATAGGCTAAGGGTACTGCCACCACTGATATTGAACAGTACGCCCCTTGCTCCTCTGACGGAGACGTCCAGCAGTGGGCTGGCCAGAGCTTCCCTGGCAGCATCGATAGCTCGGTTCTGTCCAACACCTCGGCCAATGGACATCCAGGAAGGACCAGCGTCCTTCAGCACTGCCCTCACGTCAGCAAAGTCAAGGTTAATCAATCCGGGAACAGTAATCACTTCGGCAATAGCCTGAACACCGTGACAGAGGACTTCATCAGCCATTTTAAAGGCACCATCGACTCCTGTCTTATGGTCACAGAGAGTAAACAAGCGGTCATTAGGAATGATGACCATGGTATCCACCTTATCAATCGTGTTAGCGATTCCCTCCTCTGCAACCTCCCTGCGATGACTACCCTCAAAGGCGAATGGCTTGGTGACGACAGCAATGGTAAGCGCTCCACCTTGCTTAGCCAGTTCAGCCACCACGGGTAACGAGCCGGTGCCGGTACCACCACCCATACCAGCAGTGATAAACACCATATCTGACTCGCCAACCAGCTGCTGAATATCATCACGGCTTTCTTCGGCCGATTTCTGCCCTATCCTGTGGTCGCCACCCGCACCCAAACCACGGGTAAGCCTCTCACCAAGCTGGACTCGCACCGGTGCCTCAGTAACCGCCAGGTGCTGGGCATCGGTATTCATGGCAATGAATTCCACACCTTGTATTTGCTCCCGGACCATTCTGGTGATCGCATTACAGCCTGCCCCACCCAACCCAATGACCTTAATCCTGGCTGGGCTGGGTACATAACTTGCTTTTGCCATTTTCCATCTCCTTTGAACAGCTATTGAGCTGCCTATTTTTTACTAATGAAATAGTTTGACCATCGGGGCAACAAAGCACTCAGACCCCCTCTATTGGTCTGCCAGTCTTGTGAGCCCTTGTTCCTCATTTTCCAGTAGAGAAGACCGACACTGGTAGCATAAACTGGGTCGCACAGGCTGTCATTACTACCATCTAGATTGAGCGACGTGCCAATCTTTACTGGGAGCTGAGTTATTTCACGCCCTAGTTCAGCAATGCCAGGGAGATTACAGCCACCACCGGTGAGCACCAGCCCTGACGGGAATGCCTCCGCATAGTTAGTTTGTGGCATCTGAAATAGAATAAGCCGGAGGAGTTCCTCAACACGAGCCTCGATAATCTCACACAAATCATGGTAGGAGACGCTATGTCCATTTTCGGTTACCGTGACATCATCGCCGCCTTCTTCTGATGGCATGACATTGCCATACTTTGTCTTCATTTCCTCAGCCAGACAGAAGGGAAGCCCTAGACCCATAGCAACATCATTGGTAACGTTGTACCCTCCTACCGGCAGAGTTGACGTGTGATAGACACTACCGTCCTTGAAAGCGGCAACATTGGTGGTACCACCCCCGATGTCAGCCAGTATAACCCCACGCTGTCTCTCATCTTCGGTGAGTACGGCTTCAGCGCTGGCTAAAGATTTGAGGATAAAGCCATCAATACCGACACCAAGGTTCATGATGCATTTGGCTAGGTTTTGCACCGAGACTGCGGGCGCAGTAACGATATGTGTCTCAACATCCAGCCGAAAACCGTGCATACCGACCGGGTTCTTGATATTCTCCTGTCCGTCAAGGGTGTAAGAGCGGGGTATTACGTGAAGCAACCTTCGGTCTTCTGGAACTTCAATGCTCCGTGCAACCTCAAGAGCCCGACTCAAGTCTGCAGCATGCACCATCTGGTTGTCGCGAGAGATAGAGATAAGCCCATGGTTATTCAGCGAACTCATATCTGCACCTGAGACGCCAACATAGGCTGATTTCAGCCGGCAACCCGCCATTCTCTCTGCTTTCCTCACCGATTGACTAACTGATGCGGCGGCATCTCTAGCATTGACCACCACGCCTTTTTCCAGTCCATGAGACGCAGCAGTACCCACCCCTAGGATTCGGAGAGCCTCAGTACCATTCACATCGGCCATAATCGTGCATACCTTAGTCGTCCCGACATCAATGGCAGTAATTTTGGTCCTCTTCATTGATTACTCCTCTGTTATTTCTTGTCCAAGGTCCAGGGACGCCAACTACTTTTCATTATTTCTATAGTGGACGTTCCATTTCCCACACAGGGAATCAAGGAAGGCTTTCACATTTGTGTCCTGTGACCGGTCGAGGTCAGCCAGAAAGCCATGCAGCAGCTCTCCGCCAGTCATCCCCGGAGTAGGTTCTTCTGGTCCAGGCAGATTGATAAAGACGATTTCCGACATTATTTTCTGATATTCTACAGCTGTTCCCATCAATTACCCCCTTTTGTTTTGATTAGCTTAGCTCGTACCAAAAGCACGCGTCAACTTTTGTCCCTCTTTATCCCCCCTAATTCCAAAAACTCCTGATGCAACATAATTTGGTATTATTTATTAATTAATCCTCTACCGCTTGAAACCTAAATCCCATTAAGGTATAATGGCACTCAAGCTGTGAGGTATTACCGTGGTCAATGACAAAGGCAGAAAATCTCTACCACCATATGTTTCATACCGCACATTCCGAAACTTTGTTGATGGATTGCAACTAGGAATACCAGCTCGCATTGACCGTAGCTATTGGGGAGACAGGTACTCCGGTAGCACCGGTACCCAACTCATGACAGCTCTACGTTTTTTGGGCCTTATTGATGGTAACGGCCTACCAACAACCCGACTAAGACAGCTAGTATCCGCTAAGGGTGCCCAAAGGCCTGAGATTCTAAAGCAAATAGCATACACCTCCTTTGATTTCCTCTCAGCAAGAATACTTGACCCACAGGTAGCAACCTATTCTCAATTGGAAGAAGCCTTCTACAATACGTACCAGGTAACTGGTGACGTTGCCCGCAAATGTATCAAGTTCTTTGTCAGCATGGAAGGTGACGCCGGTGTTCCCTTGTCCACATTCATAATGAAGAAGTCTAGAACAATACGCGCCGATAGTATAAGAAAAAGAACTGCTAAAAAAATGAACTCTGGGACAAATAGGAATTCGGCAACGCCGCTGGTAGCAGACTCAATTCCAGCCCAAATCACTTGGTATGAAATGGTATTGGCAAAGTTCCCCACCTTTGACCCTACTTGGTCTGATGATATTAAACTGAAGTGGTTTGATGCCTTCGATGCCCTGCTTAAAAGAGGCTTCTGGAAGTAACAAGGTACAGGTCTTTCAGGCTATCCCTCATTGCTCACTGCCAGCTAGTGTTTGCTCTTAAAAACCGCTATTTGATGGGGAGAGAAAGCTAGAGCTTGACCCCTACCCCTCTAATTGGTCTTAGCAGTGCTGTCAGTATAAGACTGAGAATGCCGACAGCCGTACTTATCAGGAAAGCTACCTGATAGCTACCGGTAACATCGAAGATATTACCAGCCACCAACGGACCCACCGCACCTCCAATGAAAAGACCGAGGTTCATAACGCCGAGCATCAAACCAAGTGAGCGTAAGCCAAACAAGGCGGCTACCAGGGGGGGCACGGATGCCGAACAACTTCCATAGGCAAAGCCAAAGGAGGCGGCAAACAGGTAGAACATCCACTCCTCGGTGGCTGACACAAGCCAGAACAAACTGGCTGACATCATAGTAAGGCCAATAATGAAACCCTGCCTACTCCCAATTCTATCGACAGCACTACCCAGCACAATCTTGCCCAAAATACTCAGCGCACCAATGGTAGCCAAAATATTAGCCGCACTAGCGGCTGAACTTCCCATGGAAATGGCATGTGGTACGATATGTACGATAACGGTAAACACGCCAGACCCATAACAGAGTAACATGGCGAAAGCCATCCAGAATTGCCGGGTGTGGATTGTTTCTCTGAGAGAGAACCCCCAGGTTCCTAATCTCGGCCTTTGTTTTTCTACCTCGTCGGCACCGTAGGCCACCTGCCCCACCTGAGTTGGGTCACGCCTTAGAAACTGGGCAGCTAAAACAACTACTACTAGAATTAGGCTGCCCAGTATGGCGTAGGATAGCCGCCAGCCATAAGTAGCAATAAGCCAACTAGCTGCTGGGGGCCCAATTAATGTGCCGATGCCTATGCCAGCCACAATGATACCCGTCATCATCCCTCTTCTCTTGACAAACCACCTGGCTACCGTAGATGCCAGTGGGGCAAAGGTACCACCCATAGCGGTGCCTACTATCACTCCATAGAACAAATATAGCTGCCAGACAGCGCTAATCTGTGACATTAGCAAATACCCCAAACCAAAAAGCAAGCCGCTGAACGACACCACTATCCGAGGGCCAAACCTGTCATTCAGTCCCCCCATGACAATACCCAGCAACCCATTCATCAGCAGGGAAAGTGAGAAAGCACCGGCAGTCATTGTCCTAGTCCAGCCAAACTCGATTAGCACCGGGTTGAAGAAAACACCAAAGGCATAATATGTGCCCCAACTCGCCACCATGATAGCTAAGGCAGCCACAACCACAATATAGCCGTAAAAAAACCCAGGTTTAGCCCCGGGGGATTGCTGAATTACCTGTCCAGCCACGATAAACTCTCCTATAATGCCCTAAGACTAGTTCTCCAAAAGCGTCTTCGGTTACCAAGATTCAATTATATCATAGAGCGGAAGATGGTCTTAGCACTGCAGCCAATATAAGCCCGACAATGCCGATAATAGCACTTATCAGAAAAGCTACCTGATAGCTACCGGTAACATCAAATATGTAACCAGCCATAAGCGGACCCAGACTACCTCCGATAGTAAAGCCGACGTTGATAACCCCAAGAACCAGACCATGTGAGCGCAACCCAAACAGCCCGGCTACTAACGGCGCCTCGGAGACACCACAACCTCCATAAGCAAAACCAAATATTGCAGCAAACAGGTAGAGTCTCCATACCTCTGTAACTGGCACCAGCCAGAACAGAGCCGCCGATATCAGAATAAAGCTAATAATGAAACCCAGCCTACCCCCAATTCTGTCGACGGCAATACCCAGCAAAACCTTACCGAGAATACTCGACACGCCAATAGCGGCCAAAATACTAGCCGCATTGGCGGCTGAAATTTCCAACTCAATGGCATGTGGTGCAATATGTACCAGGACAGCATACAAACCAAACCCGAAACAGAATAACATAGCGAAAACTATCCAGAATTGCCGGGTGTAAATTGCCTCTCTGAGGGAGAACCCCCCGGCCCCCAATCTCGGCCTTAGTTTTTCTACCTCGTCAGCACCGTAGGCCACCTGCCCCACCTGAGTTGGGTCACGCCTCAGAAACTGGGCAGCTAAAACAACAACCAGCAGGACTATGCTACCCAGTATAACGTAGGATAGCCGCCAGCCATAAGTAGCGATAAGCCAACTAGCTACTGGGGGCCCAATCAATGTACCAATGCCTATGCCAGCCATAACAATACCCGTCATCATACCTCTTCTCTTGACAAACCATTTAGCTACAGATGACAGTAGTGCGATAAAGCTACCACCCATTCCGGCACCTATTATCACTCCATAGAATAGATATAGCTGCCAGACAGTACTAATCTGTGACATTAGCAAATACCCCAAACCAATAAGAACACCACAGATTGTCACCACCATCCGAGGACCGAACCTATCAGTAAATCCCCCTACGGCAACATTCAACAAGCCATACACAATCATGGAAAGCGAGAAGGCACCTGAGGTCGTTGCTCTAGTCCAGCCAAACTCAAGTAGCACCGGGTCAAAAAAGATACCAAAGGAATAATATAAGCCAAATATGGCTACCATAATAGAGAAGGCAGTTGCAACAATGATGTAGCCGTAAAAAAATTCTGGTTTAGCCCCAGGGGACTGCTGAATTACCTGCCTAGCTATGATAAACCTCTTCAACGTAGCCTGCCCAAGATGTTTTAAGACTAGTTCTCAAAACCCGTCTTTACCAAAATTTAATTATAGCACAGTGAAGGAGGTAATCTTAGTCATGGAAGGTTCACCCTGAAAGTACGCAAGTACCAGGCACCCATCTTTTTAGGGCAAATCAACCTGATAACAAAGGCCGATGGTTAACTGCTTAAACATGGACTAATTTGTAGGTCGTTAGGAGATAAGAACCCTTAAATCCCTCAGTGATGCGTGCTACGTCTACATGGATTGAAACCCAAGAAAATGGTGGACAGAGTCATGATATCTACATTGGTATCCGATGGACTGAGCATACAATCTGAAATAAAGTGCAGCCTGTCCATCTCGCTGTCCAGGCTCAGGGGTTTTAGCCATTAGTATCCAAATGCAATGTTTATGTCAAGTGGTTTTCTGAAAGTAATAGCCAACGCCAGGTTCGGCGATAATATATCTGGGGTGTGCCGGGTCTGGTTCTATCTTCTGACGCAGGTGCCAGATATAGATACGAACATGGTCTATATCGTCAACATACTCCCAGCCCCACACCTTTTCCAGTAATTGTTTGTGGGTAAGAACACGGCCAGCATTCTCTAATAGAAGCGCAAACAACTTAAACTCGGTTGGGGTTAATCTTACTCGTTCTCCATTCACAATAACTTTCCGCTCGGTAATATTTACGGTGAGAAAGGTGTCACTGTAGGTAATTTCTTTTTTAGCCTCCAGTGAAGAGGGCAACTCAGCACGCCGCAGTATTGCCCGCACTCTGGCTACCAACTCCCTACTCCCTACCGGTTTAATAAGGTAGTCATCGGCTCCGTAGTCAAGACCACGCACTATATCTGCCTCGGACTTCTGCTGGCCAGTAAGTATAACGATAGGTACATCAGACATCTCACGAATGCGGCTACAGGTTTGCCAGCCATCCATCTTGGGCATTACTACATCCAGAAGCACTAAGTCTGGCTGGTGGGCAAACATGAGTCGCAAAGCTTCTTGCCCATCGCCTGCCGTAAGCACCTCATATCCTTTGTGGGTAAGGGTCTTACTAACCAGTCTAACGAAGGTAGGCTCATCATCAACTACAAGGATTTTCTTTTCCGCCATTCCCTTCCTTGATGCTAGGATATTATCCTCTTTCCTTTTGAGAGCATTTCGGCAACCAC
>SDBU01006519.1_pt1 | contig 13701 bp, 29 predicted proteins | sample 2277071 | NCBI WGS metagenome assembly SDBU01 (sample SAMN10397929, study PRJNA504765) | marine sediment metagenome | isolation source: marine sediment core GS08_GC12, 126 cmbsf | place: Arctic Ocean: Gakkel Ridge, Loki's castle | collected 2008
GTCCTCAACTTTTGCGCCAGTCATCCGAGCCATCGTCTTTTCGTCGTGGATCCGAAGTCGAGAGCGGACTAAACGCCCACGAGGCAAGCACTTGCTGGCTACCTCAAGGATCAAGAGCCAACTTCCCATAACTCTCGTACCTTCTGGGTGAGACATGACTTCCGTGTATCCGTCACCATCGAAAGCGTTTGGCACAGGAACCCAGTTCAATTTTCTCAGTTCTCGCGTACGGTTGTTCTCGAAATGCTTCTTCCAGTTCACGATCTCCATGACTCTCATATCCTGAACATCCCCCGGAAGCGGATCTTCCGTGTCTGCTCGTTTGTCAGCCTGTTCCCCTTGATGTCGTTACATCTGTTGCAAAGCGGCTGGAGATTCTTTCTATCGTGTGTGCCGCCGCGCGAGGTCGGGATGATGTGGTCGATCTCGACGTCTTTCCTTGATCCACAGATACAACAGGGCAGGTTCCATATTTCCTGCTTGATCTGCCACGGGATAGTCTTCCGGCCGGGTTTCTCGAGAACTCTCATGTTCCCCCCAGATCGCCGCTGGGGCGAAAGAGCATGGCCTTGGCCCTCGATCGGTGCCGGCCGTACTCTGTCAGGCGGATAGTGACCTCTCCGTGGTACAGGGACATCGCCTCCTGGATCTCTGTGGTCTTATCGAAGACCAGATAGAACCGGCCGCGCTCCTCAGTTCGATCGGTCGGCTCGAAGCCCTCATGTAGCAGCCAGGCCAGGATGTCCAGGTCGCAGAGCGATAGAGGTTCAGGCATCTAAAAGCTCCCATATCGCATTGCACGTCCCGCAAGACGTTTTGTTGCCTTTTGCCAGGGCGAGGATTTTAGCGATCTTCTCCTTGTCCCCAAAGAAATCCTCGAATGGACACGTTCTTTCAAGACAATTCAGTTTCTCCCCCTCATCAGCAGGGGCGGTGGGTTCGTCCATCGCCTCATATAGTTTCTGCATATGTCGTGCGACACGTTTAAGTTCTGGATCACTCTTTACATCGTTAGGTACTTCATCCCATGCGTCCAACAGGTCAGGAACAACATTCATGGCGCATCGTGCTTGTTGCTTCAGGAAGACATCTCTCTCCCCCTCATCTTCGGCAGGGCGGCGGTTCCAGGCTTCGATGGCTTCGCTTTCGTAATGCCACCAGCAAGTCTGCAATCCACAAACCAGACATCGCACTTGATACCCATGTGCCTGAATTGCTACATCGTGCGGATACCTGTCCCCATAGTTTTGTCCTTGAAATACCGATGAATCTCTATTTACTGAGGCGAGTTTCCCACATGTCGGACACGGCTTCAACCCATCTCTCTTAGGTTCGGTCATGGCTTCTCCTTTGGCGCATCGGGTAATTCCATCCACCACAGCGGACGTGAAGCAGTGGTGAACATACACCCATTCCAGGTATACCAACCCTCGTCTATTGGCGGATGATCGTCAATGCAATGTCCACCTGGCATATAGTGACCTACCAACATCTGGAACGGAATACCTGCTCTCCGTTCAACGAGCAGTATAACCTCCGTTCCGTCCTTCGGCACAGTTTCCATCGGTTGCCATTTCTTCTCCTCTCCCATGCTATTCTCCTTTGCTAACGGTTAGCCAGACAATCAATCTAAGGATATCTCCGAGAACATCAAGGCCAACGATCACCCACAGACACATATATATCCGATAATCTACTTCGATTCGCTTACTCATGGTCGGGCCTCCTTAAATCCCACGCTTGTCATCTGGTTCGGACATTCCAACACCTTGCACTTCGGTCGTTTCAATAGATCCCAGTTTTTGCTATACGCTTTGGAGCAAAGATTACAGTCCACGAACCGCACGTCTACCCGGAAGTATGACTGCACGATCCGCACGTTGTCATCCGTGAGAGCGCAACCTACCAGCGCATCCTTGATCCCTTTAATGATGTTGTCGAGATCCGAAGTCGGCTCGCCAGAAAAACAGAATCGAAATCCCATCGAGACTGGACGACTCTTGCTGAACTTACCGATTGTCAAGCGGTCTTTCATGTACGCCTCATAGACATCGCTCGCATAGTGACGATACGCACTCACCCCTGGGCGTTGCATCCACTTGTCCTGCCTGGTCATCCTTGGCTTCGGTATCGGCCGGCCTTGTATGTGGATCCAGATTGGTTCGGTCACTTTTCCTCCGGCAGGTCTATGTTCCATATACCCTGTCTTCCTCGTGCTGGCACAAGTGTTTTCATGCGTCTTACATCGTAAAGGATCAACCCGTATCGGCGCGTATACTCACAATCAATCTTTGCAGGCCGGCTGTGTGCAGCCGATAACTCTATGTGATTGTGAACACAGACAGTACAGACAACAACGCCAGATACCTTTTGGAAAAACGGCGTTGCGAGAATCTGCGAATCACTTAGCCAGGGGCGGGCGACTTCTATGGCTTCCTTGTCCCATCGTTTACCCGCATGAATCGCAATCTGCTGACCGACCAAGGAAGCAAACCGTTGGTGCGTTCTCGTCTCGATTGTCTTCCAGCCCAACGAGATCCAACTTGCCCACGGTTGACAGAGCGTAATACACTTCATTCCTTATCTCCTAGATCCGTGCGGAGGGCTGGCAACATCCTCAAGCGAGAGTAGTTTCCATTCAGCTCTGAAAGCGCCGCTGCTGCTGCGACAAGAACGAAACAGTTCCCAAACGAACTCTCTCGGCGATAACCAGGCCATGAACACCACACGGAATCTATCAATTTAGCTTCTCCTGAAGCGTATACATCCACACTCCCGTCTTCCTATCTATAGGCGTAGCCTTTATTACGAGCCCGGTCGCTGCGCGTATATCCGAGATCCGACCCGTGTACTTGGCTGCCATCTTCCTAAGTTCTCCGGTATACGCAGGGCCACGTCTGAGACGATTGAGAATCCTGTGACATTGCTGGGACATTCTGATCTGAGCCTCTGGCGGAGTGACTTTGGGGGCGAAAGGAATAACCCCGCCACGGCGCTCGAAATCAGTTAGAAATAGCTCTTTTTGTTTCATTTGCCCCGTACATCATCTCCTGCATTTCCAGTAAATGTTCGATCCCCCGTACTATCCTTACATCAAAGACTTCCCACGGCCATTTCCCTCCTTTCTTGGCATTGCAACGCTCACATAAAAGAACAGCATTTTCTATCGACAGGGCGTAACCTTTCGACAAAGGCAACCAGTGGTCGATTGCGAGTTTCCTGCGGCTGCCCGACTGTTCCAGATGACAGATAGCACACCTGTTGGCCCAAAATTCTCTGACAAACGATTCGTGCCCTATCGTAAAATCCTCAAATAACCTTATCTTATTGGCACGTCTTTTTCGTTGGCCGTCGCGTGCTACGGCTTTTACTCTTTCAGGATGCTGGCGTCGATATTCTTCCTGGCGACGGGCGAAGTCTTCTTTGTGATCCTCGTAGTATTTATGCGACCACGACTTGTTGTTGCTATGCCAGCGTTTCGTGTGTTTCTGATGATATTGCGGATTCTTGTCGCGCCATTCCCTTCCTCGGCGAAGACATGCCTCGCGGGTTTCCCGATAATGCCTTTTACGGTATGCTTTCATTTCCTCGGCATGATCCTTGCGATATTGGCGTTTCCAAGCAGCGATTTCTTCTCGATGTTCTCTGTTGTATTTCTGCTTAGCCGCTCGGACTCTTGCCGGGTGCCTTTCCCGATACCGCGCTTGTGCGGCCGCATTACTTTTCTTCTTGTTCATATCTCGTTTCCCAGAGGAAGAGGGCGCGTTGTCAGAGCCGCGCCCTCGCTTCAGATCGGCCTCTGTCTCTATGTCATGGGCGGAGTCCTCACGCCGATGTCCCCGTTCCGGTTGTATATGCTACCCCGGAGCTTCTGCGTCAGCACGGCACCGCCGCCGGCGCCGAATATAGCAGACCCAAGAAACGCTGCGAGGATCTGCAAACCACTGTACCCTTGGTCACGCAGATATTTCTCCTCGTCTCGGAAGGTCTCTTTTTCTTGCTTGAGGCTATCTATTACCAGCTCTGCTTTTCTCTCTGCGAAACGGATCGCATCTTCGACCTCACCGATAGTAAGGCTTCCGTCTTTTCCCTTAGCCTTGATCTCCTGAAGCTCCTCGAGTAAGGCCAGACCGGCGTCAAACATTTCCTTCGTGAGTTCCTTCTGCCGCTTGACCGTGTCGTCGATCCGCGACTGGTCCTCCTTGCCGATACCAAGGCACCCACCGACACACACGACCAACACACACAGCAATATCGCTGTCCTCATACGCCTTCTCCTTTCTTCGGAGGCCGAAAGGCCCCCACAAATAACGCCAAACCCAAAAATCCCAACACCAGCCGTGCCATAGGGGATAATGCAGAACTATCCGTAACTTCTCCCCATACCGCTAACGCCACGAGAATAATACCGCCGACACCATAAAACACTTTCGACATAACTCTCGGGATCATTTCATCCTCCCAGCCCATCCTTTTGTTTTACGGTGACACGCGATACATAATGTTTTTCCATTATTTATATTCCACAATTCCGCACATCGGATAGCATCTTCTCTGGTCTTGATGTTATTGTCCCGCAGAATAGTGGCAAAGGGTTTAAGATGATGTGCTTCCATGTCGCCTCCGCGCCTATCGCACTCCCGACAGGTAAAATCATCCCGCGTAAAGACATCGCTACGCCACTGTCTGTACTCAAAACTTTGCCTTATCCCGGTTGCCAGCGCGGTTCGGTGCTTTCCCCGGAAAGCACGACGCAAAGCCACGCTCATTCTTTTCTTGGTGGCCGCTGAAGCCTTCCTGCCTCTTTGGACATCACCGATTTTCTTCCTCGTTTCCTTAGAATACGTCTTGCCCGTATTGGCCTTGCTAAGTTTCTTCCTGGTTTCCGCAGAGACCTTATGTCCTGTGCGCGAGCGCGACATCTTCCGCCTGGTTGCCTCCGTACATTTGGATCCTTTTCTCACGCCATCCTCCGCAATATCTCAACGATCCGTTGACTTGCCTTGCCGTCCCAATTCGGAGGCATCGTACCTGATGGCGGATTATCGAGAACATCGTCGACAGCGTCCGTCAGGCTTCCCTTAACCAGCTTATTCGTTCCGTATGTGAGCGTGGACGGTCTCTCGGTGTTCTCACGCCAGGTGAGACAAGGGATATCGAGTATCGTCGTCTCTTCCTGGATCCCGCCAGAGTCAGTAATCACGACAGAAGCCCCGGACATTAAGTATAGCATCTGCCCGTAACCGACAGCATCCTGCCAGTCGATCCCATCGGTATCTATACTCTCGAGATTCAACATGCGCTCTCGCGTCCTTGGATGAACAATCATCTTGATCTTCAGAATCTTGTCTACCTCAACAAGCTCTGCGAAGCGCTTCCGCAGCTCACCGGGATCGTCTACGTTCTCCGGTCGATGCAAAGTCACTACTGCGTATCTCGGGATGGTACATCCGTCGGCAGCCCCCTCGGGACAAGCATATTTGACCGATTCCACCAGTGTCGAACCGACCACGTCGGGACAAGAGATCCCGTCACGACTGAGATTTGTTAACGCGGCCTGCTCCGTGACAAGGTGTGTCGTCGCTATGTGGTCTATCAGAATCCGGTTAATCTCCTCCGGCATCCTACGGTCGAACGATCTCAGGCCAGCTTCGTTGTGAATGACCGGGATGTGCAGCTTCACCGCGGCCAGTGCACAGCCGAGAGCGTAGTTCATGTCGCCGTGGACCAGGACTGCATCGACGCCTTCCAATTCTCCGTTGAGAGCGTAGTGCATCTGCGTCATGGCTTCCGCGGTCTGCCGGGCTTGGTTCAGCCCGTCTCCTCCGCAGATCAGGCAAAGATCCGGCTTGCGTAGCCCTACCTCATCGTAGAAGATGTCTCGCATATTAGGCGAGTAGTGTTGCTTCGCATCGAGCAAGACACACTCGAGGTCCTCGGCCTCGTCGATGGCCCGGACAATCGGAGCCATTTTGATATAGTTCGGCCGGCCGCCTACGCAGACTGCTATTCGTTTCATTTCCCTATCCCCACACGGAAAATCCCATGTCTCATAATCTCGCCTTGCTTTCTCAATATCTCTGCAAGGACGCCTCGAATAGATTGGGCTTCGGCCGACGATTCGTTAAGTGTCACTCGCATCGTCCCGTCGAATGGCATTTGACTCTGAGTTTCGGTGCCGCAGAAGTTCTCAATAAAGACAAATGTTATCTCTTTCGGTTCAGCCACCGAATACCTCCATAACCTCAGCCTGCCACTTCTTACTGAGTGCCTCCTCCGAGAAGTTCTCGGCAATGTACTTCCGGCGCTCCTCCGCGGCCCATGCATCCTGATGGAGCAAAGCGTTTTTCGTAAGATCCAGGACGGTCTTGTATGATTGGGCGCAAATAACATGCGGCTCCCTCATGCCAACGTAGATGCACCAGCGCCCATACGCCATGATCTGATAGGTGATCCGGCCGTAGTCCAGGCCCTCGCTGACCCGTACCATCCCTGAGATCTCGTGGATCCGGTTAGGTATGTCGATCCGCCCCATCGGTCTGACGTTCGGATGAACGAGTATTCCATGCTCGATCGGTTTCCCCTTATTGCTGATGACCCAGATTTCAACGCCCTGATCTGCAAGCTCGACTATCATATCCGCGATCATGCTGTCTATTTTCTCGGTGTACTGCCAGTTTCTCCGCCAGTACCAGAGGATCCTCTTGTCGCTCGGCATCGGTGGGCACTTATCAGGTATCGTCAGGACGAACGGTTTCGGCATATAGAGGATTCTCACGTCAGGGACCTTCGCAGCAAGACTAAGCGTAGAAGTATGAGAATTTGTCCAGATTGCCTTCGGTTTATGTTCGACCGCACGCGCGAGATATTCTGGCTTCTCGATCATACGCGCTGTGGGCTTTCCGCAGGGATAGATTGCTGTCGGCTCTCCAGGCTTTACGTCTATCCGGTTGTGGAGGATGATCCCGTCATACTCACTCGTGTTACCCGGACGGTTGGCGGCGAAGTCTACTTCGATTTCCGGCCGGAGGAAGTCAGCAATCCGTTCGGTGCCACCTTTGGTGCTTGGAGAATGTAGGAGGAGGATTTTCATGGCAACCTCCTTGGGTTCTGCATCTTTATTCTTTTACCCAATCGTTCAGAGTGCCGCTTGTCATGCCACCACTCACGCATTGTGCGAGGCAAGAGCCAATTCGTAAAGTGATGGGAAACGGGAATCACAAAATACTCTTTCGTCCCTATTTTTATAGGTTTTATAGCTATCATTTCTTCCCCAACGGTGTCCCCATAGCAAGCCACTGGTACTTGTCCGGCTTCTTGTCAGACTTAATGTCGTAACAATGCTCTATATCTATGAACCCATCCACAAACTCAATAAACTCCTTATGTGTGTACGTTCTCAGATGCCCACCTGCGTTGAAGTTCGGGGCCGAGACGATAATCCGGTCACATTGACCACAGGCAAGAGACATCAGCGCCTCTGGATCCTTGGAGTGCTCGATTACTTGGCCCAGGTGTCCAACCGTTAGAGGGGCGGTGGGTTTAGCCGCTCCCACCCAAGACTTCTCGTAACTGGCCGCTTCGTAATGGTATAAATGTGCCATAAATGGTGTCCGAGCTGGATCGACGGCATAAACCTTGTATCCGAGCATCGTAAAGCCGAGAGCAAAGGCTCCGTCGTCAGATCCAACCTCCATGAGAGCCGCATCTTCTACGAAGTGCTCTCGGGCATAATCCATAACGCGCCAGTACCTCTCTCGGTTCATCCCGCCATCACGTATCGCCTCGAACAGCTTACCCATTATTCTTCTTCCTTTCGCGGTATCTTTCGACAGTCTCGAAGCAAATGAGAATCCCCATTGCAATCAGCACTCCGCCTATGAAACCAAGCGCCATGTTCATTACTCGTACACTCCTTCCTTCAGCTCCCTGCCATTCTCGAAGCGTTTGGACAGTTCCATCAGCTTCTCTTGCCATTCTCTCAGCTCAATGCACGTCAAGCCACTGGTCTCGGTTATATGATCGGACGTCCCGCCAGACCCTTTGTGTGCGCCCAAACATCTACGATCAACCTCTTCCCAGGTCAGGTTCCCGACCAACTTCAGATCAAAGCGAGTCTCTCCGGCCCGTAGGGAATCACCAATCTCAGTTCCCTTGAACGGGAAATAGATCGACGCCGTGTCGAAGTCGTAGAGATAAGGATAAAACGCCCGGCAGAAATGAATGAAGTCGTACATCTTCTGCGCCGACTCGTGCGTCTCTCCGGGTAGCCCAAGCATGAAGAAGCTCTTGACGTTCAGCCCTGCCCTTGCACATCTTTCTACGCATAAGTAGTTCATCTCAGAGGTTGTACGCTTGTTAATCGCCTCCAGAATACCATTGTCCATACTCTCAGCTCCGAAGCCGACAGCAACACAGCCCGTACCCGCGAGGATTTTCACCAGCTCGGGATCCTTGCAGATACTACGAGCGTGAGTGAAGCAACGGTATATGACATCGTGTTTCTTTAGAATCTCAGCATAGGGTTTCACCTTCTTGGTACTGATGGCGAACAGGTCATCGTAGATCATCACCGCATTGAAACCACAAGCCTTGACGTCAAGGATCTCTTCCTCGAAGCGCTCAGGTGTGTACCATCTGGCGGGAGTTCCTGCATCTTCACAGAACGCACACTTGTTGGCGCATCCCCGAGAGACAATCATCGAGGTAGCTGGACGGCCCCTGAGCATATACTGCCCGTAGTTCTGGAGATATTCTTTCTCTCGTAGTGGCCGAGGCATACGGTTCATTTCGGAGGCTGAGAGCTGGCCGACGCGCACGGTTTTCATGCCTGGAATGTGCACCGCCTCTCCTGATAAAAACTCCAGGAATGGCTTTTCTCCATCACCGTACACAACATGGTCAAAGCCTGCATCGAGACATTCTTGGTCGTAGTGCGTCGCGTGAGGACCGCCGATGATAACTGGACGGTCAGGCTTATCTTTCTTTAGTTGATTCAGCAAGAAGCGAGCTTGCGCTCCCTGCGGAGTCACGGCGGAGATAGCAACGCAATCAAAGGCCGTGTAAGAACGACCATCCTGCGAAACCATGTCAGTATAATAGAGACCGTCTTTCTCGAAATCAATATCTATGCTGTACGGACGCTTCAAGTATCGAACCGGCCACCCCGCCTCCTTCGCAGCCGACAGCAGATACAGGATCCCGAGCTGTGGGAAGGCTCTGTCATTGTCCAGGAACGGAGATGGGAGAGTTGTAAGGAGGACCCTCATAGTGCGCCGCCTATGGCGCAACAGACTCCCGAGGCAAGATAGATGCAGACTAGGATTACCGTCTGGCGTCTCGCATCCCGGAGACTCATGGATAATATGCTGATTTGGAAATGCACCCCGTAACACACACCCCCGAACCCGGCCAGTAATAGCAGTAAGCTCATATCGGTATCACTCCTATTCCAGCCTGTTTACGGATCTTCGTTCCCTTCTGATAGGGCAGGTAGTCAGTTTGGTAGACGATCTCTATAGTCATCTGGTAATCTTCTTTGATTTTCTGCCACAGCACAACGGCACCATCCACACCTTTCCAGTGATCGTGTGCTATGTCGTGAAGGACCAGATAGCCTCCGGGCCTTACCATCTTCCTGTAAATGTCATAATCGGCTCGGACACCTTCCCTGCTGTGTTTGCCGTCGATGAAAATGATGTCCCAACCGTCAGGCTCAAGTACGTTCATCACGGCAATCATGTCTGGATCGGTAGGGTTTCCGCAGATTATTGCGGGGCAATTTTCGTTTATGTCAATACTGAAGTATCTACGACATTTGAGCAACTTCTCGTAGAATCTGCGCTGATGACCTTCCTTCACTCCGATCTCAAGGACAGATGGTTTCTTAATGTTGGACACAACCCGCAGGTACTCAAGATATTCCTCGACTACCTGTGTCGGCCGCTTCGAGGGTAGCCACTTGACCTTCTTCTCGGCTTCTGTCTGATCCTGGAACCATAGCTCCCAGAACTTCTTCTCGAACGCTTGCTTTGTCATTTTAACTTCCGACTTCCTTTGTGATGGATGACGTAAGCATCCTTTGTTCCAGGACGGGCCGCGTACTCTTTGCGATCGAGCCGAAGAATAGGGATCTTCTTCTCCTCAGCCTCGAACAGCATGTCGTTGTATGCTGTTTGCCCTGAATACCAACACGGAAACCATCCGTTACGCTTCATATCTTCATATCGTGTGGCGGCAATCAGTTCGTGCTCGGATTTAGCGTAACCGAATATATTGGAGATCCACTTCATCCACAATTCCCGGACAAGATTAGAGTAGTAAGGGTGAAAACCGATGAAGGAGCCGAGGAAATCTTGACGACCTTGCGACACTGAGACTTTCCCTCGATAGATCGCGGCAATCGCAAAGTCTTTCTCGAAGAGATCGTCAATAGGCTTCTGCACAAAGCAGTCAGCATCGAGCACAACGACAGGGCCGTCTTGAATAGCCTGGCTGAAAATAGGATACATAGCGCCGTAGAACTCCGACAAGATAGGGCCACCGTTGGGTTTGACCTGTACGATAACACAGTCCTCTCTCGTATTGGTATCTACGCTCTCTTTGAGTTCCGTTGCCATCGTCTTGAACGGCTCGGTGCCATCGTGATAGGTGATGAACGTAATCATTTTTTCGGCGGCTCCTCTTCCTTCACGTTGTAATTCTGGAACCCGTAGAACGCCAGGGCCAGAGCATTAACCTCGAAGTCATCCACCAGCGGATCGGTTGGTTTTCTCTGGAGCTTAGACGCCGCCCAGGCTTCCATCTGTGCCTTGGTAGCGTTACCCTTACTCAGAGCAGCCTTCTTGAGCACCGCTGAGGATATAGCCAGGCACTCCATCTTTGTTTCGGAGACCTTCTCCTCGATCGCCTTTTTCATCTCGTCCTGAATCTCTGCCGCCGCCTTGCCGCTCTTAGGTGACTGCATGAAGACGATCAGATCATACGCATGGCTCGGATCGACGGCCGCCAGACGAATTATCTGTGAGAGCCACTTGCGAAACCCTATGAAGAGGGTCTCGTTATCCTTGCCTCGTATCTGAGTGAGATCCTCAACGCCCGACTTCAGAATCCTGCCATCCTGAAGTATGCAGAAACCGTTTTTAACGCCTTGCGACAATCCAAGTACACGCATAGACTTACTCCTTTCCTTTTTCCAATAACTCAGGGTTCTCGTATATGTTGCCGATGACTTTACAGCGGGTAGAACGGATGTGATTGAACATGCCGGCAACGTGTCTATCATACGTCCACATACCGTATTCATCACTCCATACAACAGAAGCTATTACAGTATGCAAGCCACCATCCATAACTGTCACTTCAACAATGTCAGATCCGTATATCTCTACGGCGTTCAAGTCAGTGCGGCCGATGTATTGCATGAGGACGACATCCTTTTCGCCCAATGCCTCCTCTTCATAAAAGGATCCGCCTTCGCCCAAGATAGAACCAACCTCTAACATCTTCTTCGTTGTGCTGTGCCACGCCCTAAACTTTATCTCTCTCATGCTTGCTCGCCATCCTCATCGCCTTCCGTTTCCTCTTTGCCTTCTGGCGGTCCTCCCTGGCCCACCTTCTCCTCTTTCGACTGTGTTCCTCGCTCCTTCCCTTCCTGCTTTTCTTCATCTTCCTCCCTCTTGGCACTGACTACTTCCCACGGATATACCTGTTCCTGCTGACGCCACAGCTTGACTTCAGCCTTATGCAGATTCCTGAAATGCTGGGCGAGCAGGTCGTGAGTCAACGCCAGCTCGGTATAGGCATCGAAGTACCGTGGTGCCGTCACAAGCGCTGAGTCCTTGCTGTTGAGGAGTAAAGCGTCGGCACCGTAGAAATCCCCGAGCTGTAGCCGGATCCTTCCCAGGACACGGTAGATGTCCATGAGCGGAGAATCAGGGCCGAGCCGGCCTTGCTCCAGGAGCATCGCCAGAGCCTTGCGTCCGGCCTCGTTAGCTCCCGCGATGTCCCGGCAGATGTACCGATTCTTTGTGTAGTGATACCAGATCTCGGCATCGTCGGGATTCTCTTCTATCTCCAGATCGTACAGCTCCTTGCGGATGGCTTCTTTCTTCCGCATCTCCTCGCGGTCCTCGTAGCCGGTGTGCAGTATCTCTATCTCTCCGAGCGTACCCATCTTCCCTGTACCGACGGCCTTGTTCTGTACCCGACGCTCGAAGTGGAACTTGGGCTGATTGAAGAAGAGCCGGGGTATGGAATGATAGCCTTCCGCTCCCGGAAGCGTATTACGCACCGGGATCTTGAACGCTTTGTAGTCCTTGCACGCGCGGAGATAATCACGGAGTTCCTTTGGCCCTGTCTTGAGGTTCTCGAAGATAATCTTCTCGTCGCTGTCCAAGAAGAAAATCCAGTTGCCCTTGGCATCCCTAATCCCATAGTTCCTGCCGATCGAGAACGACTTCTCCCACGGGCGATGCAATACTCGGAAGCGCCTATTTGGGATGAAGAACCTCAGCGGCTTTGTCTCTCCGGTCCAGATTATGATTATCTCGTCGCAGAATTGTTCTAAGGATTTGACGGTATCAGGACACAGCTTGTCGGTCATAATGCAGCCGGAGATTAGCTTCATACCATAATCCCTTCGTTCCTTACCCTCTCAACATGTCCACACTCAGAATCCAGACACTCCAGCACCCAGTAGGATACAACCTGGCCGTGATAGTTCACGCTCAGCTCGAACTTCTCGACGTAGTCTGCTGGACCGCCGCAGGCAGGACACTCAGGGCCATCGTAGCCGTCAAGCATGGAATCGTATCTCACCTCTCCCTCCCACCGCACTTGTCTCGCGGACCTTCGCATCCCTTACAAGGATCATCACCTGCGTTGACTACGCCCATATCAATCGGACTACCTAACAGACATCCTTTCGGAACATATCCTTGCCTGATAGCCAACTCTAGCATCAGATCGTCTTCGTCCGGTTGCTCTTGATTGAAGTAGTGCGGTTTCATCTCTTCTCTCCGGTGGGTTCATACCCTAGTTCATTGAGCTTCTCTTTGATCTCGTGGAAGTTGCCCATCTCCTCGACGTAGTTGTTTTTCCAGTCGTCGCTAGTGGCGTAACGAAAAATATGATCCAACGCATCGACCAGTTCGGAAATTGTTTCTTGAGTTGCCTCTATTTCTCTGGGAGTTACCATGTTACACCTCCTCCCCTTCGGCTTTGCCCGTTAAAAATGTCTTCATAATTTTTGCCAACGATGCTATGGCAGCTCCTTGATTTCCGAAGTATTCAGCAACCGTTCGTCCATTAAAAGGGCGTCCGTCAAACGCTTCCGCATCATTTTTCATGTCTTCTGCTATCATTTCCAAAACTTTTATCGTTTTCTCAACACTCATATCTTTACCCTCGTTATCTCATATAGCTGTTTCAATAAGTCCGCTTGGTTCTCCATCGCGTGCTCTTCCTGATGTTTCTGGTAGTCTATCTGCATCTCCCTGGCCTGGTGGTAAGCATCCACCAAACTCTCCAGATCGTTCACACAGACCCCCCAGTCCTTGACGACTGACGCCGAGTCGCCCACGTTGTAACCGAGCGTCGGGATACCAGCCGCCATGTAGTCGAACGCCTTGTTGGGCCAGCAACTCAGAGCGTAGTCCACATACTGTTTCTTGGGTGGAGGGTTGCCGAGGTCATTGTAAC
>SDBU01006520.1_pt1 | contig 13700 bp, 8 predicted proteins | sample 2277071 | NCBI WGS metagenome assembly SDBU01 (sample SAMN10397929, study PRJNA504765) | marine sediment metagenome | isolation source: marine sediment core GS08_GC12, 126 cmbsf | place: Arctic Ocean: Gakkel Ridge, Loki's castle | collected 2008
GAGTCGCCCGCGCCGGTGCTGTCCACCACGACGGCGGGGAACGCCGGCAGATCGATCCGTTCTCCGTCTCGCACCCCGATGGCCCCTTTTGCCCCGCGCTTTATGGCAAGTACCGGCACACGGCTGGCCATGTGGGCGATGGCCAGCTCCAGATCGGGTTGGGCGGCGATGGCCCGCAGCTCGGCGTCATTCGGCAAAAAGACGTCGAGATAGTCAAAGAAGCCACCCAGGGCCCAGCGCTGCTCCGGATCCCAGTTGGGATCCAAGGAGACGCTCATCCCGGCGACTTTGGCCGCCCGCATCATGCGGGGCATCGCCTCACGCAGGCCCTCCAACAGAAAGGGACTGGCCACGTGCAGGTGGCGTGCCAGCTCATACCAGGACGGATCCAGATGATCGTCGGAGATGGCCGCAATGGAGCCGAGGTAGGTGAGCATGGCACGATCCTGGCCCCGGGAGAGGACAACCGTGGCACCTGTCTTGATCGTTGGATCGACGCGCACCAGCGACGTGTCCACCCCGGCGTCGGAGAGAGCTCTGATCACGAAATGCCCAAAGAGATCGTCCCCTACGGTGCTGACAAAGAGCACGCGCAACCCCATCTTGGCTGCGCCGGCGGCAAAGATGCCGGACGAGCTTCCGGTGCAGATGGATAGGTCATCGATCAGCTTCTCCACCTGCCCGAACCGAGGCATCACGTCGCCGGAGAGGATGATGTCCACGTTGAGCTCCCCGACGATGAGGAGATCGAAGGGTCTGCTGCTCATTCCCTTGCCATTCCTGTGCCTTTGAGCCGCACGGCCATGACCACGTTGCGCGGGCGGTCTGGGTTGAGGCCACGGGCAATGGCGCGATAGTAGGCCAGGAGCTGGACGACCGGCAGATAGAGCACTCCTCGCGCCAGCTCGGGGAGAGAGGTGCCCAGGGCAAACAGGCCATCGAACTCGTTGCCAAGCCCGTTGTCCTCGTTGGCCACAATCAGGACAGCGCCGCCGCGAGCGTCGCGGTAGCGTCGATTGCGGACTGCCAGCTCTCGCCCTGGGTCGTGATCTCGGTCAGTGAGAATCGCCCCAGCATACTCATGCCTGCTCTCCGTTCGGTTTCGGTTCCGCGCCTCGGGAAAACTGGCGAGCCACCTGAGCACCCAAGCGAGCTCGTCATCAGACGGGCTCGGATACTTTCCCAGCCCGAGGGAGTGGCCCAGTGCTGCCAACCATCGCCAGTCATGGCCCTCCTAGAAGCTGCCGGCGGCCTCGGGTGCATTATGGCCCAGACGCTGCCCGTTGGCAAGAGGGTGTCGAGAGGGTCCTGGTGGGACGGCAGAAACAATGATGGTGGGGACAGTGGCTGGCAGCGATCATGTGGCTGAGCGGCGCTCGCAGGCACGGGTCGGGCTTCGTTGGGCCCTGGGAGAGATCACAATGATCTTGAGCATCTCCATGCTCGAGCTGGGTAATCAAGCTGGACTGCATGCAACGGACGTGCTAGGATTCGCGCGAAAGATGCGGGCGATCAAGACGAGTGAAGGAGGCTCCCGTGGCAAAGATGACCCCCAGACAGCGGGTGCTTGCGGCCTTGAACAGGCGGGTGCCCGATCGCGTGCCCAAGCACGCCCACTTTACGCCTTTCCAGCTCCAACAGGTTCGAGAACGAACCGGGTTCGAGAACCCGGCCGACGCCTTTGGGTTCGAGGTGCGTTCGGTTGGCTTTCGCCCAGCCAAGGAGAAGCCGGACTTTTCTCGCTACTTGCCTCCCGATCTGCCACCTGGCACCATCAGCGATGAGTGGGGCCTGACCGAGAAACCGGGCACCTTCTACCACTTTACCGAGTACGTGCATCCGATGGCGAATCTGGCCGATGCCCGCGAGCTGGATGATTGGCCCTTTCCCGACTACACTCCCGCCTATCGCTTCGATGGCGTGGCTGAAGAGATCGCGTCCTGGCAGGAGCAGGGCTATTACGTTTCGGGGGGAGTGGGGCATATCTTTGAGACCTCGTGGTACATCCGTTCTATGGAGCAGCTCTTCATCGACTGGCGCTTCAACAAGGCATTCGCCGAGCGACTGCTGGACGAGATCACCGAGCGGCGGCTGTACATGGCGGTCAAGTACGCCGAGGCCGGTGCAGACGGCCTCGGCACCGGCGACGATGTCGGCACCCAGCGAGGGATGCTGATGAGCCCCGAGCAGTGGCGGCATTGGCTCAAGCCGCGCTGGGCGAGGGTGATCGCTGCGGCGAAATCGGTGACGCCGGATATTCTGGTGACCTATCACTCTGACGGCGACATCTCGGCCATCATCCCTGAACTGGCCGAGATCGGCGTAGACGTGCTCAACCCTGTCCAGCCAGAGTGTCTGGACGTGGGAGAGATGAAGCGACAGTACGGCGACAGGCTGGCCTTCTGGGGAGGGATGGGGATTCAGACCACCATGCCCTTCGGTTCGCCCGATGATGTGCGCGCCGAGGTGAAACGCCTGATCGCGATCCTCGGCGATGGCGGCGGCTATCTGATCGCCCCGACCCACGTGTTGGAGCCAGACGTGCCCTGGGAGAATATCATCGCCTTTTTCGAGGCCGTTGAAGAGTATGGCTCTTACTACTGAGGAAAGTGCGAGGTCAAGATGGCAGGCAGCGACGCACGGGTGACGGGGCGACCTCTCAAAGGCTTTGCAGAACTTTGAAAGCCAGAGGAGGCAATGAAATGGGAGACTCCTTGGAACAGTACAATGTGGTGTGGGATACGCCAAGCCGCGATTCGTCTGGCTCCATGCCCATCGGCAACGGCGACATCGGGCTCAACGTCTGGGTTGAGGAGGATGGCGATCTTTTGCTCTATGTCGGCAAGACCGACGCGTGGAGCGGCAACGGTCGCCTGCTTAAACTGGGCCGGGTGAGAGTGAGACTCTGGCCGAGTCCCTTCGCGTCGGGATTGCCCTTTCGCCAGACGCTCAAACTGAGGCAAGGCGAGATCGAGATCGTGGCTGGAGAGGGGGGATCGGAAGTAGCGGTTCGGGTCTGGGTTGATGCCAACCAGCCAGTCGCCCGCGTGGAGATTGAGGGCGAGAGCGAACTGGAGGTCCAGGTTGGACTGGAGATATGGCGAACGGAGGTCCGGCAGATTGCGCGCGGGGGGCTGGTTGGCGATCGCCTGGAGGACGGAGAATCGTTCAGTGCCTTCGGCATAACCGGCCTCGATCCAGTCTATCAGCATCCCGATACGGTCATGCCCGCCAGCGACAACCGTATCGTCTGGTGCCATCGCAACACCTACTCGATCTTCCCGATCACCATGCGGCTGCAAGGTCTCGAAAGCCTGATGGAAGAGATACCCGACCCTCTTCTCAACCACACCTCGGGCGGATGTATCCGCTGCGATGACCTGGTTAGCGTCGATGACGTCACCCTCAGGTCTGACCAGCCCCGGGGACAGCACCTAGTCTCGGTCTACGCGCTTGCGGAGCAGACGGAGACCGTGGAGGAGTGGCTGGAGCGCCTGGACGAGACCGTTGGCCGAGCAGATGCCACGGATCTGGAAGAAGCCAGGCGGGCCCACCGGGAGTGGTGGAACGCTTTCTGGAACCGCAGTTGGATTCGCGTCAGCGGCGACGAGGACGCAGCGTTCGTCTCCCAGGCTCTTCATCTGCAGCGTTGGGTGAACGCCTGTGGCGGTCGCGGTGCCTATCCGATCAAGTTCAATGGTTCCATATTCAACGTTGACAGCCTTGAGACGCGTCGCGGTGTGCGGAGTCGCTTCGATGCTGACTACCGCCGGTGGGGTCCATGCTACTGGTTCCAGAACACCAGGCCCATATACTGGCCCATGCTCGCCTGTGGGGACTATGACCTGATGCAGCCCTTCTTCAGGATGTACAGCGATGTCCTGCCCCTGGCCCAGGCCAGAACACCCATCTATTACGGACACGACGGAGCCTTCTTCCCCGAGACGATCTACTTCTGGGGCACCTACCAGAACGAGATCTATGGCTGGGATCGAGAGGGCAAACCCCTTGGCCATGTGGAGGACCGCTATCTCAGGTTCTACTGGTCGGGCGGGCTGGAGCTGTCGAGCATCATGCTGGACTACTGTGACTATACGCAGGATCCAGTCTTCCTACAGTCGGTGCTGCTGCCCATGGTCGATAGCATCGTTGCTTTCTATGACCAGCACTATGAGCGGGACGCCAGGGGCAAGATACGCGTCTTCCCAGGCCAGTCTCTCGAGACCTGGTGGGAATGCGTGAATCCCATGCCAGAGATAGCAGGCCTCAAGTTCGTGCTGGGCAAGCTGTTGTCTCTGCCCGAGGGGGCAACCACTGAGGAACAGCGCCAGAACTGGCAACGGATGCTTGGGGAACTGCCCGCCATTCCCACGAGGCAGGTGGACGGGGAGACGATCCTCTCACCGGCTGACGAGTTCGACGTGCTCAAGAACAGCGAGAACCCAGAGTTGTATGCCGTCCATCCCTATCGCCTCTACGGGGTGGGCAAGCCAGGTCTGCACATGGCGCAGCGGACCTTCGAAGGGCGAAGGTTCAAGGCTATGGAGAAGGCTCGCCCCGGCTATCATCCAGATCCTCCTCAGGCTGCGATGCTGGGGCTGGCGGACGCTGCTCGAGAGTACGCGGTAGAGTACTTCAAGTACCGCGACCCTGCCAGCCGCTTCGTGGCTTTCTATGCGGCTGCAGCCGACTGGCTTCCGAACCAGCAGACCGGCAATGTCGCGATGCTGGCCCTGCAAAAGATGCTCATGCAGACCGAAGGGCGGCGGATCATTCTGTTGCCAGCATGGCCAGAACACTGGGACGTTGAGTTCAAGCTGCACGCACCCTACAACACCACTGTGGAAGGCTCCTACCGCAACAGCAAGCTGGAGCGACTGGAGGTGACTCCCGGTTCTCGGGCCAAAGACGTGGAGTACGGGGCGCCCTGAGACCAAGAGCGGTGTGTGGGAAAACGACCGTTGTCATTCTGCCTGCACCTGTGACGCAGGCCATGCGTTTCTCGCCAGCAAAGGAGCCAGAATGATAATCGACGCTCACATGCACCTGTGGGACGAGGTCAAGGGAAACGTGGCGGTGCAGGTCCGCTCGCTCAGGAACGGCATGATCACTATCGGAAGCGAGGAATTGCTCGGCATGCCAGCCTATCTGCTGGACGGACGCTGCCCTTACGAGGTGGCACTATCGGTCATGGACGCCGCCGGCGTGGAAGCCGCGGTCGTTACCCAAGAGTACCTTGACGGCAACCAGAACGCCTATTTGGCTGACGTCCAGCAAAAGTGTCCAGAGAGGTTCTTTGTGCAAGGACTGCTAGAGTTCCGGCGGCCTGAGGGACTGTCCGCCGAGTTTCGAAATGTGCTCCAAGAGCATGGGTTCCAGGGCATCAAGCTGCCAGCCAGCTACCTGGCGCAGGCCAATCCTCGAATACATCTCACTGATCGGCGGCTCATGGACGTCTTTGAGCAGATGGCCGAGCGGCACATGGTCCTGTCGGTTGACCTGGCGCCTGGCGAAAGTCAGGTAGGGGAGATGCTCGCGGTAGCCCGAGCCTTCCCTCAGTTGGCTATCACCCTGGGCCACTTTGCCATGGTGGGGCGGAAGGGCTGGCTAAGCCAACTGGCCCTGGCAAAGGAGGCGAACATCCACGTTGAGTCGGGGGGCATCACCTGGCTTTTCCGCCAAGAGGGTCCGCCATTTCCCGGGGCCCAGGAAGCCGTTCGCGAGGCTGTTGGTCGGGTCGGTGCCCACAAGCTGATGTGGGGGAGCGATTTCCCGCGCACGCAAGTGGATTTCACCTACGAACAGACCCTTGACTTTTTGCTGGATAGCTGCCCATTCCTCAGCGATGCCGAGCGAGCGGCCATCCTGGGAGGCACGGCTGCCGAGGTGTTCGGCTTCAAGAGGCCGGCGAAGAGGCGACAGCGGCCCAAGAGGATCACGGAACTGGACTAGTACGACTTCGTTGCTTTGTCCTGAAGCTCGCGGGAGCTGGTCCCAGCTGCGCACGAGTGCAAGCCAAGTACCCCGTACGGGGCACAAGAACTGACCTGTAGAGCCGTTTTGACATTCGTCTGGTGGCACGCCCTTGCCATAGAGTGAGCATTCTAACGAAGTAGTGCTAGGCTGGAGGAGAAGCCGCTCAAGAAGCAGACTGGAGTCGGCTCGACGACTGATCAGGTAGCGCGAGAGTAGGCGGCCGGCGACATCGAGCTGACCGCCGAATCGCCGGGGTTGGTCTCGGCGACTGTCGTCGTTCGCGCAGAGGATTGTGACTCCAGACCTATGGTGCCATCGGGGGAGGTTGCAGGAATGGGAGCCGGCTCATAGCTGTTGACAGCAACGGCAGAAAGCGCACAATGTCACCGGGGCTAGGGGGAATTGCACGCAACCAGAAAGGAGCAGGAGCATACGACATTGCTTGCGCCAGGTGATGCGAACGACAAACAGAGTTGGCCACTCGCAAAGACACATTTGGCTGCCCAGGAGGATACGAGATGAGTGCGGTTAGGGAAGAGCGACCGATCGAAATGAGACTTATGGACGTGACTGTTCTGTTCGCCACTGAAGCGGAGCTGCACGGCAAGATCAATCTATACAGGTTCCACGATGAGACACAGGGACGACAGGGGAGAAAGGGTCTGTGGGCTGAAGGCTGGACCAGTTTGGATGACTGTATCGCCTGGAACGTCGCGGTTCCTGAAGAAGGCGACTACTCTGTCTCCATACGCTACTCTTGTCCCATAGACCCAGGCGGTTCGGAGTACGAGGTCGTTGCAGGTGACAGCAGAGTCTCCGGGACCGTACGCGAGACATCCGGCTGGTTGCCCGATTTTTTCACCTGGACCAGCTTTGAAAGGCAGCAGATCGAAGGTACGCTACACCTATCCAGAGGTGTGTGTACGATTGAAATGCGCGCCACCAAGAAACCGGCGACAGGGGAAGTGATGCGCTTGTATTCGCTGGATCTGACCCCTTTGGCCGCCAAAGAGATGATAGCTGAAGCCGGTGAAAGAGCGACAGAAATGCGTGCCAGCACCGACTGGTTCGTCGCGGCCAAGTACGGGGTGATGTTTCATTGGGAGACCAGGACTCAGCCACGGCGCGGCCATCAGAAGCCTTTCCCCGACGCGGTGCGTGATCTCGACGTTGACAGCCTGGCAGAGATGGTACAGCAAACCGGAGCCGGCTACGTCATCTTTACGTCGGTTCACGGAGTCCACTGGTTTCCCGCCCCGATCCAAGCCATCGAGAGGATTATGCCGGGACGCACCTGCCAGCGCGACCTTATCGGCGACCTGGCTGACGCGCTCAACGAACGCGGCATCAGGCTGATGCTCTACTATTGCAGTGGCGGGAGTGAGAAAGCGTGGGCGAAGGCCTCTGGCTACGACAAAGAGGACAAGACAGAGTACTACCGCAACTTGTGCGCTATCTTTACCGAGATCGGCCAGCGCTATGGGAACAAGATCGCAGGCTATTGGTTCGACTTTTGTCCTTTCAATGTCTCTCATCACTTCGAGCCCCTATATGCAGCGGCCAAAGCCGGCAACGCCGACCGCATCGTTGCCTGGAACAGTTGGATAGTCCGCAAGCCCTCGGATTTCCAAGAATACTGGGCCGGTGAGCTGGGAGGAGCCCTGATCCTCCCCGAGGCAGAGTACTTTGGGGACCTGCAACCCCACGTGATGCCTTATCTTGATGATGCATGGGTTCACAGCGAGCCCGACACCGATATCCGATCCCCGCTCTTTATGACCCACACGCTCGTGGACTATGTCAAGGCTTGTGTCGCAAGAAGAGCAGTGGTTTCACTCAATCTGGGTATCTACCAAGATGGTACAATTTCACCGGCAACACTTGAGCAGATGCAGGTTTTGAGAAAGGCGATCAGGGGGCAATCGAAACAGGTTATTTGAGATTCAGTCTTTTGTAGGCGCGTTCGCAGGCGAATGCCCTTCTCGGGCTTGACTTGCCAATGTCAAGGAGTGATGTTCGTGCTGGCCGCTCGGAGGGGAGCGGGTGAACAGGAGACACAACGCCACTCTGAACATCCTGCTGAATCACACAATGGGCCGCCGAGACCTGAAGATCGTGGGCCACTTTCGCCCAAGTCTACCGAGGAGTTCACGACCCCGACAACCCTTCGAGCAGGATTCGAATAGCGTTTGATGAGTGGAACGCGAGAGGCTCGTGGCATCCCCGTCGTCTTCCCTTTGGGTCTGTTGACCACAGGCCGATGGGGAAAGGGGCGACAATACCACTTTGGTCAGGACTGATGAATCTTTGCCTGACGAACTCATCCTGACCCATGAGGAGAAAGAGAGATGGAGCATACGGTGAACCGCCAACGCGAACTTGTGGATGTAGCTGCTATTGAGGAAATGGGAAGAGAGATCCGCGAGTATGCCCTTTCTCTTGGGGCAGAACTCTATGGCGTGGCCTCAGCCGCCGACTATGCCGAGCACTTTTCCGAAAAGCCGCAGCCGACCAAGTTCGTGGAGAACGCGCGCTCGATTATCGTCATCGGGCTGCCTTTCGAGCCGGGCACGATCGCCACCGTGCTCCGACCGGAACTCGCGGGCTTGCGGGCCCGAGCAACAGAGCAGGTCACCTCGCCTCGAACCCAGCCCGTCGGCGCAGAGAGGTACTTCCTGGCCAACGAAAACGCCATCCTCGACCGCGAGCTTGGCCTGATGGGCTACAAGATCTCCAAGCGCTTGCGACAGATGGGATGGCGCGCCTTCTACCTCCCCACAGCAAAGCAGGACGCCCGCTTCCGCACGGCGCCCTTTTACCACATGCCGGCCATGTACCTGGCCGGGCTGGGGACCCTCGGCTGGAACTGCAGTATCCTGACCCCCGAGTTCGGACCAAGGGTGTTCGTCACCTCCATCATCACCGACTGTCCCCTTCCTGCGGGCAAGTCCATGGAAGAGGAGCTGTGCACCCGGTGCGCACTCTGCGTGGAGAACTGTCCCGCCCAGGCCATCGATGGGAAGGGCTGGAAGAACCCCTTTGCCTGTGCTTCGTATGGCTGCTGTGGCACGTGCATCGCCATCTGCCCCGTGGGAGAGGTGTGAAGGCTGGGCTTCAAAGCTGGGTAGCTCTCGTCTCACTCCCTTCCCGGCGACGGCGGAGGGAAGAGGGAGCGCGTTCTCGCAAGGAGGGAGCGGGCGCTTGTCTGGTCGTGGACGATCCCGGCCGTCGCACCCTCGTCACGTGACCTGCGCCCCCCCCGTCACACAAGATCGCCTATGCACAGGCGGCACGGCGGTTGGCGGTCATGCCATTCCCTGGTTGTCCGTACCTCAGCTCGCTACAGTTGCCGTCACATTCAGCGCGGATATGTCGCCGGACCCGCCTACGTTCTCACAGGTGACTTTGAAGAAGCGAACATTGGATACAAGCTCCACGGTTTCCCTTGCTGTCTCCCCAGCACTCCCCTCCAAGTCGAAGGCGCACAGGTCATGGGTGTCGTAGGCTATCCCGTCGCAACTGGACCTCACGTGCAGCCGCAGGCCCACCTCGGCCTGGGAAGGATACGTGCACTCCACGGTCAAGGCGCAACCGGAAGCACTGTCCAGGCTCACCGGACAGCACTGCGCCAGGCCGCTCTCTTGCCTGGGCCCCAATGACTCGAGGTGCAGGATCGGTATGGGCAGACGAAAGGTCGGGCTGGTCGAGAGAACCTGGATGGCCAGGTCCTCGGTTTCAAAACCTGGTTTCTTGAACGAGTGGCCAAAGTACCTGAGCGTGTGGTACAGGTAGACGAACGGCGGCTCGATGAGCGTCTTCACCTCGGCAAATCCGGAAGCGTCCGGGATTCTGTTCAGGGTGACGACCGGATTGCCGCTATACTTGCTAAAGTTGTATCCGTCAAAGCTGTAGGCATAGCCGATGCTCTCCAGCTTCAAGGTCTTGGTGCCCCCGTAGAACCAGTGAAACACGCCGTCGTTGTAGCGTACACCTGCCTCCGAGTAGCCACCGTCGTCCCAGGCCCCCCAGTCGCCGGGGGTGAGAATCGGATTCCGGTCGTACTTGGTCCAGGGACCTTGGGGCGCATCGGCGGTGGCCACACAGAAAGGCCCCTGATCGGTCACCTCAACCGGGTATTGCGTGTACATGTAGAATCTGCCGTTCAGCTTCACCACGCTGCCCAGGTAGCCAAAGTCCTTCACCACGGGGTTATCCTCGTACTTTTCCCACGGTCCCAAGGGACTCGATGCCGTGGCCAGACCGATGTGCCGCCCCGTTGGTCCTTCTGCAGAGTACCACATATAGTAGACGTCCGTTTCCGGTCGCAGGTCGTAGGCCCCCTCCCTCATCACGCAGACACAGTCCACCGAATCCTCATCCCAGCTCTCCGCCGGTCCGTAGTCGAGGATCGGATTTCCCTCATACCTGGTCCACTGACCCAGCGGCGTGGGAGCCGTAGCCACGCCCACCCGGTATCCCTTCGGATAGAGCTTCCTGTCTCCTCTGGCGTGGTAGTACCAGTAGTAGGTGTCCTCGTCCTTGAAGATGTCGCAGCACTCCAGTATCCGGCCGTCCCAGGCATCCTTCTCGGCGGGCACGATGGCTGGGGAGGGCCCCATCACGTGAATGAACCCCTTCTCTGCGAATACGTTTTTCTGCATCGTTGACTTCCATCTGGTTTTGTGTATGTCAGGCGCGTCTTGCGGATACACGCCGCACTCTAAGCTGTGTGGGTTTCGCCTGGAGCATATGCACGACCGAGGGTAGTGTCAACCCAGACAGCGCGAGACTATGATGAAACGGCCGTTGTCATTCTGTCCACGCCCGTGGGGCAGGCACAGGTGAGCAGTGGGGCAGCGAAAGAAGGGAATCTCTATTCTGTGCGGTTGAGACCCCTCGCGTCCACTCAGAGTGACAACGGCGGGAGGGCACGCGAGGCTTTTCGATGCTCTCCCTCTGCGGCTTTGACACTGGCCCGCAACGTGAGTATCATCGGTAGCCGATTGGCTTCCTGGCGACGGGAGTGTACCAGGGTCTTACCCCTTTAGCTCTACAAGCCTTGGTGCACCGCAACGATGACGTTGGCCGTCCCTCGGACAGCTTGGTCCCACTCCTCCATCTGGGAGGCGGGTTTCGTGACCCACGGGACTGGCTGCTTATGCGTCGTCGCGGAGCGGGCACCGGGACGCGATGATTCAACGACGTGCCTGCTGTGGGGCATATCTCATCTTATGGGGGTGGACATGGTCTGGCAGATTGTGGCTCTCGTCTCAGGGGTGATCTCTGTGGCTGTGGCAGTGTACCTGTTCACCTGGGTCTTGAAGCAGCCCAACGACAGTGAAGTCATGGCTCGATACTCCGAGGCGATCCAGGAGGGGGCGATAGCTTACCTGAAGCGGCTCTACACGGCACTCGGTGCCCTGGCAGCCGTCATGACCGTGGTCATCCTGTTCACCCTTGGTTGGCAGAAAGCCATCGCCTACATTGTCGGCTCCGTGTGTTCCGGTCTCGCGGGCTATGCGGGAATGTACGTGGCCACCCGGGCCAACGCGCGCGTCGCCTTTGCGGCTCGGTCGGGGCTGAAGAGGGCCTTTCCGGTGGGGTTCTTCGCCGGTGGGGTCATGGGGCTCTCCGTAGTAGGCCTGGCTCTGATCGGCATGAGCGTTTTCTACATGATCTTTGGCGACCCCGAAGTGATCTTGGGCTTTAGCTTCGGCGCCACGCTGATGGCTCTTCTGGCCAAGGCTGGAGGCGGCATCTACACCAAGACAGCCGACATAGCTGCCGACCTGGTGGGAAAGGTCGAATTCGGGCTTGCTGAGGATGATCCTAGCAATCCGGCGGTCATCGCCGACAACGTGGGCGACAACGTGGGCGACGTGGCTGGCACTGGCGCGGACATGTTTGACTCCTACATCGCCAGCGTTGCTGCGACGATGATTCTCGGAAACATGCTCTACAGTGAGGAGTACGTTGTGTTTCCTTTGCTGCTGAGCGCAGCCGGGATCCTGGCCTCGCTTCTGGGCATGCTCTTTGTGCGCACAGGTGAGCGCAACGATCCTGGGCGCGCTCTCAACACCGGCACCGTCGTTACTACGATCGTGTTCGGGTTGATGACTCTTGCTGTGGCGTTTCTGCTGGGCATAGACAGGCCGTGGGGCGTGTTTTGGCCGACCATCGCCGGACTCTTGGCCGGGGTGGTGATCGGCTTCACCTCCGACTTTTTCACCGACATCGACCGAAAGTCGGTTCAGAACACGGCCAGGGCGGCCAGGACCGGCCCTGCCCTGGTGATTCTGGACGGGTTTTCCTACGGTCTGCTGAGCATCGTGCCATCGATCATCGGCATATGTGTGGCCATGCTCGCGGCTTGGTTCCTGGCCGAGCGCTTCGGGCTTGAGGGCACCTACGGCGTCTCTGTGGCCGCGGTGGGCATGATGGCCATCACCGGAATGATCATCTCCTCCGACGCCTACGGTCCCATCGTGGACAATGCCAAGGGATGTGCGGTGGCGGGAGGCGAGGGCGAGGAGACCATACGGGTCTGTGACCGGTTGGACGCTGCGGGAAACACCGCCAAGGCCATTGCCAAGGGCTTTGCCGTCGGAGCGGCTGCCCTCACCGTGTTGGCTCTCTTCTCGGCCTATTCTGAGACAGTCGGGGTTGAGGTTCTCGACCTGCGCAATCCTGCCGTGATCGTGGGTGTGCTCATAGGCGCCATGATGCCACCTCTCTTCTCGGCCTTGCTTATGCTCTCGGTAAGCCGGAATGCCTTCCTGATGGTTGAGGAGATCCGTCGCCAGTTCAGAGAGATCCCCGGCTTGCTTGAGGGCAAGGTCAGCCCCGATAGCAGCCGGTGCGTGGACATTGCCACTCGCGGCGCCTTGAAAGAGCTGGTCCTTCCCGGGGTGTTGAGTCTGGCCGCTCCCCTTGCCGTCGGTTTTTTCCTGGGAAAGTACACCCTGGGCGGCTTCCTGGCAGGCTCCATCGTCACCGGCATCGTCTTTGCCCTCTTTATGGCCAACGCTGGCGGGCTTTGGGACAACGCCAAGAAGTTCATCGAGGCCGGCGCCCTCGGGGGAACGGGCTCAGATGCGCACAAGGCGGCCGTGGTGGGCGACACGGTGGGCGACCCGTTCAAGGATACCGCCGGACCCTCACTGAACACCTTGATCACCGCGATGTCGCTTACCGCCACCGTTTTTGGGCCTATCATTATCATCGCCAGGATCGCCTTGTTTGAGCTCTGATGGGGTTGGCCACACGGGATGGTGACCAAGGAAGGACGTGGACTATGCGCATCACCCGATTCGAGACTTTTCTCTGTACCTACACCTTTCCTGAGGAGAAATGCTGGTGGGGCGGGCGATGGAGCTACGATCTCAAAGGTGTTCGGTACAACGCCATCATCCTTCGGGTGCACACGGATGAGGGGATCACTGGGCTCGGCGAAGCAAACCCTTGGGGAGACTGCCCGGCTCTCGAGGCGATGATCCATCGTCTGGAGCCCCGCTTTGTGGGGCGCGATCCCTTCGCCGTAGAGAAGCTGACCACGCAGAGCGCCGATGAGCAGGTCAACAGGGCCTTGGCTGCCATCGACGTTGCCCTATGGGACATCATCGGCAAGGCGACCGAAACGCCCGTATTCCGCCTGCTTGCGCGCGATGGCGACGTGCAGCCGGAAGGGCATCCGCACCTATGCCAGCGGTGGCGTGGGCTACACC
>SDBU01006521.1_pt1 | contig 13699 bp, 13 predicted proteins | sample 2277071 | NCBI WGS metagenome assembly SDBU01 (sample SAMN10397929, study PRJNA504765) | marine sediment metagenome | isolation source: marine sediment core GS08_GC12, 126 cmbsf | place: Arctic Ocean: Gakkel Ridge, Loki's castle | collected 2008
GGGGCAAGCTTCGATACATACTTTACACGCGGGTTCACATTTATTTGAATTAATGTATCTAGCTCCAGTTTTACTATCAATACATAAGGCTTCGTTTTTATAAAAAGGAACGCTTGTAGACAGCGTAATCTACTTACTAAGTCGTGTGTTAATAATTTATGCTATAGACATTTGGGGTTGGATACGAGCCTAGTGGTCCGAAGCTACTGATTTCTCTAGTGTCGTGAGTATTCGTTCAACCGTACTGATGTGACCTTTTTCTTCTTCTGCCAGTACTTTTAACTTTTCTTTAATATCTCTATCTAAAGCCATACCAGCAACAAGTGTATACACCCGTAATGCTTCCCTTTCTTTTTCAAGCTGTTTCCTAAATACCTTTACCAGGTCATCCTCATCAGGTATTGCTTCAAAAGACCACTCAGCTTTACCGCCTAGTTTCTTGATAGCATTTGCTACGGTATCGGCGTGCTTAATGGATGCAGTTCCAAGGGCCTGGGCGAGTTTTTTTAACCCCTCATCTCTAATAGCATTGGATATCCGTGGATAATGGATTATAAAGGAATACTCAAGTTTGAGTGTTTCATTCAATAAATCCACCAGTTTTGCGTTGATAATGTCCTTACTATCTTTCATTAGATACTAATCTACTCCCCGATAGGAGCACTGTCAGTATGTGGAATCGTTCTATTTTCAAAAAAAGGAACCTTTTTAGCTTAAGGTAACAAACCGCTAGATTGCATACTGTGGATAACTATCGCAGCCTAAAACTGACCAGCTAATTTCCTATTGAGGCTGTGTGTTCAATGGGACCCTCAATGTGAAGCGCTATCTATCTGGAGTGATTCTGCTATTTACTTCCTTTAACAACAGTTCTTCAGTAAACGGCTTGGTTATATAGGGAACTTTGGTCTTACGCAAGAACTTCAGAGTAACTTCTCCTATCACATCACCGGTAATGAAAACCACCGTTTTGGCTAAGGATCGAGACTTCTTTTGAAGATGTTTGTACAACTCAATACCACTCATGCCGTGCATCTTGATATCGAGCAGGATAAGGCCATACCGGTTGCTCTTGAGCTTCTCCACGGCATCAATGCCATTATCTACGGTTTCTACATTGTACCCTGCCTCGGTTAGTATCTCAGTCAAGAGTTGCTGGACTATCGGCTCGTCATCCACGATCAGTATTTTTGCCTTGATTTCGCGTCTGACTTCATCGGCAACTGGCTCAACCAGCTTTGGCTCTCCAGCCTCAGTGACTATAGGCAATTCCACGATAAAGGTGGCTCCCTTACCTAATTCACTTTCAGCATGTATTCTACCGCCGTGCTCGGCCATTATTCCATGGCAGACGCTCAAACCCAGTCCCGTTCCATCACCCACTTCTCTGGTTGTAAAGAAGGGGTCAAATACCCTCTCTAGGTTTTCTTTTGGTATCCCCGGACCGTCATCTTTAAAGGATACTCGGATGGTGTTATCTATCGGTTCTGTCTTAATCACGAGGGTTCCCTTGCCATGTGCCAGCATCATCTCCGTCTCGGCGTTTAGGATGATATTGAGAAATACCTGCTGGAGTTGACCAGAATCAGCTATAGTGGCAGGTAGGTCAGGGGCGAGTTGCATGGTAACCTGTATATTATTGGTGTCTAATTCGTAGGCTCGTATGGCCACGGTGGATGCGATAGTCTCATTAATATCGAGGCTTTTGCGCTCCGGCTCCTGCTGGCGGGCGAAAATAAGAAGTCTTTTTACAATACTGGCCACTCGCTGGGCAGCATCACGGATAATATCTAGTTCTTCCTTGATGTCTTCGGGGATGTCCCTTTTCCTTAGTAACTCGGCGAAACCGATAACTCCGGTCAGGGGATTGTTTATCTCGTGGGCAATACCCGAGGCCATCTGGCCGACAGTGGCCAGGCGGCTGGCGACCCGGGTCTTCTGTTCCATCTCCTCTTTCTCCTTGGCCACCCGTTTGCGCTCGGTGATGTCGTGTCCATATATATTGACGTAGGCAGCGTCTGCTATGGGTGCCAACATGAATGAGAATGTCTGTTCACCACACTCAACCTCAATATATTCAGGCGAGCCGGAGCCGAGAACCCCTGAAATTGATCGGCGTAAATGGTCAGGTAACGGTTGGCCGATTTCGCATCCCCATACATTCAATAAGGGTAAGCTGGCCTGGTTAGCATAGAGTATGGTGCCGTTTTTCGCTACTCGGAGCACAGGGTTAGGGTTTTCGCTTGGGAATTTTGCTAAGTCTCTTATCTCTTTCTCCGCCCGCTTGCGCTCGGTGATATCACGAACAAAGCCAATAACCACTACTTTTCCCTCTTGCTTAATAGGAGTAGTGGTTATCTCAGTCCATATATGGCTGCCGTCCTTCCTTATCAGTTCAATCTCGTCTGGTCCGGTGGCTCTTCCGATTGCGTTGAGTGCCAGTAACTTTCCAGCTTTTGCTAAGTGTTTCGCCGGAAGAAGATTCAGCTTTAGGAAGTTCATCCCCACAAGTTCTTCCCGTTTGTATCCAGTGATTCCCTCGGCTTTCTTGTTGCCATAGAGGAAAGTCCCTTTCAAATCGTTGATATAAACAGCATCAGGGGCGCTTTCTAAATAAGTCCTTAAGTTCTGTTCTGACTGTCGTAGTTTATCTTCCGCCTGCTTGCGCTCGGTGATGTCCCTGACGACATGGGCAGAAGCGACAACTTCACCTTTCTCGTTGAATACAGGCGATGTAGATACCTCAATATGCATCCCCAGGTGAGGCTCAAAGAATTCCGCCATAACCGGCTTTCCGGTCTCCAGTGTCTTTTTGTGGGGGCAGTTGGGCGCAGGTCCATCTGTATAGTGCACCACTTCATAACAGTGCCGGCCAACAAGCTCCTCTGGTTTCTTCTTAAGGGCATCGACAAAGGCCTTGTTCACCCTGACCAGCCTGAAATCCCTATCCTGAATGGAAACCAGTTCCGTAATGCAGTCAAAGGTTGCCCTCCATTCCTCCTCCGCTTGCTTGCGCTCAGTTTCTAACGCTTTCAAGCTAGCCATCCGCCCGCGCATTTCCGCCAACTCATTGATACGCTGTTCTTTTGTTTTGTCACTATCCCCCATCTTCCACCTCTTGAAATCAGGGTAGCCACATTCATAGGGTTCACGAAGTTGGTAAGTGCCGATATATTACGTCCAGGATATCCTGTAGCTCGAACGGCTTGGTTATATATCCATCAGCGCCCACCTCCTGGGCAAACTTTTTGTTGAGTTCATGGCCGACGGCGGTAAGCATAACCACTGGGATTACCCTAGTTGTCTGATCGGCCTTAATTCTATGGCAAGCGGTATAACCGTCCATCTCTGGCATCATAAGGTCCATCAGGATGAGGTCTGGTTTCTGGCTGCGAGCGATATCTATTGCCTCCTTACCATCATTTGCTTCAAGGACGATGTAGTCCTTGCCTAGTAACCTTCTCACTAACAACCTGACATCTGGCTCGTCATCAGCTACAAGTATTTTTTTCCTGTCCATTTAACACCCTCCTGGTTTTTTATAAAGTTGTTAATTGCATCTTAAAACGTGGTTGCTTCACCTTGGGGTTGAAGAGACTTCTGCAATTTTACCGGGTTGCTACTTTTCATAATGGCTTCTTCTAAAGTGACTATATTCCTTTTTACTAAGTCAGCCAACGCCTGATCCAGCGTCTGCGCCCCTTCCTTGGAGCCCATCTCCATATTGGGTGGTATTTCGTAGAGCTTCTCGTCACGGATGAATCTTCTGACGACGCTGGTGGCAAGCATGATCTCAAAAGCAGCTATTCGCCCTCCCCCAATGCGGGGTAGGAGGGCTTGCGATATTACCGCCTCTATTACCTGCGACAACTGTAGCCTGATTTGCTGTTGCTGACCATGCGGGAATATGTCGATCATGCGGTCAATAGACTGGGGAGCATCGATGGTATGCAGCGTACCAAGCACCAGGTGCCCTGTCTCAGCCGCCATGATAGCCGTGCTTATCGTGGCCAGGTCACGCATCTCTCCGATGACAATTACGTCCGCGTCATGGCGGAGGGCGTGTGTTAAGGCGGTGGAGAAAGATTTGGTATCATCCCCCAGGTCCCGCTGCCGGATGAGGCATTTTTTGTTACGGAATACGAATTCAATAGGGTCTTCAATAGTAATAACATTTCGCCTCACATTCTCATTGAGATGACTGAGCATCGCTGCCAGGGTAGTCGACTTACCACTGCCGGAGGAGCCGGTTATCAGGATGAGCCCTCTTGGCTTGAGAATAAGCTCCTTAAAAATTTGGGGCAGTCCCCATTCATCAATGGATGGGATGTAAAATGGTACGAAACGGAAGGCAAGACTGATTGCTCCTCTCTGTTTCAATGCGTTAACCCGGAATCGGGCTAACCCGGGGATAGTATAAGCAAAATCCAGCTCCCATTCTTCATGAAAAACCGACCCTTGCTTTTGAGTAGCAACTTGGCCCAGGGCGAGTTCAATATCTTCAGCTGTAAGTGGTGGCAAATCCTCTTGTGGTATGAGCTCACCATCAATACGCAACACCGGTGGGCTTGGCACCGTGAGGTGCAAATCTGAAGCGCCTTTATTTACCATTAGTTTAAGGAGTTCATCTACTTTTTGCACAAAAACACCTTTCAGTCATGATAGTCTACAACCCCTCGGCTGGCCTGACAGCCCTCAGACCCTTAGGTCGGCTGAAATCAAACTGCAGCGCTTTTACGTTTTCTGACTCTGAGAAAGGCATCAACTACCTCGGGATCAAACTGGGTACCCTTACAGCGTTCTACCTCGGCGTAAGCCGCTTCCTCACTCATTGCCGCCCGGTAGGGATGCTCAGATGTCAAAGCATCATAGGCATCGGATACTGCCAGGATTTTGGCACCTTGCAATAGCTCAGATGTCATAGCGTCGTAGGCATCGGATAGCGCCAGAATTCTGGTACTTGGCGATATTTGTTTATCCGACAACCCATCTGGATAACCGGTGCCGTTATAACGTTCATGATGATGTCTGACCATATCTAAGACATCTTTGTCGTCCACAATAGGACTTAAGATATGCTCCCCTATTCTACAATGCTGTTTTATCTGGTCAAATTCCTCATTAGTAAGGTCAACCGGTTTATTTAATACAGATTCTCTCACCCCTATTTTGCCGATATCGCGGATTAACCCGGCCAGCCTTATTTTCTCAATACTATCTCGTGGCATGCCCAACTCCTTGGCTATTGCTACCGCGTTTTCGGCCACCCTCTGCGAATGGCCACTGGTATACTTATCCTTGGCTTCCAGAGCATGGGCCAGGGCAGTTATAGCGTTGAGAAACGAGGTACGGATATTCTTGGCCTGTGCTTCAACCTTTTGCTTCAGGTGTTGCTGATAATCCCTATTCTCAAGCTCTAGCCTCCTTTTCTCCAGAGCCCGCTTTACACTGAGGGTGACCTCATCCAGGCTAAAGGGCTTGGTCAAATAATCATAAGCTCCCTGTTTCATACACTGGATGGCAGTGCTGGTGTCAGTGGTCGAAGTAGCCATAATCACCGCCGTATCGGGGTAGCCAGTTCTTATTTCTGGCAATAACTCAGATCCCGATTTGCCTGGCATCTTAATGTCTAGAAGCACCAGTCCAATTGTATTGCTTCGGAGTTTATCCAAAGTCTGGTCAGCGCTACTGGCTTCCTGGCACCGGTAGCCCTCACCTGATAGCTTCTGATGAAGAAGCCTCCTGACTATCTCTTCATCATCAACGATTAGTATTCTTTCCTGCTCGGCAGTCATTTTTCCATTTGTCCCAAGGTATCCCGGTTTAGTAAGCGATTGATATCCCTTTTTATCTGTAAAACGGAGAATGGTTTGGCGATGCAAGGGCTCTTGGTCTTGGATAGGAAACCTCTGGTATCTGCCCCCATAACATCACCGGTGATAAAGACTACCCTCCTAGCCAAAGATTGAGCGATTCTTTGTATATGCTGGTATAGCTCAACCCCACTCATGCCGGGCATCTTGATATCTACCAGTATGAGGTTATACCTCTTTTTCCTGAGCCTCTCCAAGGCATCATCAGCATTATCAGTGGTCTCTACTTTATGCCCTTCATCAGTTAGAACCTGGCTTAGGAATCGTCTGATTGGCGGTTCATCATCCACTACCAGTATCCTCGCCCCGGTTACTCTTCCAGCCTCATCAGCAGCCGGCCCAGCTGGTTCTAGTTGTTTCTCTTCAGAAACTATGGGCAGTTCTACAATAAAGGTAGCCCCCCTGCCTAGTTCACTCTCGGCATATATCCGGCCGCCATGTTCAGTAATTATCCCATGGCAGATGCTCAAGCCGAGTCCTGTCCCCTTGCCCACTTCTCTGGTGGTGAAGAAGGGGTTAAAGATTCTCTCCATGTTCTCCTTGGCTATCCCGGGACCATCGTCTTCAAAAGATGTCCGAATAGTGCCATCTACCGCCTCTGTCTTAATCACTAGATTGCCCCTGCCGTGAGCTAGTTTTATTTCATTCTCGGCGTTTATGATTATATTAAGGAACACCTCCTGAATTTGACCGCCGTCAGCCATAGTCCGAGGCAACTCAGGATCAAGGTGAGTGACAACCTTTATATTATTAGTCTTCATTTCATAGGCTCGTAGCGCAAGAGTGGTTTTTGTAATCTGGTTGATATCCACATACCCTCGCTCTGGCTTGTATTCGCGGGCAAAGGCAAGCAGTCTCTTAACAATATCAGCTACCCTCATGGCCCCATCGCTGATAATCCTTACATCTTCGCTGATGTCCTCGGGGATATCCCTTTGCATCAGTAGCTGGGCGAAGCCAATAACACTAGTCAGGGGATTATTAATCTCGTGAGTAATGCCCGCTGCCATCTCGCCGACAGAAGCCAGGCGGCTGGCAAGTTGTGCCTTCTGCTCTAATATCCTCTTTTCAGCCTCTGCCTGTTTGCGCTCGGTGATGTCTCGCAGGGATGCCAGGTAGGCCTGTTTACCTCGCCACTCGATCTCTACCACTCGCATTTCAGCAACAGTAGCTTTCTTTCCTCTGTGAACAATGTCAAGCTCGGTTGTTTCACCGACTATTGTTGGAAAACCGAACAGTTCGCCTACGAGTTCTTCTGTTTTGCGGCCAAAAAGGGCTTCAGTTGCCGGGTTGGCAAAACTAACAATCCCATCTTTGTCCACAATGATGGCGCCATCTACGTTTTTTTCTATGACATGGCGGAACTGTTTCTCACTCTCCCGCAGCGCCGCCTCCGACTGCTTCTGTTCGGTAAGGTCTTTCACTATTTCTATGAAGCCGACCACCTTACCAGTCCTGTCCTTGGTCAGGGTGAATGAAATATGAGCCGGAAATCTTTCACCACTCTTCCTGACCTTCTCTCCTTCGTAAGAGAACCTCCCCTTACCGATGAGGTCGTCAATAAGCTGCTTCAACCTGCCGCTTTCAATAAACTCTTCAGGGAAGAATATCTCTATATTCTGTTTGCCGATGATCTCTTCCGGGGCATAGCCGTAGATTTGACGGGCGCCTTCATTATAGGTAATAACGTTGCGGTTAAAATCAGCGGCAATGATAGCATAGCCAACCAGGCTCTCAAAGAGAGCGTCTACAAAATCCGTATTCTCACGGAGCTCCCTTATTCTGTCCTGAATCAATTGCTGGCTGCTGTCTTTCATTCAAAAATCTCCTTAGTCTTACGGCCAATTCAAATACAACTTCATGCCTTGCTTATGTTTGTGCACCATTCTTTCCCAAGGCTTTGGCAATAGCTGCCAGGAGCACATCATTATCGACAGGCTTTTGCAGAAAGGCCTGTGCCCCAGCGTTGAGGGCCCGCTCCTTGTTACCCGATATATCTCGGGCAGTGAGAATAATAATGGGAATATGGAGAAGGGTGGTAAGCGACCCCAATCGTTCCATAACGCTGAAGCCGTCACCGCCAGGCAGGCCAATGTCGAGGATGACCAGGTCTGGCTCTTCTTTTCGGGCTACGCTGATAGCTGAGATACCATCAACGGCAGAGACTACATCATAATCATTGGCTTTCAGCCGTATTACCATCCCCCGCAACAGGTCTTTGTCATCATCTATTATGAGAATCTTTTTCCCGCTCATGTGAGCTCTTCCTTTGGCAGGAGGCTGTTACTCATCAGGTCTTCCATGCTGTTTGCAATGTCTTTCACAAGTTCTTCCGATGGCTCTGCGTCCCTCCTCGAGGGGACATCCAGCATAGTGAAGGAAACCGCTGAGTCTAGGCCGGCATCTTGAAGGCCCTCGCAGCGCAGCAACTGCTCCCGAATTCGCCGTACCAGCACTTCTACACCATTACGGTCGGCACAGGCCACTATAAAGAAAGTCTCTCCTAGTTTCCTTGGCGGCATTCTGGGCAAGAGCACATCCAGATTGGGAAGGATACAGTGTTGCAGCACGTTCCAAGCCTCCCGCAGCGCTGCTTCGTCAGTTTTGGTCAGTAGACGTTTCTCAACTGGGAATACTTCAACAGTAATAAGTGCCATGGAACCTGTCATCAGGTTTCTCTTTGTGAGTATCGGGGTAAGCTGGCGCACCAGTGAGAAAATAGGCAGGGTAAAGAAGAAGGTGCTGCCGCACTCGGGTTGGCTTTCCACCCAGATTCGTCCGCCGTGGCGAGAAACCAGCTCCTTACAAATGTAGAGGCTGAGTCCGAGCCCCTTGCGGCCAGCCTCCATATTGTTTTCCGCCTGGTACAGATACTCAAAGATTACCTCGCTCTCCTCGGCTTTGACCCCACATCCGCTATCAGCCACCGCCACGCAAAGAAAGCCCGGGTCTTGCTCGGATATTTGCACGCGAACCGTGACCGTTCCATTTTCGGGTGTAAACTTTATGGCGTTATCCAGTAGGTTGCGGAGAATCTGTTGAACACGATCCGGGTCGGCATAGACAGGGGGGAGGTCACTGGGGATGTCACCAGACAGGAGCATATCCTTCGTGTTAGCCATTCCGAACATCTTCAGCATTTCTGAAATTAGTTCGGTCAGGGAGACGTATTGAGGCTCAATCGTTAGTCTACCCGTTTCAGCACGGGTGACCTTCTGGAGGTCACCCACCATGGTTCGTAGTTGGTTGACGTTTCTTAGCACAATTTCCAGATACTCACCTTGCTCGGAGCTAAGGTCATCAGCCAACCCGTCTAACAGAATGGTGACGAACTGGTGGATAGCAGCCAGGGGGGAGCGGAGTTCATGTGAGACTCGGGAGAGGAATTGATTCTTCGCCCGTAGTTGTTCTTGCCGCAATTGTTCCAGTTCCGCCAGCAGCCGCTTATGCTGGGTGATGTCGCGCAGTGATGCCAGGTAGACAGCTTCTCTGTCCCACTCCGTTGCTACTACGCGCATTTCGGCTACAGCTTTTCCTTCATCTCTGCGAATAATGTCCAGCTCTGTGGTTTCACCGGCAACAACAGGAAAGCCAAAAAATGAGCCGACGAGTTCCCCTGCTTTGCGGCCAAAGAGGGCTTGCGCAGCCGGGTTGACAAAACGCACAATTCCATTCCTGTCCACAACGATGATGCCATCGGCATCGGTTGTTATGATATTGCGAAAGCGGGCTTCACTGGACTGCAATTCCTGCGCCTGCTGTCTCAAATCTGTAATCGGTCGTTGTCGCTCGACGGCATTGTGCAGAGAACGAGCCAGCAAGCTGCCATCCACCTGCTCCTTGACCAGATAGCCTTGTCCACTCTCCCGCACCACTGCCATTACAAACGCTTCATCTTTGAGATTGGTCAGCACGATAATCGGTACGTCTGGAGATTGAGCATGCAATCCAGTGAATATGTCAAGCCCCCGGCTATCCGATAACGGGAGGTCAATAAGAACCACATCAACGCCGCCCCGGGCAAGCTGCTCCAGCCCGGTCTCGAGGCGGTCAACACAGCTCAGGTGGAATCGCTTGCCCTCGCTTCCAGCCAGAGCATCCCGGACCAGCTTTGCATCCCCGGTACTGTTTTCGACGAGCAGGACTGTAATCTCTTGGCCCTTCATTCTGCTGCCCATTTCATGGCCCCCCCGGGCTGAGACTTCTGTTTGACCCGTCTCTGCTTGTCCCACCAGAGCTCCAGTATCGCAGTCCAGCAGCTTACTATGCCCCATTTTCTTTGACTTAAGCTTCCCTTTCATCAAATAGGGCTGCTCATGCGCTCCATTTCTTTTGGTTCAATATAGGTCGGGGTGCCGCTCAGGATGCCGCTAACACAGCGGAAGGGTTTGCCGATGTGCATCCCTTTATCGTCGATATTGAACTCGCAGATATTCTTGTCATGCTGCGAGCCGCGCATCTTTAAGATGGTTATACCGCGGCGCATTTCACCGTAAAGCTCGGCATAGCGCAGCAGGATGATTGAGTCGGTAATGGTGGAAATGTGCGCCTCGGTGATTGACGTCCCGCCCATCAGTTCGGGCGTGACCGCGGTGAAAAGGGCGGTAATCTCCTCTTTCTTGACTAAGGAGGTGAGGCTGATGACAAATTCGCGGAAACCCTTAATGGTCGAGACGCGTTCCAGGGCGGAGAGACTGTCCACCGCCAGGCGATCGGGCTTGTACTCGTCAATCACTGACCTCATCCTGATGAGGTGGTCCTCCAGGCCGGCGCTCTCCGGGTAGAGGCACTCTATCCTGAGCCTGCCGTCCTTCTCTATCTTGGCAAAGTCAATCCCCCAGCCCTTGGCGTTGCGGGTGAGTTGCGAGCGGCTTTCCTCAAAAGCAAACAGCAGGCATTTTTCACCATTACCGATGCCGCCGTTGATGAACTCGGTCATCATGAGCGTTTTGCCGGTGCCGGTAGCCCCGGACACCAGGACGATGGAATCACGGAAGAAGCCGCCGTTGCACATCCGGTCCAGTTCGGCATTCCCTGAAGTGACGCGGATATCGGACGACTCCTGCTTCAGCTCAATAGACGAAAGTGGAATGATAGTAATGCCTTCGCCGGGCCTGATGGTAAACGGGTATTCCCCCTTACTGTGGGTGGTGCCGCGGAACTTGAGAATCTCCACCGTGCGCCGCCGCCTCTCCCCCTCCAGGACATTGCGCAGGATAACCACATCGTCGGCGACGAACTCCTCAACACCAAAGCGGGCGATGTTACCGTATTCTTCAGTCCGCTCGGAGGTCATGATGGTGGTGACCCCCAGCTTCTTCAGCGTGGCGGCAATGCGGAAGAGCTCAGCGCGTACCGTGGCGCTGTCGGCAAACTGGGTGAAAATGGCCCCCAGGGAATCCATAGAGATGCGCTGGGCGCCAACCTTCCCTATGGCGTGCTTAATCCGGGCCAGCAGCGCCCCCAGGTCGTAGCCTCCGACCTGCATGGTCTCTTGCCCCGGGTCGGGAGATGCGTCCACAAAGGCCCATTTACCTTCGTTTTCCAGTTTCTGGATGTCCCAACCAAGGCTGAGCATATTGCGGCGGAGGTCCTCGGGGGATTCTTCAAAGGTGATAAAGACACCATTCTCGGCGTCATGCTCAATACCCTCCACCAGGAACTGACAGGCGAATACCGTCTTGGCACTGCCGGCAGTTCCGGAAACCAGGGTGGTGCGGCCCTGGGGCAGTCCCCCGTCGGCTATCTGGTCAAAACCCTCTATGCCGGTTTTTATCTTCTCCACCATTTTTATCTTCTCCACCATTTTTGGATTCTCTTTAGCGCTCATTATTGGCCCCCTTCCCGATCACTAGTCCGAATGTCCCGAATAGCCCGAATGTCCAGCCCCAGCAGGACTTTCTCGGTATCGGACAGGTCGCCGATGAGCCGCTGAAGTGGTGGCGGTAATTCCTTGGACAGCGTTGGCGTCGCCAGAATTTTCTCATCCTCGGCCAGTTGCGGGTGTTCCAGCACATCAATGACCCCCAGCTCGTATTGCCCACGAAATTCCCTTTCGCAGATACGGCGCAGATTGGCGATGGTCAGCCTGCTCCTCGGTGTCTGGCCGGTGATATACAGCTTGAGTTTAATTTTATCCATGACTTCCCTCCTTTTTTGGTCTTGCTTTTCAGGGCGGCGCTGTGAATCTCCATCAAATCACCGTAGCGCTCAACCATCTGGTTAAATGTGTCCGGGAGGCCCTGGCGCAGGGGCGCCAAGCCAAACGACTGTGCGGTAAGGGCAGTATCAGGAGGACGGGAGAGCTGCTCCAGCGACTTAAGCTCCCGCTCCGGTTGCTCTACCCGGGCGGCGTTGCCCCGCGCCTCAGCCAGCTCATTCTCGGCTCGCTTGCGCTCAGTGATATCTCGCATAAAGCAAATAGTGTTGGCGCGGTTACCCTCCTTACTAACAGGTCTGCTGACAGTCATCTCGGCAGTGAATTCGTTTCCATTCTTGGAAGTGGGCAGGATTTCTCCGCGCCACTTAGAGTCTAGTTCGAGAGAATCTACAATCCCTCCCCACCCCCTATCGGCATCGGATTTAAGCAGGGCCTTCATATTCAGTCCCAGTATTTCGCTTTGGGCATAGCCGAGGGAACTTCGGGCCAAGGAGTTACATTCCGTAATCTGCCCGTTAGGGTTCACAATGAACATCATATCGTATTGGGCATTTTCCACCAGATTTGCCAGGAGTTCTACCTTCTCTCTGGCCTTGTTTATCTGGGTGATATCCGAAATCACCATCACAATACCGCGGTATTCCATTTCATAATAGATGGGTGATGAGCTGAGGATGACCGACAGGGGGCTGCCGTATTTGGGCTTAAGTTGGGCCGGCGATACCCAGGCACGAGGTGGTCTTGCCGGTACCCCCTTTGGGGTTAGCGAAGACAATGCATTCTGCTTCTCCTAGCACCCTCCTAGCTTTAGCGACTTTTCTCACTTCATTTCTTCCTTTCCTGATTTTTAAACAGCCTCTCAAGCCTCATCCTGGCAAGTTGAATGGGCTTGCCACCTATCGTCTCCCAGCGCTGAACGGTGGACAGGCTGACGCCAATCCGGCGAGCCAAATCTTCCTGTGACCAATTCAACTCCTGTCGTATTGCTTTCACCCTCTCTTTTAGCCGCTCCACTCTGCCCTCCTGTCTTTAAATACTAATCAATATCATGTAGGGAATAATATAGCAAAATATATGCCTTTTGTCAATAGCATAATTCGACATTAGGCACTTTAAGGGCTTCAGAATGTTTATTATTCGTGCTTCTAGGCACTAAATAGATATGATATAGGTATTATAAAAGCACTATGTGAGTCATTAGTCATTACATACTAATGACAGGTAGCATATTATTGGTCATACTAATGACAGGTAGCATATTATTGGTCGTAATGTGGCTACCGGTCACCACGGTTCTCACCTCTTAAGGCCCACCTCTCGGACTAGGTTTCACCAAAAAGAAGTCGAACCCCTGGAGATAATAGACCCAGCTGGTCACAAGAGGTTTAATACAACTGATCTGCTCTCCAATAACAGGCGTTAACAGGAAATTCAGATTTGATCTATGAAGTTTTAGGAGTGGAAGCCGCACATTACTTACCTGATGTTGCACTTTGCGTGCGTGTCAGCTTTGAGTAACGAGGCTAATCAATGATTAGGCCGTGGTCAAGGCGTAAAAATATTTCAATGCAGGTCAATAAAAAGCTATCAATGGCTTGCTTGGTTGCAGTCTTATTTAGTACAGCAACAGACATTGAACCTCTCCTTCTTCTCGTTTGATTGCGTG
>SDBU01006522.1_pt1 | contig 13698 bp, 13 predicted proteins | sample 2277071 | NCBI WGS metagenome assembly SDBU01 (sample SAMN10397929, study PRJNA504765) | marine sediment metagenome | isolation source: marine sediment core GS08_GC12, 126 cmbsf | place: Arctic Ocean: Gakkel Ridge, Loki's castle | collected 2008
CGGCGCCATCGATCTTAAATCCCCTGTCGCCGAGGTTCGCCAAGTCGACAGTTTGAGTTGAAGGACTGCCGAATATGACGTAGGCAGAGCCGCCACCAACGATCACGTCAGGGCGTCCGTCTCCATTCACATCACCTGCGCCGCCCACGGACGAGCCCACGCCAGCCCTCATCGTGGGACCATCGATCCGAAAGCCCCGCTCGCCAAGGTCCGCCAAGTCGACCGTTTGAGTCAAAGCGCTGCCGAAGACGACGTAGGCAGCACCCGAGCCCATACCCCCGTAACTGGCATGGGGAGCACCGACGACAAGGTCCGCCAGGCCGTCGCCGTTTACGTCTTCCGCACCGGCGACCGCACGGCCAGCCCCATCACCATCCGCACCGTCGATCCGAAAACCCCTGTTGCCGAGGTCCGCGAGGTCCACCGACTCGTTCGATGAGCTGCCGAAGACTACGTAGGCAGAATTGGCATCGCCAGTGCCAATCAGAATGTCTGGAATGTCGTCCCCGTTGACATCTCCCGCGCCACTGACCGCTAGGCCAGTCATGTCACCTGAGGCGGCACCATCTATGCGAAAGCCCCTCTCACCAAGGTCTGTCAGGTCGACTTTTTGGGTCGAAGAGCTGCCGAAGACGACGTAGGCAGAGCCAGACGATGCGCGGCCGTTGTTATCGACAAAGGGAGCACCGACAACTGCGTCGGGGCGCCCGTCGCTGTTTACATCGCCGGCATCCGCAACGGAGTAGCCAAGCATATGTCCTGCTTCGAGTGCGATGCCAGAGCCATCGAGCTCGACGTTGGCCTGCTGCAGAAGATCGACCCTGCCCGCTTGCTGGGGAAGCCCGGCCCAACCCAAGGCACTGTCGATCTGAAGGCGCGGCTTTGCGATGCCGCTTGGCCGGTCATGGATCGGCCGACCGGTGTCCCGAAGCGAGGATTTAGCGCGCTCGACACTCGCATCTGGCAATCTCGACTTCAATACCGCCCAGGAGCCGGCAACATGGGGAGCTGCCATCGACGTGCCCGAACCGACCCGATAGTCATCCTCGGGATCATTCGGGGTTTCCTCGGGAACCGATGAGGTTATCTGTTCCCCGGGGGCATTGAAGTCCATGTAACCTGCCCGGTTGGAGGTCACCGCCACCCCATCCGACTTGGTCGTGGACCCCACGCCGATCGCGGTTGAGATACACGCAGGAGAGCTGATCATGTTTGAAATTGAATAATTGCCGGTAGCTGCCACGGTGGCAATATGAGATGAGCGCAGGTTGTCGATCGCACTCTTGAAATCAAGGTAGTGATCGTCACAGGGGGCGACAAACAGGCCTTCACCGAGGCTCAGGTTCACCGACGCAATATTGAAACTTGTACGCCACGCGTATACCTGCTCGAGGCCGATAAGCACGTCGCTAAGCCAGACGCTATTGCCATACGCAACCCTAACCGAGATCAGGTCGGCATCTTTGGCCACACCGGAGAAGCCCACGCCCTCAAGATCCTCTCCGTCGCCGGCAGCAATGCCGGCGACGTGTGTGCCGTGTTCGCACTTGTCCACCGTGCAGGGCACTCCAGCGCCCTCGTAGGCTCCCTGCCGGTTGTCCTCGGGGCAGACGATCGAGTAGCAGGCCTCTGCAACCACCTTGCCGTCGAGGAAGGGGTGGTCCTTGTCGATGCCGGTGTCAATGACGGCCACGGTCTGGCCAGCACCGCCGTAGCCGGCACCCCAGGCCTGTGGAGCACCTATCAGGTCCGTACTCTCGGCAAGCTGAAGCCGCATGCGGACATCCTCGCTGATCGAGTCGACCTCGGGCACTGAGTTGAGCTTTCTGAGCGTGGCTGCGTCGGCCTTCAGGGCAAGGTACGGAATGAAGCGGAATCTCCTTGTAGAGGCAGTCTTGGTCTTGACCTTGGCGAGCAACCTCCTCTGCAGGCCCTTGATCCTAGAGCGCTGCCTTTCAATCCTTGACCTGGATAGCTCACCCTCAGGCCTGAAGCCCATCTTGAGCCCGACGATGACGCGCACGCTGCCCTTTTCCTTGACCCTTGCGAGAAGCTCACGGTGGCCGATGAGGCGCTTCTCGGCTGCCTCTGGAGTTTGAGAGGAGCCGAGTTGCTTTCCATTGCCAAAATCAAATGCATTGCCTGACAGATGCAGGTCTGCCAACAGAGAGCGTTTCCCTTGATTGGTGTTGGCTTCGCCGGCAGATGTAGTCGGTTGCAAGACACCTAGGATTGCGGCCAAAAAGATTGCAACTGGAAGCCAGGTGACAAGATTCCTAAGATGACTTTTCACTATTTTCCTCAATTCGTAACGGGAGCGATCACAAATATGCTCTTACCCTGTTATGTGTAAGACCGAATAGAAGTAAAAACATGCTCATTTATTTTTAAGCTCGCAACCTCACCGGCACAGATTGGAGCGAGTCAGGCTCGACCGGTAGAGCGCGCTGGAGTATGTTGGAGCTCTAGGCGCTAAACCGCGCGAAGATGCTCCGGTGACTCGTCATCCGCAAGCTCTTCCGAGTCGGCAGACCGGACGTCGAGCTGGGTCGCAGCATCGATCGAGCCTTTGAGCTTCTCCCACTCCCGGTCGGCAATGCCCATGGCGTTCCCCGCCTTACGTACATGACCGGCTGTGACACCAAGCTGATCCTCGAACTTGCCGGAAAGCTGCTGGATGCTGCGTAGCGCTCCCATCACGTTGCGAGCCTCGTCGGCAAGGCGCTCGCCCTCCAGATTGAGCATCACCAAGCTCAGGAAGGCGCAGAAGGTGGACGGCGAAACCACGAAAACACGATTTCTGGCAGCCTGCACGATCTCCGGATCTTCGAGGATTGCAGAGTAGACCGCTTCCGACGGGACGTACATGACCGCGAAGTCGGTCGTCTCCCCCGGACAGATGTACTTGGATGCAATGTCTCGAACGTGCTTTCGCGCGTTCTTGTACAGCTCATGCAGGGCCGCCTCGCGCTCTTCCTCTTCGGATGCCTGAGCCGCTCTCCGATAGTTCTCCAGTGGAAATTTCGCGTCAATCGGGATCATGCCACCACTGGTCTTAACCGTCGCATCGACCCTGGCACCCGATTTCAAGGTGACCTGGGTCTTTCGATAGTCAGCAGGTATGAAGTCCTTCAGTAGATCGACCATTATCTGCTCTCCCAGATTTCCGCGCAGTTTCTGTGAGCCGAGCATCGTCTGCAAACCCTCCACGCTCTCTCCCAGCTTGTCGAGTCGGCCAAGGTCACGTTGAACCTGCGTGAAGGCCGCAGCGGCCGTGCCTAAGCGGTCATTGACCTCCTTGACCTTGCCCTCGACGCTTTGACGCAGACCCAGAACGTTCTGGTTCAGAAGCTGCATCCCCTCGTCTTTTCGCTGCAGTTCCTGAAGCGAGTTCAGCTCAGCCGAGATCTGACGGCGATGATGCATCAAACTTACAACCAATATCGAAACCGCGACGGCCATCAAGGCCGTAGTCACTGCAAGAAAAACCACTTTCAAGTCTCCTTATCTCTAGACACTGAATATAGGAACCGCAGCGGATGCAAGCGCATTCACCAGAGGAATCCTCGACAGCAGCGACGGAATCAAGAACCGTTGAAGAGTTGTTTGAACGTTGTGTTGCATTAATTACCCGAACGGTTAATAATTAGTGGCAAGCATCGCATTCGTGGAACCTGGAGGTTGCAATGACTAACTCAAACAACGGTCGTGAGAGCAGGGACACCTTGGACATACTGCTGGACGGCGATATCAATCAGGTATTGGAGGGAGTGGATCGTATGATCGACTCTGCCCCAACCTATCGCAAGCTATTTTCGCGTTGGGAAAGCCAGCACTGGAGCACGGAGGATGTTGACTTGTCAGAGGACGCTCGTCAGTGGAACGACCCGACCCTGTTCAACGAGGAACAACGCCAGAGCATAATGTGGTCAACAGCAAGCTTCTTCTTGGGTGAGGAGCGAGTGACAACCGAGTTGCTTCCATTCGCTATAGCTGTTCCCAGCGACGACGCAAGGGCCTTTCTGGCAACACAGATCTCCGACGAGGCTAAACATGTCATGTTCTTCGACCGTTTGTATCGAGAGGTTTATGGAGTGACCGCGAAGGATGTGGGAGAGAACCTCAAGATGCACCGTCCCCTGATGAACGAGAAGTGGGGTGAGTTGTTTGACGGTATGCTCCACGACGTAGCGGATCGGTTGCGTCGCGATCCCTCCGACAAGAAGACTCTCTACGAGGGCGTTGTCGTGTATCACGTTATTGTCGAGGGATTACTCGCACTTACCGGTGCTCACTTCATTATGAACGGCCTTAAAAAGATAGACGTGTTTCCGGGCTTCCGTGAGGGTTTTACCAATATCACGCGGGATGAGTCACGTCATGTCGGCTTTGGCATTAGGCTATTGGCAGATGCGGTAAAGGAAGATCCGGAGGCTCGCGACGTGATAACGGAGACATTGGAGAAGACGCTCCCCGTGGCAACACTGGCACTCGTGCCCCCGTGGGCCGACAATCCCTACGATTACACCGATCCAGTGGTCGGCACTCACTCGAGCGAGGTATTTGCATACGCCGCGTCTTCGTTGAGGAAAAAGGTATCCGCTATTGGTATTGATTTGGGTAGCGATCAACAGGCAAAGGAAGGCGTGCCTGCAGCTTGACTAAGACAGCACCAGAAACCCGTGGGCCGGGGCGACCCCCGACCGGGGCGCAGGAGCGTATCTTGAAAGCAGCACACGACCTGCTGGTGAATGAGGGATACTCCGAGTTGACGACCCAGAAGGTGGCCGAACGGGCCGGTGATAACAAGGCGCTCATTCAGTACTACTTCGGATCGAAGGATGGACTGGTCGAGGCGGTGGGTGAGCGGCTGATCGATCGGGTCCTGGAAGTACTCGAGCAGGCTCTCTCACATGTGGAGGGCGTCGAAATGCTCGTTGAAGATGTGGTGGAGGAAATGTGGGAATTCTTTCACGGAGCGGCCGACCTGCAACGAGTCTACTTCGATCTCGCCGCTCACTCCATCGGTCATGAGCCAATGAAGAAAATACTGCGAGAATCCAGAGGCCGGTACAAGAAACTGCTCTCCGACCGAATAGAAGCGCAGGAGGAGATAAGCCTCTCCAAGGAAGAGCGGATGGCCCGGATTACATTCTTCGTGGCCGTCTTTGACGGCTTGGCACTGGAGCTGGTGCAGAGCGGGGACACCCCGGAGCTGAAGGGCGCGCTGGAGCTGTTCAAGAAGACCGCCACGAATATGCTCGCAGCCCAGTAGAGCTCAGACAGCTTTGCTGAACGCACGTAGTTGGCCTACGAAACGGATTCTTATGGGAGAGGATGGGCTGGCTTGCGTCAGCCGGTCTGACTGGCTGCTTTGCGAGCGGCGCGGGCAGCACGAGCCAGCACTCGCTTGTTCGGCACGCGATGCCTGAAGCCTCTGAGACGCTTGCGCTTCCGCTCGGTGATGATCGGGCCCTTGCCACTGAGGCCGTAGGCACGGTTGCTCGTGTCTATGAAAACACCCTTCTTGGTTGAACCAATCTGGACCATCATGTGACCCGCATGGGCGTAGACATGAACCCAAGCCGTGTTTTTATCGGATCTTCTGTATGACTTGCCCCATCTCATATAACCGCCCGAGGGAAGAACCGATTTGTGCAGGCCGGCTGCAACGAGGGTTGTCCCGGCATAACCCGAGCAGTCGTATACCGAGTTGACCGTTCCGAGCTTGAGAAAGCTGTCCAGCTGCTTCGGATTGTGACCGCCTCCGAGCCTGTAGCCGGGCTTTGCGGCTGCGATCGTTGATGCCGCGTTTGCCAGATTGACCGCGTACTGCGGAGCGCCCACCGGCAGCTCTATCCTGCCATTGACGATTTTCGCGCTCGGCTTGACGCCCGATCCCGTTCCAGGGAGAACTCCACCCGTGCCAGGAGCCACACCAACATTTTCCTGTGGTGCGGCTGGAGGTGGTTTTACATCCTCGGCATCTATCCCGCCGCTGGCAGCAAGCGCTGCAGTCGGGACAAGCAGTATGTAGGCCACTGCGGTAACTAGATATTGCAGTACAGCCCTACGGGCATTATTTTTTACCGAAATCACTGATTCTCTCTTTCGTCGGCCTCCGGGGTTAGCTGACGGGCTGACGCTGAAAGAGCCTGCGTCTCCCCAAAACGGGAATTCGCCCCAACTTACGGTTCCCCCGGTCCCTGCTCCTTGCAGGGATTCGGCTTAAGAACTGGCGGCAGACTAGCGAGAACGCTGGACACCGCAAGCCCTTATCTCAAGTTGTGTGATCTAAATCACATAACCATTGCTCTTCTGCCCATTGATTAGGGAAATCGGCTCAGCTTCCTTCGTGCTGAAAGTCGCATTTCATGTTTGATATGCAACTAACTCCCGATCGTACGTTCGAGCCAGTCAACAACCCTGGAGCATGACCCACTTGCCTATGCCGTTGTTTAGAAATGGATAACAGTCGACCGTTAGGTCTTCCATTTGATACTGCAGCCCACCGGCTCGGTCTCCGCCAAAGACGGCTCTCCCCCACCGATGACTGCATCAAGAGCGTCTCGCAGCCACACAGCGTTCTCTTCCGGGTTTTCGTAGTCGCCGTCTGGAGCGCCTCTGTACCGAAGCTTCAGGTTCGAGTCCAGCACATATACATCAGGCGTTGTTTTCGCCCCCCAAGAGTGGGCCACGTCCTGCGATTCATCGTGAAGGTATGGCATGGGCCAGTTGACTTCCCGCACTTGTTTCTGCATCGCCTCGTAGGAGTCGTTCGGGTAGCGCTCGGCGTCGTTGCTGTTGATTGCAAGAAACCGCACCCCCTTACCAGCATAGTCCTCGGCTGCCGCTGCGATCCGATCGTGCCATGCGATCGCATAGGGACAATGGTTGCACGTGAATACAACAACTGTCGCAGACGCATCTGCGCCGACAAGTTCGTGAGTGACACCCTCGGTGTCCGGTAACTTGAACTCCGGTGCCCGCTCGCTGATTCTGAAACCGCTCCCTAGACTGTCAGCCATCACTTCTTCCTTCCTGCATCGCCCGCCTCAGCGCATCTCTTACATCATCGAGGTCAGGTGTAGGCGAGACACGCCCATCGCGCAGGTGATAGATCCTGCACGCAAGCCCCACGTGCTCCTCTGACCTCGGTGGCTGAATGTCGCTGCCGTTAACCCTGATCGTAGGTGAGCCATAAAACTCCTCGCTTCTGGCCGCCTCCTCGCCATCGACCTCACGCACTTCAATCGCGCTGTAGTCCAGACCCAACTCGCCGGCGATCTCGCGCAGATCTGTCAGCGCCTTCTCCCAGGAGGGGCAACCTTGCCACCACAGAAGCTCTATCTTGAGTGAATTGCCAATCACGATTGTCCACTGTAGCCTGTGCCAGACTCAGACACCTTCGCCAGTTCGCCCCGCCCTATTTAGAGCCATCTTTCGAATAGCGATTGATGTAGTCAGAGCGCTTGCCGGAATCAATTTCAGTTCCAATCTTGTCGGTCTGAAATATCTTGCCCACAACATCTTGAGCCCCTCGTGGCATGATCGACGTGAGCTTCATCAGTGGGCCGATTTTTTTCGGCACGTAGACGTCGAACTTCGGATACTTGATTGCTTCGACGATCGCTTCGGCAATGTCTTCGGGCTCGATCAGATCGACAAATCGGCCGGCGGTCATTCCCATGGCAAGATCGGTGTTGGCCAGGCTTGGCATGACCACGCTGATCTGTACCGGCGTGTCCTTCAGCTCAACCCTCAGCGCTTCGCATAGGCCGACAACGGCATGCTTGCTGGCGCAGTAGGTTGCCTCGCCTGCAAGACCGACCTTCCCGGCCGCCGAAGCAATATTGAGGATATGTCCCTGGCCTCGGCTTTGCATTCGCGGTATGGCTATCTTCGTGCCGAAAATAACGCCGTGCACGTTAATATCGATCTCTTTCCTGGTTACCCGATCCTCTTCCTCGACAAACGGCCCGATCGGCATGATGCCCGCGTTATTGATAAGTACATCGATTGGACCAAGGTCCTGCTCGATCTGATCGTAAAATGCGGTGAACGAGTCCCGGTCCGTCACATCCACCGAGTAGGCGGTTGCGTTGTCGCCGATCTCGTCTGCTGTCGCCGTTGCACCATCCAGATCAATATCTCCGATCGCGACGCGCGCGCCTTCGCGCACCAGCGCCTCGGTTGTAACACGGCCTATCCCGCGCGCACCGCCGGTTATCGCGACCACGGTTCCCATAAGGCTCTTTGGCTGTTTCTTTCTGAAAATTCCCATAGTTTTCATGCTCTCCCTGAAGACAAATTCATTTGGCACTACTGCTAGACACGAGTCTGGCTCCTCGGATTCTAACTCCACACCGATCTGCGGGGACCACTTACAGCCCGATCTCGGGTGGCTCTACTTGGAGTCGCCGGCCGAGTAGCGTTCAACATAGGCAGCACGCTCGCTGGAATCCACTGCGGTTCCGATCTTGTCGGACTGAAAAAGAGTGCCGAGCACATCCTGGACCCTCCGCGGCAAGATCGTGTTTATCTTCGTGATCGGGCCAACCCTTTTTGACACGTAAACGTCAAACTTCGGACGCTTGAGCACATCGACTATCGCTTCGGCAACGTCCTCCGGTTCGATCAGGTCAATAAACCGGCCTGAGCTCATTCCGGAGGCAAGCTCGGTGTTCACCAGACTTGGCATGACCAGACTGATGTCAACGGGTGTGCCCTTAAGCTCAATCCTGAGTGCTTCACTCAAGCCCACGACCGCGAACTTTGTGGCGCAGTATGTCACTCCGCCGGCAATGCCTGTCTTGCCCAGTGCAGATGCAATATTGAGGATATGTCCCTGGCCTCGGCTTTGCATTCGCGGCAGGGCTATCTTCGTGCCGTAAATAACGCCGTGAATATTTATATCGATCTCTCTCTGGGCTACTTGATCCTCTTCTTCGACGAACGGCCCGATGTGCATGATGCCCGCATTGTTTATCAGCACATCGACGGGGCCCAGATCCTGCTCGACCTGATCGTAGAACCCTGTGAACGAGTCCCTGTCCGTCACGTCGACTGCATAGGCGGTCGCGTTGCTACCGATCTCAGCCGCCGTCGCAGTGGCTGTGTCTACATCGATGTCGCCAATGGCAACGCGTACACCTTCTTGCGCAAGCGCCTCGGCCGTAACGCGTCCGATCCCGCGCGCACCGCCAGTTATCGCGACCACAGTTCCCAAAAGGTTCTTTGGCTGCCTCTTTCTGAAAATTCCCACGATTTTCATACCCCCCTGAAGGCGCAACCCACTGACCATTGCGCTCGAGTGCTTGAATGTGCAGAATATTAGTCCCGCTCAGCTTCAGTATAAGTGACTGCGATCACGCTGCCCGCAAGCCTTTTCTAGTTGCCGCTTTCGGAGAAACTGCACTCCCTTTCTAGGAGTCGGATATCTCCACGCCCTTCCAGAAGGCTACGTAATCCTTTATCTCGGACGCAGCCTTCTTCGGATCAGGGTAGTACCAGGCTGCAGCTTCATTCCTGGATCCATTCACTTCGATTGTCCGGTAGTGCGCCTCGCCCTTCCAGGGGCAGACCGAACGATTTTCGGAGTGTGTAAAAAGCTCTCGCCTCACGCTATCGGGCGGGAAGTAGTGATTACCTTCAACAACTACTGTCTTGTCGCTCTCTGCCAGAATCTTGTCTTTCCATATCGCTTTCATAGGTTCCGCCTCGTCTTTCCAAATTGAATTCACAGAGTCCCTTTCGTCCTGTTGCCTTTTCAGTTAGACCCCCGATTTGCGTCATGGATTCAATTAGGTGGCTGACAGACATCGTCCGCACACCTGACGGAGCGGCTCACGTTGAACTCGAAAAACTTTTAGGCCGAAAGTACGTACTTGAGTATCTCGACTACCTGATCCGGCGTCTCTGCAACCGCAGAGGCGGCACGGTCAACTTCCTTCAGGGCGTGCGTGAACTCTTCATCGTGCAGGGTGATTATCGACTTGCCGAGCGCTGCGGCGTAGCCCGCGTCGAAAGCCGCGTTCCACTGCTTGTACTTTTCTCCAAAACGCACAACTACAACGTCCGCCCTCTCTATGAATGAGCGTGTCCGGATCGCATTCACACCGGCACCCTTATGGTCCTTCCAGAATTTGTCCTGCTCCTCACCGAGTATCACGACGCCGCACTCGTCACTTGCGCCATGGTCCGTCACCGGTGACAGGAGCTCAACGTTGAGCCCGGCTGCCTTTACTCCCTCTTTGATCTGATCGCGCCAATCGCTGTGTACCTCTCCGGCCAGATAGACCGTAATCGCCTCGTTCATGGCACAGAGACTATCTCAGCAGAGTATTACTATCCCCGCATGACAGTTGAGCGATCGATGCAGGATCAGTGGCTCTCGAACACGTATCTCGTGTACGACGAGCCGGGAGGAACTGCGGTAATAATCGACGGTGGCGGGCCCGTGAAGCCGCTGCTTGCAACTGTTGCCGGCAAAAACCTGAAGCTCACGCACGTTCTACTCACCCACCACCACTTCGATCACGTCGCAGATCTGGGAACCGTGCTCGAAAAGCACCCGGAAGCGAAAGCGCTGGCACACCCTGTCGAGGCAGAGCAGATTCCAGACACCTGCGGCAATATCGATCCGGGCGAAAAGCTCGAGACCGGCGGGCTTTTGATCGAGGCGATCGACACACCCGGACACACGGCAGGCTCGCTCTCATTTCTGGTCAACGAAAGTCATGTTTTCACCGGCGACACCCTGTTCAAGAATTCAGTGGGCGGTGTCCGTGCGCCGGGGCACACAACTTACGAGGATCTGAAGAGATCGATCCTCGACAAGCTGATGCAGCTGCCACCGGCCACAGTGGTTCAGCCCGGTCACGCTGAACCCTCGACGGTTGCAGACGAGTGGGATAACAATATGTTCGTTCGTACCTGGCGGGGCCTTGAAAAAGAGGGAAGTGAGCCGTGCACGGCGATGGGCAAGTCGGCCACACTGATTCTTCTCGGCGACGACTACGACGGTGGTCACAAGGCCTGGGTACGCTGGCCCGACGGCAGTGACGACATCGTGCCCGGATCGGCAGTCGAGACGGAGTCGCAGTAGTTACTAAGGGCTCGTGCTAAGAATCCCTGGAGGCCACTTTGAAAAGCCGTGGATCATTAGTAATGATGCCGTCCACGCCGAGTTCGTCCAACTTCCGGATCATCTTCCCGTCGTCAATGGTCCAGACGTAGACCTCTCCACCGGCTCCATGAACCGCCTCGACCAGCTTGCGATTGGCCAGCCTCCAGTGGGCCATGATCGCATCACACCGTCCATCATTTATCGCTCTGGCTGCCCGTTCGGGAAAAGCCAATCTCATATAGGCCAGGGCCGCAAGTGCGGGTAGTTTGTAGATGGGCGACTTCGTGAAGTCTCGCTTGGCACGGGGCACGGACCAGCCAAGCCTGACCTTCGGCCTCGCGGATCGAATGCAGGCCAGGCTCTCCGGGTACTGCGTAGAGATCAGCGAACGCTCGGTGAGCCCGTAACTGTCAAGCACATTGAGCAGTTGCAGCTCGTACCCCGGCAGCTTCAGATCAACGTCCAACTCAATCTGACTGAAGGGCACTGTGGCCAGATGCCGGACGCCCTCTTCGAGTGACAGAACATCGCTGCGAGCAGCATCCTTGTAGTCGTGAGCCAGAACGAGTCGCCCGGTGCGACGCTCGGGCAGCACGTCGAACTCGATCATGTCAACCCCGTGCTTCAGTGCTGCGTCAAAGCTTGCGGGCGTATTGCCCGGCTCAATCAGGTCGGCACCCTTGTGCCCAATTCGTTTCAACTCGGACATCAGGCCCAGAGCCTATCCGAGCAGGAGCAGTGCGAGTCGACCTAAAAACCTTGATGGGCCTTTTCTAGCGCCTGATTGCAATCAAGTAGTTAAAGGTCTTTTTCTTTCCGTCCGCGGTGTAAACCTTCAGCCTGATCCTGTAACGACCATTCGGGAGGGCTCTCTTGCTCCTCTGCATGCGGCGGAGGATTCTTCTGGATTTCCTGGAGTGGCGCGCCCGTTTCCCCGATCCCATGGGCCTGTACGTGAGCACCGTGGAGTCTCCGCGTTCGCGCAGCAACACACCCCTCAGATACGTCTTCTTGCACGATGTTCTCTTTCGTGGTCGATTCAGCCGGTAGCAGCGTTTTCCCTTCTTCCTGACGACCGTTGCGCGAACGCGCTTGATCTTTGCCCCGGGGTAGCTGATTTTCGCCTTCAGCCCGCGTTTCAGGTATTTGGCAAACGTTCGGCGCATAAGCCTTCTTGAGCGCCCCTTCAGACGTGGACGCAGAAACTTGACCTTAATTCCATTGGTCGTCTTCGTCGGAGGAGTGCCGAGAACCACGGCAGCACTGTACGGGCCCAGCGTTACGCTGTTGACCGCCTCGTAGCTGACACTGCCCGGCTTGGCGCCTGACTCTGGAACCGTGCCACCGCCACTTGTCTTCGCCAGGTAATAGGTTTTATCAAGGTTCACCGTTTGGGTCTTCGCTGTTCCGTCCCATGGATTTGTCGCATTGACCAGGACTATGCCGTTGTCAAATAGACGCCGGTAGATCCCGTCTGACGAATGCGCAAGATTTTCAATATTGGTTCCGGCGCTTTCGGTCGGACTGCCGATCCCAATGTCGTACTCCGGCCACCACTCCGGATCCTCGCCACTGTCGATATTGATAAACGTCCTACCGCCCTTTACAAGCAGATACGTGCCAAGGGAAAACATTCTCTCCTGGCTGCCAGTCGCATAGTTTTGGCCGATGATCGCCTTCCCTCGCGATACGAGGCCGAGGATTCGGTTGACCTGGAGTCTCCAGTCCTCCAGGTTGTACGGGCTTCTGTCGTTCTCGAGGGCAAATCCCTCAACCATGACCCCATCCGCACCGGTGTAGTCGGTCGTCTCGCGTGACGTGATCCAGCTACCCACGTTGGGAACGAGGTAGTACCCACCAACGGCTTGGCCCTGCAGCCACGCTATCCAGTTCGTAATCCTCGAGCTCCAGTCACCCTCGAAGCCGGAGTCCACATCGGGCAGCCTGGGGCTGTAGCTTCCTGCACCCAGATAGTTGGGCACACTCAATGAGTCCATGAAGACCCCATCGTTGTCATTGGCCCTCAGCTGGCGCAGCACCTCACCGTGCCAGTAGTTTCGCCAACCACTGTTGCCGATGTCCATCAAGTACCAGCCCCAGTCGCAGTTGAGTACCCTCGGGTTGCCCCCGTATTCCACGAACCAGGCTGCATCACCCCCACCATCCGGCCACTCTCGAACCCACTCGTTACCCTCGATAAAATGGATGAACCCACCGGTCGGCTCACAGCCATTCTGGATCACCCTGTAACCGAGACCGTGTCCAAGCCGGTAATGCAGAACCATGAAGTTGGAGTTGTGGCTTCGAATCTGGTCGGCGTCCCTCCTCAAGAGCTTCTGTGACCCCGCATAATTTGTTGCAGCGAAGCCGGCCTGGGCATCGCTCAGCCCGGAGGAGAGCTGATCATTGAATACATGTATCCCGTTCGTGGTGTTCGGCCATGGCCTTGGCGCAGTGGCTGCCCAGACAGATACTGGGACCATCGCCAGGAATGCAGTGGCAAGAGCAACTGCCTTTACGGATCGCACAACGCTTAGAAGTGCCATTCTCCTCCTTGAAATAAGGCCTAC
>SDBU01006523.1_pt1 | contig 13697 bp, 12 predicted proteins | sample 2277071 | NCBI WGS metagenome assembly SDBU01 (sample SAMN10397929, study PRJNA504765) | marine sediment metagenome | isolation source: marine sediment core GS08_GC12, 126 cmbsf | place: Arctic Ocean: Gakkel Ridge, Loki's castle | collected 2008
TTCAGGATTTGAACCGAAAGTTATCACTTCCCTACTCAAATCCTTTTTAATGGAATTAAAAAATAAAAAAGGAATTGAAAGAAATCTTCTCGCCAAAAAGACTTGTCCTGAACAAAGTTGAAGGATTCATTCAAAAAATTTTGTATTCAAAACAAAGTATTAAAATTACCCTGTTTTATGCGGAAAATCCAGAGGATTTTCAAAAATTATCCAGCCAAAACAACACTACCTTGCTTACGCAAGGCAGTGCAGAAAATTCTAAATTAAGTAAAGAAAAATCAGTTTTTCCTCTAAACAATAAGTTCGTAGCGTGCAATGTTGCTGGGGAGCCAGGGCTCGAACCTGGAATTTCTACGTCCAGAGCGTAGCGTCTTACCAATTCGACTACTCCCCAAAATCTCTTATCTGATAGTGCCTAAACCTTAAGGTGTTTGCGTACAGCAGTCAACGAAGATACTGTGCCTAGTAATAAGGCAACAAGGATTTGCGCTGAAACAATGATCAGCAAGTTAGCTTTAAGAAAAGAAAAGGCGTTAAAGTTAAGAAACCATTGTTCCAACCGAAAGCCCAATAATACCATACCAGAAAAAAAGATTAAATCAACTATAACTATTGCAAAGAGTCCGTAAAAAATTGCCTGGGCTAAGAATGGCCCTCTGATGAACCAGTTGTTGGCGCCAACCAAACGGCTGGTCGCTATCTCCTGCGACTTTGCTAAAATGGTTAATTTGATAGTGTTGAAAGTAATAAATACTACTATCAAAGCAAGAAATAAACTTAAACCAAGACCAAGCGTTTCAATAATACTAGTGATGCTAAAGAGCTTGTCAATAACTTTCTTGTTCTGATTATAGGAAATGCGGTCAATCAAACTGGCAAAAACATCAGCTTCCAAAAAGCTGGATATTTGGGCGTATTGACTGGGACCTTTGGACTTGATATTCAAAGCGCCGGAAAAAGGGTTGCCTTCCACCTGCTCTAAAGCGCCCAACCAAAGAGGGTCGTTCTGGTGCTTGCTTAAAAAATCATCAAGAGCTTCTTCTTTGGAAACATACTCGACACTCTCTATTTGCTCCCTAAACTGCCAAAGCTCTTCTTTAACCTGCAGGATTCTTTTTTCTTCAACCTCTTTCTTGAAATAGACAGCAATATCTACCTTTTTCTCCACTTCTTCAATTAAAAGCTGGGCTATGCCTTGAGCAAAGAAAAAAGAAGTAATGACAAAAATTGCCACAGCCATAATGAAAACTGCCTGAAAAGTCAGGGCCTTATTGCGCCAGAGAGACTGCCAGCCAAATTTTATTACTCTTTTTAGATTGATAAGCATAGCTTTAGAGGATAAATTTACCTTCGGGGTCGTCAGCAATTATACGCCCTTGGTCTATGGTAATTACTCGCTGTTTAAGATTCTTAACCACTTCCCTATCGTGGGTTGATAAAAGAATAGTTGTTCCTAAAGAATGAATTTTCTTAAAAAGATTAATTATCTGGTAAGTATTGTAAAAGTCTAAGTTGCCGGTCGGCTCATCAGCAATGATAATCTGGGGTCGGTGGACCAAGGCGCGGGCAATTGCCAGCCGTTGCTTTTCACCACCGGAAAGCTCTTGGGGGAACCTGTCTGTTCTCTGTTCCAGGCCAACAAGCTCTAGAACCTGAGGGACATCACGTTCAATTGTTTTATCCGATACACCTATTACCTGCATAATAAAGTCGAGATTTTCTTTGACTGTCTTATCATTAAGTAACTTATAATCCTGATGAACCACACCGATTTTTCTTCTAATCTGCTGTAAGCTGTTGACTTTAAGGGCAGCTATATTAACATTTTTGAAAAAGATATCGCCCTTGGTTGGCTTGTGTTCGGCAGTAAGTAATTTGACAATAGTTGTTTTGCCAGCCCCTGATTTACCAACTAAGCAAACAAACTCACCCTTCTGCACTTCAAAGGAAACATCATTGAGGGCATAAACCAGTTGATTGTCAGTACCGGGATAAATTTTGGTAACATTTTGAAAATTTATCATAATTTAATTTCTGCTTCAATAAACTCATCAATATTGCCATCAAGAACTCCATTGACATCCGATGTCTCAACAGCTGTGCGAAGGTCTTTGACTAATTGATAAGGATGAAGAACATAGGAACGAATCTGCTGGCCAAAATCAACTGGCACTCTTTTGCCTTTGAGCTCTTTGAGCTCTTTCTTGTTTTCTTTTTCTTTTAAAGCAGCTAGTTTTGCTAATAGAATCTGCTCGGCTAACTGACGGTTTCTGGCTTGCAGCCGTTCGGCTTGCGAGGAAGCAGAAAGCCCGCTGGCTAAATGAGTAACTCTAACAGCTGTTTCCCTTTTGTTGACATTCTGACCGCCTTTGCCCGAAGACCTAAAAGTTTCTATTCTCACATCCTCTGGTCTAAACTTAATCTCCTGACCTCTCCCCTGCTCAATAACTGGCAAGACCTCTACTTTAGCAAAAGAAGTATGGCGCAGTTTCTTAGCAGAAAAAGGGGAAATTCTGACCAAGCGATGCACTCCTTGTTCTTTTTTTAAAAAACCATAAGCGAATTTGCCTTTAATCTGCACCAGAGATTCTTTCAAACCGATTCTACCTTCTGGACCGCCTGCTTCGCCAAAGCTCTGGCTTAAAACCTTCCACTGCCAGCCCTTTCTCACAGCATAGCGCTGATACATTTGAAAAAGCAGACAAGCCCAGTCTTGGGCATCCCTGCCGCCAGCGCCGGCTTGCACCGAAAGAATAGCTGATTGACTGTCATATTTACCAGTTAAAAAGATTTCAACAATTTCTCCTTTGTCTTTAGCGCTTTCAAAAAGCTCAAGCTTTTTCTTTAGGGCAGAGAACTCTTTTTGCGTTTCTATTGCCCTGTTTTTATCCTGCCAGAAATCCGGCTTCTGCATTGCTTTTTCAAGCTGCTTAAGCTCTGCCTTAAATGTTTTAATTTTCTCTTGAATATCCATACTAGTGAGCCACCCATCGGACTTGAACCGATAGCCTGCGCTTTACGGGAACGCTGCTCTACCGTTGAGCTAGGGTGGCGGAGCGGGATACCAGGATCGAACTGGCGCTTTTACCTTGGGAAGGTAACGCACTGCCACTATACTAATCCCGCTAAAAACCAAATTGTCCTAAGAGCTTCTTTAGCCAGCTTTTCTCTGGCTCTTTTAAAGAGTCAAAAGAAGTAGCTGATTCTTCCTCGTCAAACACAGGGAAAGCAACTACTTTTTCGCCTGCTTTTTTAAGATTTAATTCTTCTCTGGCTACTTTTTCTAAATAACTAGGCTGCTCGCTGGCTGAAAGCTTTGCTTGGGCTAATTCCTGGCTTTGTCCTAAAGCTTCAATCTTGCCTGCTAAGAGCTCTGCTTCTAATGAAGCGGTCTTTCTTTCTTGAAAGATTCTTATGTTATAAATAGATAAAAAAACTATTAAAAAGAGTAAGGCCAGTATTTGTATTGCCAAAGAAAACTTTTTCATAGTATAATGAAAGATATTAATCCCTAAGTTTATGCCTTTAAAAAAAGTAGCAAAAATTGTTTGGATTGTATTGGTTGGCTTAATCGCTTTAAGCCTAATTGGTTCTTTGGTGTGGCCCCTTTTCCTCTAGCTTGCCCTATTTTACCACATCAAAACGCTAGTTTCAATTAGTCTTTAAGCATTGCCAAAAAAGCCGAGGGCGGGATATTAATTTTAGCCCGTTCTTTTAATTTCTTTTTGCCTTTTTTCTGAGCCTGAAGGAGCTTATTCTTGCGAGTAACATCCCCGCCATATAAAGAAGCAGTAACATCTTTTCGCTTTGCTCCGATTGTTTCCCTGGCAATAATCTTACCAGCTAAAACTGCTTGCAGACTAACAGCAAACATTTGGGGAGGCAGAACAGTTTTTAGTTTTTGGAGCAGTTTCTTGCCTTGAAAAAATGCCTCTTCCCTGGGAACAATTTCAGAGAAACTTTCTTCTTTCTGCCCAGCGATTAAAATGTCCATTTTAACTAAATCAGCTTCTCTATATCCCTCTGCTGAAAAACTGAAAGAAGCATAGCCCTGACTAATGCTCTTGAGTTTGTCATAAAAAGCGCCGCTGATTATCTTTCTCAAAGGGGCTTGCCCAAACAAAAGCAGCTTGGCTTCAGTTAAAGGTTTTGTCTCATTAAGTGAAATGTTAAAGCTTTTAAAACTTTTAAAAAGAGTGTTGAAATACTTCTGGGGGGTAATAATTTCAATCTTAACCCAAGGCTCTTCAGCTCTTTCTATTTGAGAAGGCTCTGGCCAATCAGCAGATGAAGCAACAAAAAGCTCTTTATTATTAGAAAAAACTACCTTAAAAATAACTTGGGGCACCGATAAAGCCAAGTCTAAATTAAACTCTGCTTTAAGCCGTCTGACCGTGATTTCAGCATGAAGAGAACCGAGAAAACCAACTCTAAAACCCCTGCCCAGGGCTCTTTTTGATTCTGGCTGGAAAATAAGGGCTGGGTCATTGAGCTTAAGTTTAGCTAAGCCATCTTTAAGCATCTCAAAGTCATTATCTAGCGTTGGATAAAGACTAATAAATAGGACTGGCTGGGACTCTGCATAACCAGACAAAGGCTTAATAGCAGGATAATTTTCATCCGATACGCCCTTAAATACTGGCTTGCTGGCTGAAATCAGAGTGTCGCCTACTCTCACTTTAGACGGCTCTTTTATGCCTGTTTTTACATAGCCAATTTCCCCTGTTTTCAAGCGGATAGAGGTAGTAAGCTTAGGAGTAAAGTAACCTACTTCCTTTATTTCTGTTTGACAATTATTAGCCAGCAATTCAACCTTATCACCCTTGTTAATTTGGCCTTCAAACACCCTAATATAGGCAATAACCCCGGAAAATAGGTCATATTGAGAGTCAAAAACCAATGCCTTGAACAGGGACAGGGTAGGGACAGGGATATCCCTGTCCCTGTGGGGTGTATCCGATAAGAACGGGGGGTCTATCCGCTGGATAACAGCTGCTAGAAGCTGTTCAATGTTTTTGCCTAGTTTGGCAGAGATAACAAAGATTTCCTCTTGATTTTGTTCTAGAATTTGAGCTAATTCCTTCTTTGCCTGGTCAATTTGTTCTTGAGAGGCAATATCCATTTTGTTAACAACCCCAATTATCTTCAAACCCTGCTTGCGCGCTTGATTAAGGTTAAAAAGGGTTTGGGCTTGAATGCCTTTTACAGCATCAACGAGCAGAAGAGCGCCTTCAACACAAGCCAAGGCACGGGAGGTTTCATAGGAAAAATCAATATGACCAGGCGTGTCAATTAGGTTCAAGACATAACCTTGATAAGACATCCTTACAGGGTGCATCTTAATGGTAATGCCTTTTTCTTTCTCTAGATCCATTGAATCAAGATATTGGTCAGTGATTTTCTCTTTTGATACCGTATCAGTTAGCTCTAAAAAGCGGTCAGCTAAAGTGGATTTACCGTGGTCAATGTGACTTAAAACACAAAAATTACGAATATTGTTGGACATGGTTGATTACTTTTTAAACTGGCTTTTAAGGGAATGCCAGATGGTTTGAGGCTGGCTGCTTTTAAGAGCCAAAGTAGTGATTAAATAAATAAAAGCTCCCCAAGAAATAGCCAGAGCTAATTGGAGAAAAATGCCAAGGACTGTTTGAGTGCCGAACCAACCAGCGCCAAGCCGCAGAATAAACCAAGCAGCTGCTCCCATTAAAAAAGAGGCGCAAAGGGTCTTTAGTAAGTTAAAGACAATTGGTTTAAGCTTGAGATGAAGACGTTTTTGCAGATAGTAAAGCAAAAAGAAAAGCTGGAATAAAGAGGATAAAACAATAGCTAAAGGCAGTCCAATAACAGCGGTCTCCCCTACTCCCTCAAGTTTTAAAAAACCAATAACTGTCTCTTGAAAAGAATTGCCATAACTCAAAAACCTGGTCAAGCCCAGCGCTAAAAGAATATTTAAAACAACCGTACAGATGGCAATCTTAACTGGTGTCTTAGTATTGTGCAAAGCATAGAATGTCTTGGCTAAAAAGGGAATGAGAGCAGCTGCAAACAAAGAAAAGGCAAAAATGCCCAAGCTGGCTGCTATTAAACGGGTATCCCACCAAGTAAAAAAGCTATCGCCTAAAATTCTAGTGCCGTAAAGCAAACGAACTGTCTGGGCGCGTAAAAGAAACATCAAAAAGCCGGCCGGCACAATCAGGAAAATTATTTGATTAAAAACAGCGCTAAAACTTTGCTTGAAACTTTCAAGATTTTTAGCAGCAAAGTGACGAGAAAGCAAAGGGAAAACAGCCGCTGCAAAAGAAATACCAATCAAGCCAATGGGCAAGCCGTAAAGGTCGTTGGCAAAGACAAAAATCCTAATTGCGCCAATGCTTAAAGTTGAAGCAATAGCTGTAATAACAATTAAATTAATATGGTAAGCAGCTGCGCCAATAGTACGGGGAATCATTAGCTTGAAAATCTTTTTAAGAGAACCTGTGAGCTTCAGAGAAAACCGCGGTAAAAAGCCCCTCTTCAAAAGAGGCGGTAATTGAATCAACAGATGAAGTAAAGCGCCTAAAACCACACCTAAAGCTAAGCCAGGCAGACCGAAAATAGGGGCTAAAAACAAAATGCCAAAGATAATGCCTAGATTGTAAAAAAGAGGCGCCAGAGCATAAGCAAAGAATAAATTGAAATAATGAAGGACACCGGAAAAAATAGCCGAAACGCCCAAAATAATTGGGCTTAAAAACATTATGCGCATTAAAGAAGCGGTCATTGCTTGACTCGATTGATCAAAGCCAGGCACGACCAGTTTTGCCAACTGGGGAGCTAAAAAGGCAAGGATAGCTGAAAGGATAATAAGAGCTAATAAGAAAAAAGAGAAAACATTACTGACTAATTGTCGGGCTTTTTCTTCGCTTTTCTTAAAACTTTGAGAAAAAACAGGCAGGAAAGCAGCAACAATACCGCCAGTGACTAAAATGCCAAAAACAAAGTCAGGGATGCGAAAAGCAGCTAAATAAATATCGGCTTGCCCTCTGGAAAAAAGATGCCCCAGAAGATTATTGCGTAAAAGCCCAAGGCAACGGCTTAATAAAGAAAAACCAGCCAGCAAAAAAGCGGCAAAAGTAACTGTTTTGGCTCTAGAATTAAGAAACTTCTTGAGCATATAATATAGTTATTGTAAACCAAATCCCGCTAGAAAGCAAAGTTTCTAGCGGGAAAAAGTATCCAAGCAGGCAATAAGCCGAATTCTGTACTAAACCCAAAAAGGGTTTAGCGGCAATCATTTATCTTTGCGAGCCACTTTTCATTTTGACAAATCCGGAGAGTGTCAAAATGTTTGCTCTTGCATCCAGGTAAGGATTTAGCCGTTTCACCCTCTGGCTTACGCCAGAGATTCGTCACTGTTCGCACCTCTAACATTGCTGTCGACGGGTGTTACCCGCTACCCTTTTAGATCCGCTTGAAGCGGAAATAGATGTTCGGACTTTCCTCCCACCACAATCCGTTTGGTTTGGGCGGGCAATTGCCCTGCCTACTTGAACAACCCAATAATAGCAAAAAATCTAAGTTCTGTCAAGACAAAATACCCGCTTTTGACCTTGACAATTAATACTATCAATGGTATGATGCAGGAGTTCTGAAAAGGTGCTCTTTTTATTTAATTCAAGCGTTAAAGCGCTTGAAACACAACATAGGAGGTCGTGAGATGACCAGAGGATTTTTTGTAGCATTTGTGGCTTGTGTTATGTTGATGGCCGGGTTCGCTGATGTCTATGCAGCAGGACCGCCGACTTTCTGGTTCGCGGTTCAGCCAGATGGTGTCGCTTTGATGACGTCTGGGAAAACAGAAGACATTCTAGCATTTGAACTGGAAATTAGAGTTCAGACTGAAAGCCTTGCTAGCGTGCGTGTGGCGCCAGGCAATTGGTCTGCCAATGACAATTGGATTTATGCTCATAGGACAGCCTCTCTCTTAGCAGGCACAACGAAACAACTCAACATCAACCTTTTAGACTAGAAGGTTGATAGTGGGTTGTTTCAAAGGCCTCATCTAATGATTCCGAATATCACAACGCGATATTTAAGGAGGGAGAGGAAGATGGATCTAAAGAGTCTAAAAACAAAAGTAACAAGAGAGACTGAGGAGGCAAAGCGGGAGCTGTATTGCAGGTTGGCAGAGAGAAGAAAAGCCAACCCTGATGTGGAAATATGGTCAATACTACTAACAGGGCTTTTGTCAATCATTGACGGGATAGATAGCGCTCATCAAGCGGCTAAGGAGGTTGCAAAAACTATTGTATCATTGGGATTTCAGTTGTATCTCGAAAGAGATACAAAAGTACGCAACACAATACCACAGAAAGAGTGCGAAGAGTTGCGGGAAAACCTTTGGAGCAAATCAGTTGAATACGTTGGCGGAGAGAATGAGTGCCAAAGGCTAGCAGAGAAGCACCGGCCCTGGGAGCCTATACGAAACTCTGCGGTATGCGAATTCCTGGGTCAAATCAGTTCAGTAATCGAGAATATTGGCGGAACTCCGAAAGATCTTATTGAAAGCATGGTAGGAGCATTCGGAGAATCTTCTTGGCAGGTTATAAGTCATTGCCGTGAGATGAGCATATCCATTGGCTATGCCGTTTTCGAAGAGGCTCAAAAAGGTTACCTGCTGAAAGCTGGTGATTTTATGTCAGAGGAAAAAGTGAGACAGAAGGTGAGACAGAAAATCGCCGAGATAGTACAGCAAAACCGGTTTCAAGAATTCTTTGAAGGGCTACCTCAGTCTCTTAAGGAGTATATCCAAAAATACCTTTAAACATCGCTCTTTATTGTCAGAATAGGTCACTTCGAACATCAAAATCGAGGTGACTTTTTTTATTTAGGATTTGGATTGAGCGCAAGTTCCCAAGTAATTGATGTGGTATAATAACATATATGTATGACATATATGTCCCTTCCAATGGTTGGTGGGCAGACAATCTTTAATTGAAGGTTCTGTAAAGCCATACGTAATAAGTATTTACAGAAGCAAGTTTTTGGAGTGGAGCAATGGCATAGAACTTGCTAATTTAATGATACACGGGAATTTATAGTCATTGGAGGTCATTGGAATGACAGGCAGAGATATACTAATAGAGATCGACTCTGTGGATCTTAGCTTCCGGCAGAATAGCTCAAATCCTCTGGTAGTTTTTAAAAATCTTTCTCTTGATATTAGAAGAGGGGAACTTGCCGTAATAGTTGGGCCTTCAGGTTGTGGTAAAACAACCTTACTTAGATTAGTCGGAGACCTTCTTAAGACCACAAATGGAACAATCTTAATTGGCGGACATACTCCTCAAGAAGCTCGAAAAAGCCGTGAGTTTAGCTTTGTCTTCCAAAATCCAGTGTTGCTTCCTTGGCGGACGGTTCGAAAGAATGTAGAACTCGCAGGCGAGGTGTTTCACGACTCGAAAGTGCGTTCGCGCGCACAAGAGTTTATAAATCTCGTTGGATTGAGCAGCTTTGAGAATGCATATCCTGGGCATCTTTCGGGTGGTATGCAGTCACGGGTTGCTATCGCGCGGGCACTGACCTTTAACCCCAAAGTCCTTCTTATGGATGAACCTTTTGCAGACCTCGATGAACTGACACGTTTTCGTATGAATATTGAACTCCTCCGCGTATGGCAGAACCAAAAAACGACTGTTTTGTTCGTGACTCATAGCTTACGCGATGGCCCCCAAATGCTGTTTGACATTGACATCTCTGATTATCTTGGAAAAGTCAATGTCAGCTTTCAAAAAGCTTGGATTAATGGCGGGCCAAGCGAGAAAGGCGGTACGGATATAACAGCAACAGCTGAAGATATCACCATAAATATTATGATACCGCTTTGCATCAATTCAATGGATTCGTTATGGTCCTGGCCGGACCCTGGCACTACGCCAGTGATCTATGTAGGGGATGTAGTAACATTGATTCCCTCGGGAGGGACTCCCCCGTACATTTGGGAAATAAACCCTGGCTATGAATTGTCCATCCAGTGGCAATACGAGCTGCCAGATGGGTCAATAGTGATTGACGAAGAGAGCGGCATCCTCGACTTTCATACTAAAAAATCAACATGGATGGACAAAATAACAGGCAATAGTATCTATGTTGATTTTATAGTCGCGGACTCCGCTGGTCAATCTGTAAAAGCGATGCTTTGCATCGAACCTCGCTTAGGGAATGTGGACGGCAGTGGAGCAATAGATGAAGATGACGCTAGACTCGTCATAGGCAAGATTGCCCGCAGTATGAATTTGCCGCCTGCCAGATGGTATGCGGCAGATGTTACTGGCTTAGGAGGAGTAAGCTGCTATGATGCCGCTTTGATTCTGCAATATAGCTACGGCATCATAGGTGCGTTTCCGACCTATACAGGCAAGGGAGCGCCTTCTAAAAACCCAGTGCCGTTTGCAAAGCTGATTGCGCAGTTGCGTAATCATGGAGAAGCAAATGAGTCTATTGTTGACTCTTTAGAGGACACTCATCGGCTAGAGCAAAACAAATTAAGAAAAAGACTGCCCACATCATGGGGCAGCATAAAAGGACGATAATAGATTGTCCTTGGGCGCAGCGAGCATTCATTCTCTGCGCCCTGTTTTTTTACTTCAATATTTAAAGCAAACGTTGAGTTTTGCTTTGGCTGTCCAGAGCTTCATTAACTAATCGGTCAGCTTGTTTGTTTTCAGCTCTAGGGATAGCGCTAAACTCAATATTGTTAAACTCTACTTTTAAGTTCCAAGCTTTTAGAAAAAGTTGTTGAATCTTAGGTTCTTTTATTTTATATTTGCCGGTCATCTGACTAACCAAAAGTTCAGAGTCTGATTTGAGCTCTAAGGGCAGGTTTTTTGCTTTTTCTTTGCCAAAAAGCGTCTTAACTTTTTTCAAAGCAAAAACAAGGGCTTGGTATTCGGCTTCATTATTAGTAGCAATGCCTATGCACTGGCCGTATTCTTTAATAACCTCTCCCCTACTACTCCTAACAGAAACACCAAGGGCAGCTGGGCCTGGGTTGCCTCTTGAACCGCCATCAATGTTGATAATAATTTTATCCATACTTTTAATTACTAAAATGTTTCTCCAAACACTCCTTTAATTTCCCAAGGTTTTCATTCTTGACAGTAAAACCGGCTGCTTGAGGATGCCCGCCATAAACTTCAAGCAGGTCTTGGCATTTTCTTAAACCATCTAAACCGTTTGTTGGTCTGGGCGCTCGCAAAGAGCCACGACTAATATCTTTTTTAGAACTATAAACAAAGCATGGTTTTTTAAAATAGTTGCAAAGCTTAGAGGCAATATTGCCAGTCAAAAGATGAGGCACTTGCTCTCCTCCCTGAAAAATAATGCCTAGATTATTGGGAATCTCTTCCTTAATCTCCCTAACCAGCTCTTTAACAAGATCGCGACGGGCCAGACTTTTTTCAATGAGAAATTTGGCTAATTCTTCAGTTTCTTTCTGCTCGTTGGCTCTTAAAAACAAATAGCTCTCTGTCAAATGTCCCTGGAAATCAGTTAACTGCAAAACAGAAATTATTTTGCTGGCTAATTCTCTACTGCTTAAAGCAGAACCGTTGAAAAACGCTCTAAGTGTTTTTAAGCCGGGCCTTAAACTCTTGGATAAACTAACTAAGCCCTGCTCAATGAAAAACTGGTTATCGTCAGTTACAGGAACCATATCAGCAATGGTGCCTAGAGCAACCAACTCTAAAAAACTCTGTTTTAAACTTAAAGCAGGCTGGCCCTCTAAAAGTTCTTCAGCCAGTCTAAAACAAAGACCACAGGCAGCCATCAACTTGAAAGGATAATCATCGCTGGCTTGCTTAGGGTCTATAATAATATCTGCCTTAGGCAATTTTTCTAATATCTCATGGTGATCAACAACAATAACCGAGAAACCAAGCTTCTTTGCTTTGTCAATCGGTTCAAAACTGGCAATGCCCGAGTCAGAAAGAATTAAAACACCGCCTCCTAAAGGTTTAATTTCATCTAAAATCGCATCAGAAAGCCCGTAGCCTTGTTTTTCCCGGTTGGGAAAATAGCGAGCTTGAATCTGACCGCCTAAGCTTTGAATTGTTTCTTCTAAAACAATTAAAGAAGCGACGCCATCAAGGTCTGCATCGCTGAAAAGGACAATATTCTCTTTTTTCTTGATTGCTTCCTTTATTCTTTTAGCTGCTTTTTTGAGGTTTTTTACTTTGGGCATAAATAAAAAAAATTATTCTAATTATTCTAATTATTCTAAGTTTGGGTTAATTCTCTAACGCTTCTAACCCGGGCAGCTTCTCGCCAGCTAAGTAATCAAGCAAAGCGCTACCACCAGTTGAAACATAGGAAAATTTATCCAAAAGGTCTCTTTGTCTTAAAAAAGCAATAGTCTCTCCTCCACCGACCACTTTAAAAGCAGAATTATTTCGGCTGATAGCTTCAGCCACTTTTTCTGTGCCTTGGGCGAATTTCTCATTTTCAGCTAAACCCAAGGGCCCTGACCAAAAAATTGTTTTGGCTGTGCGAATAATCTGCGCAAAGGTGCTGGCTGTTTCTGGACCAATATCAAGCATTTCTTCTTCTTTCCTGATATTGCCGGGGCCGGTTTCTCTAACATAAGTATCGCCCTGTCTGTCAGGCGAAGCCAATCCGTCAATCGGCAAGTGGAGCTTAGGATTAGTCAGCTTAAGATTTTCAATAACTGCCACTGCTTTATCTTCAGGCCAAACCCTGCCGACGCAAATGCCTTTAACTCTTAAAATCATATTAACAATCATACCGCCAAGCAAAATATGGTCAGCTTGCTCTAAAAAGTTTTGCAATACTTTGGTTTTAGAAGAAACTTTTGCCCCGCCGATAATGACCACTAAAGGCCTTTTAGGATTTTCTAAAAGCTGAGAGAGCGCTGCAATTTCTTTTTCCAGAGCAAAACCAACAAAATGGGGCAGAATCTTGGGTATGCCGGTTACTGAAGCATGGTCTCGATGACAAACGCTAAAAGCATCCTGAACAAAAACCTCGCCCAAGGCAACTAGTTGCTGAACAAAAGCAGGATTTCCGCTTGTTTCGCCGGGATGAAGCCGTAGGTTTTCTAAAAGAATAATTTGGCCTGGTTTCATTCTTTTGATCGCCTTTCTTGCCTTAGGGCCAACAATGTCTTCAATAAACTGAACTTTTTCCCTTAAGAGTCTTTCTAGCTGGGCAGCTACCGGCCTTAAGGTCAATTTTTCTTTCCCGCCTTTTTCCCCTGGTCTGCCTAGATGACTTAAAAGAATAACTTTAGCTGCTTGATTCTGCAAATGCTTAATAGTCTGCAGGGACTGGACAATGCGAAAATCCTCAACTACTTTGTTGTTGCTGATGGGCACATTAAAGTCACAACGGACAAGCACGCGCTTATTGGTAAAATTGTAATCACGTAATGTTTGCATAGAAAGTTTAGTTAAACTTAACTGTCTGGCCGGGTTTAAGCTCACCGCTTTGCGCGGGTTGACTCTCCCCTACTTCGCCCAATGACTCTTTGAGGACTTGCTTAAGTTCTGTTTTGTCAATCTCTTTCTTTGTCTTTTGTTCTTCGTCTCTTTGTCTCTTGCGCGAAAAAGGAATTGGTTTTTTCAAAAGCAGTTCTTCTAGAGAAAAACTTTTCGAGGACTTTTCTTCTAGTTGAGCTGGAGAGGTAGGAGGGGTTGGGG
>SDBU01006524.1_pt1 | contig 13694 bp, 14 predicted proteins | sample 2277071 | NCBI WGS metagenome assembly SDBU01 (sample SAMN10397929, study PRJNA504765) | marine sediment metagenome | isolation source: marine sediment core GS08_GC12, 126 cmbsf | place: Arctic Ocean: Gakkel Ridge, Loki's castle | collected 2008
CCTCCGACCGAGTCCGGCCCGGAAAAAAACGCCCGCCCCCGCGGTCGCGATCGCAATAGACGACACTGTCTATTAAATCGGCCCGAACTCGCCGCTGATGGCCGTCTAACATCGAACGCCGATGGGTTGCATGCTGGCGTGCGCGCACGTGCGCGCCGGCGACCCGACGCCGGCGGACCAGCTGCAGGCGGCGTCGGCTGCGCGGGGGCTGCGCACCGGCGACATCATGCTGTTTTCGGCGTCGAATTTCCAGTCGTGGTTGATACGACTGGCCACGTGCAGCCCGTACTCGCACGTGGCGATGGTGGTGCGCTCGCCCCCGCTGTCCGACGCGGCACGCGGCGCACACGGGCCGCTGTACGTGTGGCACTCGCCGGCGACGCGCATCCGCGGCGTGCCCGATGTGCTGACGGGGTGCGAGAAGAGGGGCCCGCAGCTGAACGACCTGTCGCTGCTGATGCGCAACGCGTTCTGCTGCGTGCACCTGCGGAGGCTGCGGTGCCAGACGACCAAAGTGTCGACGCCGGCGCTGTTGTGCTGGATGCGCACGGAGGTGCCGAAGAAGTACGAGCGCGACTACGTGCAGCTGTGGCGATCGGCGTACGACGGCCCAGGCGGCCGCAACCGCCGCGATCTCAGCTCGTATTTCTGCAGCGAACTGGTGGCGCAGGCGTACATCGAGGCCGGGCTGCTGGACGGCTCGGTGCAGCCGTCGAACGAGTACACGCCAGCCGATTTCGCCGGCGACCGCTTGCCGCTTAGCGGCATGTGCTATCTGGACGACGCGTGCGCCATATGTTAGGTGGCCGCGCGGTTCGCGGTTTTCGTTGTGCATAAAGGCGCCATGCGGTGCGGTGCGATGCGATGCGATGCGAGCAAGCAAACAGGCACGATGATGCACCCTTCGGGCCGTACCCAGGCCCTCGACCGTGACGACGGCGACGGCGACGACGACTGCCTAGAGTTCGGTTCTTATTACGATGACTACGGCGACAACAACGACGACGACGGCGGCGGCGGCGGCACTGCCCCGATAGAAGTTCGTGGTGGTGGCCGCCGCCGCCGTGGTGGCCGGTTCCGGCGTGGCGGTCGATTCCGACGCGGCGGCCGATTCGGTTTCTACCCATTCGGCTTCTGGCCGTACTGGTGGTGGTGGTGGTGGCTGGCGGCGAACAACGGCGGCACGCGCGTGCGCGTCGACTTCGACGGCATCAGCCCGGCGCAGTTCGACGCTCCGGACAGCGTTCGGCTGCCCGCCGTGCGCGAGTCTGCCACCAAGGAGGTGCGCCGTGTGCGGCACGGCGCCGATGGCAACGTGTACGCGTGCGTGGTCGACGTGGAGAGCGGACGTGCGACGTGCGATCATCGCGTGCGGGAGCCGGTGTTGGCCGCGTGGCTGAGAGACATTCGTGATTCCGACGACGACGACGACGACGACAGTGGCGACGTGTGGTGCCCGGCGTGCGCGATGCAAGACGACGCGGCAGCGCCTTCGGCGCTGCCGTCGTTCGACTGACGGCGGCGGCGGCGGCGGTCATGTGTGCCGCTCCGCTGCTATCTCGTGCGCCAGAATGGCCCTGCGGTGTGCGCAAACATCGATAAAGCGCCGATCGCTGTCGCTTGTAGAGCGTGCTCGTCGCTTCGACGTTTTCCTTTTGTCCTTTGCGGCGGCGCCACCGCCGCCGCCGTCCTCGTCCTCGTCCTCGTCGTCGTCGTCGTCGTCGTCGCGCGAGGCGGGGCGCTTACGCGTGCTCGCGTCCTCGGCGGCGGCGGCGACGTCCGCGCGCATCCGCTGGCGCACCAACTCGTGGTCGGCGTCGACGCGCGGCAGCAACAGCTTGGTGCGCAACAGGTTGATCTCCTCGAGCGCGGTCAGCGCGCCGCGCTCGGCGCCCAGCACCACGGCGTCGCTGTCCACCGGGCGCGGCAACGGGTCCTCCGGGAACAGCAGCCGGACGCGCTTCCGGTTCGAGGCCAGTCCCTTCAGCGACGCGGCCGCGAGGCGGTGCTGGGCAAGCTGCGCGGCGCGGTCGCCGGAGCGCGCCTCGTGCCGGATGGTGTGGCCGCGCTCGCGCTCGCGCAAGCGCATCTCCACCAGGGCGCGGTCGTCGTCCGCCTCGAACACCAGGTTGTAGGCGAACGCGAAGAACAGGTCGGCGGCCTCGCGGTCCGCCTGCACCGACGAGCGCATCTTGGCGCGCTCCTGCTCCGCCTCGGTGCTGAAGCGCGCGACGCCGTGCACGTACGACGGCGGCACGCCCATCACCAGGCACACCACCTCCTGGTAGCGCTGCATCAGCGTCGGCAGGTCGGAGCGTCCCTTCGCGCCCACCGGCCGCGCCAGCTCGACGCCGGCCGGCAGCGCCTGCATGCGCGCCGTCCACGGGCGCCACCCGCAGCGCCGCGCCTCGTCGAAGCGGCGCGCGGCACCGCTGGCGGCCGCCGGCGACGGCTCGCAGTGCTGCGCGCCGCCCTGGCGCCCCTGCTCGTTCAGGCGCCACGCGATCGCCGACAGCTGCACGGCCTGCTGCCGGTCGCGGCGGTAGGTGTGGCGCTCCTGGGCGCTGGCGGCCACCAGCTGCGCGTCGCCGAACTGCTCCTCCTCGGTGATGTCGCCGAGGGCGATCTTCTCCGGGCGCGCCTGCGTGATCACGGTGGGGTGCGCCGATTCGTCGTCGGCGTCGAGCGCGTTGGTGAGGAACTCGGTGATGACGCGGTGCTCGTGGAACAGCGGCAGCACGCGCGACCGGAACCCGGGCGCCTGGCGCACCGGCTCCTGGCCCGGCCACACGAACACGCGCGTGTCGGGGTCGGCGCGCGGCCGCGCGTGCAGGTACCCGAGCGGGCCGGCCGCGGCGTCGGCGGGCACGAACAGCACGTCCACCGGCTGGCGGGTGAGCTCGTTCACCTCCACCACGAACGCGCCGCTGCCGAACTGCGGGATCACCGGGCGCCGCGCTCCGGTGCGCCGGTCGGTGGCCACCGTGACCGGGCACATGCCCACGGTGTCGCGGTAGATCAGCGCCATGCGCAGCAGCGCCTCGCGCTCCGCCTGCGCCTGCACGTCGTCGGCGTCGGCGGCGCGCAGCGCGCCGTCGCCCCACGTCGGCACCGCGCCGCCCTGGAACGCCAGGTCCTGCCGCGTCTGGCGGCAGATGCTCACCCACGTGTCGGTGTTGTAGAAGTCCCACAGCTCCGCCGCGGTGCGCATGTCGATGGGGTGGAAGCTGGTGTTTTCGTCGGCGGCGGCGGCGGACGCCGTCTTGTTGGCGCGATGGCGCCGCCCGTCGCCGCCGGCGGCGACGGCGCTCGCGCGCGACGACATCGCGACAGTCGTTTCACGCAGCGGCGTCCGTTATATACCAGCATTGTTCCGTGGACGCAACGGAATGCGCCTCGGTACACTACACTACGCTACGCGCACCCGGGGAAGGGGGCGAAAATTGCACAACATGCTTGCCGCGCGCTCCGCGCCAGATGTAAAGTTGTTCGCACTCGATGACCATCGGCGTCGCGGGGTGTGTCCATGCGTTCTTAACGAGCGGCGCCTCGCGTTCGTCGTTGGTCGTTGCGTCGTCGTTTTTGCCGCCCGTCAGCAGAAGCAACGCCGCGGAATACCATTTGATGAGCAGTTCAAACGCGAACAAGAAAACCAGAAGGAACCCAATGTTCCGCACGGCGGGCGCGTCCACTTTGCACGAGGCCCAGGAGTCGAACAGAATGATGGAGCCGACGACACGCCACGCCACGAAGGCGACCGCCGTCGTCCATTCGAACACCGCTCGTCCGGGCCTCTTTGGCGAGCAAGATGGGAGAATGTTCCAGAAGGTGGGTTGCTCCTCGCCACGAATGAAATCGGCGATGAAGGCAGGAACGGTGAAGAGCAACCTCGCAATGCCGTCGATCACCAAGTACCACGGCAGCGACAACGCGATCAACTGGGACGCACACCCGCGCACATCCACGTGCAGCGCTCCGATGACGATGGACGCGATCGCGATCGCGATCCCAATTGTGGCATTGATGCACGTGCTGCCGGCGGATCGCTTCGCCATAGCCCACGGTTGCGGTTGCGTGCGCGCCGCTTGTCGAGCATAAGAATAATGCTGGCGAAGTTCGCCGGCGCGAAAAGAAATCGCGAAGTTCGCAATTTCTCGCGCACCGCCCGCAAATGCCACAATCGGTGTCTCGGAGTCGGGCGCGCATGCGACCAATGATTACGACGTGCGCAGTGCCGTTCGATGATGCGGCGTGGGAGCAAATCAAGCAATCGCTGGCACAATTCGAGGCAGCCCGCACGCTGATGATGTTGCACCAAGGGCGCGCTTGCGATTTGCCGCCGCCGCCGCCGCCGCCGACTGGGATAAGCACGGAGCTGAAGATGACGAGGACGACGGAGCTGGTCGACCGTACTACCGGACGGCGCACGACGCGCAACAGCCGCAACGCCGCCCACTACTACCAGTACAATGCCGTTGGACGCGCGTGACAGCTGCCTCCGAATGAAAATGAAATTGTGGTCATGCGCCGCTTCGGTGTTCACCGGCATCGCCCACGTGCGCGGCGGCGGCGTGGACGAACTCGCACACGTAAACGACCATCTCTGGCGGCAGTGCGCCGACCGCGCTCTCCGGGTCGTGCTTTGCGGCGAGCGCGATCACCCAGCACGCCTCGGCGGCGGTCGCCACCGTGAGCGCGTTGGTTGCGCCGCGCCGGAGCAGATCACGTCCCGTTAGCGCGCGAACGAGGATCGCCCACGCGTCCAAGTCGGCCCTGATGTTGTCCGAAACCAACGCACTCTGGTGACGCAACGCCGCCGCCAGAGGACGCCTCGCGAGCCCGTCGTCCACGGCAAGCCAAACTGCACGCGGCACGGCCCACAGCGCCAACTTGCGATATCTCTCTGCGGCGCGGCGGTGGCACGCGCGCAGCAGCCAGTATCTCGCACAGACGCCGGCGGCGGCGGCGACGCCGCCGATTGCTATCGCGGAACCAACCAACGCCACCGTCCCGACGCCGAAGAAGAAGAAGAAGCCCACGACGGAGACGACGTTCATCGCCGCCGTACGATACTGCCACAGGCGTGAAACCTTTCTTTCACGTCCGCGTTCATGACGCGGCAATGTATCCTCGACTATTCCTTCTCTTTTTTCGAGAATTTCATCGTCACAAAAGACGGGGGCGTAGTCGTCGGCCCGCGGGGAATTCACCCGCGTCGGCGGCCGCGTCGATCGCCCCGCGCAAGCGAACGATCGCCGTCGACAATGTGTTCAGGAGCGTCCGTATCTGGAATCGTGGCCACCGGTATACGGCCCTGAAGTAGCGCTGCCACAGCCGCATTCTCCCGTGAAAACACGCGACGGCTCGTCTGAACACTTCCCATTCCTCCTCGGTGAACGATCCACGTCGGCGCTTTTTGTTCTTCGGGTGCCGCATGCCGGCGAAATCGAACGCGTCGCATCGGTCCGCGTCTTCACGGCCTCCGCGGCTTCCGCGCAGCTCGCGGAAGTTGCCCGGGGTACCGCGCCATTCGTCGAGCTGCGGGCCACCGCGCCAGCGCGAGCACATGAACGCCTCCGGCGCCTGACGCTTGTATCGGTAGTGGCGTGGATAAAGCTCGCTCAGGAAACAGGCCATCTGACGACGCAGCGCGTCCAAGATGGGCTCCAGCGCGTTCCACGTCCTCAGCACGGGCGCGCTGAGCGTGAACAAGCCCACGAGTATGTCGCGCCCGTCCAGCAGAGCGTTGGAGGTCAGGCGCATTTCGCGTCCGATCGTCGTCACGTGATACCAGTGTTCCATGCTGAGGACGACGCGGCGGCCTCCGGGTCCCGACGACCGCGGCGGATCCATCCCCAGCGACACGTCCAGACAGCGCACACGTGTGCGCAACCGCACGCGCCGGTCGGACAACGCTGCGCACCACGTGTGGTCGACGATGCTCATCGCCGCCAGCGAGCACATGTCCAGCCAGTAGGCGATCTCGCGCATCACGTCCGCGTTGATCGTGTCCATGGCGGACGCGACCGCACCACCCCGTCCCCCTGCTCCGCCCAAAACACTGGCAAGTCAAATTAGTGCCGAGGGAGTAATCTTTTTTTCTCCGAGATAGCGACCATTACACTGCGTCACCGATCCGTGATGACCACGCCGCCGACAGAAGCCACGCTGCCACCTCCGGACATCTATGTCGCATTCGACGTCGAAGCGACCGGCATGTACATGGCGGGATACGACGGCGGCGACGGCGACGGCGACAGCGTACAAGCGAACGCCATGGTCGAGCTGGGCGCGTGCGCGATGCTCGCCGGAGACCTCGAGCGCAACATCCTGGACACGTTCGACGAGATGATCCGCGTTCCCGACGGATGCGGATGGGAGCTGCGCTGCGTCGACGAGTTCTGGAACGTGGTGGAGGGCATGCCGGAGAAGAAGCGCGCGATCGACAAGTGCAATAGAAGTCCGTACAACGTGATGCAGGCGTTCGTCCAGTGGGTGGACGGGCTGGTCAAGCGCTACGCCGACGGCGACACCAAGCGCATCTGCTTCATCACCGACAACGCCGCGTTCGACGCCGCCTGGGTCAGCCTGTACCTGACGAAGTACGCCGGGCACCAGCCACTGCACACGTTCTTCGGTGGCTACCGCGGCGTGCTGGACACGTCGTCGTACGCCGCGGGCGCCACGCGCCACACGCCCGCGCACAAGAAGCGCTTCGTCGAGGACAGCGGCGCCAAGTGCTACCGCGGCAAGGACGCGGTGCGCGCCGCGCTGGACATTCCGAAGTCGGTGCAGCCGCGCGCCGTGCACGACCACACGGCGGTGAACGACGCGCAGCATCTCCTGGAGGAGTACATGATCGTGGTGCAGCACCTGCCGGTGTGCAACGGCTAGCACACCGGGCTTGGTTTCCCACCCCCCCCCCCCCCCCGGGGGGGGGGTCCCCCGTTTTGGGAAAATAGGTTTTCCCCCCCCAAAAAAAAGTTGCGTACAAGTACACTTTCACGCTTTCCAAAACCACTTGACCGGAAGCAACGAACCAACGGACACCCTGGCGGACGACGTTCTGGTGCACGTGCTCCAGTATAGCGCGGAAGATAGCAGGGCGGCGGTCGCGCGCGGCGGCGCGGCGAGCGTTCGACCCGATGCCGTGTTTCCTGCACGCGTGCGCGTGTGGCTACGTCGACGTGGTGCGCCTGATGCTAGCGGACGCGCGCACGAATCCCACCGCAAACCAAAGCGAAGCCCTGCGCAACAGCGCCGCCAACGGCCACGCGGAGGTGGTGCGTTTGCTGCTCGAGGACGGACGCGCGAATCCGGCGGCGATGCACAGTCGGGCCCTCCGCGACGGCGCTGCCAACGGGCACGGCATGGTGGTGCTCTTCCTGCTGCTGGACGGCCGCGCCGACCCCGCGGCGCGCGACAACGAGGCCATCCTCGTGAGCAGCGCAAACGGTCACGCCGGCGTCGTGTGGTCGTTGCTGAGAAGTGGCTGCGCCGACCCCGCGGCGCGCGACAACGAAGCCATCGTTGCCAGCATCGAAAGTGGGCACACCAACGTGGTGAAGATGCTGCTGGAGGACGGGCGCGCCGATCCCACACGAAATCTGCGCAACTGCACCCTACACGTAGACGTCCTGCGGTTGCTGCTGGCACACCCGCGAACCGGTCCGGCTGTTGCCGCCAAAAGCTTATGGATGGCCTGTACGAACGGAGATATCGCCGCGCTGCGACTGTTGCTCCAGGACGGACGCGCGCAGCCTCGTGCCGTCAACATCGAGGACTGCTGTAGACACGGACACACGGGCGTGCTCCACCTGCTGCTAGCGGACGGCCGCGCCGATCCGAACGGTCACGGGCAACAATCGCCCCTGTGGTGGACGACGCGATACGGCTATGACGACATGACCAAGATGTTGCTGGCGGACGCTCGCGTGAACGTGGACCCGTCATATCATTGTCGCGAGAGAAAATTCAAGCCGCGCATGCGCGACCCGCTGTGGCAGCAAACACCCGACATCTTCGAAGAGTTTTTCTGATTTCGCTTGTGTCCCATCGATTGCCGCCGAATAATGCGAAGAAATTTTAACCGGCACCAATACAACGGACACTGCCGCTGCGCAACGGCACGTTTCTTCTCATTCGTGTCGGCTGTAGTGCGACGGCGTGGCGATGTTGTCGTGGGTGTTCGGTTTCTTCCGGTGGATCTACGTGGCGCTGTTCGTCGTGATGTTGGTGTGGCTGCAGACGCGCCTGTTCACCGTTCCCGCCGGCTCGTTTGCGGTCGTGCGCCGTCGCTGGTGCTGGTGGCGCAAGCATCGGGAGAAGGACCGCGTGTCGAAAACCGCGATCGCCATCGTTCAGCGGTTTGCCGTCGCGCCGCGCCGTAAAGGAAAAACGGGAGGGAACCGGGGGCGGCCCCCCCCCCCCCCCCCCCGGGGCAGGGCCCCTTGCCGGGCTAACCCTAACCGGTCGCTCTCAGGAGCTGCGCAACGTGATCTACGACCCGAAGCTGTGCGACGAGGTGGCGTATCTGCAAGTGGTGGTGGCCGACATCATGGAGCACCTGAATGTGTCTTGTCGCGCGCTGGTGATGCACGCTTGCGGCGGCGACGACGACAACACGTTTGAAGAACTCCGTCGGTGGGTCGCGCAGCGCACGGGACGGACGGTTCGAGGCGCAGGTTACACGAGGATTTGGCATACCTGATGGCTGGGTGCATCGGCGACAACCGGAGCGCGCAGCAAGTGGCACGCGGTCAACACTTTCGACGCCTGAAATAAACCGGGGGCGCCGCCGATGGTCGATAGGCGTCGTGGTTATGACGCGCGAGGCGACGACGCCGGACGCACGGCTCCATCGCAAGAAGACCAAGAAGACGACGCCGCGCGAGGCGCGCCTGCGTCGGTCCAACTCGGAGCCGCCACCGCGCAGCGTGAGCGTGACCGAAGAGCGGCGTTCTGTGTCGCACTCGGAGCTTTCGTGGCCGCCGCCCGTGTTCCTCGACGGCCAGTCGGTGCGACTGGAGCGGGAGGTGGGTAGCGGCCGTTTTGCCGACGTGTACCGCGCGTACACGTGCGACGGCGCAGAGGTGGCCGTGAAGTTGGTGCGCGGCATGTGGGGATCGTGGAATCGCCAGCGACAGATACACAACGAACGCGCCGTGCTGGTCGACGCGCACCAGGCACCGGGCGCGCCCGCCATCGGCTGTGACAGCGACTCGTGCTGGTCGCAGTCTCCGCGCCTGCGCCTGGTGCGTTTCGTGGGCATGGCTCGCTCGCGCGCGACGGCCGCGCGGCGGATGTCCGCAGCGGACGTCGACCCACACGACGTCGGATTCGTGCTGGAGTACTGCCCGCGCGGCGACTTGCACGCGGTGTTGACCGCCGAGCGCCTCGGGGCACGCGTTCCCTGCGAAGAGGAGGCGTACCGTTGGGTGCGCCACGCGGTGCTCGCCGTGTGCTGTTTGCACGAGCGGACGCCGCGCGCGGTGATCCACTGCGACATCAAGAGCCCGAACTTCTTGGTGGCGCAGGACGGCCTGCTGCGCCTGTGCGACTTCGGAACGGCGGTGCCCGACACGCTGTTCAACCGCGACACCACGCTGCAGCAGCAGCGCTCCACCGCGGCGTGGACCGCCCCCGAGGTGCTTCATGCCGACGCTCGCTACACGCCGGCTTCCGACGCGTACTCGATGGCGTTGGTGATATGGGAGCTGGTGCACTTCGCGACGCACGACCGCACCTATCGCATGCCGTTGGCCGACGAACTGCTCGCGCTCGGCCCGCGGATGGCCGCGCCGGCAGCGCTTCTCTTCCAGCTGGCGACGCGACCGCACCTGCGACCGCCGATGGACGAACGCGTGCCGATCGAGTGGCGACGCATCATCGAGAACAGCTGGGCGGAGGACGTCGCGCAGCGCCGGACGGCTGTGCAGACGCGCGACGCGTTGTACTTGATGATGGCGGTCCCGGAGCCCGGTATAATTAAGTAAACGCGGCGCCTTCGTGTTCGACAGAACAAGTCGTGTGCCGGCCGCGCGCGCGCGCGCACACACGCGCACACACACACGCACACGAGCCTTATGGATGCACGCATGGGCGGACGCACCGCAGCTGCGAGCGCCCGAGTTTCGTCGCAGCACGAAAAAGGACCCGCTCTTCGCAGCGATGGCGGCGGCGGCGGCGGCGGCGGCGGCGGAGGAGGCGCGCGGTCTCGCACGGACATGCGCACGTTCAAGTTCGCCCTGCACCGACCGACGCATCGTATCATCAGCTGGGTGTATTGATGATTTGCCACCCGGAGGAAAGAATCTTCCTCAAAATCGGTGCGCCGATGCACGCTTAAGGAGGCGCCGCGGGTCTCTTGCGGCGCGTGCTGGTGGTCGTCTTCTTCTTCTTCTTCTTCTTCTTCTTCTGTACGAGGCCGGCACGGGATGATCTCGTGTTGCGCGCGATGGCCGTGCTTGTTTCTCGGCGCGATCCACGTACAGAGTTCGTGTACGCTTCCACACCGCACAGCACGTTTCGTATCTTCTGAAGCTGCTCGGCGGACGTTCTCGTGTCGCTTTGCCGGTCCAGCCACGTGCGCACGACCGACGGTCGCAGCAGCATCGCGTGCGAGAGCACAGCCGCCGGGTTCGATCCCGATATCGAGACGGTGATCCGACTAGCGTTGCTGCAGCTGCCGCCTCCGCCGCTGTCGCTTTCGCTGTCGTCCACAAACATCGCGTCGCTGCTACTGCTGCTGCTGCTGCTGCTGCTGCTGCTGGAGAAACGTTCGTGCCTCTCGGCGGCGGGAGCAAAGATCGCGTCGACGTCCACGGGGTTGTCGCGTGTCGCCGCCGCCGCCGCCGGCGCGCCCGTACCAGCAACCAAGCGGTGGCGCACGCTGCGCACGCCCGCCGTGCGCAACCAGCAGCTCGGGCACAGGACGTGCTGGTTGCGGTCGAGCAGCGCCCCGAGGTCTTCGTCGGCGCGCAACGACGAGTGTTGCAACACGCAGTGAAGGCACGTTTCGCACAACGTGAGGAATTGTGGGGACGGCGGCGGCGGCTGCCACAAAGACGCGTATGTTGGCGACGAGGGCGCGTACGAGTCGGCGCACGGCGGCGGCGGCGACGCCACCACCACTGCGGGTACCGCAGGCGCTCTGGATGGCGTCCCGCCCGAACCGCCCGAACCGCCGTGCGCCTGCGCCAGCTCGCGCAGCACGAGCGCGGTTTCGGCGTGCAGCGGCAGCGGGTGCCTCCTGCAGAGCGGACACGATGTGCGGCAGCCGCTGCGGCTGGTCGCGATCGCGATCCACTTCTCAATGCACGCGCGACAGAACGTGTGCCCACACGCGGTCGTACGCGGGTCGGTCCAAACGGCCTTGCAGATGCCACAGCACAGCGTCTCCTCGGCGATATCGGTCGCCATCAGTGCATTCACCACATGGTCAACAACAGTGAGGCCGCACGGGACATAAATACACGATTTCTTGTTTTTTTCCGCCGATCGGCGAAGTTCGACCGGCCGGTAGAAGTTCGACGCGCGTTGACCTGCCCCGGGCCGTCAGCAGACCGACGACCATGACGACGACGGCGCCGGTAAAGCAGACGGTGCCCGCACGCAAGCGCCACCACCACACGGTGCCACACGGAGGCGTGACGAACAAACGGCGGCGGCGGCAGCAGCAGCAGCAGCAGCAGCAACAGGAGCAAAACGGAGTCGCGCAGCGCAATGTGGTGGCGGTCACGCGCGTGAGCCGAGATCAAGGAACGGGCGAACTGATCTACAGGGAGTTCCTGGTGCCGCGAGGGTGCATCTCGCTCCAGCGACTGCAAGCCGTAGCCGTCAACCCGGCAGCGGCAGCCGCGTCTCCACCCTTGGAACGCGCGCAAATCCAGGTAAGCCGGCAGCGACCGGCGTCGCCGAGCTGACGTAGGGCGCTCGGCAGTATACCGTGCGGAAGAACGGCTGCTCCGTGCATATGGCTTCACGGCGTACCGACGATTGTATCGTCGGTACGGTGGTCATGTGCGATTCCTCCGTCTAGCGACGACGACGACGACGACAGCAGCAGCAGCAGCGGAGGCGACACAAGAACAGTAAAGATATCGTATTGTTCGCACCTCGTCAGCGCCATCGGCACCGCCAACAACAGGATTTTTCTTGTGCCCGCTAGCTGGCGCCGCGGTGACGACGACGACGACTGCGCTTGGAAACGCCCCCCGGCAAGCGATTGCAGCTCTTGCGCGGATTGACCTTCGTGCCCGTGGTGTCATCGAGGAAGGCGACGAGCGCCCCGCAGGGGCCGCACGGTATGTCCGGGTCGCAGTGGCTGACGCGCGACTTGCACGTCGGGTGGGTCGTCCACGCCCCGCGGTAGGGCGCTTCGTCGTCTCCGGAGTCGCTGTCCAACAGCGAGATCACCGACCGCGGCGCACAGGCTTTGTCCACCGACGACGAGATCTGCACGGACACCACGTAGTAGTCTTCAACGGCGCCGCCGCCGCCGCCGCCGCCGTCGTCCCCCAGCAGCGACACGACTTCTCGATCGCCTGCAGCGGCGGCGCCCGCCGCCGCTGACTCCTCCTCGACCGGCGGCGTCCCTTGATCATCTTCGTCGTAGGCGCTGCGCACGGGATGCGCGGTCGGACGGTGCGCACGCGCGCTGCAAAAGCAGCTGCGACGCGCGCAACACGTACTCCGGCAGCGGCGTGTCGTCCACCTCCTCCACGATCACGCGTTGCTGCGCGCCGTTGATCGACTCCTATCGTTACCGGCACGAATGTGATTACAGGTGTCGGCGCCGACGGTGCCCCGCCTACCGAGATGCTCCTGGCGGCGGCGTCGCACACCGCCTCGTCGACGTTCGCACGCACCACCTCCGCACCGGCGGCGTCTGCGCCGTCGCGGCAAGCCGCAACGTGCGTGGCCAACTTGTCGATGGCCGCGCCTCGCACTTGGTCATCGCCGGCATTTCCCAACATCGCCACCAACGCCTCCTCCGCCGTCTGCGGCGGGCCCTTGCTGATGAAGCAGGTGGGGCAGAGCGGCGGCGGCGGCGCCGGCGGCCGAGGCACTTCTTGTTCGTTCCACACCGATGTCGCGCAGTGGTGGCAGATCACGTGCCCGCAGCCGTACGCTCGTGGTGCCGCCGGGGCGTCGGGCGTCACACATCCATTACACGACGAACACCTGTTGGCGGTCGCCGTCTCCATCGTCATCGTTCGCAACAACAGCAGCAACACCGGCGCCGTCGAACTTCTTGGAACTTCGACGGTTAAACCGATCGGCCGCGATCAAAGCCGATCGGTTAAGTTATAGGCTGCACGCCTTAAATTTGTTCCCGCCGCCTTAAGTTGAGGTCGGTCCAATTCCGACCGACCGACCGACCGACCTCAACTTAAGGCGGCGGGAACAAATTAAGGCGGGCTCGCGGCGGGCAGCGGCCGTCATCCCCCCCGGGGCGTTGCACGGACCCCGGCCTACACAGATGCGGTAGGTGATCGGTGGTGCCGCCGATCGGTCTCCGTGCTTGCGTAGACCGATCGGCTCAAAAGCAGGAACGAAACCGGAACGAGTGCTCAGGGGGGTCACTTTTTACGCAGCACCCTCTAACCCTCTACCCGAATGTACCTAACCCTCTGGAGGGGTGTCGCGGCCTCACTGCTGCTCGCTCGGTTAAGGACATTCGGGTAGATTTA
>SDBU01006526.1_pt1 | contig 13691 bp, 15 predicted proteins | sample 2277071 | NCBI WGS metagenome assembly SDBU01 (sample SAMN10397929, study PRJNA504765) | marine sediment metagenome | isolation source: marine sediment core GS08_GC12, 126 cmbsf | place: Arctic Ocean: Gakkel Ridge, Loki's castle | collected 2008
TGTCGTGGAACCTGAAGAAGGAACCATAGCTATCGGTTCCGGGGGAAGTTTTGCTTTTGCCGCTGCTAAAGCCTACCTGGATGCATCAGATTTTTCTGCCAGAGATATTGTGCAGGGCTCATTGAAGATAGCGGCCGCTATCTGCATCTATACTAATTCAGAAATTATTATTGAGGAGATAGGATGAAAATTGATTTGGATACGCTTACTCCGAAGCAGATTGTAGCGGAACTTGATAAATATATTATAGGCCAGGATAAAGCCAAGCGCACAGTGGCTATCGCTTTGAGGAACCGGCTGCGGCGGAAACGGCTGCCCGCTGAATTACAGGATGAAGTTGCGCCCAAGAATATTATTATGATCGGCCCTACGGGTGTGGGAAAAACAGAGATCGCCAGGCGTCTTTCCAGGTTGTCCGGCGCCCCCTTTATTAAAGTGGAGGCCACTAAATATACGGAAGTCGGCTACGTGGGACGCGATGTAGAATCCATGGTACGCGATCTGGTTTCCGTTGCCATTTCCATGGTAAAACATGAAATGCAGGAAGGTGTGCGGGAGGAGGCAACGAATCGGGCTGAGGAAGATCTGCTCGATCTTCTCCTGCCCGGAAGTAAAAAAGTTGTGACCCCGGTTAAGCCGGCTGAGGGTTTGAAGCCGGGCAGTGAAGAGGCGCCTGCTGCAGCAAGTCCTTCGCAGATAACCGGGGGTGATAAATACAAATCCACCCGTGAAAAGTTCAGGGAAAGATTGCGCAATGGAGAGTTTGAGGAAAAGCTGGTGGAAATAAAGGTCTCCAGGGCTCAGGCGCCCGCTCTTGAGATATTCTCCGGCATGGGCTTTGAGGAGATGGATATAAATATTTCCAATTTGAGCAATATCTTCGGAGGCAAGAAAAAGCTGAAAAAAACCAGGATCAGCAGGGCGCGTGAGATACTCATAGCTGAGGAAATGGACAAACTTGTAGATATGGAGCATGTTTCCGAACTGGCAATAGAACGGGTGGAGAATATGGGAATTATTTTCCTTGATGAGATCGATAAGATCGCGTCCAAAGAAAACCGGGGCGGAGTCGACGTTTCACGTGAAGGAGTGCAGCGGGATATCCTGCCCATTGTTGAGGGCTGCAAGGTAAATACCAGGTATGGAATGGTGGATACTACGCATATTCTTTTTATTGCTGCAGGCGCCTTTCACATGAGTAAACCTTCGGACCTCATTCCTGAGCTTCAGGGACGCTTTCCGTTAAGAGTAGAGCTCAATGCCTTGACCAGCGAGGACTTCATGAAAATCCTGACCCAGCCCCGGAACGCCCTGATTACACAATATGTTGAATTATTAAAAACGGAAAAGGTTGAGCTGGAGTTCTTAGAGGAGGCTATAAAGAAGATCTCAGTCATTGCTTCTGAAGTGAATTCCAGAACAGAAAATATAGGCGCCCGCCGGCTGTATACAATTTTGGAGCTGGTTCTGGAAGATGTTTCTTTTAATGCAACGGATATCAGCGGACAGAAGGTGCAGATAACTGAAAATTATGTAGAGGAGCGGTTGCGGAATATTATTGAAGATCGCGATCTGACCCGGTTTATACTGTAGGGCTAATTGAGGAGGGATTTATAACCGAAGTTATTAGAAGGGGTGAATTGAAAAGATGTTTATTAAGGGTTCATTCAGCAAGAATATTAATATTCTAAAAATGAGTATGGATGTGGCACTGCTCAGACGCAATGTAATTGCCAATAACCTGGCAAATTCAGAAACTCCCAATTTCAAGCGGAGCGTAATCAACTTTGAGGCTCAATTGAAGCGCGCTTTGGATTCGGAGAAGGTCAGGCAGCCGCACCAGCATGTGACTGACCCGCGGCATATTCCCTTCTACCGCCCCATGGATTACCGTTCCGTAACTCCCCGGCGGGTACTGGATTACCTTACTACTGCAAAGAATAATGGTAATAATGTGGATATGGAAGAAGAGATGATGCAGGCCCTGCAGAACCAACTGCGTTATCAAACTATGGTCTCGATTGTAAATAGTGAGTTCGGCAGGATTAATTTGGTGCTTAGATAGGAGCTTATTTAGATGGGAATATTTACTAGCATTAATACAGCGGCAAGCGGCCTGACGGCACAGCGGCTGCGTCTGGATGTTATTGCCAATAATATCGCCAATGTGAATACCACCAGAACCACAGAGGGCGGGCCTTTCCGGCGCAGCCGGGTGATATTCCGCCCCAGGGTTTCGCAACCCTACTGGCGCAGTCCCTTTTTGCCCGAATACCTGGATAATGGTGTAGGCAAGGGTGTACGGGTAATAAAAATTGAGAAGGATACAGATGCCAAGAACAGGCTGGTATATGACCCGACCCATCCGGATGCTATACTGAGCGGTCCGAAAAAGGGTTATGTTGAGTTTCCAAATGTAAATACAGTGAATGAGATGGTGGATATGATTGCCGCCACCCGGGCTTATGAGGCCAATGTGGCCATGATAAACGGCTCCAAGAGCATGTTTCTTAAAGCGCTGGAAATTGGGAGGTAGCAGATGGATTATCTGGCGGTCAGAGAATTGAGGGGTGACACTATCAGGCTTACCCGCACCGACCCTCGTCATTTAGGGGGCTTCAGTAAGGTAAGTAAAGCGAGCAACGTGGCGGCTGTCTCGCCTGAAGCTGATTTCGGAGAGCTTTTAGCCAGGGCCTTTAATCAGGTTAATGAACTTCAGCATAACAGTATGGAGCTCGGTCAACGGCTGATTACCGATCCGGAGTCAATTGATATCCATGATGTAACTATAGCTATGGCTGAAGCCAATCTATCTTTATCTATGACTAAAGCAATTGTAGATAGAGCGCTGCGCGCTTACAAGGAGATAATTAGTACGCGATAACCTGTCATAAACCGCATGGGGAGGGGACATGAACGAATGGTTTAAAAAACTGATAGAACAATTTAAGAATCTCTGGGCAAAGTGGAGTGTAACCCAGAAGATTATACTTGCTTCAATTGCCGGGGTGGTCTTAGTTGCCTTTATCCTGATCATATCCTTCAGCGCCTCACCGAGCATGGTACAGTTGATCGGCACACCCATCCGGGATGAGGGAGATCTCTCCAGGATTGTTACCAGGCTGGATCAGGAGGGGGCCAGGTACCAGGTAACTTCTGACAGCCGGATCCTGGTTGCCGATGAGAATACAGCCAGAAAGATGAGAGCCATACTGATACGGGAAGATCTTATTCCCATTCAAACTGATCCCTGGTCCATCTTTGACATCGAACGCTGGACCCTTACCGACTTCGAGAGGGATGTAAATTTGCAGCGGGCTATTACCAAGAATTTAGAGCAGCACATACTGGCTTTAGATGATGTGGATGCGGTCAGTGTCACCCTGGTTGTGCCGAAAAAGGAACTCTTTGTAGAGGATCAGGAAGCGGTTACCGCGTCGGTAATACTGACACCGCGGCCTTTTTCAGATTTACTTGAAAATCGAAAAAAAATTGAGGGTATAGTCAAGATTATAAAGTTCGCTGTAGCCGGGCTTACAGACGACAACATTGTGATTACCGACCAGAATGGCATACAGCTCAATATCTATGATGAGCTTCGTGATGTGGACCGGATTGAGATTGCCCGCAGGCAGATAAAAACCAAAAAGGACCTGGAACAACAGTATAAGCGGGAGATCTTCAGCGCTTTGAGGCAGATATTCGGACAGGACCGGGTGCAGATTGTTAAGCTTGATATTGATCTGGATATGAGCAAGAAGACAGTTAATACCGAGGAACATTTCCCGGTGACCATGAAGAAGGATAATCCCCGGACTCCCTTTGATGAGACTCAAGTAGTGCCTTCGATCACCCTTTCTAAAGAGACTATCAATGAGAGTTTCAAGGGAACCGGCTTTAATCCTGAAGGCCCCCCCGGTCAGGAGGGACAGACCCCGCCGGCCTATAAAGATCTTTCCAATCTGGTGGGAGAGTATAGCAAGGCATCCCTGATTCAGAACGAGGTGGTAAACAAAACCAATACTCTGGAAGAGAAGTCTCCGTGGAGAATTAACAGGATTTCACTGGGTATGGCAATTGACGGTATGTGGAAGCGCAAGCATGATGAAGCGGGAAATATACTCTTTGAACCGGACGGAAGCATTCAGCGGGAATATATTCCGGTTGCCGACGAGGATCTGGCAAAGGCTAAAGCCTTGATAAAGGATGCAATAGGTTACAGTCAGGACCGGGGTGACTCGGTTACAGTGGAGCATATAAAGTTTGACCGTACGTTGCAGTTTGCTCAAGAAGATGCGGAGCTGCGCCGTCAGGGGCAGTTGCGCAACACCATTCTTTCGATAATAATCGGTATAGGGGCCATTCTGGTGGCAGCCATTGTGTTCCGCCTTATTTCCAAGGAGATGGAACGTAGGAGGCGCTTGCGTGAAGAGGAGCTGGCCAGACAGCATCAGGCTATGCGTGAGGCGGCGTTAAGGAGAGCGGAAGAAGAGGGAATTGATGTTGAGCTTTCTGTTGAAGACCGGGCGCGTCTGGAGATGCAGGAAAACGCAATTAACATGGCCCGTGAGCATCCGGAAGATGTGGCTCAGCTGATTCGGACCTGGTTGATAGAGGAGTAAGATAATGGCAAAAAAGGGAGCCGGCGGCGCAGTAGCCCAGCAACAGGCTGCAAAACCGGGAAGCAAAAGCACGGGAGGAGGCCCCAAGAAAGCCTTAACCGGCAGGCAGAAAGCGGCAATATTCATTATTACTCTCGGCCATGATATATCCTCTGAGATCTTCAAACATCTCCGCGAAGATGAAATTGAGCAGCTGACCTTCGAGATTGCCAGAAATGATAATATTGATTCTGAAGCTAGAGATCAGGTGCTGATGGAGTTCCAGGAGCTGATGATGGCTCAGGACTTTATCTCCACCGGCGGTATAGAATATGCCCGTGAGCTTTTGGAAAAGGCCCTGGGTAGTCAGAAGGCAGTGGATATTATTAATCGCTTAACCAGTTCACTGCAGGTTCGTCCCTTTGATTTTATCCGCCGGACAGACCCGGCACATTTGCTGAACTTCATTCAGCAGGAACATCCTCAGACAATTGCCCTGATACTGGCTTACCTGGAGCCGCCCAAGGCATCGGTAATACTCGGCAGCCTTCCCCACGAGGTGCAGTCTGATGTAGCAAAAAGAATTGCTACCATGGACAGAACCTCTCCTGAAGTGCTGCGTGAAGTGGAGCGGGTGCTGGAGAAAAAACTCTCCACCCTCTCTTCCGAGGATTACACTGCGGCAGGCGGTGTAGAAAGTATTGTTGAGATATTGAACCTGGTGGACCGCTCTACAGAGAAGGTAATAATTGAGTCTCTTGAAGAGGATGACCCGGAGCTGGCTGAAGAGATCAAGAAGCGGATGTTTGTGTTTGAAGATATTGTGCTGTTGGATGACCGCGCCATCCAAAAGGTGTTGAGGGAAGTCGATACCACTGAACTGGCTAAAGCCCTTAAGGCTGTGGATTCAGAGGTACAGGATAAGATATTCCGGAATATGTCTAAAAGAGCGTCTACGCTGCTTAAAGAGGATATGGATTATATGGGTCCCATCCGGTTGAAGGATGTAGAGGAGTCGCAGCAGAAGATTGTTTCTATAATCAGAAAGCTTGAGGAACAGGGTGAAATAGTAGTAGCCCGATCAGGCGAGGATGAGCTGGTAGTTTAATCGGTAAAGGAGTGATCAGTTTTGGCAAAAAATGTCTTTAAAGCCTCAGAGATAATGTATCAATCAAGGAAAGTCTTTATTGAGCCTCCCGGGATGCGTACTGAAGAAGCTGAATCTCTTGAACCGGTTGCTGAATATATTGGTCCAACGGTTGAGGACCTGAAGCGTGAGGCTGAAGAGTTTCGAGCCGGCTGGGAAGAGGAAAAGAAAAATCTCCTGGCCCAGGCCCAGGAGGAGGCCGAGATTATCAAAAAAAATGCCGAGCATGTGGCTTTTGAAGAGGTTAAACGCAAGAATATTCAGGCACAGAAGATCAGGCAGGAGGCCGAAGATGAAGCTGAGAGGATAACAAGTGAGGCTAAACGCAAGGCAGAGGAGCTGGAGCGTGAGATAAGCCAGAAGGTGGAGCAGATAGAGAGAGAGGCTTCAGAGCGCGGTCAAAAAGAGGGACTGGAAAAAGGCTTTCAGGAGGGAAGGGAAGAGGTTAGCAGGCTCGTCGAGCGGCTGCACAAAGTTATAACCCAGGCAATTGATAAAAGAGGCCAGATTATAGAAGAGGCTGAAACCCAGGTGATCAACCTGGTTTTACTTATGACCAGAAAAGTAATTAAGGTTATATCGGAAAATCAGAAGAATGTGGTTATCAATAATGTGGTTCAGGCTTTAAGAAAGTTGAAAAGCAGGGGAGATGTAGTAATACGGGTTAATCTGGCAGATCTGGAGCTTACTACAGAACATACCAATGATTTCTTAAGCATGGTGGAAAATGTAAAATCTATTTCCATACTCGAGGACTCATCCGTTGATCGGGGGGGTTGCATAATAGAAACTGATTTTGGGCAGATTGATGCCCGGATCTCTTCGCAAATTCATGAAATTGAAGAAAAAATACTGGAGTTAATGCCTATTCGATCTAAAGGCGAAGAGTAAAGTCCGTTTCTCTGGGAGGGGAGAATGGGATTCTTTGAGAAATACGCTTGTGCGGTTAAAAAACTTGATTCCATAAAATCTACCGGTGAGATAAAAGAAGTAAAGGGTATGCTGGTGGAGAGCCTCGGACCTCAGGCAGTTGTAGGCGAGCTCTGCCAGATCCTTATTCCTGGAAGAGGACTCTCCGGATCTACGCATCATATTGCTTGGGCAGAGGTGGTCGGCTTAAGGGACAGGATAGTCCAGCTTATGCCTTACGATGAGATGGAAGGTATAGAGGTGGGGTGTCCGGTTATTGCCACCGGTGAATTCCTTTCAATTCCTGTTTCCGACAAGCTGCTGGGAAGAGTGCTGGATGCCATGGGAAAACCGATCGATGGACGGGGAGATATCGGTTCTGCAGAATGGTATTCAATATTCAATAAACCTCCCGACGTGTTAAAACGGCAGCGAATCAGCGAAAAAATCGCTACCGGAGTAAGAGCTATAGATGGCCTGATTACTGTGGGCAAAGGCCAGAGAATGGGGATATTCTCCGGAAGCGGTATAGGAAAATCAACCCTTCTCGGTATGATCGCGCGCAACACCTCGGCTGATGTAAATGTAATCGCTTTAATCGGGGAGCGGGGCAGAGAGGTGAGGGAGTTTATTGAAGAGGATCTGGGCGAGGAAGGATTGAAACGCTCTGTTTTAGTGATTGCCTCCTCCAATAAACCACCTCTGACCCGTATCAGGGGGGCTTATGTAGCCACTACGGTGGCCGAATACTTCAGAGATCAGGGCCTTGATGTAACCCTGATGTTTGATTCGGTAACCCGTTTTGCCCGTGCCCAAAGGGAGATAGGCCTGGCAATAGGCGAACCTCCGGCCACGCGCGGCTTTACACCTTCCGTTTTTTCCCTGCTTCCCAAACTGCTGGAGAGAAGCGGGACCTCAGATAAAGGAACTATTACCGGCTTTTATACGGTGCTGGTAGAGGGCGATGACCTTGATGAACCGATATCTGATGCAGTGCGGGGAATCCTTGACGGCCATATTGTGCTGAGCCGGGTCCTCTCTGAAAGGTATCACTATCCGGCTATAGATATATTACAGTCCTTATCGAGGCTCGCGATTCAGGTAACCGGCCCTCATGTACAGGAGGCTGCCGGTGTGATCCGCCATTTGCAGGCGGTATATAAGGAAGCGGAGGATTTGATCAATGTAGGGGCCTACGCAAAGGGCAGCAATCCGGATATCGATGAGGCCATAGAAAGAATAGAGGAGATAAATCAATTCCTAAAACAGAGAATTGCCGAAAAAACAACTATGGAGGAAACCTACAGCAGAATGAGTAAGGTTTCCGGAGTAAATATTCCTGAAGAGGAACTTGCCGATGAAGCGATTTCAGTTCAGGCTAAAGAAACTGCTTGATATACGTCGATATGAGGAACGGGAATGGGAGATTAAGCTGGCCAAGGTTACCGGAGCCTGTATTAATCTTGAAAACCGGATAGAGGAAAATTATCTGGAGAGCCGCCGCAGCCTTAGAGAGAGATCTGTAATTACAGATCTAGAATGGCAGCGTGCTTTAAGCCGCTATCAGCTACGTTTAGGGCAGGAGTGCGGCCGCTTGGAAAAAGAGCTTGAGCATGAATTGTTGACGAGAGCAGGGGTGGAAAATGAGTATCTGGCGGCCTCTCGCAAGAGAAAGGCTCTGGATAAACTAGAGGGTAAGCAGGAAGCAGCCTACTTCCGGCAGCAGAAGCGGGAAGAAGTAAAAGAGCTGGATGAAATGGGTTTAAGAAAGGGTAGAGACAACAATGCTTGAGTATAGTGTAGTCAGCGTGGGTTTACGTATTTTTATCCTGGTACTATTAATTATAGTCCTCCTTTTAGGAGGGATAATCTGGTTTGATTATCTGGGACTCATCGATGCCAAGTCTAAAATTGCTCCGATCTTCGGTTTATTCGGGATTAAACGCGCCAGGGTCGAAAATGTAGATGATCCCCTGCTCCTGGAAAAAGAGCGGCTGAAAAAGCAAATTGAAGCCCTGGCTCTCCGAGCCGAAGAGCATGCCGCTCGTGAAGATAAAATCACTCTCCAGGAACAGGAACTGGCCCAGATCCAGGAACAGCTTGAAGAAAAAGAAGGTGCCTTGGAAGATCGGGAAAAAATGTTTAATGAACGCGTAAGGGCTTTCGAAAATAGAAGAGTGAACCTGGAGCAGAATTCAGCATATCTGGTGGGAATGCCTCCGGATAATGCAGTGGAAATTCTGATTAATATGGATGACCAGGACATTATTGATGTTTTTAGAATGACTGAGGAGCTGGCTAAGAAGGCGGGCGAGGCTTCGCTGGTCTCTTACTGGCTATCTTTGATGCCTGCAACGCGGGCTGCCGATCTTCAGCGGAAAATGGCGGGACAAACAGGGGGATAAGTATTTGCTTGCAACAATGGGGTTGGAGAATGCAGCACAGCCGCAGCAGATGGATAATGCGGCTAAGTCTCTCTCCTTCAAGAATAACAGCACAACACCTGCCCAAAAGAACAAGGGCGGTCCGGATTTCAAAGATATATTAGCTCCCAAACTGGAAGAAAAAGAAGGGAGTTCCTTAGACTCGCTTTCCGCAAGCATTGAAGAGTTGCTGGGTAATAAAAACTCAGGTAAGCTCAAACCCGGCGAGGCTGCTGAAATGGTAGAGGCGCTCCTCAAGGTGTTAAAGGTGTTAAGAGATAAGAAGGCGGCAGGCGGAAAGGCGCTGCCGGCCAGGAAGGCACTTCCGAGCGCCGATAGAAGCAACCTGCTGAATCTGTTTAAGAGACTCGAAGAGTTTATAAAAAAGGGTTTAAAGCAGGGATCCCCCGGTGAAAAAGATCATTTCAACCGGCTGAAAATTCTTGGCAGGGAGATTTTCTCCCTGATCACGGCGGGTATCAGTGCCGGCGGGGATTCCGCAGCCCCGGAAAATAGTGAGAATTTTTCTCTTTCTCCGGCTTCTTCTGCCGCGGATCTGAAAACCAGGAGCGGTGGCGGGCCGGGGCAGGAAGTTAAAACGTTCACTCTTGTCGATCTGCGTAAAAATAGAGCTGCAGGGAAATCCGCCGCTCTGACCCCGGCCAGCAACAGCGCGCCGGGAAAAGAGACGGCCCTGGCTAAAGCGGTTTTTGAAAGCAGCGGGCAGGGGGTGCAGGGTGAGCTCAAAAACGAGCCCAGCCACAACAGCCAGCTGATAGTGCGAACTATCAGTTTTGAGCCTGTAGAATTTAAAGGTGGAATTGAAGCCGGCTCAACCCTGAGCGGCGCTTTCCGCCGGCTCTTTATCCCTGAAATAGTACAGCAGAGCAGGATAATTCTTCAAGACGGCGGCAAAGGTGAAATAAACCTTATATTGAAGCCGGAATCTCTGGGCAGGGTGAGAATAAAGATAAATATTCAGGGTAACAGTATAGTGGGCAGAATACTTGTCGAAAATAATAGTGTAAGGGAGCTTTTTGAAGGAAATCTGGAGCATTTAAGAAATGCTCTGCGTAGCGAAGGCTTCGAAACGGCAGCTTTAGAGGTTGCGGTGGGCGGAGAAAAGGCAGGGAGAGATCCGGTAAAAGAGGAGTTCCCTTCCATGAGCAAAGAGGACGCTTTAGATGAATTTGAGAAATCAATGCCCCTTCTGGTTGATTTCGGCGAAGAGGATTTACTGATCGATCTGGTAGTGTAGCAAGAGGAGAGAAGTTGTGGATATATCGACTGTTATTGGAGCCGGGGAGCTGACGGAATTAAGCAGAAGTGTTGATCTTTTCAATAAAACCTTAAATCCGCGGAATGGGGTAAAACAGGGACTGGATAAAGATGATTTCCTGAAGATCCTGATCATCCAGCTTACCCATCAGGATCCTACGGAACCAATGAAGGATACTGAGTTTGTCGCCCAGATGGCCCAGTTCTCTACTCTGGAGCAGATGTCGAATATGAATGCTGAAATGGCAAAGGTATTCAATCTTATAAGTAGAAGCCAGGCCATGGCCATACTGGGAAAGAGAGTGGAAATTACGGAGGGGAACCTGGAAATTACCGGGATTGTAGAAAAGGTAACGGGAGGGGAGTATCCACAGCTTTTAGTGGATGGCGTATATTATGACTATGCAAATGTTAAAAGCGTGATAAACGAGTAAGGGGGCTGTACCTATGATGCGTTCACTCTATGCCGGTGTATCCGGACTGCAGAATCATCAAATAAGAATGGATGTTCTGGGGAATAATATTGCTAATGTAAATACAATTGGTTTCAAGAAGGGAAGGGTGAATTTTCAGGATATGCTCTCCCAGACCATGGCCGGCGCTGCCAAACCTACCGATGAAGTGGGCGGTGTTAATCCAAAGCAGGTCGGCCTGGGCATGACAGTAGCAGCAATCGACACTATTTATACCCAGGGGTCGCTGCAGACAACAGGTGTAATGACCGATCTGTCAATCCAGGGGAATGGCTTTTTTCTGCTCAAGGTGGGGGAGAAGAATTTTTTCAGCCGCGCCGGCGCGTTTGGTCTGGATGAAAACGGGCTGCTGGTAAATCCGGCTAATGGCATGCGGGTACAGGGATGGGAAGCCCAAACAATCGGCGGGCTTACTATGGTAAATGTGGCCACAGAACCCCAGGATCTGGTGATCCCGGTGGGCAGTAAGGACCCGGCTGCAGCAACCACTGAGGCTTTCCTGGCCTGCAACCTTGACAAACGTATCCCCGTAATACCCGCCGGAGCCGGCGAACAGACTCTCCTTGAGGGAACCTGGACTACCACTTTTGATATATATGATTCCTTCGGCCGGGCTCATAAGCTGCAGGTCAATTTTACCCAGGTCGCGGGCATTGCCAACAGGTGGCAGGCAGAGGTTATTGTGGATCCGGAAGCGGAAATTGCTACCAATACCCTGGTTGAGGTTGGGCTTGAAAATAATACTGATAACCTCTTCTTCCTTGATTTTGATAATTACGGGGCACTGCAGTCAGTACTGGATGCACAGGGAGATACCCTGGCGGAAGGTAAGCTGCAGATCCCGGTTTCCTTTGATGTACCCCAGGCCGATATCCCGGCCGGTGTTGCCACGTTCCGGCAGACCTTCAATCTTAACCTGGGGGAAGTGGGAGCCTACACAAATGCGGTGACCCAGTTTGCCGAAAAGAGCTCCACCAAGGTAGTGAGCCAGAATGGTTATACCATGGGTTATCTGGAGAGCTTTAAAATAGATCAATCCGGTGTGATTACCGGTGTATATTCCAACGGCACCAACAGGAGCCTGGGCCAGGTTGCTCTGGCATCCTTTACCAATCCCGGTGGTTTGGAAAAGGCAGGCGAAAGCACCTATGTGGTATCCAATAACTCAGGAGAGGCGAATATCGGGCCCGCCGGTGTAGCGGGAAAGGGAAAGATAATTGCCGGTACATTGGAGATGAGCAACGTGGACCTGGCGGAACAGTTTACCGATATGATTGTAACCCAGCGCGGCTTTCAGGCTAACTCGAGGACGATAACCACATCAGATCAAATGCTGCAGGAGTTGTTGAATCTTAAGAGATAGGACGTATAAGGTAAGTAATGGTTGAAGTGACCCGGCTGAATGGGGAGAGTTACTATATTAATCCCCACCAGATTGAGTACATTGAGCTGAACCCCGATACAACCCTGATTATGCTTTCCGGCAAGAGGTTGATAATTGTTGAGGATTACAAGACTCTTTATAAGCGGATTATAGACTACAGAAGGCAGATCGGCGCCTTTAAAAACGAGGAGTAGACAAAAGATGGATCTGGGTACGATTATTGGGCTGGGAGCCGGTTTTATTGTAGTTGTATTTGGTATAATTGTGGGTGGGGGAAGTATTAATATGTTTATCAGTATTCCTTCAGTACTGATTACCATTGTCGGCTCCTTTTCTGCATTGATGGTTTCCAATCCCTTAAGCCGCATACTGGGCATAATAGGCTATTTCACCCATGTTATAAAAATGCCGAACTGGGAAGAGGAACGGATAATATCCCAGTTGGTTTCTTTTTCAGAAAAGGCCAGGCGTGAGGGGCTGCTGGCTTTAGAAGATGACCTGGAGGAGGTGGACGAGGAATTCTTGCGCAAGGGCATCCAACTGGTGGTAGACGGCACTGACCCGGAGATCATCAAGAATATTCTCTATAATGAATTGAATCAGCTGCAGGCCCGTCATTCCATCGGAATCAAGATCTTTGACGACTGGGGCAAGCTGGCACCGGCTTTCGGCATGATCGGCACCCTGATCGGACTGATCACCATGCTTTCCAACCTGGAAGATAAATCGGCCATCGGCAGCGGTATGTCAACCGCACTTATTACCACCCTCTACGGCGCTTTTCTGGCCAACTTAGTTTTTATACCAGTCAGGAACAAACTTATGGACAGGGACAATGGTGAGTCTTTAGTGAAAGAAATAATTATTGAGGGCATACTATCCATTCAATCGGGAGATAATCCGAGAATCCTGGAAGAGAAACTTCTCTCTTTCCTGCCCCCCGCCAGAAGAGAAGCGGTGCGGCAGGAAGCGGCTGCGGAGTAGGAGGAGATCATGCCCAGACCAAAGAAATGTCCGAAATGTCAGGAGGGCGCTGCAGATTGGTTGTTGACCTATGGTGATATGGTAACTCTGCTGTTGACCTTCTTTATACTGATGTTTACCACTGCGGAGGTGGATGGCAGTGAGCTGCGTATGATCCTGGCTGCTTTTCAGGGGTTAGGCGCTCTTACCGGCGGCAATACCCTCTCGGTGGGCAAACTGGCCGAGTTGGGTAATTCCATAATGGCCCTTCCCTCTCAGGAAATGGGACGGGCTTTAGCTAAAGCTAGAAAAACAGCCATATCTCAGTTTCAGCCGGAGATTAAAACGAAAAAGATCCGCATCAAGGAGGATGAGAGGGGGCTGGTTATCTCATTAGCAGCGGATTCCTTTTTTGGACCGGCAAGTGCGGATATCAATTTAGAGGAGGCACGCGAACCCTTTATGCGGATTGCCGCTCTGCTTAATTCGCCTGAGCTCAAGGGACATAAATTC
>SDBU01006528.1_pt1 | contig 13689 bp, 14 predicted proteins | sample 2277071 | NCBI WGS metagenome assembly SDBU01 (sample SAMN10397929, study PRJNA504765) | marine sediment metagenome | isolation source: marine sediment core GS08_GC12, 126 cmbsf | place: Arctic Ocean: Gakkel Ridge, Loki's castle | collected 2008
ATTTTAATCTGGCACCCTAAAGATTTTTTAAAGTGTTTTTATCCTCAATAAAATTACATACAAAATTACTGTTGGATCCCCTTTCGAGGTATTTTAGGGATTTAGATATAATTTTGTCGGAATCTTTACAGATTCTATAATTATATAAACCTAATTTGCCAATTTCTTTTCATGTTTAAAACTATATTATTTACTTAATAGTTAAACAGCAAAATTTAAAATCGAGAGTTTAACAAATAATAGTAAGATGTATTTATTTAAAATATGAATTTTTATTTGATTAAACTGATACAGATTAAGATTTATTTAAAATGATTTATCTTGGGAATTTAATATATTTAGACACAATTAAAAACATTACTGACAAGGATCCCTCCCTAATCTATCTTATATGTCATATAGGAGATTCATCAAAAATCACATTGGATTCTCGGATAATATCAAATATTGAAGATGAATGCCGAGTATTATCTAATTTTGCTATTATTAATTATGAACCTCCTTCTGAAAGACCTACTCATGAAGTTTCAAATATCACTTTTACTAGATTTGGTAAACATCTATTTGATGAACTGCAAAGTTATGAAATTTGTAGAGAATTAGTAGAATTACTTGATTTTCAGAATAAGGAAAGTTTTTCCCGGAGTTTTTATCAAAATTTTTCTTTTGAAATCGATCCCTCTGATGATATAACAAAGGAAATATGTGATGTTAAGAAAATATTCCCTATTGCTGATAACCACCATGAATATGATAATGACGGAAATCATCTCGCTATTGAATATGAAAAGATCAATGATGAGATTATTGTTAAACTAATAATTCAATGTACATGTTCTAATGTAGTCATCGAAAATATTACTTTAGAATCATTAAAGCAAAATCTTAAGTCATTCTGGTATGATTATCACATGAAATGTGATTTCTGTGAAAAGGAATTTTATGTTAGACCAGATTTATATAGTTTTAAATATATAGAACAAAATTCATTATAATGAAAAAATTTATATTTAAATTTTTAGATAATAATAATAAATTACAAATAACAATATTTATTTCATTATAGTGAAAATAAATATTTAACAAAATGAGAGAAAATGAAAAAAGATCCATTGAGTATTATTAATACTATGGTATTAAATCTTAATTTACTTGAACCTTCTCAACAATACAATATAAATGAATTGAAATTTTTAAAAGATTTAAATTTGCATTGGGTAACAATAAAGAAATATATCAATATTATTTCACTTATCCAGAAATATGCTCCAAAAATCGACATTAAAGATTCAAAATTTAACATTATTTATTCAGATATTTACAATCGGTTAAATGATAAGGAGAAATGCATATTATGGTTATACAATAGAAGAGCGATAGACCAGGATTCAGCAGTAGAATTAGGTCAGAGGTTTGAGAAGATTATAGACAATTCGATTGGCTATTTATTTGAGAGAACATATGATAATAAATTCTATTTAAATGAAGTCGGGAAGAATATTTATAATTCAATAAAACAAGACATTTTGAGTCTCATTTATGAAGACAAAAGCATTAATGAAATATTCTTTGAGAAGAGAGATATGATTGAAGTTTTTTTTTCACAGGTTTGGATCAATTATTCCTTATCTGATACTCAAGAAGGAAGTATAATAATACCGAGAGAGGGTTGGAATGTATTCGATCATGTAAAAACAGAAGAAGATTTAATAATTAATTTTTAAAGATATGATTTTTATGGAAGAGGAAAAAAGCAAATCGTATAAACTTAAGAAAGAATATAAAAAGTCAGAAAATTTTAAATCTTATTATATTACAGGAGCAGTGGGGGGTTTTAAAAACAATTATGACTTTCGTTTAACTTTTTTTAGGGACGATATCAATGGAGTTGTCTTAAAAAGAGAAGAGATCAGAGACAATGAAACTCTTAACCAAAATGAAAAAGAAGAGATATTTTCTAAAGTCAGAGTCCCGTGTACACTTGAATGTGAAGTTATCATGACTGAACGTGCATTGATAGAGCTATATAACTTCATTAAAAAGGAGCTAAATTTTCTCAAAGAAACACATCAAAGAATAGATAATAAATTAATGTCAACTTCAGAATATTAGGTAAAAAAAATAGAACCTAGATGTAAAAAGAAATAATTTCTTCTATTTTACTTTTTTTTTGAACTCAATTTTGCAATAGGCATAATCTATGTTCTCATCAAGATCATCCATAATCCCACTAAAATCAATCCTGATTCCTTTGTAGGAGATAAAAATTCATATTTTAAGAACATGTATCCACTTAAACCTAATCCACCAAGGGCTATGATCCCTAATAAAACCATACCAGCACTTCTACCACTCATTTTTATTCCAACTCTAAAAATATAAAGCTATAATATTTTACTATATAAGTACTCAATGCAGATATTTAAACTTTATATTGCGATATTGGTTGTTCTTAATAAGTTTCAGTTTTGCATCTTTAACTTAATGAAAATTGGTAACCTATTTACGATATGGATTTAAAGTAGTTTTAATTATCAGACTAAATTTATTATAACTCTTTTCTAAATAGGTGAATGTGATATTCAGAAACCATTAAAAATTGGGATCATTGGGGCTGGGGCAATGGGATATGCTCATTTACCAGCTTATCTTAAATTCCCAAATAAAATTCAATTAACTGCTGTGTGCGATATACGTGAAGAATCAGCAAAAACATATGCACAAAAGGCAAAAGTAAATGCAATCTATACAGATTTTGAGAAAATGTTGAAAGATGAAGATCTAGATGCCGTAGATATATGCACAATCCATGACCAACATAAACATAATGTGATTGTAGCTGCCGAAGCAGGAAAACATGTATTGCTTGAAAAACCAATGGCTACAACAATGCAAGATTGTCGAGATATGGTTAGAGCCACTGAGAAATCAGGTATTAATTTTTTAGTGGCACAAACCCTGCGATATTTACCTACTTCTCAGGCAGTATTACACCTTATACAAAATCAAGAACTTGGTGTAATTCATGCAGCTCGAGGTGATTCTATTTTAAAGCAGTCTCTGATATTACCTCATGATCACTGGATGTTTGATGGAAAGCGCGCAGGTGGGGGTGTTTTGATCACTCTTTCAATCCATATAATCGATCTATTGCGTTATTTTCTTGGAGATGTGAAGAAAGTATTTGGCACTTGTAAGACTACAAACTCATTATTTATAAATGGAGCTGAAGATCTCGTGAGTGCGACCCTTGAATTTAATAATGGCGCTATTGGAAACATTTTCTCTAGTTTTTCTACAAGTCGAACTCCTTGGAATATTAAATACATGATTTATGGTGAAGATGGGACTCTCTACTCCAATCCTCCCACAAATGAACAGATTGGTGGTCAACTAGGAGAGATAAGTATATCCTCAAGAAGCCAGGATAGGGAGGGTAAAACAACTTCAAAAGGGAGTTTTATCACTTTGGAACCACCTTATAATGAGTTATTTGGTAAAAACCCTTTCGTGAATGAAATTCTCCACTTTTTAGATTTGTGTCAAAATGATAATAGTCCAATTAGTAGTGGTAAGGACAACCTGAACACGATGAAAATAATTTTTGGCATCTATAAATCCTCAGAGATTAATAAACCAATCAATTTAGATGGTATGTAAAAAAAATTCTGTTCATTTTTTTGTAAACATTTCGACACAAATATGTCTCTAACAATTTCCATAAAATTATTGTTCTATCGATACGTAATAATCACAAAATAGGATATATTTAAAAGTTTAAGTTTCGTTGATTAGCAGAGTAATCTACAAAGAATATATCTTTTGTGCGATTTGGTCTAAACTCTTAAAATAGAAAAATGTTAATTCGAGAAGCTGGTATAATCTTTAATGGAATTCCAGTTATATTCAATAGTTATCATAGAGCCAGTAAGGAAAAAACAGATTTAATATGTTCAAGTGGGCTAATGAGTGGACTCTTATCCTTTGCTGAATGCTTGATGGCACCAATAGAATATTTTGAAAGTAGTAATTTTTCCATAATTTTCAAAAAAGGGGTGTTGATCGATCACAAAGGAAGAGACCAAGAAGTTCTTGCTTTTTTAGTTTTGGATAAAGATGACAGACTTGAAAAATATTTGAATAAAACAATTTTACCGTTACTTGAAAACCTACTTAAAAAATTTACTTCTCAATATAATGGTTGTAGAATCACTCAAATGGCTCAGTTTGAATCATTTAAAAAAGTTTTAGATAAAGCTTTTGGTACTGGTACTCTTACTCTTGAGGAGAAAGTAATCTCTTTATTAACTTGAGTGAAATATCTGAAGATTGAGTAAATAAGGAGAATTTTATTAATTTATGCGAGAAAAATAAATATCTCGAACCTTATTTAATAATGGTTTATTTTCATCAACACAATTTACTTTTAAGATTTGAGAGCCTCCGTTTGGATAAAATGCTAGTATTACTGAATCACATAATGTCCCACTCATACTTTTATAACCTATATCATATCCAACTATATTAAATCCTTTTTCAAGAGCAAGTGCCATAGAATGTATGCTACTTTGAGTTGTTGGGATTCTCCATAAAATAATTCTCCACTTATTATAAATTTTTAATAAGTGTTCTAAGGATTTTTCCTTGATAGAACCATATAAATTTACTAATCCCTCATAAGGATTTTTGGAAACACCGTAAAGTTCATAACCTTTATCTTTTTTACCTTTTTCTAATAATAAAACGTCATATTTCATTTTTTTAGCTTGATTTTTAACATAATCATGAAAGAAGATGAAGTCTTCATTATTCAACAAGTGGATATTTTTCTCTCGTTTTTTCCATAAAGTATTAAAAATAATTGAATAAAGAAAGAAAGCTTCTTCATCTTTAGGAGGAAATGGTGTGTTATTTTCAAATTTAAAGTGTCGTCTATCTCCAAAATTAGCGTATCCAGGAATTAAACCATAGGATAATGCCCCTGCATTTTGTATAAGTTTTTGGATTTTTATTTCCAATGCTCGAGCTTCAGTATCAAGTCTTAATATACCTCTGAATTGAGGCATTTTTGTAACTGTAATGATGCCTGCAGCACCGATCTTTGTTGTAACTCCTTGACCTTGAAATTTTTTCCTTACAACAGCTTTACCAGCGTGGGCAATATATCTATTTTTTTCTATTAAACCAGCACCTGCAATTTCATGATTTTTGATTGATTCCCCTACAAACCAAAAATTATTCTTATTTGATAGTTCTTTTCTTAAGAGATTGATATCGTATACTGTGGGATTATCATATTTGTAGTCATATATTTCTTTAAAAATCATAGAGATTGCTTCTGCATCATTTGGGTTTCCAAATCTTAATCCAAATTCATCACCATTTTTGGCGACAAATTTCTGAAAAGATCCATCTTCCTCTTGAAGAAAAAGCTTTTCCTTACTTATAACAGCCAATCAAATCGCCTAATCCTAATCAATTTATAAAATGTTAATTAATAGTTTCTAAAAGCATTTATAAGGTTTTCTATTCTCTCCCGTGAAAAAAGGGAAATTGATCTTAATATTTCAGCTCAAAGGTTAATGAAATCCAAGAAAATGTGGAAAAAAGGCAATAAATGTTGTGGTAAAAAAAATTATTTTTTGAGTTTGAAGCCAATTCCATAATACATCAAATAACCCCAAACTATTACTGATACTCCTAATATAAGGGTAATTATCCTAAAAACATCACCCAAGTATAGGTTGTCAATAAGCATAAAGTACATCATGAGAATTAATCCTAAGGACCCTATTAAATAATAAAGCCATTTTTTTTTTAAAGGTTTTGAATCAAAACTCGTATATATCTTCAAGGATGTACGAATTATTGGGATGATTGAAAAAGCAGACATGATTGAAATAATGCAAATAAAAAATATTAATCCCCATTGTGGAACTGTTCCTGTTATGGGAGTTAGATCTATTCCAAAAATAGGATTATTAGGGTCGTCGAATCTAATTCCTAGTAGTATTAACGTTAACATTGCAAAGAAAAGTACAATGCCGTATAATATTATGTACCTATTTTGTCTTTTCACGGAGTAGATTATAGTCGATTCAATAATTATCATATGTACTATAAGAACAAAGATTAAACCGAATATCACAAAGAAATTGGCTAAAAAATAAAGAATTAGAATAAGTAATTCATTGCTTGGGGGAGGGGCAGGTGGGATCGCTGCATAAATCATATTAAAAATAAACCCAATAATAAGGCTTATAAAAAATCCACTAAACATTAAATTTAATCTTTGCCTTCTTCTTTTTAATATTCGATAAGTCAGCAATGAAAAATAAGTCACAAGAATTCCTTGAACTACGTAAACTAAAATAATTCTTGTTGAGGATATTTGCAATAAGCCGATTTTTTTCCACCAAATCTTATAATTAATTGCAATATTGTTAAAGTTATATTAATAATTAATTAAAGTAATATTTAGAGATTTATATCGTCTTCATACAAAGACATGGAATACCATATTTTCATTTTGAACTTATTTTTTTTAATCTTTGAGCAATGTCCCATTCGTTCATCAGTTTTGCAACACTCGAAGGTACAAACTCTTCCCAATTTTCATCTTTTACCATGGAATCGCGTATGTCACTCGAACTAAGACCTTTATTTTCTAATGTAACCTCCCAAAGTACATGAATCTTCAATCCTAAAGATTGAAAATATTTTTTCTTCTGATGACCCCAATCATCATATATGGTTAAAAAAAAAATTGCATCTAAAGGAACGTAATATTTAATTAGCTCAGGTACGTTTATCGGTAAAGGTACGATTGAAAATTGAGATAAATTTAAGCCATGTTCCAATAATGCTGCTTGAGTCATCACATAGCGCTCGTAATAAGTTAGAGGGTTTGCTAAAGGTGTGCTACGGTGTGGATTGGTATCAGAATCCTTGGTTAAAGAGGGATCTGGGTTAGTAATCCCGACAACAAGATAGTCACACAATTCTTTACCCGCCATTAAATATTTAATATGATCATTATGTAATACTTGAAATCGGCCATGAATTACACCTATATCGTATCTTGGGGTATTTAATTTCATAATATTAACCTTTACTACAATTTTTCAATATAGATAAAATAGCATTTTTGATATATCTTAAGATTCTTTTCTATGGATGACACTAAATTGTTAGACTTATATATTTTTAAAATTAGTAAATTTCTTTTTTATTACGGATGACACTTAATAAAACTAGTGAAATTGTTTCTGTTGGTATTGAAAAGCTTCAGAGAGAAAAGATACAAACAGTTACATTTATTCATGCTAGTGATATTCATCTTGGATGTCAGCAATACCGAAATTCTTATCTCTCCGAAGACTACATTAAAGCCTTCCAAGAAATTTTATCTATAGCGAAAGAGCAGTGTGTTGATTTTATTATCTTGGGAGGTGATGTTTTTACGTCATTGGAAATTTTACCAGGTAGTTTGTTGAAAATAATTAATATATTGACTGAATTCAGGTTTTATACAGATGAGAAAATTCCCATAATAGCAATTGAGGGAAATCATGACATTAGAAGATACACTTTCACCAAAAAATTAGTAAAGCGAGGTCAATCATGGTTAAAATTGATAGCAAGTTTTGGTTTAATTATTTTGCTGGATGCTAATCTAAATACACGTCCAACTGAAATGTTTAAGTATTACAATCATGATTTGAAAAAAGGAGGTAAAATCCAAATAAAAAATGTAGCTATATATGGAATCCGGTATATCGGACAAGAACCTGTGGAAAATCTATCAAAGATAAGGGCTGCAATAGAGAAAAAAGAGGGTGTATTTAACATTCTTTTACAGCATTATGGAATCGAAGGGCAAATGAAAAATATTCCTGGAGTTAAAATAGAGGAAGCAGAAATTCTAAAAGACAGAGTTGATTACTTAGCTCTGGGGCATTTTCACCGCCAATTCATTGTAAATGATTGGATATACAATCCTGGATCTTCTGAGGCAGCTAGTTCGATTGATGCATCCTTTAAAAGAGGTATTTTTTTGGTAGAAGTGTATAAAGAGGAAATATTTAAAAAAACTATTAAAATTATTCAATTAAATAATAGATCTCATCAATGGAGGACTGTTTTTATTTCCAAGCACCCAAGAAATAAACAAGAATTATATAATGAGATTATACAAAAATTAGAACGGATATTTAAGCATAATAACGTGAACATAAAACATTCGAATACCGAGACGCCCATTTTAAACCTAGTTTTAAAAGGAGAAGAACCCGTCAAATCTTGCAAAATTAAAGTAAACGATTTACGTGAAATAATTTGTGAGAAATTTCCAATTGTAGATGTAAAAATTTATCAAAAATTTACAAGTAAAATGACTAGGCTAGATAAATTCATGTAATTCTGATTTTTTCTTTCAGAGAATTAGAAATTAAAAACTAACTTTATTTACTTTAATTGAAAGACAATTTTGTAAAAACTAAACTTACTTGATAACATTTATTACTAACTTAGATTAAATTTTGTATGAGATGACGATACGGAAATTCATTAAAAAAAATATAGTATTTTCAATTATTTCAATCGGTTTTTTAATCTGGATAATTTTTTTAATCATTTTGAGTTTAACAAACCGGCGAGTAGTTATTTTTCTTGACGCTCTTGATTCTTTCCCAGGAACAGATGTATCCTCTGATTACTCCTCAGAAATTCCACTTTTTAGATATTTTCTTGAGCCACTCATTGGAGCAGCTTTACTAATTGGATATAATTTTGAATGGACAATCCCATTTCTCATGATTTATATCGTCTTTAGGGGAGTCTTCTTATATTTAAATAGAATTAACAAAATAACATCTGAAAAATTCAGGTATTTGATGCAACCCTTAGGTAATTTCATGTTTTTTGTGTTCAAGCTTTTTTCTTTAACAATATTAACAATTGCAATAATTATTTTAATCGGTTATTTATCTTTAGGCTATTTTTTTGTTAGTCGTTATTTTATGGTGATTGTCCAAACATTCATAAGAATATGTGTAACAATCTTATTATTCAAGATACTTCATCTTGTTTTGATTTCCTTTAGTCCCAAATTGAAGTACAAGCTTGGTTCTAAGAGGACTGATTCAAAATTTAAAAAAAATAGAAAGTTTTCTAAAAAATATAATTATTTCAAGAAGGAATTCGTATATATAGCTGGAACATTAAGCTTATTACTTGGAGCTAACGTTCTTTTAATTTCAGTACCCTTTCCTACCCAGAAAATTAACATTTCCCTAGAACCTAATGAAGTATTATTAGATTTCCATGTCCATACTACCATGTCAGATGGATGGATAACTCCACAGCAACGCGTTCTGTGGTATATTGATCAAGGAATTACAGGAGCAGTATTTACTGATCACGATAATATACGTGGAGCAATTGCGGCTCGTAATTTTGTGGAGGAAAATAATCTTGATTTTAATGTCTACATTGGGGCAGAATGGACTGACAATACAAATGATATTCATATGAATTATTATGGTTTGGAGGAAGAAATTGTGGCTCCAATGTCCGAAACACCTTCTGGAATACCCTTGGCATTGAATGCCTCAGACATGATAAAATATGTAAAGAGTAAAGGTGGGTATGTGATTGTTAATCATTATACAGGTCCTCCAGGATATCCACATACTTATGAAGATTTAGCAAAATGGGGGGTTGATGGATTTGAAATTGTAAATGGTGATCATGTCGAAGCCAAAGAAATCCGTGAATTCAGTTTAAATAATAAAAATGGTTTTAATGAAAGTTTAATCTGCCTGGGAGGTTCAGATATTCATGTGGCTGGAGAAATTAATGCGTTTGTTAAACTGAAATTAGATAATCCAGCTAACAAAACAATAGATAACATTTTTAAAAACCTAAGGAATAATAATCATAGTGTCATTACGATGGCTTTACATTCAAACAAAGTGAAATTCCCCGGAATTCTTAAAGACATTGGTTTTGAGATATTTGAAGATTATTTTAATTATCTTCTTAATCTTGACGTGTATCAATGCCTTTCATGGATTTTATGGTCTGGTATTGCCTATACCTTTTTCTTTTTAGGTATTAGAAAAATTAAAAAGACTAATTTGAAGATTATTCAGAAAAAAATAAACTTGAATTAAACTTACATAAATTTAAAATTAGAATTCGATTTTTAAGAAAAATAGTCAAAATTAAAATTTAGTTTGGCAGCTATAATATCTTAGATAAAATAGAAGTCGTTATCTTCCTTGTACTCTTTTTTATCATCATCTTTATCCTCTTCTCCTTGTCTAAATTTCTTGTAAAGGTGTTTCAATAATTTTTCAGGATCACCATTAAATTCTTTTAAATCTTTTGGATCGAGTTTAAAGACTCCCCCACCTTTAAATGGCATTACTCTATTTTTAATATTCTCTTTCCTTTCTTTCTCCTTCTTTGCCATTAATAATAACTCTTTCTTCATTAATTCTCTTAGCTCCTTTACCACGATTTCTTCCAAATAGTCTGGTTCAAAGGTGATTAATTTTTCTGAGCCATAAGTTTTGGTAATCCTTCGCAATGCTTTTAACTTTTTAATTTCTGAGATCTGGTTAATTTTACTTAGATTAAGCATACTTACAATGTTTAACCAATCTAATATTACAGTCCACCGCAATTCCTTATCGTTTTCTGCCATTTTCTTGTTGCATTTCTTGTATAGTAAATATAATTTTTGTACAGAATTAAATATTATTCAAATAGCCTTATTTTGTAACGGAGAGATGAACTTTATAAAGTTATTTATTTTAACCTATAATTGTTACATCAAGAAAAAAATCTTAAAATATCTACTTGTTCGACCGGTTGGGTTATGGGAATCTAATCCATTAATATTTAAAAGAGATTTTTTAAGATAAGAACTATTCCTCAATGAAAAATGATCATTTTTCGTGACTCATTCGCTTATCACTTAAATTTCTGTTTTTTAATAATTATTATTATTAAAAGCGAGATAAATCCTATAAGCATTAACAAGTTATATCCGGGAATTAAATTGTCATTCTGTTTTGAGTTACCATCATATACGGCATGCTTGATTATATTATAAAAACCCTCATCATAAAGCATCTCTACGTGTTCCACTCCCTCTGCTACTATGTTATTTGCTCCATCAAGATTTGAAGTAATGATAGGTAAGGCGACACCATCATCTATACTAGAAATTGCGGTATAGTTAATATTTCCTGGGATGTGAGTGCTGTTATAGATACGCCCTCCAAGAGGATCAATACGGAATCCTATTGTATCGTTTAAAATCCCGCCAGGAGTTTCATCACCTTCATTTAAGCTATATAAAAACGAATTATTGGTATAAAAAACTTCTGTACCTCCATATACACCATGTTGTGGACTCCCCATACTTACAAAATCATCTACTTTACTTAATCCACCTAAAAATTTGATATAATATCTACTGCTAAAACCTCCCATACTATGAGCAACAAGGTCTACTTTTTCAGCCCCGGTATCATTTAAAATATCATCTATCCAATTTTTTTCACTTTCGCCATTAATTATATTTCCCTGAGAAGTATAAACCCCAGTATTACTGAAAGTTAAAGCATATAATATTTCTAAAGGCCATCCATCATTAACAAAGCGTAATCTCACATTATTCCATCCATTGGCATTACCAGTCTACCCATAGACAAATAAAATTGGATTTTGGGAATATATTGGAGTTGATCTAACATCAATAACTCTATTAACAGTAATGAAAAGTGGTAAGAATACTAAAATAAATACTAATAATGATTTTTTCTTATTTCCTTTTCTCAAATGTCCATCAACTTCTTCTTGATTACATCTCAAAATAAATAGTTAGTAAAAAATTTATTTATAATCTATTGGATGGTTATCTAGAAAAAATGGAACAAGATTTATACTTTGTTGGATATCTCTCGTGGAAATATAAGAATGGAATTAACCCCAAAATAATAAATGAGATATTTAGATTTTAAAAAATTTTATTTCTATTTAAAATATCTTTTAAAGGATTTTGAAAAATCTTTGATATAAGAATTATTTAATTCACCAAATTTATAACGAATTCGAGGTTGTTTCACCTTCCCAAAAAAATACCTTTTTAGAGACAGCTCATAGTCGTTTATTAACATACTATTTTCTTCGGCAAATTTAATCTCACCAAAATACTTCAGAAACTCTGGATTTGAAATTGACAATTTATGTTTACACCTTTATTGGGAACAGTTATTTGATTTAATTTTTAGTTTAATATTCGTTTTAACAAATCATTAAACTTTTAATTAAAAAGATAGTTAGGTATTTAAACATTTTCCTAAGAGTAAGAATTGTATCTAATTTTTGATGTTTAAAGCAATTTTAAACTAATTTGATCTAAATTGATAGATATTTTTAATAACTAAGATTTCTGATTATATCATAAAATCTTAGAACAATTAGACTTAAAATGAAGAGACAAGTTGATAATAATACATATTTGAAATATCTTTTACAATCTCTAACTGTTGATGAGTTAAAGCAGGTTTGTAGAGATTTTCAAATTAAAGGATTTTCAAAATTCAAAAGAGCAGATCTTTTTAACTTTATTCTTGATACTTTAGCTGAAGAGGAAATAGAAGAAACCATAGAGCAAAAAGAGCTTGGAATCATTTCTAAGGAGATCACCTCAGCAATAAAGAAAATAAATGGAGAAGATAGAGAGACAATTACAGAAATTAAAATTATTAATCCAAAAAACCATGAAATCGAAATTATTTTTAGTGGTTTTAATTGGAAAGTGGGCTCCTTTTTATCAATTACCCCTAATAATATTAAAGACCCAGAACGGGATTGTGACTGTCGAGTTGGATCAAATATGGGATTTTGTAGCCATTTTTGGGTAGGATTAATTCTATCACTCAAAGAAGGATATTTTAGTCTTAAGGATTGGACATTAACTGAATTGCCTGAGAATTTCGAGGAAATAATCAGCCCAATCAGAATCTCTACACCACATTCAGGTGCTGAAAGCGCAACAGCCTCTAATAAAAGGCAATTAATTGATGAGAGCTCTGATTCAGCAGGATTAGTGAAATATATCAATAGTAGCATATCAATATATGAAGGTGAAATCTTAAATATCGTAGAAAAACAATCAGAATTTCAAGGAAACATTAGCGTCTATTATCAGATCACATTAAAAAATGTAAGATTAGGCCCAAGAATCGCTCGTAAAAGTGACTATCGTGAAGACGATATTATTACCGTTAAAGAGTTAAACGTAAGAATTAGCGAGAAGTTACAGAACGACAATCAATTAAAGAAAAAAGACAAAATTAAGGTAAATGGGAAGCTGGATAAAGATAGTTTTTCAGGAATCATGGTTAAAAACATTAGAAAAGTTCAAAAACTATGAAGATGTAGAGTGAATATTTTAATTCTAACCTTCTATTAATATCGTTAAGCATTATTAGTTTTATATAATTGAGTTTAAGCTATATTCATATTATTCCTTAATTTCCATATATTCTTTCGAAAAAAGGTTTATTATTGATTATCAGTACTTGACTAAATAATAATACACCCCTTTCCTATTAATTCTTTAGTTCGACAAAATTTTGAGATGGACGGGTCAGTATTCACGAAATATTC
>SDBU01006529.1_pt1 | contig 13688 bp, 36 predicted proteins | sample 2277071 | NCBI WGS metagenome assembly SDBU01 (sample SAMN10397929, study PRJNA504765) | marine sediment metagenome | isolation source: marine sediment core GS08_GC12, 126 cmbsf | place: Arctic Ocean: Gakkel Ridge, Loki's castle | collected 2008
CTGATAATTGTTCTAAGATTAATTGTTGGGTTTCAATCGGTAATTTATTAAATACCTCGGTAAATGTAGATTCATGAGTCCACACGCAACGCTTCGCTCGACCCATTGATTCTGGAATCGTATATTTCTCAAAAATATTATAAGGTTTAGTATTATCATTTGGTCTTTTTTCAGCTTTACTATTTATTCCACTCGTTCCTTTTTTATATTTTCTTCTTTCTAAATTTCCTTTTGTTTGAGCAATGGATTCTCTCTGCTGCTCGAACCAGTACGAACGACCAGACCAGAAACTATATTTAATCTTACCAGACCCATTGCAACGTTTACATTCTTTTTCAGTTATTATATAATCTTTATTTTCTTTTAACCTTAATAAATGAGGATTATTTTGTTTATAAGGTTCTTTATTAGCTTCAGAAGTATTAGAGATTTTAGTTCTTTTGATTTCTTTACCTTTACCATCACACTTAGGACAATCTTGCCATTCCCAATCAATATTCTCGGCACCTTTATTCCCTAATGGTTGTTTTGGTATTAGTTGAGCTGTTTTTTCATTAACCCAATATTGAGTTTTGTTGGATTTCACGAAGAAATACACATACTCGAAGTCCACAGTGAATCTATCCTTCGCTGACGAGGGCATACAGTTAGGCTTGTGCCAGATTATTACGTTTCGGAGTATCCAACCACGGTTAACCATCTCAATGGCAAAACGCTGAGGGATCATCAGCAAACATTTGGAAGGGATACCATTCATATTTCTTTTTTTAGGTTCATTTCCTCCAATATCTCTCTTACCTGCTCCCCCATCATGTCTATAATCAGCAAAAGTATCCCAATTTGATTTAGTAGAACTTGAACTGTAGGAATCCCCCAAGTTCACCCAACACGTTCCCGTAGGTTTAAGAACTCTCATAACATCATCATAGATATCACATAGATGTTTAATGAATAACTCGAAATTAGGTTCCAAACCTAAACAACCTAACCAAGCTCCACATTTGGAGCAAAAACCATTAGAAATAATTTTATCTGGAATTGTTTTTCTCTCACTATATTTTTGATTTTTATTATTATCGTCTAAACCCCTTCCAGAATGTAATTTTCTATCTTTAATATCCCATTCATGCTCACACTCAGGATCACCATCCCACACCGTTGCCTCAATACCATAATCCCTTAAACTCCATTCCACGCTTGTTAGCTGTATGGTGGAGAAGTTATACAACAATCAATTGAATCGTCTTTCAATTGTTTAAGAAGATTACGACAATCACCATTATATATCTTATTTCTTTCTAACATTTTTACACCTCTTTAGTATTACATCTATTAACGTAAATAATCCAAGGAAAAAAAAGAATTGAATTATATTGATCCAAATAAAATGGAAATCATGAATGAAGTACATCAGGACAAATCCTAAGAGTAATCCAATGGTTAGTTTGATTATATTAGAGAAATTCACTTCTTATCCCCCTCCAATAGGCCTGCCCACCTTCCACATCTCGGACAATGGTACTCATTCTTAATTACTTGATTCTTATACCACGGTTGCTTACAGTATTCACACGTCCAATCTGTCGGATTGACTAATTCAGAGGTTCCATTAAAAGGAGAGAATAGTAATTCATTCCCATATTTCCTCCAAATTCCCTTCCCTCTTAATTCTTTAGGTACTTCACCTTCTCTATATAATTTATGTTCTGGTTTCATCATTTTTTATTTCTTCCCATCTTTTTTCAATTGCTTTTTCAATTTTTTTCCATTGTTTTTCTATTGATTTATGATATATTTTAGTATGATAATTTGATTTTGCTACTTCCCACATCATTTTCCTTTTCCAATATTCCGAACGTTCAGAAGTCATTTTAGAAATCATCTAATGTTTTTTTATTATTAAATTTAATTTGTTTTTGTGAGCAAATTAAACATATTAAATATATAATCTTTTTAGGGATTATCTCTAATTTAATCCCATTTAATTTCATTGTACTAAATACGTTAATACATACATGCTCCATAGAAGCTACTCTTTTTTGATAATTAGGAAGTTTTTTAAACTTCATTCCTGAACCACATCCTAAGATATAAGCTTTTTTATTAATAAAATTTATTACATTAATATAATCTATAAGTTGTTTTTTAACTGAATTTTGCCAATATAATACACATTTAACTTGATTTTCCGTCCAATTTGGATGTTCACTTTTTCTTAATTCTTTATATTTTTTAAAGTCAAATTTAGCATAAACTAAATAGAAATGATTGAATTTTCCATATTCTAAAAGAATTTCAAAATTAGGAATATTTAAATGATAACATTTATCAATATTAGGGCATCCTTTTGAGTGATTAGGATATGATCTATAACAAAGATCTTTTATTTCAGGGTAATGTATGATTGTATCTTCTTTAATTTCTTTCCAATTTATTTGAACTAATTCTTTAATTTTAGAAGTCATCCAGATCCTCCCTCACTTTTGTTAGACGCCCTTCCAAATCCTCTTGTTGATTTTCCTTAATCTCGGTCTCAACAGCCTTAGTCCACTTCAATCCGTAATAATACCAAATCTTAGTTCGTGTCCCCGGTTTAACAGTAGCTTTCTTCCGATATCCTAACTCCTCCATCCTTCTGGTTATGAAACTTTTACCATCCCCCGTTCCAAATTTATTGTAATATTGATCCCAGAATTCGTTAACTTCAATTCGATCCTTCTTAGATTTTACACAATCATCATAAGTCATTGCATATAGTTTATTACTTATATAATTCCAAGTATGCATTGTATCTTTTCTTAGAATCTGTCTAAATCCATTTCTCTTTAATAAACGATAATATCCCCTAATACACTCATGAATTATACCCTGAATTTCATTTTTATCTTGAATAATAGTTTTATAAAAATTTTGAATTGTTTCTTTTCCTAATAATTCAAATTGATTCATAAAATTAATCATGATAAAACGATCATATGTTGCATCATCATCCCAAGCTCCTAATCTCGGAACCTTATTCGCATTTGCCCAAAATTTACAAACTGCTTGAAAGAATGCTTTAGCTTTATTCTTATATTCCACCTGTACCATAGTATCTCCTCCTACTATATTTTTAAAAAGACCATTATCAGAAATTTTAGAACTTGGCAGATCTCCACAATAATTCAAAACTTTATAAGGTAAATCATCTCCTCCAAATTCATTTTTAGCTAACCTCTGAAGTGAAGTGTTAGAAATATTATTACTTCCTATAAGATAACTCATAATATTAAAGAACTGAGTTTTTCCACATCGAGGCTCACCATAATTTAAGAAAGCTGTTCTCATTCCCATATTCATAGTCATACATAAAGCCATCATTTCAAATATATCTTTAATAAGAATCCTCCTTTTTCCTTTTCGATATCCCTTTCCACTTTTCTCATCAATCCAACTAACTAAAGCTTTCTGAAATTTAGGGCAGTGAAATTTGTTTTCATTTATATCTAAGTCGTGAGGTATTTCATAGAAGTAGTACATTTGCCAAGGATTATTGACATATTGTATATTTATACCCTTTTTATCTTTAAATTTGTGATAAAGATTTTTATCATTAGTAATAAATTCATTATCTTTGAAATTAAATACTCCATTCTTGAAAATCATAATAAAAGGGTCATAGTTAAATTTCCTGAAATCAAAAAAAGTTTGTTTATTTATATAATGAATAACGTCCAAAAATGTAGCTCTATGGCCTACATTATATTCAATAATTCGATTAGAGATAAATTCTTCCAATTCCGATAAGTCACGTTGATATGATTGATTCTTAAAGACCATCATAATAGGTTTCTCATTAGAACCTTTTAAATTCTTCAAGGTTATAATATGAAATTGATCCAGAACTTCATTCCCTATAAGAATGTAAGCTTTAATATCGTCATCATCAGCAGTTACAGTCGCTTGACATTGCTTATGAAGATTTATAATATCTTTCTTACCATACTCATCCAAATGTTCTGTTAACAATCGAATAACTTTATTTTGAATTCCAGTACTTTGATCAACTACTTTCAAAAGAACTTGAAGTATTTGGTTATCCCTTGTCTCTGATACGGAGAGGGTCTGAACTAATCTTTCCAAAGCTCCGTTGATGTCCTCCAAGTTCAGTCCTCCTTTCGGAATATTCTATCGAATACTTTCTTAGGAATGCACACATAATTCATTCCATCAACACTATTAACTTCCTTGATATAACAATAATCATTGTAGATTGACACCGTCCACGTTATCTCAATGTCTTCACTTTTATAGGTATAAATTGATTTCCTCATCATGAATCCTCCTTTTTAATTTTTACAATCTTATATTCCTTTCTCATTAATAAGGACATAATTTGACTGATATTAAATTGCACGTCAAGTAGATTTTCAAATAGCTCATTTCCCTCATATTCCTTCATTAGAAAAGTGAACCCATCTAACTCTTCCTTAATTATTTTCTCTTCCTCTTTAGTTATTTTTAGCTCACCTTTTCCTTCAACTTTTTAATTAACTCTTCAATTTCAACACTTTCAAGTCTATTATTTAACATATGCCAAGATTCACAGTCGTAGAATAAATCAAGTAGATCGTTTTTTCGTATAAGCGTCATCGTTTCTCCCTCTCTTTAGTAAATAACCAATAGAAGAATCTTATAATTCTGATTTTTAGGGTATAGTTGAGATTCCCTTGAAAGCTCTTACATTTATAAGGTTTTAGCATCTCAGGGTTATCGCAATACTCGTGTTCAGTACAATAATAACAATACTTAGACTTCATTCTTTCCGTCCCTCCCATTTATCAATTAGATTAATAAGGTCTGAAAATTCGGCATTTTTGAGATCTTCCAGAAACTCCATAATCAATTTTTGTTCTGTAAATTTCTCTAATCTTGCCATTACCTTTAAGGACTTCATACTCACCCCAACTGGCTCTGTTTCCTTCTCAACATAACTACATCCTCTAAATTGATTTCCATTTACTTTATAAGATACACTAAGTCTTCCACATTTAGGACATCTTCTTGGTGGTTGTAAATGTTTTGGTAATTCGCTCATTCTTTCCTTCTACCCTCCCATTCCTTTTCATATTTTTCAATCTCTTCTATTATTGATCCAGCTGAGAGAATTTCCCTTTTCTGTTTCTTAATCCATTCAGTGAACTGTCTCCATCCCTTAAGGAACTCCGCAATCAATTCATTCTCTCTATCATCACTAAAGACGGGGTAGATTTTCATTGGTTTGGCTTTCACCTCTCTCTTTATTATTGATTTAAGAATTCTAATCATAGTATTCCACTTTCCATCCTTAACACATTCCTTAAGTTCATAGGCATCCACTACATTATTAAACTCGGATGGCTCGGCTTCCTCATTGAATTCCTTTTCCTCTTGTTTTACTTGTTTGATAAACTCAGTTAAATTCTTTTTCGCTTCGTCAATTGTGATAACCTTGGCTTCCTTCTTTAGTTGCACTGTAACATGTGTTATAGGATCAGTTACTGTTTCATATTCCTGCTCTTCTTTAAAAAGCTTAGAAAATTCATCAAAATAAGGACATGTTTTAAGAGGGCATTTAATATATGTAGTTGTGGTAGTGTCTCCAAAATGTTTTTTACAATAATCATAATCTGTGCATTGCCACGGATGTGAAGAAGGTTCGCCCTCGGTTATTTCATCTACCCATGAAGGCTCTGGAAGGACTCTCTCAACCCGGCCATCGAGCTTATCCAATAAACCTTTAAGCGTATTTAGGTATTCATCTTTATCAGTTGCTACCATAGCAGTATTAAATATGTGTAATTCAATATGCTCTTTAATCACCGCCGAGAACTTCTGCTCCAATTCTTCATTTTTCTTAACTAAACCAACTAATTCTTTATCAACATCATGATGGCTCATAGTATCTTTAGAATGAATCTCAAATATCTGCTTCAATTCCTTAATATGAGTTTGTAAATATCCAATATCGTTTGCATGAATCTTACCTAAAGCCTCAACTTTAGCTTTTAGATTGTGTTCAATTGCTCTAATATCAATCTTTTCCAACTCGGCAATCCGTTTATGCATAGCATTATTCCCTTTAATTAACGAGCTTATATATTTATGCTGATTATGGTATTCATGTTTCAATTTCTTTAATTGAACTCTCATCTTATCACTGTAACTGCAACTAAATACGTGGTTATACATAGAGTCCTGTTTACATTTACTCAACTCTCCAATCTTCTTTTCTAGCTTCTCAATCCGTTCAATAACTAACTTGTTTCTTTTATTATCCATATTTAAATTATCTATAAATTGAGCTTGTAGTAACTCAATCTTCTCATCAGTCATGATTTACCCTCCTTAGTTAATTCATATTCAATCTTAAAGGTGGGTGCTCTACAATGAGGACATCTAAAATTAAATTCCTTCATTTTACTGTCCGACCAAAGAGCACCACACTGCTTACATCTCCATTTAGTCATTCAACATCAACCTCCTTATATTGTTTACAATTTTCTATATATTTTTTATGCAAATTTCCAAATAATACAGCTTGATAATTCCAACAATCTTCTTTAATATCGCATTTTTCACATTTCACTTGCTCTATATATTTTTTATGCAAATTTCCAAATAATATAGCTTGATAATTCCAACAATCTTCTTTAATATCGCATTTTTCACATTTCACTTGCTCTCGCCCTCCAAATGTTTTGTATTATCTAAATCAGATTTGATTTCGATTGCATTTTTATATTCAAATTGATGCCAGTTAAAATGTTTTTCATTTGCTTTATATTCCTTAATTGTTTCAATCATACTATATTTACACCTCTATTATTTCTGATTCTTGTTTTTCCATCATTGAACCACAATTATGACAAATTCCACTTAAATCAACACCCTTCAGAATGATTTCATATCCACATTTATTACATTTATAATGACTATTGATTTTAATTTTCATTTGTTCTCAACCTCAATCGAGTTCTTATCCACACCCATATCAATCTCCCAATGACAAGAATATTTAACCCCATCTATTCTAAAATAAGCAAGACCTTTATCACCTTCAGGAAGTTGAATGTCAATAGAATCATCATCCATTAATCTTTTATAAGTTTCAACTTGACTCTCCTCCTTCAACAGCTCCAGATTGTCCTTTTGAACTTGAAGCTCTACCTCTAACTTATCAATTTCATATGTTAAAAAAGCAATATTACTTTGTCGACTTTCAATCATTTCATTAATAATAGCTATTTCCTTGAGGAGGTCGATGACCTTCTCATCTCTTTCAGTAGAGTCCACGATTAGCCTCCCCCCTGTTTATTTCTAAATTCCTTGAATTTTGGATCTTTATAAATTATTTCTCTTGCTCCCTCTTTTAATTTTGATTCATGAGAAGGAATATCTTCTAATAAGTCTGGATTATTTTGATAAGCAAATATCTCCTCTAAAGTATCAAAGCCAATTGAAACAAGTTTTCCTTTTTGATACCATTTCTTAAGAGTCAACTTTCCCCTCCTCCTTCTTATCCTTTATATAATCAAGCAATACCTTACATATAAAATTAGAACGAGAACGAGATTCTTTCTTTCGAGTCTTATCAATCAACTCCAAAGTATCTTCATTCATATAAATAGTTACAACTTTTGACATAATATTATTTTATATTAGATTCTATTTATAGGTTTAGAAATTTTCGAATAATCATTCAGTTCCCTCATAAAATAGGGAAAAATAAGTCCCCGAAAAAGTCGGGAAAAACGGAAAAATATCATGGAGATCATGGGGACATCCGATCACAAAAAACCACAACCCACAGAATCACACCAAATTTTATGACATCCATGTCGTTTCCAACGAAAAATATTCATCCCAAAAATCGGGAAAACACGAAAAATATGATGGCGATCTTGAAACATGTGATTTCAACTCGAAAAACACCCCCCACCAAATACAAATAAAGGCTTGTCCCCATAATCCCCTTCATTTTTACTACCCCCATGGGAAAATATATATATTTTTACGAAATAAATATATCTCCTTTTTATGGCACGGAGTGAAAAATATCATGGGGACTATTTTCACCCAAAATCTCGTACCCATGATCGCCATCATTTTTTCTACACTTTCCCAACAAAACACCCAAAATTAACCCAAAATTAATAATAATAATAACCAACTAAATTAATAATTACAACCAAATAACAAAATACCCCTAATAGCAATATTTTTAAGTAAACTAACTATAATTATACTAAATGTCATAACTTTTTTACCCATAATTAATACTACTGAATGGGTGAAATGGTGTATAATATACTCTAAGGTATAAGACTCTTATTATGTGTAATATGTTAAAAAGTTTGGATTTGTTATAACAATCATGTCAAAAACTAAGAAATTATTCTGGACTAAGAAGGCTCAGGTGTTTGATTTTCTTCAGGGTAATTTTCCTATTAGAAATAAGGATTTGTATCTTAAATTTCCTGATATATGTTTAAGTTCGTTGCGGAATTATAAGGCCTTATTTGGTCGTTTGAATACTATGGATGGCCTTACAGTAGGAAAGATTAAAATACTGATTAATATTATGAATAAAAAGATGACTCCTACGACCCATTTGAATAAGAAAGAATTAGAGTGTATTGAATATATAGGGAAGTGGTTGGATGAGCGACTCAAGTGAAGAGTTAACAAATAAATTTAAACAATTTTCATCGAAAAAGACCGTAATTCAAAAGAAGAATCTTCCTCCTGAAGATGACTCTTTGATACCACTTCCTAAGAACAATAAGGATCCGGGATTTAAAGCATTTTGCCGATGGTACTCTTATCCGAGATATAAGGGAGCTTATGCGTGGCAATTAGAGTCTCACGATATACTATGGCCCTCGACATATTCAATGGAATTAGTCCATAGGGATGCGGGGAAGTCAATTAAGTACGCTGCAGAGTATCAGTGGGCTATACAATTTCAGGAAACTGATGTTTTACTACTTGGATGGACTGCCCGAAGGAAAGAGGTCGCTGCGTTTGTTTATGCTTTCTTTAATCAATATAATTTGATTGACCGGGATAAGAGGACTTCACCATTTCACTTCAGGACTGTAGGAGGCGGTAAATTCGATTGTTATTTGATAACAGGTAAGGAAACTCTTGGAATGCATGCGATGGGAAAACAAGAGAGATTTATGGATTTAACTCAAGTTGAAAGAGATGAACTTAAGGCCCTTTTAGGAGATCATAATCTTACAGGTACACTCTCGGACAAGGAATTAGATACATTTCTTAAGAGTCGTGAGGGGTCAGAGCGTAAGTTATGGATTTCCATTGATGATCCCATTGACATAACATTCATGAAAGAAAGATATCGAGAAAAGGACTTAGAGTTAAGATTTGATACTACGTTATATTCAATCAATCCTGATAAATGGAGTTTTACTGGGACTCATAAATTCAAGGGAGATATATTTGACTTCTGGAGAAATAAATTTAAAAAAGAATTAGTCTCTTATGTTCAAGGGCCGTTTAGGAAAGATGGTTCAATATTATGCCCTGAGAAGTTCACTCATCCAAGTGTTCCAACATATAAGCTTGATTTACTCAAGTATAAAGTGGATGCTCAAGGAAAAGCAATACTCGATAAGGATGGAAAGCAGATCCCTAAGACACCTAAGAAATGCTTGGATAAACTTAGAAGGCATATGATTCCTTATGTATGGGCTTCGGAGTGGGAACAGAATCCGAATCCTGTCAAATCAGAAGTGTGGTCTACAATTGAAGAGGAGTTGATGTTAAAGAGTCCTATTGGTCTTAAACATGATTTACTTATATTCACTATTGATCGTGCTACGACTGAAAAAGAAACATCAGATTATACGGGATGTGTACTTGAGATGAGGGAGATTGGAACGGGGAATCGAGTCATATTTGAGGACTGGACGGATAACATTTCATTTGATAAGTTGCTTATTGATATTAATGATTATATCATAGTGTTCAGAGGAGGATATGAACATGTGGGGATTGTAATCATTGTAGAGACTCAAGGTGGAGGAGATGACTTCATTACAATGGCACGTAATCTCAGAGCGTTTACAAGACCTAATCCTAAGACGGGTGAATTGGAAACTGTTCCGAATAGGATACCTGAAATAGCCGTTATCATTGAAGTTCATAATACAGGGGAGAAGATTAATCGTATTAGAGAGAGGTGTAATCCGGGGATTCTCAACGGAAAACTTAGGATATTAAAGTCATTGAGAGGGTCAGAAATTTGGATGGAGATCATGTATTATCCAAATACAGCCTACATAGATGCAATTGATGGAGTTGCTAATGCGGAGTATATTATCATAGAGAGATACCCTTCTATTGATGGTAAGAGTATGTTAGAAGATGTCAATAAGGTGTATGATGATTATGAGAAGGGAGTTTATGATGATAAGGAATTGGATCGTGAGGAGGAGTTAACTATGGGGTCGGGGAGGCATATTCCACAGTGGAGGAGGAAGTCGGTATTTTGATATATAAGGAGATTAATGAAATGGCTGAAGGAAGGGTTCTAATTGGATATCCTATAATCAATAATGCTCGGATTACTTATTTCATTGTTAGAATATTACGAGGTATTGCTGATCTTATTTATGGAGTTCGTTCGGGTTATCCCTTATGTTGTATTTATGCTTATATAACAGACCAAGAGAGATATTATATTAAAGGGATTCAGAGGTCTTTATGTCGTAAATGTTATATAAAAGAAAGGAGGAAGAGTGTGTTCTAATGAATATTATACTAATACAAAATAAAAAATTAATTGAAGTTAATCGGTGTAGAATTAGCCTTCATAGATCTTTTATAAGACAAGGTAAAAAAGAAGTAGAGCAATACAAGAAAAGTATTTGGATAAAAGAGGAATTTATTAAAGAATATAAGGAAAAAATTAAGGAATTAAAGGAAGAAATTAAAGAATGTAAAGAATATGAGTTGAGCGATAATGCCAAGTTTTAAACCACTACCAGAACTACCAAGTAAAGGGAGTATTTTGAATCGTAGAAAATATAAGAGAAGTTATAAGAAGATGGTTAAATGGTGTAATCGAGTAGCTAATCTTAAAGAGATAACTAAAGAAATGAAAGGATTTGTTAAAAATGATGAAGGGTGGACAATTGATACAGTAATAGGAAAAGATAAAGCTGTTTTATACATTACCCTTAAAAAATATTTAATAACAAATAATTGGGATATTAGTAAGTTTAATATTTTAGTGAAAAAGAGGTATAGATTTAAATGAAATACGTATTAATACTAAAAATTGAAGATAATAAGGGATATCTGAAGTTTGATAGTCATGAAAAAATAGCTGAATTCTTCGCTCTTGAAAAAGCGTGGTTTAAACAACCGATGACTAAAGCAATAACCATTACATTCATGTCCTATTGTGAATAAGGAGAAGAAACATGCGGGGTTAATATAAGATGAGTTACGAACAATATAAGAAAAAGATGAAAGAAAAAGGAATTGATTGTTATAAGTTGGTTATTCCTAAACATAAGAAGCCTCCAAGACATTGTTATAAGTGTGGAGCTCTTAAACATGATAACCATAAGTGTGAGGGGGATTAAATGATATATCCAGTAGATTTTATTTGGGCAAGTATAATACTATATCCTAAAGTAGTAATGATTAGAGAAGGGGTGTTAACCTTAGCATGAGTGAAGTATTAATAATACTATTTTGGTTTTGGTCATCTATTATCGTTATTTATATTGCTATTTATTTTTTAATTGAATATATTAAAGATAAAATATGGTTAAGAGAACGTTATAGGGAGGATGAGATTTAAATGATTGAAATATGGTATTGCTTAAGATGTCAACAATATGAATCAAAAGTAGAATTTAAAGAATGTCCTATTTGTCATAATACAGATGAGGAGAGAATGTATAAGGCTAAGATATGTTTAGATGATGATGAGATTTCTATGATTGTTTCACTATTAGGGGTGTTCAAATGAGTTTGATACATAAAAAGTTATTATTATATATTGATATTGCTCTTGCTGTTAAGAAAGAACATTTAGATTATCCCGTTTCAGAAACTAAAATAATAAAAATGGCAATAGATATGGATAATATTTTTGCATATGGAATGGGTAAGTTGGAGCGTGACAAGTTCTTAAAGTCGTTAGGGAGGTTGTTTGGATGACTGAATTATATGAATATATAAAACGATTAATGAACTCATTTTGTCCTAATGACCCATGGAGTGATGATACAATAGATAAGATAGTCGGTGATATCATTCATATATTTAATAAAGTGGAGGATGATTAAATGTTTAAATTAAACTTAAGTGAAAAGGTTGAACTTTTTTATAAAACTAAGAAATATGGAACGGCATTTGCTGTTCAGGATGAAGATGGAAATATTGAGATTTTAGGATTAGATGAGGTGTTGATTGAATGACTGAACCGTATGAGGGAGGAGGCTCTTTAAGTAGTGGTTGGTGGTGTCCATTAGTATTATTTGGTTTTGGAATATTTATCATTATAATAATGGCAATTGGATTAAGTTTAGGAGGAGGTTGATTGAATGAAGTGTCCTGCGTGTGGTCATACTCATAGTGAGTGGAGTCATGATTTAAAGAAAATGATTGATGAGGATACTGAGGAGTTTAAATCATTACCAGTAAAGAATTTGTATGCATGTCCCGAGTGTGGATGTGTTTTGTATCATAAATATTAATTGGAGTTGATTGAATGAATAATAAGAGATGGAAACTCTATGAATATATTAATAAACACCCTGATTTAACTGGATATGAATTATCAAAGAGGTTAGAATATTCTATTAAAAAGATTAAACGAGATCTAAAGAAGTTGATTAAAGAAGGGCTTATCGAAAGAGTCAATACAGGATATAAAGCTATAAGTTGGAAGAGATTAATTAATTGGGATGAGATGGATTCTAAGCCAGAGGATTACAAATTAGAGGTTAACACATGATGGATTTCGAATTCATAGAGCAGAAGCCCGAGTACATTACCACTTGTAAGGAGTGTGGAGACTCCATTGTCGTAGATGAGAAGTGGAAGACGTTATGTGGTAAATGTTGGCTGCGGATTAACCATCCCGAGGCATACAAGAGGAAATATCTAATGAATGACATTATCTGTGAACGATGTGGGTGTGTATTCCAAGGGGCAGCGTGGAAGACTCTGTGTAATGGGTGTTGGTTGATTGATTTGGAGGAAAGGAAACAGTTGGACTTGGAGGAGCGTGAGCAGTTTGATAAGTAAAGAAGAAATAGATAAAATTATAAAGATATTAGGTAAGACTCTTTATGAAATAGAACATAATTCAATATTTCTTAATGTTAATCCTGATTATATCTTAAAAATATTTAAAAAAAAGTTAGAGGAACAGTTCAAATGATTCTAACTAAGAAATTAAGTAATTTAATAGTCGCATTTAATATTGGAATGACAGGACTAAGCGAAGATATGGAAGATTTCATGTTTGAACAAGATGATCATTATTTTCATAATAAAACAAAATTCTGGAGTTCATTTTGGAGAGCTTGTGTTGGAATGTTTTCTGAGGGTATTGATTTATCTGATAAACAAATGGAAATTATTGAGAGAGAATATAATAAAGTAAAGAAAGAGAGGATGGA
>SDBU01006530.1_pt1 | contig 13685 bp, 12 predicted proteins | sample 2277071 | NCBI WGS metagenome assembly SDBU01 (sample SAMN10397929, study PRJNA504765) | marine sediment metagenome | isolation source: marine sediment core GS08_GC12, 126 cmbsf | place: Arctic Ocean: Gakkel Ridge, Loki's castle | collected 2008
TAGATAAACAATCCTATTTGAGGCTTCCATTAGGCTGTGCTATGATGATTGGCACAGTGGAGATTGATGTTTTAATTGATGAAGACCTTGAAGGCCGCCTTGATATAGGCTGGCTACAGAGTGTAGCCGAGCAAGTCCTCATTGCCCAGGGTGCCAGCCCTGATGTGGAGCTTGGGCTGGTTATTGCCAGTCAGGAAAGGGTGCAGGAGCTAAATCGAACCTATCTGGGTAGAGACGAGCCTACCGATGTGCTTGCTTTTTCGGCTCAAGAAGGGGCAGAGTCCTTTGTTATGCCTCCTGACGGAGTATCCCACCTTGGTGAGGTAATAATTTCCTACCCTCAAGCAGTGGTGCAGGCTGAGGAGCACCACCACTCAGTAAAAAAGGAGATAACCATTCTCATTATTCATGGTGTCCTTCACCTGCTGGGGTATGAGCATGATAAGCCAGAGCCAAAGCAACAGATGACAGCCAGAGAGTCAGAGATTCTGAGCCAAATTGAAAAGGGGTTAAGTTGAAAGTTCTTGGTATTGCCGGTAGCCCACGGCGGGGTGGTAACACCGACCTGTTACTTGATGAGGTTATGAGGGGTGCCGCCAGCCGGGGGGCTGAGGTTAAAACTATTATCCTTAACGACCTGAATATTGCTCCCTGTCAGCACTGCGATGCCTGTCTGAAAACGGGTAGGTGTAAGGTGGAGGATGATATGCAGATGGTGTATGCTGAACTAATGGGGGCAGACCGAGTGGTTCTGGCTTCGCCGGTGCATTTTATGGGGGTAACGGCTCAGGCCAAGGCTATGATTGACCGTTGCCAGTCGCTGTGGGCAAGGAAGTATATACTCAAACAACCACCACTGGGCAACAGGGGGGAGAGGAAAGGGTTATTTATCTCTGTTGGCGGTACCAACTTAACCAATCTGTTTCAGCCAGCGGTGACTACGGTAAAGAGCTTATTTAGAACTCTTGATATTGTCTATGCTGGTGAGTTGCTGTTCCCCGGGGTTGACGAAAAAGGGGCGATAACTAAACATCCCGACGCTCTGAAGCAGGCTTACCTCGCTGGGCAAAAGCTGGTGGAAGAAACCCCCTCAGAATAATCAAACGTAGTATGAGCCGGAATATAGCTTACACATTTCGTCATTTTGTCAAGTCTTGGTGTCTTGTCAATCTTGGACCGAGGGCATGTAATGCTGGCTACAATAAGCCTACTCTAATTATAGCCAGTGGAATCGGAAGGTAAGCTTGTGCCTGAGGACTTGCTGATAACACAAGACCTTCACAAAAGCTCTGATGCCATTCGCAACCTCATCAGGGTCTGTGTCCTACTCTAGAATGTGGCGAGTACCTTCCCTAACCAAATGGCTCTCCTTTTTGCTTTCCCTGCCTCTTGTATACCTTATATATTTTTTTGGCTAAGCTCTCACCTTAGGAGCCGGGCAAACATATACACAGATATATCACTATGGTAGGTATATTTACCTAGTTCTATACGGTTATGAGTAGGCGTCAAGCATTAGGTATAGGCGGATGGTTTAGGTGTTTTTGGAGGTTGAAAATAGGTATCACGGCGGAAGTCGGGTTGTCAGAGGAGTGGTAAGCTGATAGTGGAGGTGAGAACAATGCAGTGGGAGTTAGTAGTAGCCCTAGTGATAGCGATACCCATAATCCTCGTCCCGGCAGCATTCGTCTGGTTTCTGAATGTCAGCGGTATTTACACGGTTATCCGAGAAACGCAGAAGAGACGGATTGCTCGTAAGAATAGGATGAGGGCGGCAGTCTAGCTTGAGGCTAAGTAGACAATCACTGCTGACCAATCTGGCTACACGGATTGGTAATGATGTCGCAGTAAAGTAATATTCTTGCAAGTTCTAACCGGGCAAGGAAGGGGGAAAATGAGCAGCACTACCGTTGGCCGCCAAACTATCTTAGCCGTGCTTAGAAGCCGCAATCTGTCTAGTTTCTATACGCTGTTCTTACTCTGGGGGTGCTGTACTTTATTCTACTATTTTGGCGAACTGGTAGACCTCGCTGGGTGGGAAGCCCTACGTTGGAACTTCTTTTACGGTGTGCACGATATACAGCGCCTCTTGTTTCTGGCTCCAATAATTTATGCCGGCTATGTCTTTGGAGTCAAAGCAGCAGTAATCATAACGATTGTTGCCATTATGACCTTCTTGCCCCGCGCTCTTTTTATATCTCCCTTTCCTGAGCCACTACTGAGGACGGTACTTTTTGCTATAATTGCCGGTACTATGGGTTACCTTACCGCCAAGGCACGTAGCGAGTCTGAACGGCGCAGCCATTTTGAGGCTCTGTTGATAAGCGAGAGAGATAAACTTTTAGGAATATTAGAGAGAATGAAAGACGGCGTCCTCATCACTGGTCCAGACTACCGGATACGGTTTATGAATCCAAGCATGGTAAGGGATTTCGGTGAGGGCATTGACTCTTGTTGCTATGAATATCTACATAAATTTGATTACCCGTGCCGCCAAATCTGCAAACTACCCAATGTCATAAATGGCGCCATTGAGAGATGGGAATATAACTTTCCAGATGGCAGAACTTATGAGGTGCTGGCTTCACCATATATTGATTCTGATGGAACAGTTTGCCAGCTTGCCACATTCAGAAACATTACGCAGCGCAAAAAAGGTTGAGCTGGAACTATTTAACTCAACCGACTGAAATCTGAGCTTCTGTATAGATTCCTTATGACTTACCCTCCTGTATCCCTATGGCTTTCTTATGCTTTCTCCCCTATAATTGCACTGGACAAAAATCTAGAAAGAGTGAGAAGGCCATGGAGTTAGAACGAATTTTGGCGCTTGTCTTGTTCTGTATACTCCACTTGGTGCTGGCAATGATGTTACTGCGAGATTTGGCGGACAGAAAGCAGGTGTTGGGGGGTCGAAAGGCACCATGGGCTATAGCAATATTGTTTGTTACTTTCCTTGGCTCGCTGTTATACTTGTTGTGTCACCCTAAGATTTTTTATGATAGTGCTCACAAATAAAAGCTTTGACATTGGAAATGAAGAAAAAGAAGCCAGCAACAAAGGACTGGCAGCATTAGCCACTAATAAATGACACCCTGATTAAAAGATACAAGAGGTATGTCCCTGATAGTAAAAATGAGTAAATCCTAGTAACTTCACATAGATGATTTAGCTTCAGGTGGTACTACATAGTACCACCTTGTTTTTTATGGTGGTGAAAAGTTCGTTAGCATAATTGTTTGCAATTTATTATGAGATTAGGAAAAAGGAGTTAGGTGTTGAATACCTCCCCATTAGGGAACTGGATTGAAAATTGGCTTGGATATTGAAGACATTTGAAATATTGAAGATGATTCAGATATATCTGCCTCACGTAGTAAACTAATTGAAGATATTGAAGAAGGTTCAGATGTATATGTCTTGGAAGGTAAACTAATCTCCATAATTACCTGTGTGGACATAGGCTCAGGGATGTCAAGATTCATATCAAGAAGTGTGGAAATGAAGAGAGCGGTCGCTTCCTGTAAATTATTAAGAGCTTCTTCTGGTGTACTACCGTGACTCATGCAACCAGGTAATTCAGGATGGTAAGCGATATAGCAAAGCTCATTGTGTGTTGTTTCGTCAGGAAGTACATAAGTAGAGTATGGTCGTTCTAGGTATGTTTTGAGATTATCATTCATTGTTAAAACTCCATTTGTTTGAGACTATCAGCCATACGGATAGCATGGGTAACATAACCTTTAGCCAACGAACGAGAACGAGTTACGGTAGCACGTAATTCTGGAAATTTTGGGTGTATATAGATGCGATGTTTTCCGCCTTCTCTCATAATGAAGCCCAATCCTATGTACAATTTGTCTAAATCATCGCAGGTCCAGCCATCCTTAGTACGACGCATCTTTTCGAGTAGTTGTTCAATATTTACCATCCATCTATTAAGCCTTAGGTAGATGCCGGTGGCAAGGGTGACGAAGAAGGCGGCGGACTGGAAGGAGGAGCATAAATAACACTGAAAGGAAGTTCTTTCTTAGTTTCTCCTCCTATCATTATTGCAAAAACATAATCGCCTTCGGAGTCAAATTTCACATTACCAAAGCCCATTATCGAATTTATTTGACTCCGCTTACCGCTTTGACCTCTAGGAACTGTTAAGTTAGCTTTTACTGAGAGTAATTGCTTAGCATCCACATTAAGTAATTTAATTTCAATCTCTTTGTGAGAGCCCCACTCAGCAGGACTTGCCTCAAGCTCTATAATGAGCTGCATCTGTGGATGAACCCAAGGAAGAACAGGAACCTTAATGGCGGTAAAGAGCCCCATCACATTTAGCTTACCGTCTTTTGTTACGTTAGCGTAGTCTGCCAAAAGAGCTAATTTAACTTCCATAGCTTCTAATAATATCATATGTTATTCAATAGTACAAGAGAAAATGTAAATTTTTAAAATAAACAAAAAATCCTGAAAAAAGACTTGACAAACAATGAAAATATAAAAGGCAAGACGACTCCAATCTATTCTGCATTCCACACACCCGGGGTTCATCTGTTTTTGGGGTATTGACAACCTTATTAAATAAGGACTACATTTGAGTCTGAATTGGTGACAGATTCTCAATGACCTTGGGAAATACGCTAGTCACTATTGCAAAGGGGGATTACAGTGAACTATGAGAGTTTCCTTGAGTTAGTCAAGCAGAGGAGGACCATCCGTAGGTTTAAGGCTGAACCCATACCAAGAGAAACCGTTGAAAAGATACTCTTTCTAATTGTGTCAAAGGTTGTTTAGATGCCACTATAATAAATATGATGGCAACTGCAATTGAAGCGATAATTAATATAATAGACACAACTGTTTGGGTGTTCTTCATAATGAATAATACTAAGGCAATAAATTTTTCCTACCTATAGCAATTGGTTTTGTTCCTCATCATTAGCTTTGCGTACTCGCTGTGCTTTTTTGTTCTTCCAGTTTTCCATAATCTTTGAATATACTCTACAACTTTATTTACGATTGCGCAATATGCGAAATTGTGATTTTTGACTATCATTCTGAAAAAGCTTTCTTAATTGAAGTTTCCGCAGCCCGAGGAAGTACCTTTTTGTTTGTCAGCCTGTCATTGATAGAGCTTGACAAAGACATCTCAGCCACTTAAAGTGTCAATTACTGAGTTGCGTCAATGCCGGTGATAGTCTACGTCACCAACTTCTGCTGGCTGGGAGGCCGCTTAGAAAATCTTGTTGAAGTTTTTGGAGGGCACGAGTATGGAGAAGCTTCATGTTCTCGTAACGGCACCTTTAGTCGAGACAGATATAGATAGGATTGCTGCCACCGACCCTAGGGTAGAGGTAACGTATGCGGCGGAGGAAGTGCGGGCTGAGTTGGGCATAACCGCCACCAAGCCCATCCCCTGGGGCCGTACTATGGGACAGCGGGAGCTAACCGCCGAACAGGCGAGCCAGGCACTCGACCGCATGCTGAGTCATACAGAAGTCATCTTCGGCTGGCGTCTTCCACTGAATCTCATGTCACGAGCACCTCGCCTGAAGTGGGTGCAGGGGGTGGCAGCCGGGGTTGACCTCCTTGCTGGAAAAAGCGGTCTCCTACAGAGTGATGTCCCGCTTAGCAATATTGGTGGTATCAATGCTACCACAGTGAGTGAGTTTGCCCTTTGCCTTATGCTTATGGTAGCTAAGAAGGCACCCCACTTGTTGTCTAATAAGGGAGCACGCCGCTGGGAGCCTTTCGTCGCCTCGGAGCTGAATGGGAAAACGGTTGGTATCGTTGGACTGGGCAGGATAGGGAGAGAGATAGCTAGGCTGGCTCGAGCCTTCACAATGAGAGTGCTAGCTTTGGACGAGTCAGTGGCTGTGAGGGAGGAGCACATGGCCGCAGTGGATGAATTCTTCTCTACTGGTGGGCTACTTCAGATGCTCCCTGAGTGCGATTTTGCTGTCCTGGCAGTACCGCTGACCCCGGAGACGAGAGGGCTTATAGGAGAGGCGGAGCTAAAGGCAATGAAGCCCACGTCTTACCTCATCAATGTGGCACGCGGGCCGATTATCAAGCAGGATGTGTTAATCCAGGCACTCAAAGAGAGGTGGATTGCGGGTGCGGCTCTGGATGTCTTTGAGGTTGAGCCTTTGCCTGGCGACAGCGAGCTATGGGGGCTGCCAAACATAATTATTTCTCCCCACATCGCCGGGTTCATGGAGCAGCATAATGTCAAGGTGACCGAACTTTTCTGCGAGAACCTGAAGCGGTTCTTAAATGGAGAGGAACCACACAATCTAGTTGATAAGAAAAGGGGGTTTTAGTAATAGACAGCTGAATTAGTGCAGGTACCTCTTGCTCATTTTCTCTCATTGGACAAGCTTTACCTACCTCCTTTATCTGACCATAATTTCTAAACCCAGCCTACACTTTGGTAGTTTGTATCCAGGTAACTTCCCAAGCAAGACGTCGTGGGTTCGAATCCCATCACCCGCTCCACAAAGTTGTTGCTTTTTAACCTAACATGCAAGTTGCACCAAGTCCTGAGATTTGCTAAACTGGCTTAAAGATGTGGGCCGTTAGCTCAGTTGGTAGAGCACCTGACTTTTAATCAGGGTGTCGCAGGTTCGAGACCTGCACGGCCTACCAGTTCCTATTTTTGAAGCTAATTCTCCCAGTTTTCAAAAAATTTCCCCGACATGCAGCTCCTCTGGGCACCTGATTTGTCAAAAAGGAAGGTAGAAAATGCAAGCATACTGTATGAAATGCCGCACCAAAAGGGAAATGAAGGATGCTAGAGCCATAACTATGAAGAATGGTAAGCCGGCAACTCAGGGTGTGTGCCCCGTATGTGGCACTAAGATGTTTAGGATAGGGAAGAGTTAAAACTGATATTGTGGGCGTATTAGGATTTCTTCGATGGGAATACCAGTTGCTTGACATCATTTTCTTGATACGCAAGGTAGTTTGGGCATGTCCCATGATAAAGTCCACAGATGCCAACCAGTTTTGTTGCACCTAGCTTCATTATCCGCTCCTCTTGAGCGATTTTCCTTTGATTCGGCATAAATTATGAAGTGGAAATATGCTTATTTCGTATTCTAAGCGTACTTAAAACATTCAGCTGACGGCAGTCCGACCTGGGGAATAGAAGTTGGTTGCACAACCCGATGAAATGCTGACTGCTGGTTAATTGCCCAACAAGGAGAAAAACTAGCGCCTTATGATATAGCAGGCTAGTATGAGGAGTAACTTATGTCGTTTGAGACATATGATCTACTACCCTGAAAAGTCACCCCAAAATTAACCTTACATATCACAAGGCCGCCGTAGAGTTTGTTTAGCCATACAGATTCATAACCTGAGCAACTCGATGCCATTAGTACCTAGCATAGCTTCAATCGATTCTTTATCTATATCAAGTTGCTTAATCTTCTCAATATATGTTTTCATTCCTATAGGGTCATCAACGAAATTTGGCGGATAATCCGTAGCAAAGAGTAAGCGTCTAGGGCTGATATTAGTCAGAGCGCACTTTATGGTGCCTATCCCTATCTCGCGACCAGCCATGTTAAAGTATATCTTATTGAAATGCTCGTTAAAGCGCTCGGCATAAGGCTCACTTATCAGGGGTTTCCCCTTCCAGAACTTAGCTCCCCAATATCTTACATATCTATCAAGGCGTTCCTTAACAGAGGAAATGCCGCCGCCAAAGTGGGCCATAATAAACTTCAGGTCAGGGAACTCCTCTAACACACCTCCCAGGCATATCCTGGTTGTAGCTAGCATCAGGTCGAATTCCCTGACCAGGGTTCTATTGAGGTCATAGGGAGCTTTGCAGGCATCGAATCCCTCAGCTGCCAGAGAGACATGAACAAAAATCGGTATTCCCAACTCAGAGACCTTTTCATAGAAAGGCCACAGGTCTGGAGAATCGAGGAAGTGTCCATCTACTTGCGCACTAATCTTTACGCCTCTAAGACCAAGGTCACTTATAGCCCTCTCCAGCTCATCAAGACTTGGTTTACCTAAAGGTGTGGTACTAGCGAAACCTACAAACCGCTTAGGGTATTGTTTAACCAGCTCTGCACAACTGTCATTGAAAAGCTTAGCCTCCTCCATGTTATCAACAGTCCCAGTTAGTACCGCCATATCAATGCCAGCGATGTCCATATTTTTCAGGTGTATTTGAATATCATGGCTTGCATCATCCAGAGGCCGTATTTCTCTGCCATCAGGGGAGAACACGCGCACTATCTGCCCTGGCTTACCGCCTTTCTTCCTCCATATCTCGTATGGGATGTAGTGATGTTCAAAATCAATTATCATATAGCCGCCCTCTTTTCTAGGGATAGGTCAATGTCAAGTTAACTTATCTATCTAACTTTTGAGTTGCTTTTCCCACTTATTTTTTGTTTTTTCCAATAGTTCCGGGTTGAATTTGATTGCTGGTGGGAACTGCTTAATCCAGTGATAAGGTTTGCAGGCGAGAATAACCCCTGTTGAGTGGTCAAACTGACTGCGTCCTTTCTTATCTGGGGGCAGTGCCGGGTCTATTGGGCTGCCCCAGCAGCCCCTGATAAAGTCGGTAGCTGTTTCCGGGTCACACCTAGTGCCTAGTGCCCAGAGCACCTCAGATATATTGGTTGGGTCTATATCCTCATCTACCACTATAATCCACCTGAGCATATAGCCGGAGGCGTTACATCCAGCAACCACCGAAGCTGCCTGTTTGGCGTGTCCGGCGTACTTCTGCTCAATAGATACAACTGCGATGGAGTGGGCAGCGGCATCCTCTATCCACCAAACACCCTTTACACCGGGGACATTGTTATCTAACTCGTCCCAAGTGATGGCTGCCTTTTGAAAATGTTTACCTAGTGTAAAACGGGGCATAAATCTAGATGGTGGAGCCCCCATAATTATCGGATTATTCCTATGAAGGATTGATTTAACTCTGAACGCTGCCTCTGGTCTGGCGCCGACGCCATAATATCCCGTCCACTCTCCAAAGGGACCCTCAATCCTCGTTTCAACTTCAGGGGGAACGATTTCACCCTCTAATGCTATCTCGGCAGTAGCCGGGATAGGTAAGTCGGTAGTTACCCCTTTGGTAACCTCAACGGCTTTGTTTCTAAATCCGCCAGTATAATCATATTCGCCTATTCCCCAGGGAATTGGAAAACAGGCCATCGCCCACAATACCGGCTCCTGCCCACAAGTAACCACTACCGGGCAACTTAGTCCCCTCTCCCAGTACTTTCTCCTCATTATGTCGGCATGTCTGCCTGGGGACATGTAGATGGTGGCTATGTTCTTGTCGTGTACCTGAACCCTATATGTACCGAGATTTACCCAGCCCTCGTCCGGGTCTCTGGTTATAACCATATTGCCAGTACCAATATACCTGCCACCATCAAGCTCATGCCACTTGGGCGTAGGGAACTCGAAGAGGTTAACTTCATCGCCAATATGGATATTCTCCTTGACCGGTGCATCCTTAACCTCCACCGGTGGCACCAGTTTTACCCCTCCCTTCATCTTTTCACGCCATGCCTTAACCAGCTCCAATCCGGTTAGCTCTAAGGGCAAATCTAAGGCTAGGGCAGTTCGTTTAGGTGTAGTAAATAAGTTAGAGGCAACCCGGTATCCAGCTTCATAGCCCTTAATCTTATTAAATAAAAGCAAGGGGGAATCGGCGGTTGAGGCTTGCCACTCATTGATAAGGCCTATCTCTAGGTCCCAGTCAGCACCCTCGACAAGCCTACATTCGCCTAACTCCTTAGCCTTTTCTATGAATTCTCTAAGGTCACCAAACATTAATTATCCTCCTTCGCTGCCTATACTTCTTGCCCTTAATCTGGGCAGGAATATAGTTATGGCACTGAACACTACAAAACCGGTAGCTATAATTATAGCCACAATCTTAACTGGATAGAATAAAATAACGCCGCTTCCAATAGCACAAACCACCCTTAACAGAATAGGCTTGGCTCCTGTCCCTGGAGAATAGAAGGCATAAGACAGAGATAAAAGTCCAATGGCTACCAGAGGCACCGCCAGTAAGGTTTGAAGGCTAACCTCGATTATTTCGGGATAGGTAATAAAGGCAAATGGTAAAATCAACAAGGGTAGGCCTAACTTCATCGCCTCTACTGCCGTAGCCATGAAGTCAGATTTTGCAATGCCACTGGCTACTATAACCGCTGAAGCATGGGGCGGGGTTATCATGGCTAAGATGCCAAAATAGAAAATGGTAAAATGGGAAACCATAATAGGTATCCCGAACTCGACTAAGGCTGGAGCCACAAAAAGGGCGACTAAAATATAAACAACCAAGGTTGATACTGCCATGCCAAATACTAAGCAAACGAGCATAGCTAAAAAGAGTAACAAGAAAACCGAGCCAGCCGCGATGTCAATCATGAAGAAGGAAATCTTGGGGGCTAAAGCGGTAGCCGTCATTCCGTTGATTATTATGCCCATTGCCCCGGCCAGTCCACCGATGGTAGCCAGGGAAAGGACACCTATTCTTGACCCTTTGAGGATATTTCGACCAAAGTCCAGTAGCATTCTCTTCCCGGGGCGATGTAACTCCAAGAGAAATTGGCAGGCTAAGAAGGAAATAATCCCAAATAGACCAGCCCGCAGAACATCTACCTTAAAATAAATCAAAAACAATAGGATTACCGCCAGGGAGACAAACACCGGTATTAGCCTGAGCTTCTCCATTATTGATAGCGCCATTTCCTCCTCAGTTATATCTTCAAATGAGGTAACCTTTAGATGCTTTAATGCGTTTAGATGTACCGAAAAGGCAACGCTTAAATAAAACAGAAGGGCTGGAATAAAACCAACTAGCATGATAACGTAGTAAGGCTTGCCTAAAAATGTAGCCATTATAAAGGCGGTGGCACCCATTATCGGTGGCATCGCCTGCCCCCCGGTAGAAGCTACCGATTCTATAGCCCCGGCAACTTTGGGAGGGAAGCCAAACCGCTTCATAAGGGGAATAGTAAACGAACCGGTGGCAGCCACATTGGCGGCGGCGGCTCCCGAGATGCTGCCGAAGAACAAGCTGGTGACTACCGGCAACTGGGGTAAGGTATATTTGAATCTCCTAACTAACTTGGAAGATATTTTGAGGATAGTATCCATCAGACCAAAGCCTTGAAGCATCCCGGCATACAGGATGAAGATAGCCACCCAGGTTCCCACCACCTTAATCACAATGCCGGTAACCCCGCGAAAGTCGAGAACTAATCCCTCTAATACCCGTATAGTACTCATCCCGCCATGATGAAGAAGCCCAGGGAAAAGTGGTCCAGCAAAAAAGTAGAACAGGAAGAAGACAACTATACCCGCCAGGATGGCTCCACCTTCCTTCCAGCATAATACCACTACCGGAAAAATAAATACGGCGGCAAGAATGTAATCAGCGGTGGTATTGGCGCTTAATCTGGAAAAAACAAGGTCGTCATACTCTATCCAGAGGTAAATCGCCGGTACAATAGTGGTAGCGAACAACAGAAAGGCAAGCCCGGTCCGCCATTTTCCTTTTAGCCAGGGAAAGCCCCTGCCTCCTAACAGGGTCAAGGTGCAGACGGTATAAATACCCATCAGGAAAAAAACGCTATACTGCTCCCGGGTGGTAAACATGGTAAAGGCAAAATAAAGCAGCCAAAGCAAAACCCCCACCGAAATCCACTGGATGGCGCGGTCAAGTGCTTTGTTACCTAGCTGTTCCATTATTTAAACCCTCTGCTTAGCTACTAAAACTTATATTGTCCCTTATGGTTAAGAAAATATTTAGCATAGGTGGGCAAGCCACCCACCGGGCGCTCGCCCACCCCCTGCCAAATTTAGCCTTTTCCAAAGTGCCTTACTTTCTGAACCTTCAAATTATTTAACCGTACCTACTTCCCATTCCTCCTGCCATATTCCGATTTCCTTGTAGTACCTGGCCGCCCCAGGATGAACCGGGGCACCGGCAGCAGCAATGAGGCCTGAAGTTACCATCCCCTCGGGGTCGTCGGCAAACGATTTGAAGCCGGGAGACATCGTGGCAAGCTCGTCCTTTTTTTCAAACCATGCCTTAACTACCTTGTATACCAGGTCAGGGTCTGCCGTTGGAGAGAAGTGCCAGCCATATATAACAGACCAGCCAGGTGTCTTCTCGCCCACTCCCACATCCTGAGTAAAAGCTGCCTTCATTAGGGCATCTCTAACCGCCAGACCTTTTGCCTTGCCTATGGCTGCTATCTGTTCATCACTAAGGGTGAGTACCCTCACTTTCAAGCGCAAATCTATATCCTTTACCGCAGTACCACAAGAATAATCGGCAATAGTCCAGGCAAAGGAGGAGTCTATTACACCCATACCCAGAGCGTCGGGAAGCTCAGTTGTCGCCATTGCCCGGTCTTCAACCTTGTCGTAGATTCCCATGGCTTTAAAGGCAAACTCGCTGGCAAGCCTGATACCGGAGCCGGGACTGCCAAGAGATATCTTCTTTCCCGCCAGGTCACTTACCGTATTGATATCGCTTGTCTTCTTAACTACCATAAACAGTGTGACCGGATAAAACCATATCCCCTGCATTGGTTTTATTTCCCCCAATGGCGTTTCCTTAAACGGTCCTGTATTGTCCCAGGCGTCGACCATATTTAGAGAATTGCCATAGGTAACGGTGATCTCGCCCCTGGATAGAACCCTCATGCCTGAGACTGTGCCCCCAGATTCGGGTAATAAAGTGACCTCTTCAACAGCCTTGTTTACAGTATGGGCAACCATGGCACTTACTGAGTAAGCAAAGCTGCCTGGAGGACCACATATCATCCTCCAGTCCACTGCCTTTGGTGCCGGAGCTGGTGCCGGGGCTGGCTTGGGTGCCGGAGCTGGTGCCGGGGCTGGTGCTGGGGCTGGTGCTGGAGCCGGGGCTGGTGCCGGCTTGGCACAGCCTGCCACCAGAGGCATTGCCACCAAAAGCAAAGCCAAAGAAACTGCAACCGCTACTTTAATTAACCCCTTTTTTCTTTCCATTTTGCCCTCCTTTATATTTTGTTTGACTCAATCTAATTTAGGCATGCAATCTGATTACATATCCCACCCCCCTATTTAAACACAATTTCATTAAGTCATGGAGCAGGGTTAGTCCTCCTACTCTGAGAAGTTTTCCCCCACCCTTGGTTTACGCTGACCGTCACCCTCTTCTTAACCTTGCTCATCTGTTTTTGTGGTGTAAGTGTAATGCTTCACTGCCGTTTTGTCAAGTAGCTGTACCCGTTTAGTAGGGGCAAGCTCACGATTTAACCAGGGACTTCTCCTCAGCTTCCTGTGAAGCCGCCGTATGACCATGGAAATACTCAAAGTCAAACTCGGTGCCATGGGGGAGGCAGTGGCGACAACTTACCGTGTAGTTGCGCTTGAAACCGTGTTTCTCACGCAATTCTAAGTAGCCCAGCCCCAGCTCCAGATAGTACTCCAAGGGTGGTGGGGACTGCCCGGCCAGTTTACTGTCATGCTCTATACACCAGAAGTCACCCTGGCGAGGTAATACTCCGTTACCCATCAGGAAATCAAATCCACCGAGGGTAGACTTTACTGCATCCTGCCACCTCTTGAAACCGAACGGCTGAGCCATCTCAACACCAGCAACAATATTGGGGTTAACATTCCCTGGACCCCAGTATTTC
>SDBU01006531.1_pt1 | contig 13685 bp, 8 predicted proteins | sample 2277071 | NCBI WGS metagenome assembly SDBU01 (sample SAMN10397929, study PRJNA504765) | marine sediment metagenome | isolation source: marine sediment core GS08_GC12, 126 cmbsf | place: Arctic Ocean: Gakkel Ridge, Loki's castle | collected 2008
AACCAGGCGAACTTTGTCGTCTGAAACAGAGCAAAAGCTATTGGCGGGTCTGGAATGAGCACCTGTCCCTGCTTATCGATCATCGTTTTCTCCGTCATGATAATTCTCCTTTAAGCTTCCTAGCGTATTATAGACAAATTTTACCATTTACATACAGATTATAAGGGAAATAGGTTGGCTCGTGATTAATTTCACATAAGATATTCATGTATTTGACGGGGGAATTCCCGTTATTTTTCTGTGCCCACCACCACCATCCATCTGCCAGCACGTAGGGCTGCTGAACCCCGGTCCACCACAGGTGTATATAGCCACCAAATCATGACGAACGTTGTATCGGGGGCAAAATATTCATCCCCAGTGGCGGGGTCAATGCGTTTGAAATGATACCAATAAGCGCTTAAACGATAATAATTGACCTCGCTCAAATACCGCGCCAAAGTTTCTTTGTCTGGTGCAATCAAACCGCGGTCAAGCAAACGCTGGGCCTGCTGTTCGAATGAGAGGGCCGATTTGGTGTATTTCATGCAATCCTTTTGCCAAATGAAAAAACCCGCCACATTTGAGCATGCCCCAAAAAGGGTAGAGGCTTGGCGGGTGTGCTATTTATAGTATACCGGGATAATACGGCATGTCAATAGAATTCCTGCTCTGCAGGTAAAAAACCATCATGATTCCACACTTTCCTCAACGATCGCTATTTCTTCTTCTGATAAACCATAAAGTTCATAAATTATTTCATCAATATTAGCTTCCGGAGTTTTATTATCGAAACAAATGTTTTTATTTTTCCGGCCTATTATTTGATTTACTATCTAAATTACCGCTGTTTGTTTGATAAGAGGAGCCATTTTAATGAGGTATCTTTGACCGCGTCGTAATAAAGATTGAAACCGTCTACAGTTTTCATATCACCCCCCTATTAAAACAGCAGAGGCGGCAGAGCCGCCTCGCACCCCGTCTCGAAAGATCGGGGGGAATGTAAATATATTTTAGCAGAATCCCTGGCTGATTTCAATCGATTTTCGCACAGTACAGTAATTCTAAATATGGCAGGTGCGTCGCACTTTTTCGGGTTCAAATTGAGAATTGCTGCGCACAGTATCTTCACTATCTGCAGGATACCCTGACTATCGATATTGCTATCTTTACCGTGAATGTATAGTTCTCTCCTCCCTTTTTTGCTCGCTTTTTCTACTTGTGTAGTTGCCTTACTAAACCACTTACGTTTAACAATAGCTGAAAGACCATCTAATATTTTTTCAACCAAATATTCCCATAAAGGTGATGTTATGGCTAGTATAATTGCAGCGAATTCAGGACCTGCTCCATCTACTAGCTCAAAATCCTTTGAAGGAATTGTCGACTAATAACTGTAGCTATCAAAATGTCCTCGTTCCCCTACAACATTGTTCAGACATGAAATCAGTTCTTCTGGTTGCTGAATATCCAAACCCGCATCATAAGCAATTCTTAGATTTTCATCCCACATGATTTTCTCCTTGAATAAAGCAAGCATGCCACCCGACAGGGGCATAATCCGCCTCAGCTACGATTAGGTCTCAGCCGACATTATTCCTAAGATGCGATTTTGTAGATTATTCAGTATAGTAGTTTCAGCAGTTCCTGTAGGGATTGATTACCATCAAGCTAGACCAAGACTGCAGACTATAATGGGAGTTTGATCTCCTTCAAAAGTGAGTTGGTTTTGGGATTTACGTTTCATGAGGTCGTGACGGAGATAGATGCGATCAAGGGTGTCGAATAATGCTAAACCCTCGATCCTGGATTTCTGTATGGCATTCATCTCTTGACGGATAGCTTGAGTCATAGGTAGGCGAAATGCCTGATCTAATAATTCAATTTGAGACTTTAGATCCTCATTTTCAGCCAGATCATATAATTTTCGTAATTCACGGAGAATATATCGCTGAGCACGGGTAAGTGAAACGGCATGTTTTTGTTCAGCTTGTCGTGAATCTACTTCACTAGCAAATGATTTTTGAATATCGAAAACGCGGTGATTGTGTCCTGCAGGAAGATTTACTGAAGGAGTATCAGGTTCACATTTTAATAAACCTAAAACATGGGGAATTTCTCTGCTCAATATTTCGCCATATTCATCAGTTAAATAAAGCTGGCGGTAGTTTGAGGCTCGGCAAACAACTATTGCACCACTCTGATCATTTGCTCTAGCTGAACGAACTCCATCACGAAGAGAAATAATACGATTAAATAAATCTGGATCATTCTCTTTGAGTTGACGGATGAACTCTTCAGCTTCAAAAAGATCAACTAGATTTTCATCATCGTAATCTTCAAACTGATCAATATTTCGACCTTGATAAATAGCTATAAATGCCTCTTCGTTCAAACTTTCAGATGGATCCAAGATAGCAGCATCTTCACCAAGAGAATTATGAATCTCTTGAATCCTATACTGCAAACGTTCTTTCAATCCAAGTCCTTTATCAAGAGCAGCTTCGGGTAGAAAGTTAAAGCCATATATATCATCATGTTCGGTACCGATACGATCTATTCGCCCAAAACGTTGAATCAAACGAACTGGATTCCAATGTAAATCATAATTAATTACGTGATCACAATCTTGTAAATTCAAACCCTCACTAAGAACATCTGTTGAAATAACCAGATTTAATTCCGTGAAATCACCCTTAGGCGCGTGCTTTGGATTAGCTTTGGGAGCAAATCGACCAGCTACAAGGCTTTTATCTTTATCACTGCCATAGATAGATTCAATAGTTGGATCCGACTCCCCATTTAAATTATTATATAGATAACGGGCTGTATCAGCATACTGTGTAAAGATAAGACACTTGTTGGTAATTAGTGGTTCCTTATCATTTTTAGAAGAAAATAACCATTCCTTCAGAGTAACCAATTTATCGTCTTCGTCAGGTGTAATTGGCTCAACTAATGAATACATTTTCTCTAAAATAATAAGATCATGCTGTATATCTTCACGGAGGAGGCTTGAATTAAAATCTTCAATTAGATAACGATCACTAACTTGAGAAAGAAGATCGACAAAAACCCTTTCATCCATCTGATCGGAATCAGTTAATAAATCTGAAGCTTTTTCACCAGCAGGGATGATATCTTCATTTAATGCAATGAGAAAAGCGCGGTGAGAAACTATTAATCTATGAATAGTAGAACGGAAAGCTTCAACACTAGATTCAAAACGTTTAAATAAGGAGATTCGCATCAGACCACGAAGATTAATACCGGCACGATGTAAATCATTATAGGGGGATTTCTCACGTTTTTCTTTCAGGACATAATTCCATAATCCATACCTGGCGTAAGATAGTTGATCAATTTCTTCTCCAGGAGGCGCACCAGGCTTACCAATATAGGATAGAAGCTTGTCATAGATACCGTCGTATGTATCATTAATGTTGTAATCGATTGTTTTTAAATGACGTTTAGGAAAATACTGAGGATTACCTGCAACTTCAATATAAGCACGCTTTGTACCTCGGCGATAGGGAGCGTAATTAAATGGATCGACTTTCTCATGAGTTTCAGAATCAAACCCGTACCAACGAAGGACATCCATGCGGGTACGACGAACCATGATATTGCTGAGCAATATAGCAACTGTTCGATCGCCACTTTCAACAAAATTCAGATATTTTTTTAAATTAGGAGGATCAATAGGTAATTGAGTCCGATCATCGGGATGGAAAAGCTTAATCTGATTGTATATATCCCAAATATCGCGATTACGGGGAGTTGCTGTTAGGAAAACACAGCGACGATCACCAGATTGTAAATACTCCTGAAGCAAACTATATCGCTGAGTATCAGACTTACGAAAATTATGACTCTCATCGACAAGGATAAAATCCCGATCAGAATATTTCTCATCTTCCAATAGAAGATTAAGTCCTGTATCTAATCGATCTTCGCGAAGCATACCCATTGATAGGACACGGGCATTAAGCTGATATGCTTCATTGTAGTGTTCCCACATACTAACCAAGGATGCTGGACAGATAATCAAAGCGCGACTGCGATCATGACGTTCGAAGTGCTTGATTATGGCTGCGCCAATATAACTTTTGCCTAATCCAACAACATCTGAAATAAAGCAACCGCTATACTGACGGATCAACTGAACAGCACGACGAACAGCATTCTTCTGAAAGTCGGTAAGTGTTGCTGTAATTTCTGTTTGCCAAAGGAATTCAAGAGCAGTTTCATCATCAATTCGATCTTTAACCAATTCGTAAAGTGTCTTAAGATAGATTTCGTAAGGAGTAACTTTCGATAAAGGCCAAGACTGTTCCAACTCATCAATAAGATATTGATCAAATTCTTGTGAATCTTCCCACAGATTATTAAACCAATCAGTAAGTTCATCATGGTTATCATTTCCATGAATCAGGACATTCAATTCACTATTATGTGTGAGACCACTAAGTGTGAAATTGCTTGAGCCAACAATAGCTATACCCTTTTCTTGACGAGGAATTGGCTTGCCTAGAGAATCATAGATCTGGCCATAATCAAAGATATAGGCTTTGGAATGCAAGCGACCTTTATTATAGACACGAACTTTTAATCTTTTTTCAGTAATTAAATCAACAAGAATACTGATAAGTTTTTCGCCTTGATCAGTTTGATCCATAGCAGAGATAGACTCTCCGATGATATCTTGAGTAAGATTCAGGCGCTGTCGAAGATCAGAACGTTTTGGATAGGATTCACTTTCCGCGACGTCAATTGCCTGTTCAAGGCGGCGATAACCTTCTGCAATCTGTTCAATTGTTTGGCGGTTTGTAATATTGCCAATGAGGAGGCGGATCTCAGAAATGTTTTCAAGAACATCTGAGATGGATTCTAGACCAGAGAGAAAGAAATATCCAACGGCGAATCTTGCGGAATTGGAGCCTGGAAGTATAGATCGGATTTGGTCAAGGAGGAGGGTAGAGCGGTTGTCAATGATATCGTTGGGCATTAAATTAAACCATTTCAACAATTAAGTCTTATGATGTTTCTTCTGCTTGTTCTAATCTAGATGCTAACACATCAAGAGAACGTTCTAGCCAAGTCATTGCAGCCTCACTTAATTGAAGCTCAATGTCGGTGTATTCACGATTATGGTGGAGTGCGTTTCGAATTGTTCGGTAGGAATCTAAGTGCTTATTTAACTCAAACTTATTCTTAAATACTCCTTCAAAGATAGGCCAATTTCGCAAGAAAATCTTCGAATAATCGGAAACGTCACAAAAATCAAGACGTTTTCGCGCAGTTGAATAAAATGATTGAGATTCATAAGGATGACGACTAAGACGATCTTTTATTCTTTTCCTAACTAGCCCTCGAGTATCAGAAGGTATTGATAATTTCCAATAATTATTGCCTTCTAATGCATTTAGTCTATCATCAATAAAATCTCGAATACGTACTTCCAAAACATCAACGCGTACTTTTAAAATAAGGTCTTTAGACATAAATTCCACGTGAATATCTTCTGGAACAGAATTTACCAGATCAGAAAGTTCACGCGCAATTATTTCGGCCCGTTGAAGTAGAAAATCATTGTAATCATTTGTCCAAATAGACGAATCTTCTCCAACTGGTATGAAATGACTCGATGCAGAAATATCGAAGTGTGGATTTATCTTTTTATACTTAGCCATGTATTTTGCTGGATCTTGCTTGCCTATCTCCCTATTCAGATCAGCGGGTATAAAGCAGAAGTTTGGAATTAAATGTAGTCGCACCTCTAAGCCCTGTTCTCGCAAATAGCCTACAGGAAAAATGTGATGTCTTTCAGCTTTCTTAAGATCTGAGAAATAATCATCAGATAAATTAATTGGACTGTTATCTTTTAGATTTATCGGGTTTTTCAAGGCCGATAAGCAAAGAAATGCATTACGTAAGGACGATGTGGTACTAGTCATTTTGGTTCGTGCAATTAGCTCTGCATTTATCTTAATAGGGTAATCAAAAGAAACTTGTTCTCCTGTGAATGACTTACTCAATAATTGAGCGTCATCAGCCATACGAGAAGGGCTAGTTGAGCTGTATCTTTCTGATAAAGTTACTTTCCAGAACCAATCCCAAAGTGCATTTCGTTGGTCAACGGAAAGAGAAGTATTTGGAGATTTGTAGAAATAATTAGCCAAGACGACAAGAATACCGCGATAAGGTAAATAACTTGCTCGTTTTACACCTAAATTGTCAATGGCGAACTGTACGGCTAGATTCAATGAGGCTATCACTTTACTCCAAGTTTTTTTGACATCCTTAGTTTTAAGAGATAATTCGGCAAGGGTGGTACATTGATCGTTTATAACCAAAGAAAAAGTTTGAGTGAAAATAGTATCATGAAGCTTGCCAAACCCCTTATTTTTGAATATTTTGTTTTGATCAGCTACTTTTTTCCTGAAATCAAAATCCTTTTGCCATAAATTTGCACATACCAAATCATACCTACTTAGTGCTTTCCCTTCTTGATTGATACGTTGGAAAATGATGATTGCATCACTGAGGGTTTGTTCTTGAATCCATACTACCGAAAAAGGATAAGTTTGAAATAGATTGTAAGCTTTATTAAATGCGGATTGCAAATCTTCTGGAATATTCTTGAATATTGTTAAGTGGTCATCTCCAGTTAGATCGGAAACCGCTACATAACGAAAATTATCGGGTTTTTGATATACAAAGATATCTTCATCAAACCCCTCTTCCTTAATTTGCAAATATCTAGTAGCAGTATCGAGATCCAAGCAGATTCTTCCATAATCCCTCCAGCCAATTTTTATGCCATTAATGGTGACAAATAAAGAAGTTAAACGTTGTTGACCATCAAGGATATAAGATATCTCATGTCCAGGTTTTGGCTTTGGTATACCAAGATCTTCTAAAGTTCGAAACATATAAGGAAGATCAGCAGGTGCTTTCCAAAGAAAGAATGATCCAATTGGAAATTCTTTAAACATGCTATCAAGAAGTTTTCGTGTTTTCGCCAACGGCCATACAAAATCCCTTTGAAAACGAGGAACTTGAAGCTTGCCTTGTTCTATTTGAATTAATAATTGAGGCAATGTAGAGGGTTGTACATCAATCTTTGGTATTTGCATGGCTTGATTCCTTATACAAATATTGAAGAGCTAATGGATAAATGATTTATATAACACTTTGAGAAACCTTTCCATATTTAGAACCTTCTTATATGAGTAAACAAGTCCAGGCTCACGATCACGAGCATCATCTGAATATATTACCTCTTTGACAACTTTAACTTTAATATTTTTCTCTTTCCTGGACCAGACTACAATAATTAATGGAAATTTAGCTTGTATTCTTATTATGTCCAAAACTTTCCATCTTTGCTCATCGCCTTTCCTGCTTTCAGTTGGAAGAAACCAATCGTTATTACAATGCTTCAAGACTGAATATTTAGACGTGTTTTGAAATTCAACTATAGCAATTTTTTTAGATTGTGGATGACCTAATAGGCAATCAAGATTACCAGGCCACGGATGACCCATTTTTCTCAAAATCTTATCGAATTCTGGTAAACCAGATTCTTGATAAGCAGATTTCATGACAAGGCTCCTAAAGTCACTCAACCAATCAGAGAAAACCTTAAAATTATTAAATACCTTGATTATTACAGGATTATTGGGATTTAAATCTAGGACAACAATATGCGGTGGGTCTAACTCATAACATATAAAGAACCAGGGAGCAGATAAACGTATAGAAAATTTTTGTTTTGTTGAAAATATATCTGAACTATAATATCCTACCAATTTATTGATTAAATCTGGAAGCTCCCAAACTTTCGATTCTCCATTAAATCGAGCACGATCTAGAAGTAAAGATACTTTATTTTCTAATATTGTATACCCTTCAAATTCTGCCAATAAATAACCTTGTTCCTGAAGTATTTTTTTTACCCAATTGTATTGAGTACTTCGCTCACTTGTTTCAAATTGAATATTAGAACCTAAAGAGATAGCCATAATCCAAGACCTTATAAACTTTCCGCCTTAGATAAGCGGTCATTCACCATTTTTAAAATTGCTTCGTACAACGAGTCACGCTCAATAGATGTGAGACCTAAAATATCAAAGCCTAAACAATCAAAATTTCTTCTGTCATCTAATAGTATTTCTTCACCAAAAGGTAGAATCTCCCTGGAAAAGATATTAAACTCTCTAGGAAAGAATTTGGGATTTATGATAAGATTTTTTTGAGATTCATAAACCATATTATCCAATGCACCTCCACCTAAAGCAACTCTTCCATTTATATGTGTACTCATAACTGTAAATGAGTTGTTTAATGACAAAGCAAATTGTTGTAATGTATATTTTTCCTTAAATTTAATTTCATAAAACCGATCACTTACATATGATAGAGTAGTCATCACAGGATAAATAAATCGGTCGTTATAAGCTTTCATCCAAAGGGCATCACTAAATTTACGTATTCCTACATGCCACCAATAACTCCTAGATCGACAAGTTGGACGATTATGAAAACCTTGAGATTCACCCCATTTTATGTATTCAAATGCAGCGGTTCCAACAAGTTCATCTTTAGTTTTTAAGCAATTGAATAATTTATAAGATAATTGATTTGACTTGATAAATATTAATTTGCATTCTCTCGGTGACTTAACGATAGGAAAAAGGAATTCCTCTTCTATACCCCAGTTTGAAATTTCTACATCATCTAAAATAAAAAACTCATTAGCTCCTGTGGTAAAACCACGGCGAACATCTCCAATTCGATTCAAAAGTATTAATTTATCTAGTGCTTTTTTCTGGATTAACCAATAAATATCTGGAGCCCTATGATATTTTCCACCCCATTTATCACCAGAATATTCCCTTGATTCATAATCTGTACCACTATTAAGGATTTCTGATTGTGGAATTTGATTGAGACGATACTCTGATGATTGGATACGGCGATCAGCTTCTTCAATCTCTTCCCAAATTATTGGATCTAGTGTCTCTTCAAATGGGACAACAAACATCACAAATTTAGAGAAGTAATCCAGATTCTCGCTAATTGGGATTTGTGAATCTTGGGGTGCACTAAGCAGTGTAATGACTGTGTTAACATCTGCAGAAGCAAACGATCTACGGAATTCATTATCAATAATAAATTTGATTCTACTTCTGGTAAGTAAAAAATACTGTAAATCTTTACCATATCCTACATCAAGCCAAGCGTTAGAAGTTATAAAACAAAAAGAACCATTAGTATTAAGTAGAGAAAAACAAATAAGGTAGAAATAAATATACAAATCGGACTTGGCATCGAGCTTTGATTTTGTAGAATCAGTTGCGAAACTATACCCAAATGTTAATGGCCATAACTTATAAACCGATCGAGCTAACTTAGCTTTATATTTTCTTTTATCCTCTGCAGTAACTTGATCTATCGATTGAAGAGGATCGTGGATTTTTTCATGCCTGACATAAGGGGGATTACCTAAAACTATGTCAAAGCCATTAGATTCGCTTTCAAAAATCTCGACAAAAGCAATGTCCCATACGAAAGGTACACTTGTTAATTTGCTATCTGTAATTGCATGCTGAGAAACTTTAACCTGAGATTGATCAATTTGCAACTGTCGAAGTTCACGTTCTTTAATCTTAATATCCTGCTGAATTTGAGGGGTTTGGATTTCGCCAAATAGGTTTGTTTGAGGTAGGAGACCCAATTCCAATTCATTAATTCTTTTCTCAAGAATAATCCCACGCTCATCCAGGATTTTACGGAAGATATCTAACTCCTTTAATAGAATATCTTCTTCTGAATAATAAAGGCGATCATCATCATTATGATAAAACTTGAGCTTCTCAGCTTTGAGCTGTGTAATCTGTCCCTTTAGAAGAGATGATACTTGGTAAGAACCTTTACGAAAGGAAAAATCGATGCCACCAATTTGTTGGACTAGACTATCACCAACGCGCAATTTAAAAGAGAGATATGGAAGTAAAGGGCTAATAGTAAGCTGCTCAGGTTCTATGATTTCTGTATCAATAACTAATTGAAGCCATAGGCGTAGCTCAGCAATTTCAATTGCCCACCGCTTGACATCCACGCCATACAACGAATTGGCAATGATTAGTTTTTTACGATCGAAAGGTAATACATGTTTCCCAAGAGCATTATTGGCACGCTTTATCAAGTCATCGAGAATATACAGCATACCAACAAGAAAGGAACCAGATCCACAAGCAGGATCGAGAACTGTGATAGTGTTAATCAGTTCATTTAGAGTGGGCCAAAAATCTTGCTTAGTAATTTGAAGATCAGCTACTTGTTTATCCTCTTCTTCAATTGCAAATATCCATTCATAGATTAGAGATTTGTGCTCAACTCCAATGTGGTTGGATAAACAATCGACCAGTGACAGGCGGCACATCAAGTCAATCTCGACACGGGGGGTATAGAAAATTCCAGCTTCTCCCCTCTCATCAATTTCCTCAGAAACATTGACTAAACTCTCATAAACCTTTCCGATCATCTCGGGATCTACGGCTACTTCCTGGTCAAGAGGGGTATCCTCACTTATTGTGAAGTTGTAACCTTCCATAAATTCGATTATTTCACGAAAAGAAGAATCGCTAATTTGGATAGGATATTTTTGGTCAAGATAATTTGAGGTAAAAAGACCTCCATTCAAATATGGGGCTTTTTGAAAAGCCTCATGAATCCATTCGGGAAAGTGTGAATAATCAGAGCCAGGAACAGGGAAGCGACGATTGAAAGCTTCGAAGAAAAGTGCATTCAACCAATCCGTTACAAATGAATTGGGACTATATTCACCTTGACGATAAGTATTCCAAAAGTTTGCTAAAAAACCCGAATCTTCTGCTAACCAGCGTTTACGCTGAACATAATATAGAAACATCACACGGTTGAGAAATTGCAATGCAAAATCATGTGCCCATTCAAGATCGTCAAAGTGAGTTAACAAATCCCTCTTAAAGGTATTAAATAATAAAACATAATGATCGAAGAACTTTTGTGTAACTTCTTCGACATTAAATGCTATGTCATGGGTTTGTTGAATTTGAAGAGGAGAAACACCGAACAAATCACGACCAACATCCTTGACATCTAATAGAGAAATGCGTTCGGTGGCTGTACGTAAGCGCTCATCGGGTCCGATAGATATGCGGCGATGGACTTGACGTTGAGTGCCTTTTTTTCGAACCTGTGTGAATTTTATATTTACGAAATGCCACTGATCACAGGATTGATTGACGAATATGTATAAGGCATAGGGGTTATTAGGATCCAAAAGCTTGATTATCAGACGTTCATGACCAATAAAAAGTCGGTCACTGCTAAGGTGAACGTAAATGACACGAAATCCTCCTTGATCTCCAGCGGTTGCTAAAACAGATGGGATTTCTTCTAATAAATCTATAGTCTCTTGAGGCCAATCACGTGTAGAAATAGATTGATTAGCCTGGTCATAATTGAGCTCAGTCCAAAAGAGTTGTTTAAGGGAATTTAGCTGTTGAGAGGGAAGAGACTGGAGAAGATCAAATATTTGTTGACGGAATTCTAATGTCATTAATACCCCAATTTAGAAGCAATATAAGATACTTATTTTTTTAGTTCAGAATAATAAATATTCTGAACACATATAATATAATGAATCCATCAAGGGGGCAAGGATTAGTATAAAAAATAAACTTACAGTACTGATAATGTATGTTATCGGTACTGGCGGTTAAGTTTAACTTGTGCAATTTCAAGCAATTCCTGGCGATCATCCTCGGGGAGTTCTGATAACAAGTACACCCAATCATCAATAATAGTCTGCTCATAAGGCTTTGGAGATAGGTGGCCAGCTTGTCTTAACACTTTTTCTTCAGAAACAAGTAAAGCATGAGCAAAAGCTCTACAGCACTCAACACCAGGTATTATATGGCCACTAAGTATTTGACAAATATAACTTCGATCAATTGTTGAACGATCAGCAAAATAGGAAAGATTCCACCCTAAGATATTAAGTTGAGTGCGAAGCCATTTAGAAAAATTATCCATATTTATTTGTAAAGGTATAAAATAAATAGAAACTCAATTAGAATTGACAGGGTCCTTGAAGAATAACTTAAATCTGGCAAACTCAATCAGTTCCTGCTGATCACTGATTGAAAGTTGTGAATAAGAGGTGATCCAATCCTCATAATTGTATTCAGTATAAATCTTTGGAGAGAGATGCCCGGCTTGAATGAAGACTAGCTCCTCTTTAAGATCTAATGCGCTTGCAATTGATCTACAGAATTTAGGACCCGGTTTATGTTTTCCTTGAAGGATGTAAGTAATATAACTTGAGTAAATACCCGATCTATTAACTAAATCAATTTGTCTCCACCCCCTTTCATCCAATTGCTCTTGTAACCATTCAGGAAAACTTGCCATAGTTAACATTTTACATCCGATTCACATGATGTAAAGTGAATAAATACAGATAAATAATGCTATTGATTTTGGTTGTGCTTTACTTTGGTTGAATTATTCTATATAATGGATATGGAGCGTGGCCCCCCTCCACGGTCCATTTAGCCGATCACCATGCTATGTCACTCATTTATTGGTGGTTAGCATTTTGATTTGTGAGAAAGGAGATTGCCCCCTCCCTTCGGTCGAGGGTTCGAGTTCCTCCCTCACCCTTCGTTCCCTCCCCCTCATGGGGGATTTCACCTTCCCACCCTTTACACAACAGAACATGCGTGCTAAATTTACTGCAGTAAATGCCCCTCTCTGCCTCCTTCACCAACTCAGTGGACTCTGCACACTCTGTGGTTAAACCGCTTCAAGCGCCCTCGGGCACCCTTCCCCTTGAAAGAGCCTGTACCTTGCGCAGGCGAGGTAGGGCTGGGGTTGCACCTGCACCCTGAATTGAATGAGATCGCATTTGGTGGAGTTCTTCCGGAAAAAATATTATTATTTTTTTTAATTAAAAACCTATCGATCTTGCGCATTTTGAAGGGCAATTTCGTCGCAAAACACCCTTTTGATAATTTCACCCATTTTTGACTGGCGCCCGGAACCTGATCATCCATACCCTTCGCTCATTTATCGACCTCGCCGGAACCTAACCAATTCAAAAAAAAACCTTCACCGTGAGGGTAGCTAAAATTTTTCTCACCAACTCAGCGGACTCTGCGCTCTCTGTGGTTAAATTAGTTTTAATCGTGGGATAATTCTCGTCTCGCGGCTGCGATCTGACGATTTTGATGGTGCCGTTTCGAGTATAATCCCCCTATTATGGATACAAATAACCTGGAGGAATACAAATGAATTTTGCCGGTGTGCTTCAAGGAGCTGTGGCCGTCTTGTGGGTCGTCGTGATCGGTCTCATCGTCCTGACTGTCGTGCGCGCCGCGCGCGGCTATAAAGTCAGGACCCTGTCGATCTCCATCCTGGTCGCCAGCATCCTGGCAGTTGTTATGACCACCGTCAGCGCCGGGCTGGTTTTCATTCAGCCTGAAGAGCGGGCTGTCGTCATCTCCGCTGTCGCCGATGAAGGTTACCGCCTGGAACCGCTTCAACCAGGGCTGAATTGGATCGTCCCTTATTTCGAAGCCGTCGTCCGCTACCCCATCTCCCGCCAGACCTATACCATGTCCATCACTTCCGGTGAAGGCCAGGTTGCAGGC
>SDBU01006532.1_pt1 | contig 13684 bp, 12 predicted proteins | sample 2277071 | NCBI WGS metagenome assembly SDBU01 (sample SAMN10397929, study PRJNA504765) | marine sediment metagenome | isolation source: marine sediment core GS08_GC12, 126 cmbsf | place: Arctic Ocean: Gakkel Ridge, Loki's castle | collected 2008
CCGTACTGTTTTCAAGGCGTAAGCCGCAAACAATGACAGAAATAGAAATGCTCCAATGACAAAAACATGGAATTTTCAATGTATTAGTTTTGGTCATTTGGTCATTCGGTATTCGAATTTGTTTCGGTATTCGAATTTCGATATTCGGATTTTGCCTGAATATGACTTTTCGTTCACGCACTAAATAATTTCATGGGAGGGCAATAGTCATGAGGTTTAGAAACTGGGTCATAGTTCTCATATTGGCATGGATGGTTGCGCCGGCATCAGCAGAGCTTTACAAGTACGTGGACGAAGAAGGAAGAGTCCTCTTTACGGATGACCTCGGCAAAGTTCCTGTGGAGCAGCGGCCCGGTGTGTATGAAAAGGCCGAACCTGACGTGGAAGAGTGGTTCGGTGTATATGAAAATACCTTGCCTGATGAGGATCTGACATCAGAGCAGGAGATCGAAAGAGAGGCGGATTATGTCGAAAGCCGTGATGAGGTTCTTAAAGAGGTCGCCGCGCCCTCTGAAAAAGATATCCTTCCCGGCGAAGCCAAGGAAGCCCCCCGGGCTCAGGACCTGGAAGAGACGAGAGTGGTGCTGCTGAAAGAATACAAGGCCCTTATGGCGGGACAAGAGGAAATCAGAGAAGCAGAGAAGAGGCAATTGGGACCAACTCCCCGCAAAGAACTGAACGAAAAGATCAGGGAACACAACACACGGATTGAAGAATACGAAAAGAGAAGCCAGGCGTTTCTCAAAGACGTTGAAGTCTTCAATTCCAGGAGAGAAGAGGAGAAGGGACTGAGGGAGAGACTGAGAAAGGAGCAAGCCAAGATCCGAGAAGAATACGAAACTCTTAGGGAAGAGAAACAGGAGATGCAAAGAATTGCGAATGAACCCTTGTCACGCAGTGCCCGCGAAGAACTTGCCGAAAAGCTTCAAGACTATGATGCTCGGGTTAAGGACTACAAAAAGAGGAAAGAAACATTAGATAAGGAAACTGAATCTCACAATGCCAGAATCAGGAATGAGGTACTGGGTGCCCCGAAATAAGTCTAATTGCCATAACCCCAGCCGAAAGCTGGGCCCGGTTTCTCTTCTTGGCCGGAGCGTCTCAGTGTGAAATAGAATGCCCATCAATCCCCCAAAAAGGAGTGGCTATCCTTGCCAGGAGATTCTCTGAGGATGAGATTAAGTATACCCGTATGGCCGGCCACGCCTTTCCTTCTATTCCTCGCCGTTTTGTGGTGTTGTAGTGCTTGGGGGGCAACGCCTTATAAGACGTATGTGGTCAAGAAGTACAAGCATTGGGATATCTTGTGCGACCCCTACACCGTTCAAAAAGATGATTGCGTCTGGGAGCTGTTGCGTCGGAGAGGGCACATTGTCGAATGGGACCTTGCCTGGTTCACCGCCCTCGTGAAGAGACTGAATTTGCATGTCGGAAACGTAGATAAGATATACCCCGGCCAGCAGATTCTGATCCCTTTAAAGAGAATGGAGCCCCAAGAAGGGGCAGCAGGTGCGGATGACCGCTTGGTTACGATTCCCTTCCTCCCCGATATCCTTTATAGTACGCACACTGTTCAGCCGGGTGAGTATATAGCCAAGATAGTGGCGAGGCACCATGGGTTGAGTGAAGACCAAATCCCCGAAGGGTATTTTCAGGCCGTGAAGCAGGTCAACCCCGGCGTTACGAACCTGGACAGGATATATCCCGGGCAGAAGATTCGCATCCCTGAGATCGCTTCAGGAAGTCCGCGTGAAATCGCCCGGTTTGCCCCCCCTTCTGCCGGGGGCAGGGGTGTCAGACCATCGTCTCGGGGTCCTGCGCGCAGATCCCCCCAGTCGTCGGCAATATCTATGGGGGCAAAGGGATTGGGAGGCACATTCATTGAATCCGGGCACTATTTCTTTCCATTAAAGGAGAAGGGTGATTTCAAGCTGGACCTTTCGGTCTTTCCTGTTATAGAGCTTCCTGGTGGACGACGCCTCCTTCTGGACAGGGGGAACGGGCTCTCAAAAGAAGCGGAAAATGCGATACGCTCTTCCTGGAGATCTCTCACGATTGTTCGTACAGGGCCGGGGGAGTCAAGGCGAACGTTGCTGAACAGGATCTTTCGCACTATATATGGGGAAGAGGTCCGGCAGACCCTAGAGATGCCGATCTCTGAAGACGGCATCCAGGTCACGCTGAGAGGCGATTGGATCCTCGTTCAGGACAAGAATGAACAGCGTTCAAAAGGATACGACTGCATCACCTTGATTTCCCACGCTGGAGAGCGCACCTCGGCTGCACTCCGGGATTACTTGGCTGAAAGGAACATTCGGGTTTCTGATCTGTTGCCCGAGGGAGGTGGTCACGAGGGAGCCCCGGAAGATCAGGAAAGCTATTCAGCGGAGTCCCCGGCGATGACGATAGATGCTTCAAAGCAGGAGGCCTTTGTTGCCGCATTGTCAAATGCGCTGGGCTATTCGTATAACCCGCGTGTGCCGCTATCCTTTAAATACGCCGGTTCACAGGTCAAGACTGTCACCGATCTGATTAGCGGTGAAGGGCTGGATGCAGTGGTCGACTTTGGCACGTTTTACGGTGATGCAAAATCGGCCATTGAGGCGAGCGGGTTGAAGATGCTGTCGATCAGACCTGGGGATGAAGCCCTGAGTATTGCCCGGAAGCTCTTAAGGACAGCCGGCATAGCCTGGACTGAAGACCCTGTTTTTTTCGGCGCAAACCGGAGTGTATTTAAGACCACGTCCCTGACCGTTCCGGGCCTCCTAACGTCCAGTGCGGCTGGAAGCAGGACATTGCTGACCCCGGCACCGCTTCCCCCAAAGGCATGCAGTTTCTTAGGGGAGAGAAAGATCAAGGTTTTGAGGATAAGCGGTCGTTTGTCTCCTTCCATAAATCGGGCTACGAATGTCCCAGAACGCTGAATTGCATATTATTAAATCCGAAGCTCGAATATCGAAATACGAAACAAATCCGAATTTCAAATGTCCAAATGTTTTAAACTATGGCGGCGGTTTCAACCGTGATATAACATCGTAGAATTTCATATTGTTTTTCAGTTTTGAATTTTTGTCATTCGATATTGTTTGCGGCTCACGCCTTGAAAACAGTACGGATTTCGTGTTTCGGATTTCGAATTTCAAACCACCTATTTCGTGTTTGAACGTCCTTTTAATGAATCAATGAAGAGGAGTCTGTCATGCTGAAGCGATTCCCCTGGTTAGTACTCTCTTTGTGTCTGACATTATGTCTGGTGTCCTGCGCAACGAACACGGCCGACCGCAAAAAGCAGGCCGAGGCGTCCAGGCGTCTTGGCGAAAGCTACCTTGCCCAAGGAAATGCTACGGCAGCGCTCAGGGAACTCTTGAAGGCGGAAGCCCTGTACAAGCAGGATTACCATCTGCACAATGCTCTGGGACTGGCGTATTCCGAAAAAGGGAAGCTGGATCTCGCCCTTCGGCATTTCAAAAAAAGCGTAGCCCTAAAGCGCGAATTTGCAGGGGCCTGGAACAACATGGGGACGGTCTATCTGAAAAGGGAGCAGTGGGACAAGGCCATTGAGAGTTTCAATAGGGCCCTCGGAGAATTGCTCTATGCAACGCCGCAGTTTGCCCTGAATAATCTTGGTGAGGCGTACCGTGGAAAGAAGGATTATACGAGTTCCATTGAAGCTTATAAGGAAGCGCTTCAGAGAGTGCCCCGTTATTCTAGGGCTCACAGGGGATTGGGGCTCACTTATTTGGCCATGAGAGACTATAAAGCGGCTATTTCGTCGCTGGAAAAGGCTGTCAAAAATGCTCCGAACTTTGCCGCTGCCTATTATGATCTCGGATGTGCCCGCGCTGAAACGTATAACAGGGAAAAGGCCCTTTCCGCATTCAAAAAGGTGGTGGAGATCGCACCGGATTCGCCGTTCGCCGACGCGGCTTTGGATGAGATCCGCAAATTGGGAAGATAGCTTCAAGTGACTAAAGTTTAAAGTGACTAAAGTGAGCTAAAGTTGAGGAATGCGCTTTCAGCGCAATCAATTCTATAAATGGACAATAAAGAATTTTCAAAAGAACTCGAAGAGCGAACGAAGAAATTCGCTGTAAGAATAATCAGGTTATCAACAGCCTTACCCAATACGCCGGAAGGCATGGTTGTCAGGAATCAGATTACAAAATCCGGGGCCTCAATAGGCGCAAACTACCGCGAAGCCAACAGGGCCAGAAGTAGAACTGATTTTAGAAACAAGACCAAGATTTGTGAAAGCGAGGCAAGCGAAACACAATACTGGATAGAGGTCATTGTGGAAACAAAGTGGTTATCGTGGAAAGAAGCTAAAACTGAATATGACGAGTGTAGTGAATTGCTTGCGATATTTACCTCTATTGGAAAAGGTATATGAAATTGACAGAATACCTCAACTTTAGGCACTCTAGATCACTTTAGGCACTTCAAACTTTTAGGGTGATAAAGTATGGAACGTTGCGCCGGGTTTGATCGACCTTTCGGAGTAGGTTACAAGGGCCGTGGCCGTGTTCTCCTCGGTGAGAAGGACAAGAATCTTCCCATAATTGACCTGCGTCAGCAGGACCTCTTTTCCGCGGATACGTTCCGCCCCCTGATAGTAAACGCTGTATAACTGACCAACCTCGACGCCGTCATTTCGCCCCTTGTTGATAAAGGCGGTTTCTTGGTCACCGAAGATGGTCTGTTGTTCCTCAGCCACAAGGATCTTCCCTTCAAACCCCTCTTTGCCTTCGGTGAGCAAAACATTGGGTGATCGTGGCTCATAAGGCATCAAAAGGTCATCCCGTTTGATCGCCCGGTACGATTTAAGAATCTGGCCCACAGAGAATTTCGGCTGCACATCCGAAATCTCAACCAGACCCAAAATATAGTGCTGGATGCCGGCGGACTTCCGGGTATCCGGATCCTTCACGGATTTCAGCGTTCGAAACACGGTAAAACGATCCCCTACCTTGAAATTGAAGTCTTCAGCCGGCTGTACGTAAACCTGATCCATTTGACTGATCAGCCCCTTATCTCCCTTCACCTTAAAGATCGTGCCGGAGGGACTTACAGGCTCCCTGACGAACCCTACCCTGTCGATGGGGGCGTAGAAATAAAATGAGGGTTCCGGCGGTGGGGCTACTTCCGGTTCCGGTTCTTTGACAGGGGCGGCCATCCTTTGCAGTTCTTCGCGGCTAAAGACACGGACCCGTTGGCCGGGGTAAATCCAGTGGGGGTTCGGGATGGGGACCTCCTTATTCTGTTCCCACAGGTCCGGCCAGACCCAAGGCGAATCATAGAAATGCTCGGAGAGGTCCCAGAGGGTATCACCCTTTACGATGGTGTAATATAGGCCCGACTCCAGCTTAACGGGCTCGCCCCCGGACTCCTGGGCATGAGCATTGTTCAGGCAAAACAAGCCAACCCAGATACAGATACAGAAGAAGATTTTTCTATGGGACATCTAAGTTCCTCGTGCGGTCGGGCAGCAAAGCCCTCGCTCTATTTATGGTGTAAGGAGACCAGAGAGACAAATGACCAAGATAAATACCAGCCCGTAGCGCAGATATTCTTTTTTCATTTAAGGCTTACCTCTTCAAGCTCTACGATCGTTGGCGTAATAAAGACCAGTAACTCCGTCCTTGAATCTCTGTCGGTTTTGTTCTTGAAAAGCCATCCCAGGACAGGTATTTTCCCGAGTCCCGGGATGCTACCCTCTGACGTCCCTGTGTCTTCTGTAATGATTCCCCCGATCACGACGGTATCGCCATTGTTGACCAGAAGTTCCGTGGTTACTTCTTTCTTGCTAATCGCAGGTTGACCCAGAACGGAAATACCGGGGTCGGGCGCATCTTTTGTGGCATGGATAATCATGGAAATACGATTATCCATCGTAATATGCGGGGTGACTTCGAGTGATAAGACAGCGTCCTGGAATGTAACGCTGACGGTCCCTTCTTCCGAGGTCTGATACGGGATCTGTTTTCCCTGCTTAATCACGGCTGTCTTGTTATCCATGGTGAGAACCTTTGGAGACGATATGATTCTTCCGACTCCTCGCGATTCCATGGCCTGGAGGGTTGCATCAATGGTCAATTGTGTTGAACCACCACCCAGTCTGGCGAAGGTAAAGTTTAAAGCGCCTGTCGCCGACGCGGCGGGCAGATTCACTGCCATGTTATTTGCTAATCCACCGGAGAACCCGTAGGGGCCTCCCATGGCCTGGGCGCTACCGGAGTCAGGACTTGCCATATGGTCGAAACCCCACTGGATCCCGAATTCCCGGCTGAAATCTGTGCTTGCTTCCACAATCCGTGCCTCAATCATGACCTGCCTTGTGACTACGTCGAGCTTCTTGATGACCTCGCTGGCGCGCTGTATGGCGTCCCTGACGTCTGTCATGATAATCATATTGGTCCGTTCATCAACCGTGACCTTTCCCCGGTCAGTCTTGACCTCATTTATGTGAGCTTTCATGGCGCTTGCTGTGGCGTAGTTGATGGGGATATATTCTGTGACTAATGGGGCGGCCTCTTGCTCCGCTTCCTTGGTTTTCCTCTCAGCCGCCTTTTCCGCCTCAATTACGGCATGCGGGGCGATACGTACTATATTACCCTCCACAGAGACTCCCAGCTTGTTCATCCTCGTGACCAGATCCAGGACCTGATCCCAGGGGACCTGGTCAAGCTTTAAAGTTACCTTTCCTTTAACATCGTTCCCTATGATAAAATTCTTCCCGCTAATCTCGTGCAGGATACGAAAGACATTGCGAATGTCGGCATCCTGGAAATCGAGCGATATCTTCTGTCCTGTGTAGACCTTCCCCGTCTCGGCTGAGACAACTTCTTCGGGCGGTGGTGCGGCCACTTCTGTGAGCACTGCCTCGGTCTCTCTCATAACCTGCTGCCATTTGGGCATCTCCACATCCGCCATGGGTCTGGGCGGCACGGTGGAAGGCTCAAAGTCGACAAAAAAGCCGGTATCTTGCTGTTCGACTCTGTAAGGGACCTCCTCCCGCAGTTCGATGGCTATGATGGCTGTGTCTCCCATCTGGGCCGTTTGCACCGGCACAACCCGATCAACCGCGCTTTTGAATCGTGTGGTGATGAGAGGGCGCTTTTCAAATCTGGGGATTTTTGCATTAAAGAGCTTCAAAAGAACCCGCTTGGGTGAGGGTCTCAGAGTCTCGTACATGACCTTCCTGGTGGTCTGCACAATAACGCGCGACTTCCCCTGTTCCATCATGAGGAAGTCGACCCGTTTTACCAACGCCGGCTCTCCTCCTGCCGCCAAATCTTCTGCTGCAACAGCTGCCGGCCCTTCCTCCGGCTCTGTGTCGGCTGGTTCGCTGGTCTCTGCAAGGGCTGCTGTTGCGCTCACCTCAGATGCCGGCTCCTCTGCTGTTGGTTTTGTGAACTGAACCAGTAGATCATTTCCCTCCTGGCTGACCTCGTATTGAACATCATCATTCAAGTTGATCTGGATCCTGGAAGACCCTTCTTCCTCTGTCCGTTGAGAGGCAACAATGTTCTTGATCACCGTGCTCTCCGGGACATAAGTCTCCTGAATCCCTTCTAAAGATGTACCCGGGAAATAAAGGACCACGCCAAGCGGAAAAAGGTGCTTGATTGCGGAGTAGGACAGGGGCCGGTTACCTTTCACGGTAACGAAAACTGCTGTTTGTTCCTCGCTGACCGTGACCTCGTGAATCACGCTCTCCGAGGCAGCATATTCCGCTTCAGCCTCTCCTGGCTTGGTGGTGGCACACCCCGTTGTCACCAACAGGAGTATCAACGGCAACAAGAGCCAATAATTACCCCGAAATGTTTTTATCAAGCAATTCATTTTATACTCCAGGTTTCTTCTGTAACATTAAGTCCACTGTTTGGAGCTTCCTTTGACCGGTAAAGAAATCCTCAACCTCTTCTTCAACAACAATTCTGTCCCTTAGTATTCTTGTCACTTGCCCAAAATTCGAACCAAGGTAAGTTCCCTTGGTAATCACATATCCCTTACCTTCCGGGTCCTCAACCAAGGCTTTGTTTCCAGTGGGGGCCATAATGATGCCGACCACTTTGAGTTGACTAACGGCGACCTTTTGAAGCGGAGTGAGGGGAATATTTCTTCGGCGTTCATCTGCATCTATCTTGATCCTGCTTCCCCCTCGCCCTCGTCGCTGGGCCACGAAAACGGATCTAAATGGATCTATCTTCCCCTTGGGGTCATAAGTATAGGCCACCTTCTTTATAATCTCTTCGGGGGTCGGCTCTTTATCCACTTCGGCTTCGGGCTCGGGGGTCGGGGGTTCTGCCTCAACCTGAGCCGGTTCAACCTTGGCCACTTCCACGGGAGGCTTGGGGACCTCAATCTTTTTTCGCACCACCTTTTTTCTTACCACCACAGATTCTGCAGGTGGCGTGGGCTCTTGCTGCTCTCCGCACCCCACGGCGACAAGGACCATAAGCCCAAGAACAACGAGAAGCTTACAAGGAGTCGATGGCATCGTCATATCAGCCGTTTCCCCTCATTTTATTGTGCACCTGCCGCCGGCGCGGCCTCCAAGAATCGATAAGTCCTGGCCACACACGAGGCATCCAGGATTGCGGCGGTTCCACCTGCAGACTTCAAGCTAATATTCATTATATTGACGATTCGGGACAGCCTGGCGACCCTGTCAAAAAACATGGCCAGGTTGTGATATCCGCCCGATATCTGAATATTGACAGGGATCTCGGCGTAAAAACCTCTTATCACCTCTCCGCCGGGTTGGAACAACTTGAATTCAAGACCGGAATCCTTGCCCGACCTTGAGACACTTTCAAGGAGGCCTGGGATCTCTCTCTTGTCCGGCAAGAGCTGTAGGGCAAGCTTGAACTTTACCCGTGCCCCCTCATACTCTTTTTCGAACTGGTCGAGGTTTTCGGCGGCTTTTCTGGCTGTAAAAAGCTTACCCTGAAGCGTTTCGTGTTCATCCCTCAACTCACTGATTTTTGCCGATTTTGGCATGTATATCAGATAATAAAAACTACCGCCTAAGGCCAAGAAAAGGCCCACGCAAATCAAAATCCTTTGCATGCGGCCTACGGCTTCAATTTTTTCAAACGGAAAGGATGGGAGTGAAAGTTTTGCCATCTGTCCCTGCTGCGTTTGTGGTTATTGTGGAGGTTTCAAAACTGAAACCATACAGTTAATGTTAAACCCGTTGAATTTTCTACCCTCGCCCATTGCCACCTGTTTGGAGGAAACAAGATTGACCTGATCAAAATATGGCGATCCTTCAAGGCGCCTCATGAAATCAGCAATGGTCTTGTTATCCACGGCGACCCCATTAAGGGTCATCCTACCGCCGGTATCTTTCAGGTTGGTCAGCCACATCTTTTGTGCCACCACCAGGCTCGTAAGGGCATCCATGATCCGGACCGATCTGGTGCGGTTTGTATCCAGCTTCTGTATGATATCCATCTTCGCATTGAGTTTGTCGAGCTTATCCTTGATCTCTTTCACCTTTCGGCTGATGGCCTTGAGTTCCGTGAGTTCCTGCTGAGCATTTGATATCTGGTCGTTTAGTTCCCCCATCGCTCGGTTCAAGCTGAAAAAGAAGTAACCCATGGCGCAGATACCAAAGAAGACGGTCAGGAAAAAAATGGATACCTGCCGTCTGACATTCTCCTTTTTTCGTGCGGCTCGAACCGGCAATAGATTGACACGGATCATTTGTCGTCCACCCTCCTCGATGCCAGGCCCATACAGATCGCGCCTTGAGGAGCAACCTTTTCGAGATAGTCCGCCTCGATCTGTTTTTCGTTGATCTTGACGCCCATGAAAGGGTTACACGCTTGTACATCGATGGAAGTCTCGGCTGAAAGGAGCTCGGAAAACCCTTCCGTCTGTGAAGCCCCACCACTCAGCATGATCCGCCCTATGTCCTCGTCCGAACCAGTGGAATAGTAGAAATCAATGGCGCGCCTTATTTCGGCCCCCCAGCTGGAGATGGCGGAATAAACGATTTCACGAACATCTTCCTCGGGCACCTTCTCCTTGTCCCTGCCCAGCTTTATAGCTTCGGCCTCCTCAAAAGAAGCATCAAACCGGGTGGCAATCTCGCGGGTAATCTGCTCGCCTCCGATATTTACGTCTCGGGTGAAAGCAGACATATAGCCTTTTACTATATTAATGTTCATCTTGTTGGCCCCGATATCGATCAGGCCAACGGTTCCTTCTTCATTCAAATAGTTCTCTTCAAAGACCCTCTCCAGGGCAAAGACGTCTATATCGATCACGCAAGGATTCAGGTCTGCCATGTCCAGGAGGTCTATATACTCATTAATGATGTCTGTCTTGGCTGCGACCAACATCACATTCATCTGATTCGGGTTCAGTTCACTTTCTCCAATAATGTGAAAATCGATGTTAACATCAGCTAAATCAAAGGGGATGTACTGTTCGGCCTCATACTGAATGTTTTCATGCAGATCTTCTTCTGTCTGTTTTGCCACGGTAATTCTCTTTATGATAACGGAATAACCCGCAACAGAGGTGGCCACATTACGTTCAGTGACTTTTAAGTCTGACATGAGACCTTTGATCGCATCGGCCACCACAGACGGCTCCTTGATGCGGCCCTCCACTATGGAATTCTGGGGCAGGTCAACCAGGCCGAACTTCTGCAATATACGACCCTTTTTTGTATCGTGGACCTCACCCAACTTAATCGACCGAGAACCGATGTCCAAGCCTATGAGTCGGTCCTTTTTGGAAAAAACCATTTCGCTTCCTCACATAGGGAATAGTTTGTCTTTTTCCGAGAGATTGTAACCGAGGGCCAACAAGATTTTCCGCTTGGTCTCCATCCGGCAATCCATTCCCTTTTCTATCCTGTCAATGGTGATAGGGGAAACACCGGCCTTTCTTGCCAATTCGGCCTTGCTCATCAAAAGCGATTCGCGAATGTTTTTTAATTGATTCTTATTCACCTGTTTCCAGCCCCTGTGAATGAAAAAAGCCAGGTTATCAACGGATACGTCTGTTCCCGAAAATGCTACGGTGGGTCTAAGCAAGTACCATGCCAACGGTACGGTATGCTGTTTCCCCCCGTTTTGTTGAGCTCCCTTATATCCCACAATTACACACTTGTCAAGTAAATTATATAAACTTATACATCAATTATGCTCAATTATCTTATATTGTACCATCTTAAGGCAAGACCACAACATATTGTACAATACTGTATTCTGAGGGTGCTGGACCGGATCGGCTGGAATGTCACCTGGTCGATCTTTTGGGGCTGAGGGAGAGAGACACCTCTACGGGCTACAAGCCATCTCAAAAATGCGTCTGCGTCCCCATGGCGGCGTTGCGAGCCGGCTCAAAATGCTCACATACTGCCGTGTATGCTGCGCTTTTTCGCCGCCCCGCGTTTGCTGAGAACCTTTATCTTATAAATAGATCCGAAGTCCCGCCGTCAGGCGGGGCCCTGGACCCTGATCCACATCTTTGAGATGGCTTGTAGTATCATGTCCCGAAAATGGCTTGATGGCGAAGCCAGATCTTCAAAACAAACTTGCAGGGCACTACACTAGACTACCGAGTACCCGGGCCCATCGCCTCCTTCCGGGCAGATCCAGGTTATGTTCCCGTATGGGTCCTTGATTTCACAGGTTTTGCAGTGAAGACAATTTGCAGGGTTGAGTTTGAGTCTCTTTCCCCGGCCCTTATCGTCAATCTCCAATTCATAGACATTACCGGGGCAAAACCTTACGCATGGACATTGATAGGTCTCAAAACAGGTATTCACGCACAGATCGAGGTCGTGAACAATCAAATGGCAGGGCTGATCTTCCCGGTGCTGTGTTTTGGACAGATAGACACCAGTGAGTTTATCTACGAATAACACGTCGTCATAAGACTGCTTTTCATACATCTTGGCTCGGGGTGAGGGAGCATCTGTCAAGGGAGTTAAGGTCTTGGCGTCTTCTTCAATAGGCATTCTATCAAATATGCCCCGTCCTCCCGTCAGATACTGGGTGCCTATGTGCAAAAACTTGACAAGGCCTTTTTGGGATATGGCCTGTGTAAAATTCCTCCCCATATAAAGCTCTTTTTTTAGCCAACTCTCTTCAAGTTGCTGATCATAGCTCAAGGTCTCTTCAGTAAAGCTCTCTTTATTGAACGCCTCTACAACGGCCTCTGCGGCAAGCATTCCCGACTTCATGGAGGTATGGATACCTTTGAGCGCCGGCGCATTCAGCATTGAGGCGCTAGCGCCCACAAACAGGCCGCCGCTAACGGCCAACTTTGGGACCGTGTAATATCCACCAGAGACGATCGTCCTAGCACCCTGCTCAATAACGCGGCCACCTTTGATTAGTTCACTGACGAACGGGTGTCGCTTGAATCTTATGAATTCTTCATAGAGATCGAGCATAGGGTCCTGATAACTTAATCCCACAATAAGCCCAAGGGAGATCCTGTTGTCCTTCATCTCATAAATGAAACCGCCCCCATGGGTATTCAGACCCAACGGGTAGCCGAAGGTATGAATATCATTGCCCCGGCTGTCCAAAAAGTAGTTGGTTTCAGGGAGCTGGATTACCTCTTTGATACCTGTCTCAAACACCTGCGGCATCTTGCCATCAAAGATCGGCAATTTCTTGGAAATCGCCTGCACGAGACTTCCCCTGGGGCCTTCCCCAAAGACCGTCACCTTTGCCAGGATGTCGATACCTGCTTCAAAGTTGGCCTTAGGGACATTATCCTTGCCGACCCCCTTATCTCCTGTACGAACCCCGATGACCGTTCTGTCGTCTTGGCCGTAAAGCACTTCTTTACCTGCAAAGCCTGGAAAGATGTTGACCCCAAGACCTTCAGCAACGCTCCCAAGCCAGGAGACAAACTTGGACAGGCTGATAATATGGAATCCCTTGTTGTGCATGTACTTGGGCACAAAAGGAACTCGGAGATGGCGTGTACTGGTCAAGAAATAGAATTCATCTCCACGAACATCTGTCTCAATGGGACAGCCCGATTCCTTGTAGTCCGGGATAAGCTCCTTGAGGGCAATCGGGTTCAGCACTGCACCACTCAACGCATGAGAACCTATATTAGCCCCCTTTTCGATGAGTGCTACCTCAAGATCAAGGCCCCGAGTCTTGGACAGGTTTATGAGGTGAATCGCACCAGCGAGACTTGCAGGGCCACCCCCCACGAACAGCACATCAAACTCGATCTGCTCTCTGACGTCATCCATTGTATGTCGTTTCAACCTGCCCTGAACGAGCTAGAACCTGATAGGATGGAAAGTTCCGCTCGTATTTTTGACGACTTCGTAAAAAGTCCATCTGCGGTGTTGCGCTGCATCTTTCGTCGTTGCGACGTACCATACGTACGCCTCACTCCTCAAGATTTGCGCGCCTTGCATCTGGAGCTTTTTACCTTGCCGTCCTTCTGATGACTTTTTACGAAACTATCATTTTTCCAAGACAAAAACCTTTTGCCAGCAAAAAGATGGCTCGATTCCCAGAAGACATTCCTCAGGCTCTATTGTCTGAGAAATATCACAATCAAAGCGCTTTTGGAACCCGCTTCTCCTGTTTTCCGGTTTGACGGAATCCATACGAAAAAGGTTTGACAATCCCCAAAAAAGATTATAGATTACCTGCGTGACGCGGGCATAGCTCAGCTGGTAGAG